>Ga0070681_10000229_pt1 | contig 44150 bp, 35 predicted proteins | sample KBSC83BmetaG_FD_65650 | JGI IMG/M metagenome (GOLD analysis project Ga0070681, IMG submission 65650) | Corn rhizosphere microbial communities from Kellogg Biological Station, Michigan, USA - KBS C8-3B metaG | ecosystem: Host-associated > Plants > Roots > Rhizosphere | place: USA: Michigan...
GTCTACAAGCTCGACACGAGCCTCGATCCCTCGTCGATGATCGACACGACGACCACCGACAACAGCGTGTTCTACAGCGCGATATTCGATCCGACCAAGGACTCGACCAAGGCGGCGCAGCCGGGCCTGCCGTCCGGCGTCCCCGACCTCCTCTGGAAGAAAAGCGCGTTGCCGGCCGCCTACACCGACACGGCGAGCGGCAACGAAGTCCGCTATTTCATCCAGCGGATGTGCACTTCCGCAGCCGAAGGCGCGACGGCGAATCAGGCGCAGTGCGACCTGATGCAGCCCAAGCAGGCGCTCGGCACGACGACCGGGGACGAGGCGATCAGCGTCGGCAAGTTCCCGCTTTACCGCGTCACCGTCCGCGTGGACGGTCCCAACAATTCGCTGGCTTTCATTCAAGCCATGATCCGTGGATGACGGCAACCGCCCGGGAATCATCATGAAGACATTCCGCAAGCCGTCCCTCTTCCGTCAGGCGCTGGCCGCCGCGCTGGCCATCCTCGTCGGCTTGGGGCCCGTCGCGACGCCCGCGTACGCGGCGCTGACCGCGCTCTCGGACGAGCCCCTCAACGTCAAGAACTCGTCGAAGCCGAACATCGTGCTGACGATCGACGACTCGACGTCGATGCTGTTCGACTTCCTGCCCGACACGGTGATCGACCGCTACTGCCGCGACGGCATGGGCTCGATGAGCTCCGTCTGCGGCGTGCCGGGCTACCAGGGCGATTTCTCGGCGTTCGGCTTCGGCAAGGACGTGACGCCGGGCTACATCTTCCAGCAGTACAACTATCCGTTCACGACGTTCTCGAGCCACGACAATACGTCACCGTCGGTCGTCAACTATGACATCGCGGGCCCCGGCTCGGGATGCGACACGTCGATTCCCCGCTGCTCGCCTGGCGTCGACGTCGGCGCGAGCCCCGGCATCCCGGTGTATCCGTCCACGGCGCTCTATTCCGACCAGACCAACCCCAACATCAACAGCGGCACCGCGTACAACGCCTACGGCTACTGGAAGCTGTGGCCGGCGCCGGCGCACAACAACGCCTTCAACCACCTCTATTACAACCCGATGCTGACGTACGCGCCGCCCGTCCACGCGGATGGCACGAGCTACGACAGCATGAATGCGACCAATACGACCAGCTGGACCAAGGTGCCGGTGGATCCGTTCGCGTCCACGATCGTGTATGCGGATCTCACCGCGAATGTGACGGTGGGCCAGTGGTGCAACTCGGACTGGAGCGTCGGCCACGAGGACGACCCGGCGTATTGCCGCACCAACGGCGTTGGCCCGACGTCGACGAGCGCCGCGCTCGCCACGAACGATGGCGACTACCTGTATCCCTACGTGCCGTCGGGCATCAATCCGTTCTACAACCTCGGCTACAAGAACGATAACGTCAACCCCGACACGAACAAGTACACGATCGGCATGTCGATCGCGTACTCGAAGGTCAGCTCCACCGACAAGAGCGCCGTCAACGCGAGCGTCTGGAACCTCGGGGACTCGAGCGGCAGCGCCAAGGATTCCAAGTACTTCTTCGAGAACGACAACGTGCTGTGGTGCGATGCCACCGCGGCAAATTGGCCACATGGCGGCCCCACGCAGTCGCAAACCTGCACGGGCGCACAGACGCAGACCTGTAACGGCTTCGTCGCCGGCACGTGTACCGGCGGCTCGCAAACCTGCACGGGCACCGCGCAAACGTGCAAATCGAATTCGCAGACCTGCGTCAACAAGACCGCGACGCAGACCTGCCAGGCGCCCGCCACGCAGACCTGCAACAACATCACCGCACAGACCTGCAACGGCTACCAGACGCAGACCTGCACCAACATCCAAGGCCAGTCCTGCAACGGCTACCAGACGCAGACCTGCGGGCTCGCCTCGCAGACCTGCAACGGCTACAAGACGCAGACCTGCAATCTCAAGAAGACCTGCGCCCAGAGCGGCTCGGCGTGCACGACCAGCGCCGACTGCCCGGACGACAGCACCACGTGCTCGACGCAATTCGACCCGCCGGGTTGCAACACCTGCGTGGGCCCGGAATGCGGCACCTGCACGCTGAAGACCGTCTGCCAGAAGCAGGCCTGCAACACGTCGGGCGCCTGCTCCGTCAGCGGCGCCGGCTGCTCGAGCGACGCGAATTGCCCGGCCATCAACGGCAGCTGCAGCCTCACCGGCGCCGCTTGCGTCGGGAGCGGGGCCGGTAACTGCACCAACGCCGGCCACTGCAGCGTCAATACCGGCACCGTCTGCACGAGCGACGCCAACTGCGCGGCGATCAACGGCGCCTGCAGCAAGACCAGCGTCGCCTGCCAGCCCGCCAACGCGGCAACGCAATGCCCGGCCACCGGCAATTGCTCGGTGAATACCGGCACCTCGTGTACGACCAACGCCAATTGCGCGGCAATCAACGGCAAGTGCAGCGTCAGCAACGCCGCGTGCACGGGCACTGGCGCGGGCAACTGCCCGGCGCTCGGCAAGTGCTCGATCAGCAACGCGCAGTGCCAGACCAACGCCAACTGCCCGAACGTCGGCGGCACCTGCGACCTGACCGGCAAGGCCTGCGCGTCCGGGACCTGCCCGAAGGCGGGCAATTGCTCGATCGTCACGACGACAGTCTGCGACACCAATTCGGATTGCGCCGCGGTCAAGAAGTGCTCGATCACCGGCGCCTCGTGCTCGGTGAATGCCGACTGCCCGGCGCAGAACCTGAAGTGCAGCATCGACGGCAATGCCTGCGCGACGAGCGCCGACTGCCCGGCGATCGCCAAGACCTGTTCGGCGGGCAACGTCGGTGCGACTTGCACGACCAACGCGAGCTGCAACGTCGCCGGACATTGCTCGATCCAGACCGGTACGGCGTGCACCACCAACGCCAACTGCCCGGTTGTTGCCGGGGCGTGCTCGATCAGCGGCGCCGCGTGCACGACCAACGCGAACTGCCCAGGCATCCCGACGGCCAGCGCCTCGGCGGTGTGCTCCGACATGCTGGCGGACGCCTCCCACACGCTGCGCTACGATGCCGATCATGACGGCGTGGTCTGCCGCCACAACAACAAGGCGTATGCGGACGGCACGTCGGCCGCGGCGTTCAACTATCCGAACAGCAAGTACAACACGCCCGTCACTGCCGGCACCGGCGCCGACGCCTGCGTGGCGACGCCGCGCTTCAAGGCGGTGCCGCGCCATTACTGGGTGACCAACGTCGAGTGGTGCGACGCCGCGAACGCGAGCGGACCGTGGACGGGCTACGGCGACAACTCCACCGGCACGTGCCAGTCGTTCAAGGACAGCACGCACGTGTACCCGCGCTTCTACCAGTTCGGCGCCGGTCCGGCCGATACGGGTTACGCCAACAACGTCACCACGCCGGCGTTCCAGCGCATCGACCTCATTTCCGGCAACTCGTACACGTTCACGTACAAGTCGGTGGACTGGGCGACCAGCACCGAGCAGGGCACCGACACCGTGACGCGGACGTACGCGCAGGAGATGGAGAATTACGCCAACTGGTTCGCCTACTACCGCACCCGCATCCAGGCGGTGAAGACGGTGACGTCGCTGTCGTTCCTCGGCAAGGACCCGACGACGAGCAAGTTCAACGTCGACGAGAACTTCCGCGTCGGGCTGCATTCGCTGTCGACCAACGCCTCCGGCGTCGCCACGGCGTTCGTGCCGCCCGATTACTTCGACGACACGCAGAAGTCGAGCTGGGCGACGAAGCTGTTCGGCATGGTGATCAACATGGCGCAGAACACGCCGAACCTTTCGGCCGTCGAGCGCATCGGCGACTACTACAAGAACGGCAGCAGCACGGCGCTCGACACGACGACCGATCCGATCGTGCTCTCCTGCCAGAAGAACTGGCACATGCTGTTCACCGACGGCCTCACGTTCCAGGACGCGCTGCCGACGTTCCAGCCCGGCGATCAGGATTTGACGATCAAATCCAACAACACGACGGACACGACGAAGATGCCGTTCTGCCAGAACGTCGTCGACAACGTCACCGACTTGAAGCCCGGCGACAAGTGGCCGCACCCCTACCGCGAGGACGAGAGCAACACGATCGAGAACTCGGTAGCCGACTACGCCACGTACTACTGGGCCAACGACCTGCGCCCCGACATGGACAACAACGTCGGCAAGAGCGCCCAGGACGAGGCGTGCTGGCAGCATGTCAACTTCGCGGCGATCTCGCTCGGCACGGAAGGCAAGCTCGCGGCCGGCGACCAGAGCGGCGTCGAGGCGCAGCTGACTGCCGGAGCGATCCAGTGGCCAACGCCGTATCCGTCCACGATCGCGCCGGACGCGTCCGGCGTCGACGACCTGTGGCATTCGTCGCTCAATTCACGTGGCCGGTTCGTCAACGCCAACAACGCGGACGAGATCAAGGTCGGGATGGGCGCGATCCTCGCCGACATCGAGAACCAGGAAGGCTCGCGCGCCGGCGCCGGCTTGCAGTCCGTGAACTTCACGGCGAGCGGCACCAGCGCGTACTCGGTGACATTCGAGCCGGGCTGGGGCGGCATCGTCTCCAAGAACTCGATCGATCCCGTGACTTTCGCGATCCAGAGCACCTCGTGGACGGTGGGCGGCGGCAAGACGGGCGACGTGCTGAAGACGCAGCTCACCCCCACGCTGGCCAAGCCGACGCCGTGGGATACCAATCGCAAGATCGTGACGATGCACACCAACGGCACCCCGGTCCCGTTCGTGTTCGACCAGCTCTCGTCGACGCAGCAGGATTCGCTGGCGCCCGGCAAGCCGGCGATCGGCAAGCAGGTGCTCGAGTATCTGCGCGGCAGCAATGTCAACGAGGGCCCGGCGACGCTCAACTTCCGTTCGCGCGCCTCCGCAGGGCCGCTCGGCGACATCGTCAACGCGTCGCCGAGATTCGTCGGCAAGCCGAACATGCCGTACCAGGATTTCGCGGATCCGGGCTACAGCGCCTTCGCCTCGAGCAACAGCACGCGCGAAGGCATGGTGTACGTGGCCTCGAACGACGGCATGCTGCACGGCTTCGTCGACGAGACGGGGAACGAGCTCTTCGCCTACGTCCCGCGCACGATCATCCGTCCGACGGAAACCGACAGCACGAACCCGGATCCCGGCATCCCCGCGCTCACGCTCAAGGAAGGCGCGCTGCCGCCGTTCAAGCATCACTTCTACGTCGACACGACGCCCAAGGTCGTCGACGTCGACTTCGGCGACAAGGACTGGCACACGATCCTCGTCGGCGGCCTCGGCAAGGGCGGTCACGCGTACTACGCGCTCGACGTCACCGATCCCGACGGCATTCTCAACGAAAGCGATGCGGCGTCGCGCGTCCTCTGGGAGTTCACCGACGACGACCTCGGTTACACCTACGGGCCTGCGCTGGTCACCAAGACGGCGGCATGGGACCGCAAATGGGTGGTGATCGTGCCGTCCGGCTACAACAACAAGTCGGGTGTCGGCAAGATCTGGGTGCTTGACGCGAAGACGGGCGAAGTGCTGAAGACCCTGTCGACCGGCTTCGGCAGCTCCACCAGCCCCTCGGGCCTCGCGCAGATCGCGGGCTTCACGCAGAATTATCACAACTACCTGTCGGATGAGGTCTACGGCGGAGACCAGTACGGCAATGTCTGGCGCTTCGACCTGCGCGACACCAATCCGGACAACTGGACGGTCGGCCTGCTGGCCAAGCTCACCGCGCCCGACGGCACGGCGCAGCCGGTCACGACGGCGCCGCAGATCGAGATCGATATCGTCAACGGCGCCGACCGCTGGGTCTTCGTCGGTACCGGTCGCCTGCTCGACACGAGCGACCAGGACAACGACCAGATCCAGTCGTTCTACGCGCTGCGCGATGGCACCCAGAAGCTGCCGGGGACGATCGTCAGCGGCTCGCCGGTCGTGCGCACCGATCTCAACGCGGTCACCGACGAGAACGGCACGGCGGGCATCAACGCAAAGGGCTGGGTCAACGACCTGCCGCAATTCAGTCAGGTGACGACGCCCTTCCAGGCCGTGTTGTCGATCGTCGTGTACGCGGCCACCAAGCCGCAGACCGATCCGTGCCTGACCGGGCAGGCCGCGGACATCTACGTGCGGTCGTTCGCGCAGGGCGTGTCGCAGATCGATTCCGCGGCAGCGACGTCGTCGGGGATCACCTGCAGCGCCAACTCGTGCGAATCGGAGAACGGCGCGGTCGGCGCGGAAATCATCGGCACGACCGCCGACGGGTCGCCCACTGCCGATCTCGCCGTCGCGATCACGCTCGGCAGCTCGGGGCGCATCGCGAAGATTCCGATCAAGCAGCCGTCGTGGAACTACACGCACCGGCTGTCGTGGCGGATCCTGTCCGAGTAGCCCGATCGACGTGGTTCAATGACGGCCGCGCCGCCTCCAAGCGGCGCGGCCGTTGTCGTTGTCGAGCCCGCCTTCGCACATGAACGCCGCCGTGCTCCCCGCCTCGCCGCCGATCGCGCTGCGGTTGCCGGCGTCGCTCGCGGTGTCGCTCGCGATCCACGTGGTGCTGCTGGTGTCGATCGGCGTGCTGTTGCGCGCCATGCCGGCGACCCTCGGCCCGCAGCGAAACGTCGCACAGGCGCTGACCGCGGACATCATCACGCTGCCCGAACTGAGCCCCGAGCTGACCGCGCCATTGCCGGCGCTCGCGCCGGTCGAGCCGATCCGTGAAATGATGCCGCCGCCGGTCGCACCGGTGTCGCGCAACACGCCCGAGCCTGGCCTGTCGACGGCGCCCGCGACGATCCAGGCCAGCGCCGAGTTCGCGCCGGTCGGACGGATCTCGTATCGTTTCGGCGACGGCGCGCGTCTTTTCGGCGCCGATCTCGCGAAGCGCATGGCGGCGCGGTTTCCCGAAGTGGCCGCGCGCCCGCCGCGCATCGACGGCAGCCTGTCGGCGATGTACCCGGTGAAGGCGGCGCGCGAGGGGCGCTCGCAGGCGCTGTCGGCGCTCGTGTCGATCGACGCGCAGGGTCACATCACCGATGTCCGGGTGTTGCCGGACGATCCGGTCTTCGCCGCGGCGGTGATGGCGGCCGTGCGCAACGCGCGCTTCCAGCCGGCACAGATCCTTGGCAAGCCCGCGCCCTATTGGGCCGTGCTCGATTTCACGTTCAAGATCGATGGACCTACGGGTCCTGACGGCAAGCTCCTCGACAGATAGCCGTCGCTCACGCGCCGGGCGACCTTTGCCGCTCTCGCGCGCAACCCTGCGCGGTCATGAGCCATCGGCAGGCATCCCTCCGGCCGATCGCCCGATGGCTATCCGCCGACACGCGGCTCGATCGCACCCTCGCGGCACTCTTCCATGCGACCGCACCTGAACGGCACTGCCAGTCGAGTAGCGCGTCGCTCTTCCGGCCGATGGCGCGCGGTGGCCCGCGACCATCACCATCGCTTCAGGTTTCACGGCAGCGAAGCGGCGTCAGTTGACATCCGGACACAAATGTCCGACAATCGCCATGCGGGGAAACGAATTGATCAGGAAGGTCGCAGTGCTCGCCAAGGAGAAGGGCGTTGACGTTCGCCTCGACAGGAAGCGCGGCAAGGGAAGTCATCAGACGCTCTATTTCGGGGACCGCAAGACAATCATTCGCAACCCAAGGGACGAATTGAAGACCGGCACGTACTACGCGACGTTGAAGCAACTCGGCATCGACGAGAAGGACCTGAGGTGACGCGATGAGCTCATGCGCAAAATTAGTGGATTCCCCGGAGACGCTGGCGTATGCGGTCCTGATACGGCCGGCGAAGGGAGGCGGTTATGTCGTAACCTGCCGTGACCTGCCGGAGCTCATCACCCAAGGGGATTGTCTCGAACATGCGCTGGCCGAGGCGGTCGACGCGATGGACGAGGCGATCGCCGCACGGATGGACGACGGTGAGGATCTTCCCGCCGCGACTGCATCGCGCAAGGGGGAACACTTCGTCACGCCGAGCGCGGAATTGGGCGCAAAGGCGGCGCTCTACCTGGCGATGCGGGAAGCGGGCATGTCCAAGGCGGAACTCGCACGCAGGCTGCAAGTGGACGAAAAGGAAGTTCGTCGACTTCTCGACCCACGCCACCGGTCCAGGTTGCCGCGGATGGACGAAGCGCTTCGCATCCTCGGCAAGCGGCTCGTGCTGAGTCTTTGCCCGATGATCGAGCCGGCCATCGCGGCGGCACATGGCCGCGATAGCCATGCACCGACAACCACGCTGCACATCCGACGAACCAGCAAGGGTGCCCCGCTCAGCCGCGGATAGGAGAGCCGGCCGGCAGCGCTCCTTCGACGTTACCCCATCACCGGCATATGGAACCCCGGCGCCGCGCTGCCGTCGTCGGGCCAGCGTCCGGTGACGACCTTGGTGCGCGTATAGAAGCGCACCCCGTCGGTGCCGTGCACGTGCAGGTCGCCGAACAGCGAGTTGCGCCAGCCGCCGAACGAGAAGAACGCCATCGGCACCGGCACCGGCACGTTGACACCGACCATGCCGATGTCCACCTGCTGCTGGAAGCGCCGCGCGGCGTAGCCCGAGCGCGTGAAGATCGCCGCGCCGTTGGCGTACGGGTTGGCGTTGATCATCGCGATCGCCGCATCGAGCGACTCGATGCGCGACACGGCGAGCACCGGGCCGAAGATCTCCTCGCGGTACACGCTCATCTTCGTGTCGACGTTGTCGAACAGCGTCGGGCCGACGAAGAAGCCGCGCTCGCCGCCCTCGACCGCCGGCTTGCGGCCGTCGACGACCAGGGCCGCGCCCTCCTCGGCGCCCTTGTCGATCAGGCCGTGGATCCGATCGCGCGACGCGGAGGTGATGATCGGTCCCATCTCGACGCCCGCCTTGTCGCCGGGACCGGTGGTGACCTTGCGCGCGCGCTCCGCGAGCTTCGCCACCAGCGCGTCACCGACGTCGCCGATCGCGACCACCGCCGAGATCGCCATGCAACGCTCGCCGGCCGAGCCGTAGCCCGCGCCGATGATCGCGTCGGCCGCGTAATCGAGGTCGGCGTCCGGCATCACCACCGCATGGTTCTTTGCGCCGCCCAGCGCCTGCACGCGCTTGCCATGGCGCGCCGCCGTCTCGTAGATGTACTTGGCGATCGGCGTCGAGCCGACGAACGACACCGCGTGGATGCCGGGATGCGCGAGGATCGCGTCGACCGACTCCTTGTCGCCGTGCACGACGTTGAACACGCCGTCGGGCAGTCCCGCCTCCTTGAGGAGCTCGGCCATCCGCAACGCGAGCGTCGGATCGCGCTCCGACGGCTTCAGGATGAACGAGTTGCCGCAGGCGATCGCCACGGGGAACATCCACATCGGGACCATCGCCGGGAAATTGAACGGCGTGATGCCCGCGCACACGCCCACCGGCTGGCGCAGCGACCAGGTGTCGACGTCGGTGCCGACGTTCTCGCCGAACTCGCCCTTGAGGAGATGCGGAATGCCGGTGGCGAACTCGACCACCTCGATGCCGCGCGTGATCGAGCCCTCGGCGTCGGCGAGCGTCTTGCCATGCTCGGCGGTGACGATCTTGGCGAGGTCTTTCTTGTGCGTGTCCATCAGGTCGCGGAATTTCATCAGCACTCGCGCGCGGCGCAGCGACGGCCACGCGCGCCAGCCCGGCAGCGCCGCCGCCGCGGCGGTGACTGCCGCGTCGACGTCGGCCGCATTGGCGAGCGGCACGTGGCGAAGCACCTCGCCGGTCGCGGGGTTGATCACCTCGCCGTAGCGCTTGGTGAGCGCCGGCACGGCGCGGCCGCCGATCCACAGCGGGAGGCGTTCGAGGGTGGTCAGGTCCATGGCGTTGCTCCGGTTACGTCGGCGCGTGGTGACGTCGAATCGGCGTCGCGCCGGCAGCGGGATTGAATCGATGTTGTATCACGTTTGGCCGCCGCCGCGTTCGGCCTCCAGCAAGCGCGCCGCATAGCGCGCCATCATGTCCACTTCGAGATTGACGCGCGCGCCCGCCGCGAGCTCGCGCAGCGTCGTCACCGCCAGTGTGTGCGGGATCAGGTTGACGTCGAAGCGCGTGCCGGCGACGCCGTTGACGGTGAGGCTGACGCCGTCGATCGCGATCGAGCCTTTCGGCGCGATGAATCGCGCGAGCTCGTGCGGCGCGTCGACGTCGAGCCGCCAGTTGCGGCCGTCGTCGCCGGCGACCGGCGCGAACGCGATCACCGTGCCCGTGCCGTCGACGTGGCCTTGCACGAGATGGCCGCCGAGCCGATCGGCGAGGCGCAGCGATTTCTCGAGATTGACGTCGGCGCCGAGGCGCAGGCCGGCGATCCGCGCCAGCGACTCGGCGGAGACGTCGAAGCGCATCAGCGGGCCATCGAGCGCCACGACGGTGAGGCAGCAGCCGTTGACCGCAACGCTGTCGCCGATCGCGATGTCGGCGACGTCGAGCGCGCGCCCATCGACGGCGATGCGGCGGCCCTCGCCGGCCGGCGCGTCGGCCACCACGCGCCCGACCGCCTGGATGATGCCGGTGAACATCAGCGTTGCGCCACGGTCGGCCCGAGCGCAAGCGGGTCGCCCGGCTCGCGCACGACGCGCGCGACGATGCGCAGGGCATCGCCGATCGGCTCGACGCTGCGAAACGCGAGACGCACGCGCGCATCGAGTGCTGCGAGCGGCAACGCGCGCTCGGCCATGCCGCGCGCCGGATCGCCGATCAGCGACGGCGCGAGGTAGACGAGGAACTCGTCCACGAGCCCAGCGTCGACCAGCGCGCCGACGAGCTTGGCGCCCGCCTCGACGTGGATCTCGTTGATGCCGCGCGCGGCGAGCGTGCGCATCATGCCCGGGAGATCGACCTTGCCGTTGCCGTCCGGCAGCTCGAGCACGTCGACACCCGCCGATGCGCGGTCGCGGCCTCCGGACGCCGTGACCATCAACGCGTTGCCGCCGGCCAGCACGCGCGCCGACGGCGGCGTCGCGGCATGGCGATCGACGACGATGCGCAGCGGCTGGCGCGGCGTCGGCACGTCGCGCACCGTCAGTTGCGGGTCGTCTTTCGCCACCGTGCCGACACCCGTGAGGATCGCGCAGGCGCGCGCGCGCCACGCGTGGCCATCGGCACGCGCCGCTGCACCGGTGATCCACTGGCTCTCGCCGCTCGCGAGCGCGGTGCGGCCATCGAGCGACGCGGCGAGCTTGACGCGCACCCACGGCATGCCGCGCACGACACGGGCGATGAAGCCGACGTTGAGCTCCTGCGCCGCGTCCTCCGCGATACCCTCGGTGACCGCGATGCCCGCCGCCGCCAACGTCGCGGCGCCGCCGGCGGCCACCGCGTGGGGATCGCGCATCGCGAACACCACGCGCGCGACGCCGGCGTCGATGAGCGCGCGCGTGCAGGCTCCCGTGCGTCCCTGATGATTGCAGGGCTCGAGGTTGACGTAGACGGTCGCGCCGCGCGGGTCATGGCCGCGGGCGCGCGCGTCGTCGAGCGCGGCCACCTCGGCATGCGCTTCGCCGGGCCGGCGGTGGAAGCCCTCGCCGAGGATCTCACCGCCGCGCGCCACGACGGCGCCGACGCGCGGGTTGGGCGTGGTGGTGTAGATGCCGCGTGCGGCGAGCTCGAGCGCGCGCGCCATGAACGCGAGGTCCGTGCTGACCTGGTCCTGCGGCGTGGCAGCCGACGCCGCCATGCCGGCGTTCGCTGGCGACGCGGCCATCAGCGCCGCGCGCGGCGTGCCGGCGCCTCGACTTCCTTGATCGCGTCGCGGAAGTCGGAGACGTCCTCGAACGCGCGGTAGACCGACGCGAAGCGGATGTACGCGACCTTGTCGAGCTTCTTCAGCTCGTCCATCACGCGCTCGCCGATGTCGCGCGACGGGATCTCGCGCTCGCCGAGCGACAGCACGTGCTGGACGATGCGCTTGATCGACGCGTCGACGTATTCGGTGGGCACCGGCCGCTTGTGCAGCGCGCGCTGGAAGCCGACGCGGATCTTCGACTCGTCGAAGTCGGCGCGCGAGCCGTCGGACTTGACGACCTGCGGCAGCCGCAGCTCGGCGTTCTCGTAGGTGGTGAAGCGCTTCTGGCAGCTCGCGCAGCGCCGGCGGCGGCGGATCGCGTCGCCCGCTTCCGACACACGCGAGTCGATCACCTGGGTGTCGGGGCTGGCGCAGAACGGGCAGTTCATCGCGGGGATGAAGCGCGGCGGGATTCAGCGGTAGACGGGGTGCTTCGACGTGAGCTCGGCCACCGACTTCTTCGTCGCGCGCGTCACGCCCTCGTCGGCGGGCGCGTCGAGCACGTCGGCGATGAGATGCGCGAGCGCCTCGCTGTCGAGCTCGCCGAAGCCGCGCGTGGTGATCGCCGGACTGCCGATACGGATGCCCGACGTCACGAACGGCTTCTCGGGATCGTTGGGGATCGCGTTCTTGTTGACGGTGATGTGCGCGCGCGACAGCGCCGCCTCGGCGTCCTTGCCGGTGATCTTCTTGGCGCGCAGGTCGACGAGGAACATGTGCGAGTCGGTACCGCCCGAGACGATGCGCAGTCCGCGATCCTGCAGCACGCGCGCCAGCACGCGCGCGTTCTCGAGCACGCGCTCCTGGTAGACGCGGAAGTCGTGCTTCAGCGCCTCGCCCAGCGCCACCGCCTTGGCCGCGATCACGTGCATCAGCGGGCCGCCCTGCAGGCCCGGAAACACCGCGGAGTTGATCGCCTTCTCGTGGTCGGCGTTGGCGAGGATGAGGCCGCCGCGCGGGCCGCGCAGCGTCTTGTGGGTGGTCGTCGTCACGTAGTCGGCGATGCCGACCGGCGACGGGTACACACCGGCGGCGACGAGGCCCGCGTAATGCGCCATGTCAACCATCAGCGGCGCGCCCACCTCGTCGGCGATCGCCTTGAAGCGGCGCCAGTCGATGACCCGCGAGTACGCCGACGCGCCGGCGATGACGAGCTTGGGCTTGTGCTCGCGCGCGAGGCGCTGCGCCGCGGCATAGTCGATCAGCTCGGTGTCCGGCTCGAGGCCGTACGCGACCACGTTGAACCACTTGCCCGACTGGTTGACCGGCGAACCGTGGGTCAGGTGCCCCCCGTGCGGCAGGCTCATGCCGAGCACCGTGTCGCCGGGCTTGAGCGCCGCGAAGAAGATGGCCTGGTTCGCCTGGGCGCCCGAATGCGGCTGCACGTTGGCGTAGCCGGCGCCGAACAATCGTTTCGCACGGTCGATCGCCAGCGACTCGGCGATGTCGACGTATTCGCAGCCGCCGTAGTAGCGCTTGCCGGGATAGCCTTCCGCGTACTTGTTGGTGAGCTGCGAGCCCTGCGCCGCCAGCACCGCGGGCGACGCATAGTTCTCCGAGGCGATGAGCTCGATGTGCTCTTCCTGCCGACGGTTCTCGCCGGCGATCGCCTGCCACAGCTCGGGGTCGGCCTTGTCGAGGGTGAGCGTGCGCGAAAACATGCGAGGGCGGTTGCCGGAGGGAGCGACGATTCTAGCATTGCAGCGCACCATGGCGCCGTGCGCGGTCCGCGCGGCGTGCCTGATTCCCTTATAATCGGCGCGGGCCGAAGACGCGCCCGATCGAGACGGCGCCACGACCGTCGAATCCGGAGGAGCCCTCGCTTGAATGCCCTGCTCGGTGTCTCGCGCGTCATCGACGCGCTGAGCGAACGGATCGGCCGCGTGATCGCGTGGCTCGTGCTCATCACCGTGCTGATCAGCGCGGCGAACGCGACCGTCCGCAAGCTCTTCGACTACAGCTCGAACTCGTATCTCGAGATCCAGTGGTACCTGTTCTCGGCGGTCTTCCTCGTCGGTGCAGGCTACACGCTGCTGCGCAACGAGCACGTGCGCATCGACATCATCTCGTCGCGCCTGTCGGCGCGCGCGCGCAACTGGATCGACGTCATCGGACTGGTGTTCTTCCTGTTCCCGATGTGCTTCATCGTCATGTGGCTGTCGTGGCCGCTGCTCGAGGACTCGTACGTCCGTCATGAGGTATCGAGCAACGCGGGCGGATTGATCATCTGGCCGGCGCGGCTTCTGGTGCCCGTCGGCTTCTTCCTGCTGATCCTGCAGGGCGCCTCCGAGCTCATCAAGCGCTGCGCGTTCCTCGCGGGCCGCATACCCGATCCGCTCGAGAAGCACGCCGGCAAGTCTGCGGAAGAGGAGCTCGCCGAGGAGATCGCGCGCCAGCGCTCCATCGACGTAGGCGACACCGGTGCGGGGGGCAAGCCATGACCGCCTTCATCATCGCCAACATGCCGCCACTGATGTTCGTGGCGCTGATCGTCGTGCTGCTGCTGGGCTTCCCGGTGGCGTTCTCGCTCGGCGCGGTCGGCATCGGCTTCGGCTTTCTCGGCATCCATTTCGGCCTGCTCGACTTCTCGCTCTTCCAGGCGCTGCCCGACCGCGTCTGGGGCGTGATGTCGAACGACACGCTGCTGGCGGTGCCGTTCTTCACCTTCATGGGGCTGATCCTCGAGCGATCGGGCATGGCCGAGGACCTGCTCGACACCATCGGCCAGCTGTTCGGGCCGATGCGCGGCGGACTCGCGTACGCGGTGATCTTCGTCGGCGCGCTGCTCGCCGCCACCACCGGCGTCGTCGCCGCGAGCGTGATCTCGATGGGCCTCATCTCGCTGCCGATCATGCTGCGCTACGGGTACGACCGGCGCGTCGCGAGCGGCGTCATCGCCGCCTCGGGTACGCTCGCGCAGATCATCCCGCCGTCGCTCGTGCTCATCATCATGGCCGACCAGCTCGGGCGCTCGGTCGGCGACATGTACGCGGGCGCGTTCATCCCGGGCATCACGCTCGCCGGCCTCTACGCGCTCTACATCGCCGGCGTCACCGCGTTCCGGCCGTCGTACGCGCCGGCGCTGCCGCCCGAGGCGCGCAAGATGCGCGAGGCGAGCGGCGCGAGCGGCGTCAAGTCGCTGCTCGTGCTGACGGTCGTCGCGATCGCCAGCGCGGTCCTCTACGCCAAGCTGCGGATGGCCGATCGCGCGCTCGACGAGACGATCGTCGTGTCGACGTCGGTCGGTGCAGGCGTCGCGTTCTTCGCCGCGGTGATCAATCGCCTGCTCAAGCTCGGCCTGCTGTCGCAGATCGCCGAGCGCGTGACGTTCGTGATGATCCCCCCGCTGGCGCTGATCTTCCTCGTGCTCGGCACGATCTTCCTCGGCGTCGCGACGCCGACCGAAGGTGGCGCGATGGGCGCATCGGGCGCGCTGATCATGGCGATCGCACGCCGCAAGCTCTCGCTGTCGTTGCTGCGCCAGGCGATGGACACGACCGCCAAGCTGTCGACGTTCGTGGTGTTCATCCTGGTCGGCGCGCGCGTGTTCAGCCTCACGTTCTACGGCGTCAACGGCAACGTCTGGGTCGAGCACCTGCTGACGAGCCTGCCCGGCGGCCAGCTCGGCTTCCTGATCGTCGTCAACATCCTGATCTTCGTCCTCGCCTTCTTCCTCGACTTCTTCGAGCTGTCGTTCATCATCATCCCGCTCGTGGGTCCGGTCGCGGACAAGCTCGGCATCGACCTGATCTGGTTCGGCGTGCTGCTCGCGGTGAACATGCAGACGTCGTTCATGCACCCGCCGTTCGGCTTCGCGCTGTTCTACCTGCGCAGCGTCGCGGCGACCAAGGACTACATCGACAAGCAGACCGGCAAGCTGATCGCGCGCGTGACCACTGGCCAGATCTACTGGGGCGCGATCCCGTTCGTGCTGCTGCAGGTCGTGATGGTGGGGCTCGTGATCGCGTTCCCGCAGATGGTGCTCGTCTACAAGGCCGGCGAGAGCAAGATCAATCCCAACACCATCCACATCGAGGTGCCGGTCGACGCGCCGTCGCTGACCGGCAAGGGCAATCCCGCCAACTCCGAGCAGGAGCAGGCCGAGCAGGCGCTCGACAAGATATTCGGCGAGCCGGACAAGGGCGCCACGCCGTCACCCGGCGGTACGGCATCGCCGAAGCCTGCGCCGGATGCCCCTGCCAGCGATGCCGGCGCGCCACAGTCCGGCGCGCCGCCACCCAAGTAAATTCGCGGCGGACGTTGCCCGGCCGGACCAGGCGACATGGGCCGAGCGGCATCGCGCCGAAGCGACGCAGGAGCGGCACGGTCGGCGAGCATCGTCCGCCGTCCGCCGCACCGTCGGCGACACATGAAAAAAGCCCCGCCGAAGCGGGGCTTTTTTTCTCGCAAGGGCGCGCCTATTTGCGCGTGCGATCCGAGCGGTGTGCGGCGACCATGAAGTTGTCGAAACGGTTCTCGGCGACCTGGAACCACTCGATCTCGTCGCCGCGGAACGCCTTCCACGGCCCGTAGATCTTGTTGAACTTGGCGTTCTTCGACGCGATCTCGTCGTAGACCTCGGTGGTCGCCTTGTAGCAGGCCGCCATGATCTCGTTGGAGAACGGCGCGAGCTTGACGCCGTTGGCGAGCAGCTTGCGCAGCGCCGCCGGGTTGAGCGCGTCGTACTTGGCCATCATGTCGACGTTGGCCTCGTAGCAGGCCGCCTCGAGCACCGACTGGTAGGCCTTGGGCAGCTCCTCGAACGCCTTGTTGTTGACGAAGAGGTCGAGCTCGGGACCGCCTTCCCACCAGCCCGGGTAGTAGTAGTACTTGGCGACCTTGTAAAAGCCGAGCTTCTCGTCGTCGTAGGGGCCGACCCATTCCGCCGCGTCGATCGTGCCCTTCTCGAGCGACGGATAGATGTCGCCGCCCGGGATCTGCTGCGGGATCACGCCGAGCTTCTGCAACGGCAGGCCGCCGGTGCCGCCGATGCGCATCTTCAATCCCTTGAAATCGGCGACGGTCTTGATCTCCTTGCGGAACCAGCCGCCCATTTGGCAGTTGGTATTGCCGGCCGGGAAGTTGATGATGTTGTAGTCCTTGTAGAACTCGCGCATCAGCGCCATGCCGCCACCGTGGTACATCCAGGCGTTCTGCTGGCGCGCGTTCATGCCGAACGGGATCGCGCAGCCGAACGCGAACGTCGGGTCCTTGCCGAAGAAATAGTACGGCGCCGTGTGCGCGCACTGGATCGTCGCGTTCTGCACGGCGTCGACGACGCCGAACGCCGGGACGATCTCGCCGCCCGCGTACGTCTGGATCTGGAACTTGTTGTCGGTGGCCGACGCGACGCGCTTGCTGATGACCTCGGCGCCGCCGAAGATCGTGTCGAGGCTGCGCGGGAAGCTCGAGGCCAACCGCCACTTCACTTCGGGCTGCGCCTGCGCGAACGCGGGCGCCGAGCCGGCCGCCAGGATGCCGGCGAGGCCCGTATGCTTGATGAACGAACGACGTTCCATTCCTCTCTCCTCCTCGAAAGTAAAGCGGCCGTCGGAACCGGCCATGCTGTTCGCGTCCGGAAGGCTCGCGTGTCGCGACCCGCCCTGCGAGGACCCGGCGCAAATCGACGCCGATTCTAGCAGGCCGGTGGCCGCGTCGCGGACCGCCCGGCGGTCAGGACGAGAGCTTGCGGACCGCGCTGAAAAGACCCCAGGCCCAGCCGGCCTGGCGCTCGATGATCTCGGTGAAGCGGATGAGGTAGCGCGCGTTGCCGGTGTCGAGCTCGACCATGCCGGCGTGCGTGAAGCGCTCCTCGGGACCGACGAGGCTGCGCTGCGTGGCCTGGCGATTCTCGATGTGCGCGGGCAGGTAGATGCCGAAGAACGGGCGGTCGCCGCCCGCGGTGACGCCGACGCTGGTCGGCGGCGACCAGCTTCGCATCAGCACGCGCACGAGGCGCCGGGCGATGATCTCGACGCCGACGGTGACCTCGTCGACCTGCTGGCGCTGCATCCGCCGCACGATGCCGAGCAGCCAGTCGTCGCCGTCGCGCACGCCGATCAGCTCCCCCAGGCGCACCGGCGCCTCGCGCACCGGCGCGATCAGGCGGCAGCCGGATTCGCTGCGATCGGCCACCTTCCACATCGTGCCGCGGATGCGCCGCATGACGCTCTCGGGGTTGACCTGCGGCGACTCCATCTGCGTCACCTCGTCGTACGCGGCCCTGACGCCCGGCGTGCGTGCCTCGGCCGGCAGGCGCTCGATCTCGGCGACGGCGCGCGTCAGCGCCTGCAGGCCGACGACGACGCGGACGTCGCCTTCGGAGCGCACGCGCGCGGCGCGCGGCGCCTGCGCCAGCGCTTCGGGACCGAACAGCGCCGCGAGCCGCATCAGCAGGAGCTTCTGCTCGCGCGCCGGCAATTCGCCCGGCTTCGCCGGCGCGTCGTCGTCCTGGTCGGGCAACCAGCGCATCTGCTCGACGACCCGCGTATAGACGGGACTGGTGTCGAGGTACTGGACGCGGCCGCCCTGCTGCTGGCGCTCGCGCCGCCGCAAGCCCTGCATCCCCGAATAGTCGACGCAAAAGCCCGCGCCTTCGCCGGCGGTCGAATGCAGCGCGAGCGACGGCGTCCAGTCCTCGAGCTGACGCGACACCCACTCGACCTGGTCCGGCGTGAAGTTGCCGGAATCGAGGCGGCACAGCATCAGCGTCTTGATGTATTCCTGCTCGAACGACACGCTCGACTTGGCGAAGCCGCTGGCGCCCAGCACGAGTTGCTCGCGCTGCCAGCCGCGCATCCGCGCGAACTCGGCGAGCTCGTGGTATTCGCGCCATTGCCCCGGGATCCAGTGGCTGTAGCGGAACAGCCGGTACTTGGCGTCGAGACCTTTGTAGTGCGCGAGGCGCACGACGACCCACGGCAAAATCGCGCGCCAGCGCTTCTGCTCGGCACGCGGATAGCCGGCTTTCAGCGCATTCTGGTACGCGGCGATGAACGCCTTGATGAGGTCGAAGCCGGCGTGCCAGAGGCGCGACTCGACAGACGAGCTCTTCTGGTAGTTGTCGCAATACTGCTGCGTGAAATGCGCGATCACCGATTCCATCCGCGCATCGACGCGCAGCAGCGCGTCCACCTGGTTGGGCCCCGCTTCCTTGCGCGCGCCGGGGAAGTTCGCGACGAGCTCGAGCGCCTCCTTCTGCGAGCCCATCGGATCGGCCGGCGCGAGCTGCGCGAGCCAGCGGCCGGCGAGCTTGGGGTTGCGCAGCGGGTCGTTGAGACCGCGGATCCACTGCATCGTCGGCTCGATCATCCGAGGCGATTCCCGGGCTAGCGGCCAGCGACGGTCATGCGGTCGATCAGCATCGAGCCCACGTGGCGCGAGCCGCGCGTGTCGACGTCGGCGCCAATTGCGACGATGCCGCGCAACATGTCGCGCAGGTTGCCCGCGATCGTGATCTCCTCGACCGGGTAGGCGATGACGCCATCCTCGACCCAGAATCCCGCCGCGCCGCGCGAAAAATCGCCGGTGACCGGGTTGATGCCCTGCCCGAGCTGCTCGGTGACGAGGAGACCGCGGCCCATCCGTCGCAGCATGCCGGCGAAATCGTCGGCGCCGTGGCTGACGACGAGGTTGTGCGCGCCGCCGGCGTTGGCGGTCGACGCCATGCCGAGCTTGCGCGCGCTGTAGCTGCCGAGGAAATACCCTTCGACGACACCGTCGCGCACGACGTCGCGCGCCGCAGTGGCGACGCCTTCCGCGTCGAACGGCGTGCTGCCGCGCGCCCGCGGGATGAACGGCTCCTCGCGAATGGACACATGCGGCGCGAACACCTCGGTGCCGAGCGAGTCGAGCAGGAACGAGGAGCGCCGATACAGGCTGCCGCCGGACACCGCCTGCACGAACGCACCGACGAGGTCGGCCGCCTCGGGCGCCTCGAACAGCACCGGGCATTCGAGCGTGCCGAGCGAGCGCGCATTGAGCCTGCGCGCCGTGCGCTCGCCGGCGATCCGGCCGACCGCCTCGGCGGCAAGCAGATCCTCGGGCGCGCGCGCCGCCGTGTACCAGAAGTCGCGCTGCATCGCGCCGCGCTCGTCGCCCACCACGGCGCAATCGATGCCGTGCCGCGAGCTGCGATAGCCGCTCGCGAAGCCGTTGGAATTGCCGTAGACGAACTCGGATTCGCCGGCGGATACCGTCGCGCCGTCACTGTTCGTGATGCGCCGGTCGACGGCGAGCGCCGCCGCCTCCGTGGCCTTGCCGAGCGCGATCGCCTCGTCGACGCCGATGCGCCACGGGTGATACAGATCGAGCGCACGGATCGTGCGAGCGAGCTGCTCTTCAGTCGCGAGCCGCGCCGGATCGGCAAGCCCGGCGGCCGGATCGGCCGCGGTGTAGCGCGCGATCGCGAGCGCCTTGCCGACAGCGGCACGCAGCGACGCGGGCGCGAAATCGGCCGTGCTCGCGCTGCCGCGTTGCTGGCCCAGGTAGACGGTGACGCTGATGCCCTTGTCGCGGTTGTAGGCGATCGTCTCGACGTCGCCCTTGCGCACCGTCACGCTCTGGCCGACCGCTTGCGACACCTCGGTCTCGGCCGCCGACGCGCCGCCTTCGCGCGCGAAGCGCAGCACGTCCTGCGCGATGCCCTCGAGCACGCGGGTGGCGACGGGAAATGCCGTCTCGTCCGGGACGTTGCCCGGTGTCGATGCTTCGGCCGCGTGTGACGTGACGTTTAATGACATGGTCATCGGATTGCGCGATCGAATGGGCACGAGTTGCACATCGCTTTCGCGCGCGGCCTTTGCGAACGGGGCCCGTCCTCCCGACGGGTCGGGTTATCATAGCAAAGCCCGCTTCGAGCGCCTATCGGCGCCCCGGAAAACATGTCGCATGACGCGCAAACCGGCGACACCGCGCCGTCGCCGCCGCGCTCGAAAACGCAGCGCAAGCGCGAAATGCACGACCTGCAGGCGCTCGGCGCCGCGCTGGCGGCGCTGGATGCCGCGCATCTCGCCGCATTCGACCTGCCCGAGCGGCTTGTCGACGCGCTCAACGACCTGCGCACGATCACCCGTCACGAGGCGCGCCGTCGGCAGATGCAGTATGTCGGCCGCCTGATGCGCGACGTCGACCCCGAGCCGATCGCTGCGGCGCTCGCACGGCTGCAGGAAGGCCCGCGCGCCGACAAGGCGCGCTTCGCTGCGGTGGAAGGCTGGCGTGACCGGCTCATCGACGACGACGCCGCGCTTGCCGAGTTCGTCGCCGCGCATCCCGCGGCGTCCGCCGATGCGCTGCGGCCGCTGATCGCCGCGGCGCGCGACGAGCGTCGCCGCGGCGCGCCACCGCGCGACTACCGGCGCCTGTTTCGTGCGCTGAAGTCGATCGACGATGCGGCGCACGCGGGAAAGGCGCACGACGGTGCGGCGGGCGCCGAAGCGGCACAGGAGGACGCCGCGCCTGGCGAAGGCGCGCACGCCGACGGGACGCACGCCGGCGCGAGCACGACATGACCGAATCGGCGACCATCGGGCTCGTCTCGGTCAGCGACCGCGCATCCGGCGGCGTCTACGTCGACAAGGGCCTGCCGGGACTCAAGGAATGGCTCGCGGCCGCGCTCGCCTCGCCGTATACGCTCGTCGAGCGCCTCATTCCTGACGAGCAGGCGGTGATCGAGCGCACGCTCGTCGAGCTCTGCGACATTGCGGGCTGCGACCTCGTGCTGACCACCGGCGGCACCGGCCCCGCGCCGCGCGACGTGACGCCGGAAGCCACGCTCGCGATCGCGCACAAGGTGATGCCCGGATTCGGCGAGGAGATGCGCCGCGTGAGCCTCAAGTACACGCCCACGGCGATCCTCTCGCGCCAGGTCGGCGCGATCCGCGGCCGCGCGCTGGTGCTCAACCTGCCGGGCCAGCCGAAGGCCATCAAGGAAACGCTCGACGGCATCTTCCCGGCCGTTCCCTATTGCATCGACCTCGCCGGCGGCGCGTACATCGAGACGCGCGACGAGGTCTGCAAGGCATGGCGTCCGAAGAACGCCGTGCGCCCCCCGCCCGTACCCCGCTGACCGCCCGCGCTCGCGAGCGAGGAGCCTTCGATGGACCAGATCCTTCACGTCGCGCAGCTCGGCCTCGGCGTGCTCGTCGCGCTGATCCTGTTCGGCGCGGTCGTCGTGATGTTCGTGCGCGACGTCACGCAGAAGCAGCACACGGTGCTGCGCAATTTCCCGGTCATCGGCCGCTTCCGCTACTGGTTCGAGGAGCTCGGCGAATATTTCCGCCAGTACTTCTTCGCCGGCGACCGCGACGAGATGCCGTTCAACCGCGCCACGCGCGGCTGGGTGTACCGGCTCGCCAAGAACGAGGGCGGCATCATCGGCTTCGGCTCGACGTACGACCTGCACGCGCCGGGCGCGCTGATCTTCGTCAACGCGCCGTTCCCGGTGCTCGAGTCCGACCGTCTGCCGACGCCGCCGCTCGCGATCGGCGAAGGCTACTGCCGTACGCCGTTCGTCGCGCAGTCGGTCGTCAACATCAGCGGCATGAGCTTCGGTGCCATCTCCGAGCCCGCGGTGCGCGCGCTGTCGCGCGGCGCGCACGTCGCCGGCTGCTGGATGGACACCGGCGAAGGCGGCCTGTCGCCCTTCCACCTCGAGGGCGGCTGCGACGTCATCATGCAGATCGGCACCGCCAAGTACGGCGTGCGCGACGCCGATGGCCACCTCGACGTCAAGCGTCTCGCCGAGCTCGCGGCGATGGACAGCGTGCGCGCGTTCGAGGTGAAGCTGTCGCAAGGCGCCAAGCCGGGCAAGGGCGGCGTGCTGCCCGGCAGCAAGGTGACGCCGCTCATCGCAGGGATCCGCGGCATTCCGCCCGGCAAGGACTCGATCAGTCCCAACCGCCATCCCGACATCCCCGACATGAATGCGCTGCTCGACACCGTGATGAAGATCCGCGACATCACGGGCAAGCCGGTCGGCGTCAAGACGGCGATCGGCGGGCGCTGGTTCGCCGACGAGCTCGCCGAGCGCGTGCTCGCGCGCGGGCTCGACTGCGCGCCGGACTTCCTCGTGATCGACGGCGGCGAAGGCGGCAGCGGCGCGGCGCCGCAGGCCCTCGCCGATCACGTCGGGCTGTCGATCGACGAGGCGCTGCCACGCGTCGCCGACTCGCTGATCGCCGCGGGATTGAAGCCGCGCATCCGCCTCGTCGCGTCCGGCAAGCTCGTGACCTCCGCGCGCGCCGCATGGGCGCTGTGCTGCGGCGCCGACTTCGTCAACACCGCGCGCGGCTTCATGTTCGCGCTGGGCTGCATCCAGGCGCTGCGTTGCCATACCAACACCTGCCCGACCGGCGTCACGACGCATAACCCCCGGCTGCAGCGCGGGCTCGTCGTGGAGGACAAGGCGACGCGCGTCGCGCAGTACGCGATGAACATGAACAAGGAGATCGACATGATCGCGCACAGCTGCGGCGTGCGGCAGGCGCGCGAGCTCGAGCGGCGACACGTCCGCCTGGTGCAGCCGACCGGAGGGTCGATCGCGCTCGACGTCCTCTACCCGGCGCCGCCGCTGCGCACCGAAGCGGGCGGCACCCTCGCCCGCGCGTAGCGACCCGCCGTCATTCCCGCGCAAGCGGGAATCCAGTCGTGACGCCGGAAACGATGCGCGGTCCTCGTGCCGCGACGTCGATGCTGGATCCCCGCCTGCGCGGGGATGACGTCATGTGAAGGCGCGGCGTTTCGTGGCGAAGCAACGACAAGTTTGCGATGCCGGCGGATCAAGATATACTTGACATATATCTTTTGGAGGCGGCCGTGCGCAATCCCGAGCTTTGTCGCGAGGACGAGATCGTGACGATGGTCCATCGCTTCTACGCGAGCGTCCGCGACGACCCGTTGATCGGCCACGTGTTCGAGGCGCACGTCGCGGACTGGGACCACCACCTCGCCAAGATGTGCGACTTCTGGTCGTCGGTGCTGCTCGGCACCACTCGCTACCGCGGCACGCCGATGCCGACGCACGCGAAGCTGCCGGACCTCTCTCCCGCGCTGTTCCGGCGCTGGCTCCAGCTCTTCCACGCGACGACGCGGACGCTGGGCAACGACGAGCTGCAGCAGAAGGCCGACGCGCTGGCCGAGCGCATCGCGCAAAGCCTCTGGTACGGCTACCAGCTCTTCAACGTGCCGGGCGAGCTACCGGAGCCGATTCCCGCCGTGTAGAGGCGCACGCCGATGCAGCTCACGACGATGACCGACTACGGGCTGCGCCTGCTGATGTACGTCGGCACGCGCACCGACCGCCTTTGCACGATCGCGGAGGTCGCGGCCGCGCACGGCATCTCGGAAGCGCACCTGATGAAGGTGACGCACCGGCTGGCGCTCGCCGGCTATCTCGAGACCATGCGCGGAAAAGGCGGCGGCATGCGCCTCGCGCGCCCCGCCGCCGCGATCAACCTCGGCGAAGTGGTGCACGAGCTCGAGCCCGATTTCCATCTCGTCGAATGCCTCGGTGGCAGTGCTGCCTGCGCCTTGACCGGGCGCTGCAGGTTCACCGCGGTGGTGTCGGGCGCGCTCGACGCGTTCGAGCGCGAGCTCGCGCGCTGGAGCCTCGCCGACGTGCTGCCGGGTGCTATGACGTCGGCGCCGCAGGCGGCGCCGCGGGCCGCGCGGCCGCCCGCGCCAGCGCCGCTTCGGTTCCGTCGCGCGCGCACGCCAGCGCGCCGATGACGGTGCCGGCCGCGTCGCGGACGAGGCCAAACGACATCTCGACGTAGAGCCGCCGCCCGTCCTTGTGCAGCGAGCGGGTCGTCATCGCCTTGCCCGAATGCTTGGTCTTGCCGCTCGCGAGCGCGGCGTCGAAGCCCGCCCAGTGCGCGGCGCGCAACCGCTCGGGCACCATGAGGTCGAGGTTCTGGCCGAGCGCTTCCGCCTTCGACCATCCGAATACCGCCTCGGCGGCGTCGTTCCAGAAGCGGATCACGCCGTCGCGATCGGCGAACACGATCGCATCAGGCGACTGCTCGGCGATGGCCGCGGCGAGCGTGACGGCATCGGGTGCATGGGCGGGATCGAATGGCATGGACGACGACATCGTACGCGATGCCGCGCGTCGCCACGTTGCGCGCGATCAGGTGATCTCGTGCACGAGGCCCGCGCGCGCCGCGGGATCCTGCTGGTAGAACATCGCGAACTGCTGGTAGACCTCGGGATACTCGTGCGCGAGGAGCGCGGGCTCGGCGAAGAACACCTCGGAAAGCACCGCGAAGAATTCCGCAGGATTCTCGGACGCGTACGGATCGATCACCGTGTCGTCGCCGCACGCGACGCGCCCGCGGAAATGCTCGAAGGCCGCGCCGAGCGTCGCCTGCCACATGTCGGCCGGCACGTCCGGCGGCAGCGGCGGGCAGCCGTTGGCCTCGCCGTTGCGCATGTCGAGCTTGTGCGCGAACTCGTGGATGACGAGGTTCATGCCGGCGGTCTCCCAGTCGGTCGACGCCTCGACGTCCGACCACGACAGCACGACCGGGCCGCCCGGCATCGCCTCGCCGGCCATCGGGTCGGCGTTGACGTGCACGACGCCCGCCTCGTCCTCCCATTCCCACGCCGGTACGAACTCGCCCTCGTAGACGATGACGTTCTCGAAGTCGTCGTAGAGCGCGAGGTCGAGGTTCAGCACCAGCACGCACGCCTGGATCGCGATCAGCACGCGCGCGAGCGGCGTCACCTCGTGGTCGTGCGCGCCGACGATGCCCTTGGACTCGAGGAACAGCACGACCTTGTCGCGCAGCCGCGCGAGCTCGCCGTCGTCGTAGAGCGCCATGAACGGCAGTCGCTGCAGCGCCTCGTTCCACAGCGCGTCGGGCAGCGCGTAGCGCTCGAGCACGCGTTGACGTCGCCAGCGCTTCAGCGACTCGAGCATCCTGGCTATCCGGCGTCGCGGGACGGCGCATCGACGTCGCCGCCCTCGTCAGGTTCGTCGAGCGCCGGGGTCGCGCCAACGCCCAGCAGCCGCTCCGCCTCGGCCGCGGGCAGCGCCTCGACGTTGCGGAGCTTGCGCTCGATCGTGCGGCTCTTGCGGCTCGCGTCCTCGAGCGTCTCGCCGACCTTGTCGAGCTTCTCCTTCGTTTTCGCGAGGAGGTCGCCGAACTTGCCGAAGTCGGTCTTGACGGCGCCGAGCGTGCGCCACACTTCGGCCGACTGCTTCTCGATCGCCAGCGTACGAAAGCCGATCTGCAGGCTGTTGAGGAGCGCCGCCAGCGTCGTCGGCCCGGCGAGCACGACGCGGTGCTCGCGCTGCAGGCCGTCGGCGAGCCCCGCGCGCGACACCGCCTCGGCGTAGAGACCCTCGGTCGGCACGAACAGGATCGCGAAGTCGGTCGTGTGCGGCGGCTCGACGTACGACTCGCGGATCGCGCGCGCCTGCGACTTGAAGAACTGGTCGAGCTCGCGGCGGCTGGTCTCGACACCGGCGGCGTCGGCGCGCTCCTGCGCGTCCTGCAGGCGCTGCCAGGCGTCGAGCGGGAACTTCGAGTCGATCGGCAGCCAGCACGGCGTGCCGTCGTCGCCACGACCGGGCAGCGCGATCGCGAACTCGACGCGCTCGCCGCGCCCGGGCCGCGTCGCCACGTTGGTCGCGAACTGCGCGGGCGTCAGAAGCTCCGCGAGCAGCGCGCCGAGCTGCACCTCGCCCCAGCCGCCGCGCATCTTGACGTTCGACATCACGCGCTTGAGATCGCCGACGCCGACGGCGAGCTGCTGCATCTCGCCGAGACCCTTGTGCACCTGCTCGAGGCGCTCCGACACCAGCGAGAACGAGTCGCCCAGGCGCTTTTCCAGCGTCGCCTGCAGCTTCTCGTCGACGGTGGCGCGCATTTGCTCGAGCTTGGCGGTGTTGTCGTTGCGCAGCACCTCGAGCTTTTGCTCGACGGCCGCGGTCAGCGTGCCGAGGCGCTCGCCGAACTGCGCGAGCTCGCCGCGCTGCGCCTCGCGCGCATCCGCCAGCGCGCGCTGCGTGCCCGCCTGGAACTGCGCGAGGCGCTCGCCGACCTCGCGCCGCAGGTTCGCGGCGGTATCGGCCTGCTCGTTGCGCGCCATGGCGAGGTCCCCGCGCATGTCGCGCTCGTGCTCGGCGGCGCCCTTTGCGGCGGCGTCGAGGCGCGCCATCAGCGCGGCCGCATCGATGGCGCCGCGCTCGCGATCACGCGCGAGCACCGCGAGGCGCGACAGCGCGAGCGCGAGGAGCGCGACACAGCCGACCGCCGCGAGCGCGCATACGCCGAGCAGCACCGACTCGATCATGGCCGCGAGTCTAGCAAAATCGCGCGCGCGCTCGGCTGCGCGCGGGTCGTCACGCAGGGGCTGCGGCGAGTGTCGCCAGCACCGCGAACGTTACCAGCCAATGGCGGCCGACGTAGGCGTCGCTGTCGATGCCGGCGAGGCCAGCGCTGCGGTGGCGCGCGGCCGCCGCGGCGAGCGCCGCCGCGCGCGCAGGATCCGCGGCGAGCCCGCGCGCGAGCGCCGCGAGGCACCACGCGCGGGAGAGGTTGAGGCCGTCGAGATGCACGATCTGGCCGTCGGCTCGATCGGTGACGTGCACCGGCGCAAGGCGCGAGGCGCCATCGCCGGCAGCGATGTCCGGCAGGAAAGCCGCGAACCAGCGCGTGAATGCCGCCGCGGCGAGCACGCGCTGCATCAATGCCGCCTCCATCAGCGCGGGCGACAGGAAATCGACGCCCGACGGCTCCCACGCGATCGGCGCGTCGCGATCGTCGCCGAACCATTCAAGCGCCGTGGCGACGACGAGTGCGCGCAAGTCGCCGTCGCCGCAGGCGTTCGCGTAATCGAACGCGAGCGCCAGCGCGAACGCGCTGTTGGCGTGCGTGCCGTGGCGCACCGGGTAGCCGGCGCGCGGCAGGAAGTCGCTAAAGCGCGCGGCGATCGCGGATGTGAGCGGCGCGAGCGCCGCCGACCCGCGCGCGGCCGCGGCATCGCCGTCGCGTGCCGCGCCGGCGAGCTCGCCGGCGAGCGCGAGGAGCCACGCCCAGCCGTACGTGCGCTCGAACGTGCCGGTCCCGGGGCGCGCGAAATAGGCGCATTCCGCGGCGATCGGCGCGGGCGCGAGGTGCGCATCGAAGATCGTGTCGATGGCCGCGCGAGACGGCAGCGCGGAAAACGCGCGTCGCAGCCGCGCCAGCGTCCAGTGCATGTGCACCGACGAATGCCAGTCGAAGCTGCCGTAGAACGCGGGATGGAGCTCGCGAGGCGTGCGCGTGTCGCCGTCGCTCGTCCACACGTGCTGCGGCTGGCACGGGTACGCGCGGACGACGTTCGCCAACGCGATCCGCGCGTACGATTCCGCCGTTTCGGCGGCGAGGCTTTCCGTGGACATCAATGCCGGGGGCAGGTCATTCCCGCGGAAGCGGGAACCGCAGCGACACCTACGCCGCTTCGCGGCTCGCGCGCTTGCGCTCGTAGTCCTTCAGGTGGCGCTTGCGGATGCGGATCGACTTCGGCGTCACCTCGCAAAGCTCGTCGTCGGCAATGAATTCCACCGCGTACTCGAGCGTGAGCGCGATCGGCGGCGTCAGCGCGATCGCCTCGTCCTTGCCGGAAGCGCGCACATTGGTGAGCTGCTTGCCCTTGATCGGGTTGACGACGAGATCGTTGTCGCGCGTGTGGATGCCGATCACCATGCCTTCATAGAGCGCGTCGCCGGGCGACACGAACATCCGCCCGCGCTCCTGCAGCTTCCACAGCGCGTACGCGACCGCGGCCCCGTCCTCGGCCGAGATGAGCACGCCGTTGCGGCGCTCGGGAATCTCGCCCTTCACCGCCGCGTAGCCGTCGAACACGTGGCTCATGAGGCCCGTGCCGCGCGTCAGGTTCATGAACTCCCCCTGGAAGCCGATCAGGCCGCGCGCCGGGATCCGGTAGTCGAGACGCGCGCGGCCGCGGCCGTCGGACTCCATGTGCGTCAGGTCGCCGCGACGCGGGCCGAGCGCCTCCATCACCGCGCCCTGGTGCGATTCCTCGACGTCGACCGACAGGAGCTCGTACGGCTCGTGCGTGTCCTCGCCGACCTTGCGCGTCACCACGCGCGGCCGCGACACCGCGAGCTCGAAGCCCTCGCGGCGCATGTTCTCGATCAGGATCGTCAAGTGCAGCTCGCCGCGCCCCGACACCAGGAACACGTCGGTGTCGGCGGTGTCCTCGACGCGCAGCGCCATGTTGGTGAGGAGCTCGCGCGCAAGCCGCTCGCGCAGGTTCCGCGACGTGACGTACTTGCCCTCGCGGCCGGCGAGTGGCGAGGTGTTGACCTGGAAGTACATCGACAGCGTCGGCTCGTCGATCGTGATCGGCGGCAGCGCTTCCGGCGCGTCGACGTCGGCGAGCGTCGTGCCGATCGCGAGGTCGTCGACGCCGGTGATGAGGACGATGTCGCCCGCGCTCGCCGTGTCGACAGGCGTGCGCTCGAGGCCCTTGAACATGAACACCAGCCCGACCTTGCCCTGCGCCGGCGTCGCGCCGGCAGCGGACGCGCCGCCCAGCAACGCGACGGTGGCCCCCGCGCGCAGCGTGCCGCGGCGGATGCGCCCGATGCCGAGGCGGCCGATGTAGCTCGAGTAATCGAGTGCGGCGATCTGCAATTGCAGCGGTCCCGCGGCATCGCCGACGGGCGGCGGCACGTGCTCGAGCACGGTGTCGAAGAGCGGCCGCATGTCGCGGCCGCCCGCGTCGGTGGCGCTCTCGCCGGCGGCGGCCTTGGCCACCTTGACGTCGAGCGTCGCCCAGCCGTTGAGCGCCGACGCGTACACCACCGGGAAATCGAGCTGGTCGTCGGTGGCGCCGAGGCGGTCGAAGAGGTCGAACGTCTGGTTGACGACCCACTCGACGCGCGCGCCCGGACGGTCGACCTTGTTGACGACGACGATCGGCTTCAATCCGAGTGCGAGCGCCTTCATCGTCACGAAGCGCGTCTGCGGCATCGGCCCCTCGACCGCGTCGACCAGCAGCAGCACGCCGTCGACCATGCCGAGCACGCGCTCGACCTCGCCGCCGAAGTCGGCGTGGCCCGGCGTGTCGACGATGTTGATGTGCGTGTCGCGGTAATCGATCGCGCAGTTCTTGGCGAGGATCGTGATGCCGCGCTCGCGCTCGATGTCGTTGCTGTCCATCACGCGCTCGGCGACGTGCTGGTGCTTGGCGAAGGTGCCGGCCTGCGCGAGCAGCTTGTCGACGAGCGTGGTCTTGCCGTGGTCGACGTGGGCGATGATCGCGATGTTGCGGAGCGCGCGCGGGGGCGTGGCCATGGGTTGGGTTGTTGCGCTCTCGAAAAAAGCCTCACAGTATAGCTGCCGGCACGCAGGATTGCGAGAAACTTTTTGCAAAATCCGTGACTTAGGGTAAAATGCCGGGTGTGGCTCCCGCGTGGCCCTTCCGGTCACCACGCGTCGCCCTGACGAACCGCCCCGCGCACTGCCGAAGGCGGCCCGCCAACCCCATAACCACGAGTACACGTGTGCCTGGACCGGAAACCGGCGAACTGCCGGTAGGCCGCGCCAGGAGCACCCATTGAACGCAGCGAGCTTCGATACGCTCGGCCTGCGGCCTGAAGTCCTGCGGGCCGTTACCGAAGCGGGTTACACCACCCCCACCCCCATCCAATCGCAAGCCATCCCGGTCGTCCTCGCCGGCGAGGACGTGATGGGCGGCGCCCAGACCGGCACCGGCAAGACCGCCGGCTTCGGCCTCCCCATCCTGTCGCGCCTGATGGCGCACGCCAACACGAGCCCCTCGCCCGCGCGGCACCCGGTGCGCGCGCTGATCCTGACGCCGACGCGCGAGCTCGCGATCCAGGTCGAGGAGGCGATCCGCGGCTACGGCAAGCACACCGGCCTTCGCTCCACCGTCGTCTACGGCGGCGTCGACATCAAGCAGCAGCTCACGATCGTGCGCGCGGGCGTCGAGATCCTGGTGGCGACGCCGGGGCGACTCCTCGACCACATCGAGCAGAAGAGCGTCAACCTGTCGCACGTCGAGATCTTCGTGCTCGACGAGGCCGACCGGATGCTCGACATGGGCTTCATCCCGGACATCAAGCGCATCATGGCGCTGCTGCCCGCCAAGCGTCAGAACCTCCTCTTCTCGGCGACGTTCTCCAACGACATCAAGAAGCTCGCCGACGAGCTCCTCAACAAGCCGCGGCTGATCGAGGTCGCGCGCCGCAATACCGCGGCGGAGACGGTGACGCAGTCGGCGTACAAGGTGCCGCAGGAAGCGAAGCGCGCGCTGCTCGAGGAGATCGTTCGCTCGCGCAACGTCTGGCAGGTGCTGTGCTTCATGCGCACCAAGCACGGCGCCTCGCGCCTCGCGCGCCAGCTCGAGAAGGACGGCCTCGCGACCTCCGCGATTCACGGCGACAAGACGCAGGCCGCGCGCCTGGAGGCCCTCACCGCGTTCAAGGACGGCAAGCTGCAAGTGCTGGTCGCCACCGACGTCGCCGCGCGCGGCCTCGACATCGACGACCTGCCGCTCGTCGTCAACTACGAGCTGCCGCACGTCGCCGAGGACTACATCCACCGCATCGGCCGCACCGGCCGCGCGGGCGCCACGGGTGAGGCGATCTCGTTCGTGGATCCCGTCGAGGAGAAGTACCTCGCCGAGATCGAGAAGATGCTCAAGAAGAAGATCGACGTCGTCGACTTCGACGACTCGAAGCTCGCGCGCTCCGCAGAGCGCGCGCCCCGCGAGCGCCACGGCGAAACGCGCGGCCGCGGACGCGCTGCGCCTTCGGCGCATCCGCGCACGAGCGAGCGCTCCGCTGCCCATCGCAGCGCGCCGGCTGCCCGCGACGAGCGGCCGCGCCGCCCGACCGCGGACGAGCGCGAGGCGTTGTACGCGAAGAACCCCGATCAGCCGCCGGTGCTGCGCGCGATGAACGGCACCGGCGCGCATGCGAATGCCACGCACGCCCATCCGGCGCACGGACGCCAGGCGACCCGTGAAGTGCCGGTGCTGCTGCGCAAGCGCTCGGCGCCGGAGCCCGAGAAGGTCTGACCCCCCGGCGGCGCCGGTCGCGAGCGGCTCCCGCGGCGTTTGGCAGCCGCATGGCATGTGCGGTCGAAGCGCCGCGTGCGGTTGCGGCGCGGCGCTCGCATGCCGATAATCGACGCGCCGCCGCGCGTCGCGCGGCTCGCCTCGCCGCGCCTTGACCTCCCCGCCCGCATCGTCACCCCCTGACGCCCTCCTCGCCATCGACGGGCTCTGCGTCGAATTCGGCGCGCCTGACGATCCGGTAGTCGCCGTGCGCAACCTCGGCTTCACCATCGCGCGCGGCGAGACCGTCGCCGTCGTCGGCGAATCCGGCTCGGGCAAATCGGTGACCGCGCTCGCGATCATGCGGCTCGTCGAGCAGGGCGGCGGTCGCATCGCACGCGGCGCGATCCGCTTCGCGCGGAGCGGCGGCACGATCGACCTCGTGCGCGCGCCGGCCGCGACGATGCGCGCGATCCGCGGCGACGAGATCGCGATGATCTTCCAGGAGCCGATGACCTCGCTCAACCCGGTGATGACCGCCGGCGCGCAGATCGCCGAGTCGATCGCGCTGCACCAGCGCAAGGAGCGCACGGCCGCGCGCGCCGAGGCGCTGCGGATGCTCGAGGCGGTGCGCATTCCCGACGCGCGCGCGATCCTCGACCGCTATCCGCACCAGCTCTCCGGCGGCATGCGCCAGCGCGTGATGATCGCGATGGCGCTGTCCTGCCGCCCCGTGCTCCTGATCGCCGACGAGCCGACGACCGCGCTCGACGTCACCGTGCAGGCGCGCATCCTCGCGTTGATCGCGACGCTGGTGCGCGAGATGAACACCGCGGTGCTGTTCATCACCCACGACATGGGCGTCGTCGCCGAGGTTGCCGATCGCGTCGTCGTGATGCAGGGCGGGCGCAAGGTCGAGGAAGGTCCGGTGACGCAGATCTTCGCGGCGCCGCGCGAGCCCTATACGCAAACGCTCCTCGCCGCGGTGCCGAAGCTCGGCGCGCTCGCCGGCGAGGACGTACCGCGCAAGTTCGGCGTCGAAGCAACGGCGCGCGCGCCCTCCCCGCCGGCGTCGCCCTCACCGATCGTTCTCGCGCCCGCGGCGCCGGCGCGCGAAGACGCGCCGCGCGCGCCGATCCTGCGCGTGCGCGACCTGTGCACGCGCTTCGAAGTGCACGGCGGCTTTTTCGGCCGCGTGCAGCGGCGCGTATACGCTGTCGAGAACGTGAGCTTCGACGTCGCCGCCGGCGAGACGCTGTCGCTGGTCGGTGAATCGGGGTGCGGCAAGACGACCACCGGGCGCTCGATCCTGCGCCTCGTCGACGTCGAGGCCGGCGCGATCGAGTTCGAGGGCCATGACCTCGCCACGCTCGACGCCGGCGCGATGCGGCCGTTGCGCCGCCACCTGCAGATGATCTTCCAGGATCCGTTCGCGTCGCTCGACCCGCGCGTCACCGTCGGCTTCTCGATCGCCGAGCCGCTCTACATCCACGGCGTCGCGCGCGGCGCGGCCGCCGAGGCGCGCGTCGCCGACCTCCTGCGCCGCGTCGGCCTCGACCCGGCGCACGCGCGACGCTATCCGCACGAATTTTCCGGCGGCCAGCGCCAGCGGATCGCCATCGCGCGCGCGCTCGCGCTCGAGCCACGCGTGATCGTCGCGGACGAGGCGGTCTCCGCGCTCGACGTGTCGATCCGCGCGCAGGTGGTCGACCTTCTGCTCGACCTGCAGCACACGCTCGGCGTGTCGTACGTGTTCATCTCGCACGACATGGCGATCGTCGAGCGCGTCAGCCATCGCGTCGCGGTCATGTACCTCGGCCAGATCGTCGAGATCGGCCCGCGCCGCGCGGTGCTCGGCTCGCCGCAGCATCCGTACACCCGGCAATTGCTCGCCGCGGTGCCGGTCGCCGACCCTTCGCGGAGGCGCGCCCAAATCGAGCTATCATCGCCGGACATCCCGAGCCCGGTGCGCGGCGTCGACGATCCGCCGCCGAGCGCGCCGCTCGTCGAGGTCGGCCCGGGGCATTTCGTCGCGCGCCATCGCGTCGGCGCCTTCTGAGGACGGCGGGCGACGGCGCGCGATCCGCATCGCCGCCGGCGCAAGCTCGCGCCGGCGTCAACCACGCGAGGAGCCGTACGATGAAGTTCCCATTGCATCGATTCGCCGCCGCGCTCGCCGTCGCCGCGGTCGCCGCGCTCGCAGCGCTGCCGGCGCAGGCCGCGAAGGACGTCGTTTTCGCCGTGGCGTCGACGTTCACGACGACCGACCCCTACGACGCCAACGACACGCTGTCGCAGGCGATGGCCAAGTCGTTCTACGAGGGCCTGTACGGCTTCGACAAGGACATGAAGATGATCCCGGTGCTCGCTACGTCGTACGAGGTGAGCAGCGACGGGCTGGTCTACACGCTGCACCTGCGCCACGGCGTCAAGTTCCATGACGGCACCGATTTCAACGCCGAGGCGGTCAAGGTCAATCTCGACCGCGTCACCAATCCCGACAACCACCTCAAGCGCTATGGCCTTTATAGCGTCATCGCCAAGACCGAGGCGGTGGACCCGTACACCGCGCGCATCACGCTTAAGAACCCGTTCTCGGCGTTCATCAACGACCTCGCGCATCCGTCGGGCGTGATGATCAGCCCCGCCGCGATCCAGAAGTACGGCAAGGAGATCGCGTTCCATCCGGTCGGCACCGGGCCGTTCGAGTTCGTCGAGTGGAAGCAGCCCGACTACCTCAAGGTGAAGAAGTTCGCCGGCTACTGGCAGAAGGGCCTGCCGAAGATCGACACGATCACGTGGCGCAGCGTCGTCGACAACAACGCGCGCGCGGCGATGATGCAGACCGGCGAGGCGCAGTTCACGTTCCCGGTGCCCTACGAGATCGCCGACGTGCTGAAGAAGAAGCCCGACCTCGCGCTCGTCGCCGCGCCGTCGATCGTCATCCGCTACCTGTCGATGAACACGCAGCAGAAGCCGTTCGACAACGTCAAGGTGCGCGAAGCGATCGCGTACGCGATCAACAAGCAGGCGCTCGCGAAGGTCGCGTTCAACGGCTACGCCGAGCCCGCCGCCGGCGTCGTGCCGCAGGGCGTCGAATACGCGGTCAAGATGGCGCCGTGGCCGTACGACCTCGCCAAGGCCAAGGCGCTGATGAAGGAAGCCGGCTACCCCGATGGCTTCGAGACCGAGCTCTGGTCGGCGTACAACCATACGACCGCGCAGAAGGTCACGCAATTCATCCAGCAGCAACTCCAGCAGATCGGCATCCGCACCAGGATCACGCTGCTCGAATCGGGGCAGCGCGTGCAGCGCGTCGAGAGCTGGCAGGATCCGAAGACCGCCGGCGTGCGCCTCTACTACGTCGGCTGGTCGTCGTCGACGGGCGAGGCCGACTGGGCGCTGCGGCCGCTCCTGTACGGCGAGTCGTGGCCGCCGACGCTGTTCAACACCGCGTATTACAAGAGCGACAAGGTCGACGCCGACATCAAGGGCGCGCTGCTCACCACCGACAGCAAGGAGAAGGCGCGCCTCTACAAGGATGCGCAGGAGACGATCTGGCACGACGCGCCGTGGGCGCCGCTGGTCGTCGAGAAGCTGCTGTCGGCCAACAGCAAGAAGCTGACCGGCGTCTACGTGATGCCCGACGCGTCGTTCAACTTCACCAACGCCGACCTGAAGTGACGGAATGGTCCGAGGCTTCGGACCTTTCCGTCATCCCCGCGAAAGCGGGGATCCAGTACTGACGGCGAACAGGGCGACGGCGAGCGGCATGCGCGCGTCACGGCTGGATTCCCGCATTCGCGGGAATGACGGCGCGGCCTGCATTCCGATACCGGCCAGCCGCTGATGCTGCAGTACACGGTCAAGCGGCTGTTCGGTCTCTTGCCGACGCTGTTCCTCGTCGGCGTGCTCGTCTTCCTGTTCGTCCACCTCCTGCCCGGCGACCCGGCGCGCCTCGCCGCCGGGCCCGACGCGACGCCGGAGACGGTGGCGCTGGTGCGCCACGACCTCGGCCTCGACCAGTCGCTGCCGCGCCAGTTCGTGCGCTTCGTCACCGGCGTGCTGCACTGGGACTTCGGCCGCTCGCTGTCGACCAAGCGCCCGGTGTCGGTCGAGATCGGCTCGCGCTTCATGCCGACGTTCTGGCTGACGGTGTGGAGCATGGCGTGGTCGGTGACGCTCGGCATGACGATCGGCATCGTGTCGGCGGTGTGGCGCAACCGCTGGCCCGACCGGCTCGGCATGACGATCGCGGTGTCCGGCATCTCGTTCCCGGCGTTCGCGCTCGGCATGGTGCTGATGCAGGTGTTCGCCGTCGATCTCGGATGGCTGCCGACGATCGGCGACGACACCTGGCTTCACTACATCCTGCCGTCGCTGACGCTCGGCGCCGCGGTGGCGGCGATCATGGCGCGCTTCACGCGCTCGTCGTTCGTCGAGATCCTCGGCGACGACTTCATCCGCACCGCGCGCGCGAAGGGCCTCGACGAGCGCCAGGTGATCTGGCGCCACGCGATGCGCAACGCGCTGATCCCGGTGGTGACGATGATGGGCCTGCAGTTCGGCTTCCTGCTCGGCGGCTCGATCGTCGTCGAGAAGGTGTTCAACTGGCCCGGGCTCGGGCGGCTCCTCGTCGACGCCGTCGACATGCGCGACTACCCGGTGATCCAGGCGCTCGTGCTGCTCTTCTCGCTCGAGTTCATCGTCATCAACCTCGTCGTCGACGTGCTGTACGGGTTCATCAACCCGACGATCCGCTACCGGTGAACGATCGCGCGACACTCGTTGCCGACGTTGAGGTGATCCGCACGCCGTGGAACGAGTTCTGGCGCAAGTTCAAGCGCCAGAAGATCGGCGTCGTCGCGGGGATCTTCGTCGTCGTGCTGGTGGCGATCGCGATCGCGGCGCCGTGGATCGCGCCATACGACGCCGAGAACTACTTCGACTACGACCAGCTGAACGCCGCGCCCTCGATGGCGCATTGGTTCGGCGTCGACGCGCTCGGCCGCGACATCCTGTCGCGCATCCTGATGGGCGCGCGGATCTCGCTCGCCGCGGGCTTCGTGTCGGTGGCGGCCGGCGCCGTGGTCGGCACGCTGCTCGGCCTCGTCGCCGGCTACTACGAGGGCTGGGCCGATCGCATCATCATGCGCATTGCCGACGTGCTGTTCGCGTTCCCCGGCATCCTGCTGGCGATCGGCATCGTCGCGATCCTCGGCGGCGGCGAGGCCAACGTCATCGTCGCGGTGGCCATCTTCAGCATCCCGACCTTCGCGCGCCTCGCGCGCGGCACGACGCTCGGATTGAAGCGACTGACGTTCGTCGAGGCGGTGCGAAGCATCGGCGCCACCAACTGGACGATCATCAGCCGCCACATCTTTCCCGGCACGGTGCCGGCCGTGATCGTCTACTTCTCGCTGCGCATCGGAACGTCGATCATCACGGCCGCGAGCCTGTCGTTCCTCGGCATGGGCGCGCAGCCGCCGACGCCCGAATGGGGCGCGATGCTCGACGCGGCGCGCGCCGACATGCTGACCGCGCCGCACGAGGCGATCTTCCCTGCGCTCGCCATCTTCGCCACCGTGCTCGCGTTCAACCTGCTGGGCGACGGGCTGCGCGACGCGCTCGATCCGAGGCTCGACCGGCGGTGATCGTCGTGGCGTACTGTCGCGCCGGGTTCGAGGGCGAGGCGATGCGCGACATCGAGCGGCTCGCGGCCGCGGCCGGCGTGCGCGGCGCGAGTGCCGCGCCACGCGGCGAAGCACGAGCAACCGCGTTGGCGCACGACGACGTTATGCCGGGCTCCGGCTACGTCGTGGCGACGCTCGACGGCCTCGACCTCACGCGCTGGCGCGCGGCGATCGACGAGGCGCCGCCCGTGTTCTGCCGCTCGCTGTTCGTCGGCAGCGGGCCGCATGCGATCGCGCCGGGGGCGGCAACTCCGGCACGTGGCCGCACCGATCGCGTGACGCCGCTCGCCGAGGCGATCGCCGCGACGGGCGCCCGAGGCAGCACGCTGTGGGTCGAGTTCGCCGATACCAACGAGGGCAAGGCAATGTCCACGCTCGCACGTGCGATCGAGCCGCGGCTCGCCGCAGCGTTGCGCGAGCGTGGCATCCTCGAGGCGGCCGACGGCGCGGGCGCCGGTTCTCGGCGCGCGCCTCGCAACCAGCGCCGGCTGCACGTGTTCCTCGCAAGCGGCAGCAAGGCCTACGTCGGCACCAGCATCGCCGGCACCGGCTCGCCGTGGCCGATGGGGATTCCGCGGCTGCGGATGCCGGGCGGCGCGCCGTCGCGCTCGACGCAGAAGCTCGCCGAGGCGCTCGTCACGTTCCTCGGCGACGACGAATCGACATTGCTCCGCGCCGGCCAGCGCGCGGTCGACCTGGGCGCCGCGCCGGGCGGCTGGTCGTGGCAGCTCGCGCATCGCGGCTTGCGCGTCACCGCGGTCGACAACGGCGTGCTGAAGGGCGAGGTGGCGCACGACCCGCTGGTCACGCACGTGCGCGCCGACGGTTTTCGCTATCGGCCGAAGCGCGCGGTCGACTGGGTCGTCTGCGACATCGTCGAGCAGCCGTCGCGCGTGGCCGCGCTGATGGCGCGCTGGATCGGCGGGCGCGACGCGCGGAGAGCGATCTTCAACCTCAAGCTGCCGATGAAGCGACGCTTCGACGCGATCGACGCAGCCGCCGCGACCATCGACGCGGGCCTTGGCGATACGACGGCAACGCTGCGGCTGCATCAGCTCTACCATGATCGCGAGGAGGTGACCGGCTACCTCGCGCGCCTGGAGTGATGCGCCGTCAGCCCGCCAGCCGGTCGATCTGCGAGGCGATGCGATCGCGCGTGGCGATAAAGCCCGCGAGCCGCTCGCGCTCCTGCGCGACCACCGCCGCCGGCGCGCGCTCGACGAAGCTCGCGTTGGCGAGCTTGGCATTCGCCTTGCCGATCTCGCCGTCGAGGCGCGACCGCTCCTTGGCGAGGCGCTCGCGCTCCGCCGCCGGATCGACCTCGATGCGCAGCATCAGCCGGAAGTCGCCGACGATCTCGACCGGCGCGTCGGTCGCCGGCAGCTCGTCGACGACGTCGACGGACGCGAGCCGCGCCAGCGCGGCGAGGTAGGGTGCGCAGTCGCGCAGCGTCGCCGCGTCGCCCGTGACCACGAGCGGGACCTTCTGCGCCGGCGAGAGCCCCATCGCGCTGCGCAGCGCGCGGCAGGCGTTGACGAGCCCCTTCAGCACGCCCATCCGCGCATCGGCTTCGCTATCGAATCGCTGCATGTCCGCCTTCGGGAACGGCTGCAGCAGGATCGACTCGCCCTTTTTGCCGGCGAGCGGCGCGACGTCCTGCCACAATTCTTCGGTGATGAACGGCATGAACGGGTGCGCGAGGCGCAGCGTCGCCTCGAGCTCGCGCACCAGCATCGCGCGCGTGCCGCGCGCCGCCGCGGCATCGCCATTGGCGCCGGCGCGTGCGAGCTGCACCTTGGCGAGCTCGACGTACCAGTCGCAGTATTCGTCCCAGACGAACTCGTAGAGCGCGCGAGCGGCGAGGTCGAAGCGGTATGCCTCGATGTTGGCGGCAATGTCGCGCTTGGCCTGCTGCAGGCGGCCGAGCAACCAGCGGTCGACGAACGTCAGCGTGCGCGGCGCCGCCTCGTCGAGGCCGACGTCCTGGCCCTCGACGTTCATCAGCACGAAGCGCGTGGCGTTCCAGAGCTTGTTGCAGAAGTTGCGGTAGCCCTCGCAGCGGTTGAGGTCGAAGTTGAGCGTGCGGTTGAACGTCGCGAGCGACGCGAACGTGAAGCGCAGCGCGTCGGCGCCGAACGCCGGGATGCCGTCGGGGAACTGCTTGCGCGTGCGTTTCGCGATCGATTCCTCGCGGCGCGGGTCGAGCATGTTGGCGGTGCGCTTCGCCACCAGCGGCTCGAGCGCGATGCCGTCGATGAGGTCGATCGGGTCGAGGACGTTGCCCTTCGACTTCGACATCTTCTGGCCTTCCTCGTCGCGCACGATCGCGTTGATGTACACGTCGCGGAACGGCACGCGGCCGGTGAAGTAGGTCGTCATCATGATCATCCGCGCGACCCAGAAGAAGATGATGTCGAAGCCCGTCACCAGCGTCGACGTCGGCAGGAACGCGCGCATCTCGCGCGTGTCGTCCGGCCAGCCGAGCGTCGAATGCGCCCACAGCGCCGAGCTGAACCAGGTGTCGAGGACGTCGGGATCGCGCGTGAATGTCGCGGGCTCGCGGCCGAGCGCCGCGCGTGCGGCGGCCCGCGCCGCGGCCTCGCTGCGCGCGACGTAATGATTGCCGGCCTCGTCGTACCACGCCGGGATCTGGTGGCCCCACCACAACTGGCGCGAGATGCACCAGTCCTGCAGGTTGTCGATCCAGTGGTGGTACGTCGACAGCCATTCGCCCGGCACGAAGCGCGTATGGCCGCGCTCGCCACTGCGTGGATCGACCAAGCCCTCCTCGCTCACCGCGGCGAGGCAAAGCTGCTGCAGCGTGCGCCCCGGCCACGGCGAACCGGGTCCCGCTGCTTGGGTCGTTGCGACGAACCACTGGTCCGTCAGCATCGGCTCGACGATCTCGCCCGAGCGCCCGCAGCGCGGCACCGTCATCCTGTGCGGCTTCTCGGCGACGAGCGCGCCCTCGGCCGTGAGGTCGGCCAGCACGGCCTTGCGCGCGACGAAGCGGTCCATCCCGCGGTATTTCGCCGGCGCATTGTCGTTGACGCGCGCCTCGAGGTCGAAGATCGGCAGCATCGGCAGGCCGTGGCGCTGCGCGACCTGCCAGTCGTTGAAGTCGTGCGCGGGCGTGATCTTGACGACACCCGTGCCGAACTCGCGGTCGACGTGGTCGTCGGCGACGATCGGCACGCGCCGGCCCGACAGCGGCAGCACGACGTCGCGTCCCACCATCGCGCGATAGCGCTCGTCCGCCGGGTTGACGGCGACGCCAGTGTCACCGAGCATCGTCTCGGGGCGCGTCGTCGCGACGACGACGCTGCCGCCGCCGTCGGCAAGCGGATAGCGGATCTCCCAGAGCTTGCCGTCGATCTCGTCCGACTCGACCTCGAGGTCCGACACCGCGGTGCCGAGCTTGGGATCCCAGTTGACGAGCCGCTTGCCGCGGTAGATGAGGCCATCCTCGAAGAGGCGCACGAACGTCTCGATCACCGCCGCCGACAGGCCCTCGTCCATCGTGAAGCGCTCGCGCGACCAGTCGGCCGCGGCGCCGAGCCGCCGCATCTGCCGCGTGATGGTCGAGCCGGATTCCTCCTTCCACGCCCAGACGCGCTCGACGAACGCTTCACGGCCCATGTCGTGGCGCGTGCGTCCCTCGGCCTTGAGCTGCTGCTCGACGACGATCTGCGTGGCGATGCCCGCGTGGTCGGTGCCGACCTGCCACAGCGTGTTGTCGCCGCGCATCCGGTGGAAACGGATCAGCACGTCCATCAGCGTGTGCTGGAACGCGTGGCCCATGTGCAGCGTGCCGGTCACGTTGGGTGGCGGCAGCGCGATCACGTAGGCCGGCGCGCCGGCGCGCCACGTCGGCTCGAAATCGCCGCGCGCCTCCCACACCGGGTACCACTTCGTCTCGATGGCGTGCGGCTCGAAGCTCTTCGCGAGGGTCATGCTCCGTTGCAGTTTTGGTGAACGTAATTACTTGAAATTATAGCGGATTGTGCAGTCGCTCGACGACGCATCATGCACACGCCCCTGCTTGGACCCGCGGCGCAAGCATCGCGCGCCGAGGCGTCGCAACGCGCCGGCCGATCGCGCGTGCCACGGCTACGAGCGTCGCCATCAGCGCCGCGAACGCCTCCGGCGTCAACGCCTGGTCGGCGTCGCACCACGCTTCCGCAGGGCACGGATGCACCTCGATGAGCAGGCCATCGGCGCCGGCGGCGACCGCCGCGGCGGCGAGTGCCGGCACCATCCACGCCTTGCCGCCCGCGTGCGACGGATCGACGATCACCGGCAGGTGCGTTTCCTTCTTCATCACCGCGACCGCGGTGACGTCGAGCACGTTGCGGTACGCGGTCTCGAACGTGCGGATGCCGCGCTCGCACAGGATGATCCGCGTGTTGCCGCCGGCGGCGATGTACTCGGCCGCCATCAGCCACTCGGCGAGGGTCGCGCTCATCCCGCGCTTCAGCACCACCGGCACGTCCACGCGGCCGAGCTCCTTCAGGAGCTCGAAGTTCTGCATGTTGCGCGTGCCGACCTGGATCGCGTCGACGCCCATCGCGAGGAACGTGTCCAGCATCCGCACGTCCATCAGCTCGGTGACGACCGGCAGCGCGTGGCGCGACGCCGATTCCTTCAGCATCGCAAGCCCCTCGACGCCTTTGCCCTGGAACGCGTACGGCGAGGTGCGCGGCTTGAACGCGCCGCCGCGCATCAGCGTCGCGCCCGCCGCGGCGACGGCGTCGGCGGCGGCCGCCATCTGCGGATTCGTCTCGACCGAGCACGGGCCCGCAATGACGGGAATCGCCTCGCCGCCGAACGCCGCGTCGCCGACGCGCACGACGCTCGCCGACGGATGCCGCTCGCGCGATACGAGCTTGCAATCGTTGTTCATGTCGGTGCTCCTCATTGGCCTCGAATCGGTGCGGCGCTCCGAAAGCCGCAAAAAAATCGGGCGGTCCTTGCGGAGCCGCCCGATCATCGCGTGTGTGTCGAATGCTGATGCGCGCGCTAGGCTCCGTTACCGGATTGGCCGTAGACGTACCAATAGACGAACGCCACGGTCGCGAGCGCGCCGCGCGCGAGGCCTGCGGTGAGGTCGTAACGGGCGGTGGAGGCGGCGTGCATGGGGTCAGTCTCGCATCATCGGGCGCGGCCCGTCAATGGAGGCCCGTGCGCAGGCGCTCGAGCTCGCGCTCGATCGCCTCGGCGACGAAGCTGCGGAGGAGCTCGCCGACGTGCTGGTTGATCGTCGCGACGAGCTCGGCGCTCGCGCGATCGACGATCGGCTGCAGGCGCTCGCCGAGCTGCTCGCGCAGGCCGGTGTCGGTGAACATGTCGATCCGCTGCAGCACCTGCATCCGCACTTCGTCGATCAGCTCGTCGGTGGCCTTGGCGACGCTCGCCGCGTCCGCGTCCGCGGGCGCGATCGCGCCGCGACCCGGCTGCTCGGCAACGGCGGGACTGTGCGGGATCGCGGCGATCGATTTGGGCGCGGGGCCGAGCACGCTGTCGTCGCCGCGCATCGCCTCGTCGTTCCAGATCGACGGCTCGCCTTCCTCGGCGGCCGCGATCAGCGCCGCGTCGATCTCGGCGATCGCATCGGTGAGCACGGGCACGTCGGCAAACGCGTGCTGCTCGGGCGCCGGCGCGGGGCCCGGCCACGCGGCACCCGCCGGCGCGTCGTGCGCGGGCGCAGGAGGCGGCGACAGCGTCGGCTCGACCCGCGCTTGCGGCACGTCTCGATCCGGCGCCGCGTAGACCCGCGGGCCGGGGCCCGGCACGTCACGCTGAATGGGGACGTCGGCACGCTCGTGCGTCGACGGCGTGCGCATGTCCGGCGCCGGTGCCGTGCCCGCGGGCGATGATGCCGGCGCGGCGGCCGTGTCGGCGCGCGGGGGGTCGGCCGGCGCCGGCACCGGATCGCGCAGCACCGGGAAATCGCCGGGCGCCGCCGCGGGCCTGCGCAATATCGACGGGCCCATCGTTCGCGGTCCCATCGCCGGCGAGAGCGTCTCGCGACCGCGATTGCGGCGCATCAGCGCATCGGCCTGTTCGAGAAGCTCTCGCGCAGATGGCATGTCAGTCTCCCTGCCCGGCCAGGTTGTGCGTCCGCAACGCGTAGCCGCGCTCGCGGTAGAAACGATAGCGCTCGCGACCGGCCTCGGTCGCCGCCGCGTCCGTGCCGACGATCTCCGCCAGACGCTCGAAGCGGCTGAAGAACGGCGGCGGCTCCGCGGCGAGGTTGATCAGCACGGCGAGCGGCCCTTCGTGCTCGCGCGCGTCGTCGACGATCACCGGCGTGTCGGCTGCCTGCGGGCTCGCGAGCCGGCAATGCGGCACGAACGACAGCGCCGGCTGCATCCACAGCATCCGATCGAGCGCATCGGTCGATTCGGCGTCGGCGGTCAGCACGCGCGCGGAGCCGTGCTGCGCGAGCGCCTTGTGCACGATCCTGCGCGCGACGTCGAGCGGCGACGCAACGTGCGTGTAGAAATCGATCTCGGTCATCGCGTCCGCGGCGTCAGGATGCGACCGGCTCGCCGTGACCGAGCAGCCAGCGCGTGAGGAGCGGCACGGGGCGGCCCGTCGCGCCCTTCTCCTTGCCTTCCTTGTACGCGATGCCGGCGATGTCGAGGTG
>Ga0070681_10000231_pt1 | contig 43967 bp, 35 predicted proteins | sample KBSC83BmetaG_FD_65650 | JGI IMG/M metagenome (GOLD analysis project Ga0070681, IMG submission 65650) | Corn rhizosphere microbial communities from Kellogg Biological Station, Michigan, USA - KBS C8-3B metaG | ecosystem: Host-associated > Plants > Roots > Rhizosphere | place: USA: Michigan...
CGCTTTCCCCTTGATCCACAAGCAAAAATTCCTTGACAGTCTCATTACCTGCGACTAAGGTGGGTTTCGGTGTGATTTTGTGGGAAAACGTGGGCGAATCCCGGCGATGTTTCAAGGCGAAACCGCGATTACCGTGGACGACAAGGGCCGGCTGGCGATTCCTTCCGCCTACCGCGAGCCGATCGCGCGCGCCTGCAACAACCACCTGGTGATCGCCTACAACCCGTTCGAGCAGGGCTGCCTGTGGATGTTCCCGCAGCCGGAATGGGAGCGGGTGCGCGATCAGGTCAATGCGCTGCCGAGCGTCAAGCGCGTGCATCGCGACCTGCAACTGAAACTGGTCGGCGCGGCCACGCACGTGGAACTCGACTCCGCCGCGCGCGTGCTGCTGCCGGCCAGCCAGCGCGGTGCGGCGGGCATCGAAAAGAAGGCGGTGCTGCTCGGCATGGGCAACAAGTTCGAGCTGTGGAGCGAACAGGCGCATCTCGACAAGATCCGGCAGACGATCGGCGAAGCCGACATCAGCGAGGACATGGCGGGATTGCGCTTGTGATCCGCGCGCAACGCGAAACGCGTCGCGCGCGGCGGTATGAACGACAGGATGCGCGGCGCGGCATCCGTGCATGGGCAGGTTGATGGACGGGATGGGGGCAATGGCGCAGGGCGCATCCACACACATCCCGGTGATGCGCGATGAAGTGCTCGCCGGCTTGGGGCTGCGCGTGGACGGCCGGTATTTCGACGGAACCTTCGGGCGTGGCGGCCATGCGCGCGCGATCCTGGATGGACTGGATGGGCGCGGCCGCTTGTTGCTGATGGATCGCGATGCAGATGCGGTCGCCGAAGCGCAGCGCGCCTTCGCGCACGATCGACGCGTGACGATCCGGCATGGCAATTTTTCCGAGACCGGCGCATGGAACGAAGTGCGCGATCTGGACGGCGCGTTGCTGGATCTCGGCGTGTCATCGCCGCAACTTGACGACCCAGCGCGCGGCTTTTCCTTCCAGCACGATGCGCCACTGGACATGCGCATGGATCGCGGGACCGGCGAAAGCGCGGCCGGGTTCCTCGCGCAAGCCGATGAGCGCCGCATCGCCGACGTGCTGTGGCGATACGGCGAAGAGCGCATGAGCAGGCGCATCGCGCGCGCGATCGTCGCGCGACGCGAGCGCTCGCCGATCAACACCACGCGGGAACTCGCGGAACTGGTGGAACGCGCGATTGGCCGGCGCGAGCGCAACAAGCATCCCGCGACGCGCACGTTCCAGGCGCTGCGCATTCATGTCAATGATGAGCTGGGTTCGCTGCAGCAGGGCCTGCTCGCGCTGACCGCCGCACTGAAACCCGGCGGACGGCTGGCCGTGATCAGCTTCCATTCGCTGGAAGACCGCATCGTCAAGAATTTCATCCGCGGCGAACGAGACGCGAATGTTCGACGCGGACTGCCGCCGCCGCAAACAGCGCAGCCGCCGCTGCGTGCAATCGGCCGCCGGCAATTTCCGACCGACGCGGAGGTCGCCGCCAACCCGCGCGCGCGTTCGGCGGTGTTGCGCATCGCGGAGAAGCTTCCGTGAAGGCCATCGGTGCGCTCGCGTTCGCGGTGTTGCTGCTGGCGGTGGTCGCCAGCGCGATCGCGGTGGTATGGGCGCGGCACCAGGGCCGCATCGCCTTCGTGCATCTGACGCAGTTGCAAAACCAGCGCGATGCCTTGAACGTCGAATACGGCCGACTGGAGCTGGAGCAGGCCACGTGGGCCGCGCCGGGCCGCATCGAGCAGATCGCCCGCAGCCAGCTCGGCATGATCGATCCGCCGCCCGATCAAGCGGAGTTGATCCGGCAGTGAATCCCCGCGCCCCCACTCCGCCGCCCACGTCCGCGTGCCGCCCGCCCGCGCCGAATCCCCGCAAACGGTTGGCGCTGGTGCTGTTCGTGCTGGGCTGCGTTTCGGTCGGCCTGATCGCGCGCGCGATCGACTTGCAGGTGATCCGCAAACAGTTCTACCAGGACCAGGGCGATGCGCGTTTCCTGCGCGAAGTGCCGATCCCGGTTTCGCGCGGCACCATCTTCGATCGCAACGGCGTGCCGCTGGCGGTGTCCACGCCGGTGGTGTCGATCTGGGCCAATCCGTCCGAACTCCTTGATCACGCCGATCAGATTCCGAAACTCGCCAAGGCCCTGGACGTCGACGCGAAAGACCTGAGCAGGCGCCTTAAGGATCGCAGCGCACGCGAGTTCGTCTACCTGCGCCGGCAAATGAGCCCGGAAGCGGCCCGGGACGTGCTGGATCTCGGCATCCCTGGCGTCAACAGCCAGCGCGAATACAAGCGCTATTACCCCTCCGGCGCGGTGACCGCGCACGTGCTGGGTTTCACCAACATCGACGATCGCGGACAGGAAGGTCTGGAGCTGGCCTACGACTCATGGCTTGCCGGCAAGCCCGGATCGAAGCGCGTGATCCGCGATCGGCTGGGACGCACGGTCGAAGACGTGGAACAGATCCGCGCGCCGGTGCCCGGCCACGACCTGGCGCTCAGCATCGACAGCCGCATCCAGTACCTCGCCTACACGGCATTGATGCAGGCCATCACCAGGCACACCGCCACGTCCGGTTCGATGGTGATCCTGGACATCGCCAGCGGCGAAGTGCTGGCGATGGTGAACGTGCCTTCGTACAACCCCAACGCGCTCGATGGCAGCGACGCCGCCGCGCGACGCAACCGCGCGGTCACCGACGTGGTCGAACCGGGATCGACCATGAAGACTTTCACCGTCGCGGCCGCGCTGGAATCGGGCAAGTGGACCCCGACCACGCCGCTCGACACCACGCCCGGTTCTCTGATGCTGGGCGGGCACGTGTTCAAGGACACCCACGATCATGGACTGATCGACGTCAGCCACATGATCACCTACTCCAGCGATGTCGGCGCGATCAAGATTTCGCAGACGCTCAGCGCGCAGCAGATGTGGGACATGTTGCACCGCTTCGGTTTCGGCCAGAGCACCGGCAGCGGATTCCCCGGGGAATCCACGGGTTTCCTGCCGGCGCCGCGCAAGTGGGGCGTGCTCGCCAAGGCCAACATTTCCTTCGGCTATGGGCTCAATGCCACGCCGCTGCAACTGGCGCAGGCATATGCGGCGATGGCGAACGACGGGCGCATCCGCGAGCCGACCTTCGTGAAGGGCGCGGACAATCCGTTGAGCGACATCCTCGATCCGGGGATCGCGCACCAGGTTATGCAGATGCTGCAGACGGTTGTCACGCCCATCGGCACCGCGCCGGATGCAGCCGTCGCCAACTACACGGTCGCGGGCAAGACCGGCACCTCGCACATCGCATCCGGCGGCGGTTACGCGGATCGGTACTTCTCGCTGTTCGCCGGAATCATTCCTGCCGGAAACCCGCGCATGGTCGGCGTGGTGATGATCAAGGACCCCGGCGCCCACGGCGGCGAGTACTACGGCGGCCTGGTGGCCGCGCCCGTGTTCAGCGAAGTGATGACCGGAGCGATGCGATTGCTCGACGTGCCGCCGGACAACGTGCAGCGCTGGTACGCCGGCGGTCCGCAGGTTCCGCGGCCCGCGGCCAACATCGGCACCATCCCCCGGGAGCGCGAACCATGAGCGCGCGCGCGATCAACCTTCGTGATCTCCTGCGCGGCATCGCCGACGCGCCTCGCGCGGGCGACATCGTCGTCACCGGCCTGACGCAGGACTCGCACGCCGTGCGCGCGGGCGATGCCTTCGTCGCGCTGCAAGGCGCGCGCACGCACGGGATCGCGTTCGTGCCGCAGGCGTTGGAGCGTGGAGCTGCAGCCGTGCTGGCGGAAAAAACGGGAGACGGGAATCGGGAGACGGGAGACGGGACGAACGTCGTCCGGGTCGAGAATTTGCGTGGTCGCCTCGGCGAGATCGCCGCCCGCTTCTTCGATCGTCCGTCCGAAGCGTTGACGCTGATCGGCGTCACCGGCACCAACGGCAAGACCTCGACCGTGCAGCTGCTGGCACAGGCCTTCACCCATCTGGGCCATCGCACGGCGACCATCGGCACCCTGGGCGCGGGGCTGCATGGCGAGGTGTTGTCGGGCGAGCGCACCACGCCCGACGTGATCAGCGTGCATGCGCTGTTGGCGGATTTTCGCGAGGCCGGCGCCACGCACGTCGCCATGGAGGTTTCTTCGCACGCGCTCGACCAGGGCCGCGTGGACGGGATCGCGTTCGACGTCGCGGTATTCACCAACCTCACCCGCGATCACCTCGACTATCACCGCACGATGGAAGCCTACGGTGCGGCCAAGGCGAAACTGTTCGCCTGGTCCACGTTGCGCGCCGCCGTGCTCAACATTGACGACACTTTCGGGCGCGAATTGGCCACTCGCCTGCCGTCGCGCATGCAGCGCTTCAGTTATGCGATCGAGAACGCAGATGCGGAAATCCGCGCGACGGACGTGCGCACGCATGCCGACGGCACCGATTTCGTCCTGCGCACGCCGCAGGGCGAAGGCGCTGTGCATTCGCGCCTGCTCGGCGCATTCAACGTTTCCAACCTCATGGCGGTTGCGGGTGTCCTGAGTGCGCTGGAGGTTCCATTCGAATCGATCCGCGATGCACTCGAAATCCTGCAACCCGTCGCGGGCCGCATGAACCGCCTCGGCGGCGGTGCCTGCCCGCTGGTCGTGGTGGACTACTCGCACACGCCCGACGCGCTGGAGCAGGCGCTGCTCACGTTGCGCGCGCATTGCGCGGGAAAACTCGTCTGCGTGTTCGGCGCGGGCGGCGATCGGGACAAAGGCAAGCGGCCGCAGATGGGCGCGATCGCCGAAAAACACGCCGATCTTGCCATCGTCACCGATGACAACCCACGCGGCGAGGACGGCGAGGCGATCGCCGCCGAGATCCTCGCGGGATTCGCCCAACCGCAGCGCGCGATCGTGCAGCGCGACCGCGCACGCGCGATCGAACTTGCGTTGCAGGAAACCCGGGCAGGAGATGTGGTGCTGATCGCCGGCAAGGGCCACGAGGCCTATCAGGAAGTCGGCGGCGTCAAGCGGCCGTTCGATGACCTGGCGGTGGCGGAAAAATTCCTGGAGGCGCGCGCATGTTGAACCTGCGCCTCTCGGAAATCGCATTGTGGACGCACGGCACGCTGCATGGTGCCGATGCCCAGACGCGCGGCGTTTCCACCGACAGCCGCAAGCTGGCGCCCGGCGAATTGTTCGTGGCGATCAAGGGCGAGCGCCACGATGGCCACGATCATCTCCCGCAGGCCGCCGAGCGCGGCGCGGCCGGCGCGCTCGTGTCGCGCCGTAGCGATGCCGCGCTGCCGCAGGTCGTGGTCGCCGACACCGTGCTGGCGCTGGGCGACCTGGCCAGTGCCGTGCGCGCGCAGCGGCGCGCGCGCGTGGTCGGCATCACCGGTTCCAACGGCAAGACCACGGTGAAGACGCTCGCGGTTTCCATCCTGCAGCGCCACGGCCGCACGCACGGCAACGCCGGCAATTTCAACAACGAGATCGGCCTGCCGTTGTCGCTGCTGGCGATGCCCGAGGACGCGCAGTACGCGGTGATCGAGATGGGTGCGGGCAAGCCCGGCGACATCGCCTACCTCGCCGCCATCGCGCGGCCCGAAGTCGGCCTCGTCAACAACATCGCGCCCGCGCACATTGAACGCATGGGTTCGCTGGAAGGCGTGGCCGAAACCAAGGGCGCGCTGTACCAGGCGCTGCCCGCGGACGGAACGGCGGTGATCAACGCGGACGATTCGTTCGCGGATTTCTTCACCGGGCTCGTCGGCGCGCGGCGCGTGTTGCGGTTCGGGTTCGAGAACACCGCGGACATGCAGGCCGGGGCGATCGAGATGCGCCCCGACGGAAGCACATTCAATTTGATCACGCCCGGCAATTCCCGGCGCGTGCGCCTGCCGTTGCCCGGGCGCCACAACATCGCCAATGCACTCGCGGCGGCGGCGCTCGCACATGCGCTGGATGTGCCGCTGCCGACGATCGTCGCGGGGCTGGAAAACGCGAACGCGGTGGGCGGGCGCCTGCAACGACGCAAGGCGACTGGCGGCTGGCACGTGATCGATGACAGTTACAACGCCAATCCCGGATCGACCGCCGCCGCCATCGCCACGCTGGCATTGCAACCGGACGAACGCTGGCTGGTGCTGGGCGACATGGCCGAACTGGGCGCGAACGCTGCCGCGTTGCACGCGCAGATCGGCGAACAGGCGCGGGACGCCGGCATCGACAAACTGTTCGCCGTCGGAACCCTGTCGGCGCACGCGGCGCGCGCGTTCGGAAACGGTGCAAGGCATTTCGACACGCAGGCCAAATTGATCGCGGCGCTGCGCGAGGCGCTGCATCCGGGCGTCACCGTGCTCGTGAAGGGCTCGCGGTCGTCGGCGATGGAGCGCGTGGTTGCGGGTCTGCTGGACGGCAACGGCGGAGGTGCGCGCCATGCTGCTTGAACTGGCGCTCTGGCTGGAGCGCCACTACGGCGCCTTCCGGCTGTTCGAATACATCACCTTCCGCACGATCCTCGCGGCGCTGACCGCGCTGGCGGTGTCGCTGTGGGCGGGGCCGGCGCTGATCCGCCGCCTCGCGGCGATAAAGGTGGGGCAGGTGGTACGCACCGACGGTCCGCAATCGCACCTGTCCAAGGCCGGCACGCCGACCATGGGTGGTGCGCTGATACTCGCGGCGATCGGCGTCTCGACCCTGCTCTGGGCGGACCTGCGCAACCGCTACGTGTGGGTCGTGCTGATCGTGATGATCGCCTTCGGCGCGATCGGTTTCTACGACGACTACCGCAAGCTGGTGCTGCGCGATGCGCGGGGCCTGCCGGCGCGCTGGAAATACCTGGCTCAATCGCTGGTCGGTCTTGCGGCCGCGCTGTTCCTGTTCTACAGCGCGGACGTGCCCGCCGCGACGGCGTTGTACGTGCCGCTGTTCAAGCAGGTGGCGCACCCGCTCGGCGTGGTATTCGTGGTGATCGGCTATTTCTGGATCGTCGGCTTTTCCAACGCGGTGAACCTGACCGACGGCCTGGATGGCCTCGCGATCATGCCGACCGTGCTGGTGGCGGGCGCACTGGGCGTATTCGCGTACCTGTCCGGCAACGCGGTGTTCTCGAACTATTTGCAGATCCCCGGGATTCCCGGCGCAGGCGAACTCGCGGTGTTCTGCGGCTCGCTGACCGGCGCAGGCCTGGGATTCCTCTGGTTCAACACGTATCCGGCGCAGGTGTTCATGGGCGACATCGGCGCGCTGGCCGTGGGCGCTGCGCTGGGTTGCGTGGCCGTGATCGTGCGCCAGGAAATCATCCTGCTGGTGATGGGTGGTTTGTTCGTGATGGAAACCGCCTCGGTGATGCTGCAGGTCGCGAGTTTCAAGCTCACCGGCAAGCGCATCTTCCGGATGGCGCCGATCCACCACCACTTCGAATTGAAGGGCTGGCCCGAGCCGCGCGTGATCGTGCGCTTCTGGATCATCAGCGTGGTGCTGGTGCTGGTCGGTCTCGCGACGTTGAAGGTGAGGTGACGTGACCGACTGGTTCGCCCAATCGCAAGCGCAACGCCGCCGCGGCCGCTACGACCCGTGGCTGCTGGCCGCCGCGATCACGCTGGCCGTGTTCGGCGTGGTGATGGTCGCGTCCAGTTCGATCGCGGTCGCCGACGGCCAGCACATCGGCGAGTTCTATTACCTCAAGCGTCATGCAATGTTCCTCGCGCTGGGCAGCGCGATGGCGTTCGCGCTGATGAAGATCGAATTGCGCCTGATGGAGAAGTACGCCTTCGGCGCGATGCTGGTCGGATTCGCCTTGCTGCTGGCGGTGTTCGTGCCGCATTTCGGCATGCGCATCAACGGCGCGCGGCGCTGGATCAACCTCGGCGTGATCGGCTTCCAGCCGGTGGAAGCGGTGAAGCTGGTGCTGGTGCTGTACCTGGCCAGCTATCTGGTGCGGCATCGCGAAGGCGTGGAACGGAAGTTCTTCGGCGTGGTCAAGCCGATCGGCGTCGCGGCTCTGACCGCCGCGCTGCTGCTCGTGCAGCCGGATTTCGGCTCCGCCGCATTGATCGCCGTCGTCACGGTCGGCATGGTCTGGCTGGCCGGCGCGCGCATGCGCTATCTCGTGATCCTCGGCACGCCGCTGATCCCCGTTGCGATGTACCTGGCCTTGTCCACCGATTACCGTGTCAAGCGGCTGACCTCGTTCCTCGATCCATGGAAGGATCCATTCAATGACGGCTTCCAGTTGACCCAGGCGCTGATCGCGATCGGGCGCGGCGAGTGGTTCGGCGTCGGACTGGGCGCGAGCGTGCAGAAGCTCTTCTACCTGCCCGAAGCGCACACCGATTTCATCCTCGCGGTGATCGGCGAGGAACTCGGGCTCGCGGGCATCGTCTTCGTGCTCGGACTCTTCGCGCTGCTCGTGGGGCGCGGATTGATGCTTGGCCTGCGCGGCGTGGAGGTCAACCAACCCTTCGCCGGTTACGTCGCCTTCGGCATCTCGCTGATGCTCGGTTTGCAGGCGCTGGTGTCGGTGGGCGTGAACCTCGGGGTGCTACCGACCAAGGGCCTGACGCTGCCGCTGATCAGTTCCGGCGGGTCGAGCGTGCTGATGACCTGCGTGATGCTGGGCGTGTTGTTGCGCGCGAGTTTCGAAATCCATCGCGCCGAGGACACGCGCCGCATGGCCACGCGGCGCGACCCGGAAACCCAGCCGCAGGCACGCGGACCCGCGCGCGCTGCAAATCCGCTTCCGCTCGCCGCACGCGGCCGCGTCGAGCCGCACATCGGGCAGGTGCATGCGTATGAATGACATCGCGCCCGCGCCTATCATGATCATGGCCGGGGGTACCGGCGGCCACATCTTCCCCGGACTCGCGGTGGCCGAAGCACTGCGCGCGCGCAAGGTGCCGGTGCTGTGGCTGGGCGCGTCCGGAGGCATGGAGACCCGGCTGGTGCCGGCGCGCAACATCGCACTGCGCACCGTGGCCGTCTCGGGCGTGCGCGGCAAGAACATCCTCAAGTGGATCGCCGCGCCGTGGATGCTGACGCGCGCGGTATTCGCGTCGCTGCGCATCCTGCGCGAGGAGAACCCGCGTTGCGTGCTCTCGATGGGCGGCTACGTGGCCGGGCCCGGCGGCGTCGCCGCGTGGCTGACTCGCAAGCCGTTGCTGGTGCACGAGCAAAATCGCGTGCCCGGATTCACCAATCGCACGTTGGCGCGCGCGGCGAAACGGGTGCTCGCCGGCTTCTCCGATGCGTTTCCGCGGGAAGTGAACGCCGAATGGACCGGCAATCCGGTGCGCGCATCGATCGCCGCGTTGCCGGTGCCGGAGGAGCGTTTCGCCGCGCGTGGCGATTCGCCCGCGCAACTGCTGGTGATGGGCGGCAGCCGCGGCGCGCGCGCGCTGAACCTGCGCGTGCCGGATGCGCTGGCGCTGATCCCGGAAGAGAAACGACCGCGCGTGTTGCACCAGTGCGGCGCCGACCATGTCGAGGCCACGCGCGGCGCGTATGCGCGCGCGCAGGTCGAAGCGGAAATCGTCCCCTTCATCGAGGACATGGCTGACGCGTATGCGAAAGCCGATCTCGCGATCTGCCGCGCGGGTGCGCTGACATTGGCGGAACTGGCCGCCGCGGGGCTGGGTGCGATCCTGATTCCGTTTCCCTCCGCGGTGGACGATCACCAGACGCGCAACGCACAGGCCTTCGTCGAGATCCACGCGGCGGAGCTGGTGCAGGAGAAAGACTTCCAGGCGGCGCGCTTCGCCTCGCGGGTGCAGCGCCTGGTGGGAGATCGCGCGAATTTGCTGGCGATGGCGCAAGCCGCCCGCACGTTGGCGAAACCGGAAGCGGCGGAAACCATCGCGCAACGCTGCCTGGAGATGGCCGCATGACGCCGCGACCGCTGCCTCCGCACGGCGACATCATGCAGGCGTTCCGGCGCGTGCACTTCATCGGCATCGGCGGCGCCGGCATGAGCGGCATTGCCGAAGTGCTGCACACGCTCGGTTATGCGGTGTCCGGCTCCGACGTTCATGAGTCCGCGGTAACAGGCCGACTGCGCAAGATGGGCATCGACGTGAAGACGGGGCATGACGCGCGCAACATCGACAGCGCCGACGCGGTGGTGACCTCGAGCGCGATCAGGCCTGACAACCCCGAACTTGCCGCCGCGCGCGAACGCCGCATCCCCGTGGTGCCGCGCGCGGAAATGCTGGGTGAACTGATGCGCTTCCGCCGCGGCATCGCGGTAGCGGGCACGCACGGCAAGACCACGACGACCAGCCTCGTCGCGAGCGTGCTGGCCGAAGCCGGTTACGACCCGACCTTCGTGATCGGCGGCCAACTGCTGTCGGCCGGCGCGCATGCGCGGCTGGGTGCGGGCGAATACCTCGTCGCCGAGGCCGACGAGTCGGACGGTTCGTTCCTGCTCCTGTCGCCGGTGATCGCCGTGGTCACCAACATCGACGCCGATCACCTGGAGAACTACCACGGCGATTTCGCCGAGGTGAAAAAGGCCTTCTCGGATTTCCTGCACCGGCTTCCGTTCTATGGCCTGGCCGTGCTGTGCGTGGACGACGACGAAGTCGAGCAACTGGCGCGCGCCACGCCGCGCAACGTGTTGACCTACGCGATCGAAACGCAAGCCGATGTGCGCGCCGGCAACGTGCGCGCGCAAGGTGCCACGATGCAATTCGACCTGCGACTCCCCGATGGGACAACGCAAGCCGTGATCTTGAACCTGCCGGGACGTCACAACGTACTCAACGCCCTGGCGGCGAGCGCGATCGGCTGGCAACTGGGCGTCGAGCCGCGAGCGATCGCGCACGCGCTGGAGAAATTCCAGGGCGTGGGCCGGCGTTTCAACAGGCGCGGCGAGATCGCACTGGATCGCGGCCATGCCTTGCTGGTCGACGACTACGGTCACCATCCGCGCGAGCTGGCGGCGGTGTTCGAAGCCGCGCGTGGCGGATGGCCGGACCGGCGTCTGGTCGTCGCCTTCCAGCCGCATCGTTACACCCGCACGCGCGACCTGCTGGACGATTTCGCAGCGGTGCTGAGCGAAGTCGACGTACTGGTGCTTACCGATGTCTATCCCGCCGGCGAAGCACCCATCGCCAACGCCGACGGTCGGGCGCTCGCGCGCGCCGTGCGTGCGCGCGGCAAGGTCGACCCGGTGTTTGTCGAGCATCCGCGTGAGTTGCGCGCGACGTTGCCGACGCTGCTGCGCGACGGCGATCTCCTGCTGCTGCTCGGGGCCGGCGACATCGGTGCGGCAGCGAACGAGTTCGCCGCCGCGGGCGAGCTGAAGACGCGAGGTGCGGCATGAAGCGCGTCGACGATCCGCGCGCCTTCGGCCGAGTGGCCGTGGTGATGGGCGGGCGTTCTGCCGAACGCGAGGTGTCGCTGGATTCGGGCCGCAACGTGCTCGCGGCATTGAAATCGCGCGGCGTCGATGCCCACCCGATCGACGGAATTCCCGCCTTGCTCGATGCGGCGCGCGCGGGCCACTTCGCGCGCGTGTTCAACATCCTGCACGGGCAGCACGGCGGCGGCGAGGACGGCGTGTTGCAGGGCGCACTGCAATCGCTGGGCATCCCCTTCACGGGTTCCGGCGTGCTCGGTTCGGCGCTGTCGATGGACAAGGTGCGCAGCAAGTGGGTGTGGAATGCGCTCGGCCTGCCGACGCCCAGGTTCGTGCCTCTGCCCCGCGGCGCGAACGCATCCGTGTTGCATGCCGCCGCGAACGAACTCGGCTTTCCGCTGATCGTGAAACCGGCCTGCGAAGGTTCGAGCGTCGGCGTGTCGCGAGTGTTCGAAGAAAAGGACCTGGACGAAGCGGTCGCGCTGGCTCGGCGCTATCCGGGCGACCTGCTCATGGAAACGCTGATCGAAGGCGACGAGCTGACGGTGGCGATCCTGGGCCGCGAGGTGCTGCCCAGCATCCACATCGTTCCGAAAGGCGCGTACTACGACTACAACGCCAAGTACATCGCGGAAGACACGCAATACCTCTGCCCAGGTCTACAGGGCGATGCGGAGAACGAGGCGCGCGCCCTGGCTTTGCGCGCGTTCGACGCGCTCGCATGTTCGGGCTGGGGACGCGTGGACGTGATGCGCGATCGTTCGGGCCGCAACTGGCTGCTCGAAGCGAACACCGCGCCGGGCATGACTTCGCATTCGTTGGTGCCGAAGGCCGCCGCGCAGGCCGGAATGGACTACGAAACGCTTTGCTGGCGCGTGCTGGAAACCAGTTTCGATGGGGAGGCCGCATGAAAGGTGTCTCCGTCACGCGGCTGCTCGCCTGGCTGGTCGCGACCGCGCTGATCGCCTTGCCGCTGGTCGGCGTGCTGCAAGGCTGGTTCGCCGCGGACCGCTGGCCGGTGGAGCGGCTGCAGGTGCAGGCCGAGTTCAAACACGTCGGCGCGGAAGAGTTGCGCACGGCGGTCGCGCCCGACTTGCACGCCGGATTCTTCGCACTGGATCTGGATCGCGTGCGCCGGCGGGTCGCGGCGTTGCCGTGGGTGGCGCGGGTCGAAGCACGCAAGCGCTGGCCGGACACCCTGGAGTTGCGCGTGCTCGAACTGCATCCCTTCGCGCACTGGGGCCAGGGCAGGCTGCTCGGCCGCGACGGCGGGTTGTTTGCCGTGCCCGACGCCGATGCGGTGGCGAACCTGCCGCACTTTTCCGGACCGGACGATCGCGTCGCCGACGTGGTCGATTTCTACGACCAAGCCAGCCGCGAATTCGCGCGCTTCCATCTGCGCGTCGATGCGGTGGATCTTTCCGGGCGCGGATCCTGGAGCCTGCGGCTTTCCGATGGCGGCACGGTGGTGATCGGGCGCGACCAGCCCGGGGAGCGCCTGGCGCGCTTCATTTCGGTGTTGCCCACGCTGATGCAGGGCCGCACCGGCGGTTTCGCCTATGCCGATCTGCGCTACAGCAATGGTTTCGCGGTGAAGTGGCCGGATGCGCCCGCCGCACCTCCTTCCGATTCGAAAGCGAGTACGCCCAATGCTCCTGCCCGAGACGTTTAAGCCCATGAACCGCAAGAGCGACAAGCACCTCGTTGTCGGTCTCGACATCGGCACCTCGAAAGTGGTCGCGATCGTCGGCGAATACCTGCCCGGTGAACCGGTCGAGGTGATCGGGCTGGGCTCGCACGTTTCGCGCGGGATGAAAAAAGGCGCGGTTGTCGATATCGAATCCACCGTCCACTCGATCCAGCGCGCGGTCGAGGAAGCCGAACTGATGGCCGGTTGCGACATCCGCTCGGTTTATGCCTCGATCTCGGGTTCGCATCTGGAAACGCGAAACTCGCACGGCACCGCCGCGATCCGCGACCGCGAAGTGACGCCGGGTGATCTCGAGCAGGTGCTGGAAGCGGCGAGCGCCGTGGCGATCCCCGCCGACCGCAAGGTGCTCTACAAGGAGCCGCAGGAATACCGCATCGACGGGCAGGACGGCATCCGCCATCCGGTCGGCATGAGCGGCGTGCGGCTGGAAGCGGGCGTGCACCTGGTCACCGGTGCGGCCAGCGCGGTGCAGAACAGCACCAAATGCATCCAGCGTTGCGGGTTGAGCGTCGATGAACTGGTGCCGGCAGCGGTGGCGTCCGCCAAATCGGTGTTGACCGAAGACGAGCGCGAACTCGGCGTATGCGTGGTCGAGATGGGTGCGGGCACCACCGACATCGCGATCTACACGCAAGGTTCGATCCGCTACACCAAATCATTGCCTGTCGGCGGCGACCAGGTCACCAGCGACATCGCCTACGGCGTGCACACGCCTACCGCGCATGCGGAGGAAATCAAGATCAAGTACGGCTGCGCTTTGGCGCAACTCGCGCACGCGGAAGAAACCATCCAGGTGCCGAGCGTGGGCGATCGCCCGCCGCGACGACTCGCACGACAGGCGCTGGCTCAGTCGATCCAGGCGCGCTACGAGGAAATCTTCGAGATGGTGCAGGACGAACTGCGCCGCTCCGGTTACGAGAGCCTGGTCGCGGCGGGCGTGGTGCTGACCGGCGGCGCGGCGCGCATGGAAGGCGCGCTGGATCTGGCCGAGGAGATCTTCCACAAGATGGTGCGCCTGGGCTTGCCGCAGCACGTCACGGGCCTCGCCGAGGTGGTTTCCAGCCCGGTGTATGCCAGCGGCGTGGGCCTGCTGCTGCATGGTGCAAGGGCAGGCTCTGCGCGCGGCGTGCTGGGGCCGGTCGGCGGCAGCGTGGGCAACGTCATCGGAAAGATGCGCGGCTGGCTCAACAGGAATTTCTGATTCGAAGCGAGAGAGATGGCGCACCGGCGGGTGCGCAAAGACGTGGCAACTCAATCACGAGCTGTATTTCTGGAGGACGGGAAAATGTTTGAACTGGTGGAAAAACTGGCACCCAATGCGGTGATCAAGGTGATCGGTGTGGGCGGAGGCGGAGGCAATGCCGTCGGCCACATGGTCAATTCATCCATAGACGGTGTGGAATTCATCTGCGCCAATACCGACGCGCAGGCGCTGAAGATTTCCGGTGCCCGCACCACGCTGCAACTCGGCGCGAGCGTCACCAAGGGGCTGGGCGCCGGCGCCAACCCGGAGCTCGGCCGGCAGGCGGCGCTGGAGGACCGCGAGCGCATCGTGGAAATGCTGGAAGGCGCCGACATGGTGTTCATCACCTGCGGCATGGGCGGCGGCACCGGCACCGGCGCGGCACCCGTGGTGGCGCAGCTCGCCAAGGAAATGAACGTCCTGACGGTCGCGGTGGTGACCAAGCCGTTCCCGTTCGAAGGCCGCCGCCGCATGCAGGTCGCGCTGAAAGGCATCGAGGACCTGCAGCAATATGTGGACTCGTTGATCACCGTGCCGAACGAGAAGCTGCTGACCGTGCTCGGTCGAGAAGTAACGCTCCTGAATGCGTTCAAGGCGGCGAACGACGTGCTGCTCGGTGCGGTGCAGGGCATCGCCGACCTGATCACGCGCCCCGGCCTGATCAACGTGGACTTCGCCGACGTGCGCACCGTAATGAGCGAGATGGGCATGGCGATGATGGGCACCGGCACCGCGCGCGGCGACGATCGCGCGCAGGCGGCGGCGGAATCGGCCATCAACAACCCGCTGCTGGAGGACGTCAATCTTTCGGGCGCCTGCGGCATCCTGGTCAACGTCACCGCCGGCCCGAACCTCACCATGCGCGAGTTCGACGAGATCGGCCGCGTGGTACACGACTTCGCCAGCGAGGACGCCACGGTGGTCCTGGGCACGGCACTCGACCCGGAGATGCAGGACGACGTGCGCGTGACCGTGGTCGCGACCGGTTTGAACCGCGCCGCCGCGGCTGCACGCGCACCGCTGCGGGCCGTGCCGAGGCAGGAGGAAGTGATCGCGCCGCAACGGCCGTTGCGGACTCTGCGTACTGGCACCGGCAACGAGGTAGTGGACTACCCCGGCGCGGGGTTGACCAAGCCGGCTGCGAAGCCGGAAGCCGCCGCTGCGGATCCCGGCATGCCCGATTATCTGGACATCCCCGCTTTCCTGCGACGCCAGGCCGATTGAGCACGGCTGTATCCGCGGCGAGGGGCTCGCTCCATCGAACCTCGCCGTCCGCACGCAATGTCGCGAGACATCGCTCGGGCTTTCGTCGCTTCACCCGGTGCCGAACTCCCGTCCCGGCACCGGGTGGAGACGCCAAAGCGTCTCCCTGAAAGGAACAAGACAGAAAAGTCTGCTAGGAAGTCGGAGTTGACCGGGAAACCCGGGCGAACATCGGTCGCGTCCGGGAGCCGCGTGATTCCAGACGCGGAGATCCGCAAAAAATTCGGGTCAACCGGGGAACCTTTTGCACCGTTTTAACGACCAATACGGATCGTCGAGGGGGCAGGGCCGTCGTTCTGCCGTCGGATAAACTGAACGGGCAAGTTTGTTTATTTTGCGCAATCCCTGTGCTAGGATCGCGCCCGTCTTAGCGATACCCTAACAGGATTCAAACGAAAAATGATCAAGCAGCGCACGCTAAAGAACGTGATACGTGCGACGGGCGTTGGTCTTCACACGGGCGACAAGGTCTACATGACGCTGCGGCCGGCACCGGTGAATACCGGTATCGTCTTTCGCCGCATCGACCTCGCCGAGCCGGTGGAGATCCCGTCCCTCTGCGAGTTCGTGGGCGACACCCGGCTGTCGACCACGCTCGTGCACGACACCGTGCGCGTGGCCACCGTCGAACACCTGCTTTCGGCGATGGCGGGTCTGGGTATCGACAATGCCTACGTCGACCTGTCCGCGGCTGAAGTGCCGATCATGGACGGCAGCGCCGGCCCGTTCGTCTTCCTGCTGCAATCCGCGGGCATCGAGGAACAATCCGCGCCCAAGCGTTTCATCCGCATCAAGAAAGCGGTGAAGGTCGAGGAGGGCGACAAGTGGGCGCGCTTCGAGCCGTTCGACGGGTTCAAGGTCGGTTTCTCGATCGAGTTCCAGCACCCGATGTTCTCGCGGCGGTCTTCCGCCGCCGAGATTGACTTCTCCACCACCTCGTTCGTCAAGGAAGTCTCGCGCGCACGCACCTTCGGTTTCATGCGCGACATCGAAATGCTCCGCGAACGCAATCTGGCGCTGGGCGGCTCGATGGACAATGCCATCGTGCTGGACGACTACCGCGTGCTCAATGAAGACGGGCTGCGTTACGAAGACGAATTCGTCAAGCACAAGATCCTGGATGCGATCGGCGATCTGTATCTTCTCGGTCACAGCCTGATCGGCTCGTTCTACGGACACAAGTCCGGCCACGAGCTGAACAACAAGCTCCTGCGCGCGCTGATGGCCGATGCCAAGGCCTGGGAAGAAGTCAGCTTCGACGACCCTGAAAAGGCACCGATCTCCTACGCCCATCCCGCTCAGGCGGTTTGAAGAGCGGCAAAGGGTAAAAGAGTAAAGTCGCTTGCCGCGCTCGCTCTAGAGGGACGCCCTTTTTACCCTTTGCGGGCTGCGACAGCGGCCGACTTCGCTCTTCACCGCGCTCCACCGGGCTTGGCCCGGCCCCCGTTTCCCTGTTATAAAGTCCGTTCTGTCCGCCGGCGCGGGCAGGGAAGGGCATGTCCTGGCGTTCTGTCAAGAACAGGAATCCCTTTCGGCGAAGGACGCCAGTTCAAGGAACAGGTCCCGCAGATCCGGGTCTGAGATGGCTTTCGCGGCGAGGCGCAGATGGCGCGCACTGGCGGCGGACAGCGGCGGCACGGAGGCAACCGGCTCGCCCCTGACGGGCGCCTCGGAAACGACTTTTACAAGGATCGAATCGGCACTGATGCCGAGCGTGCGCAGGACCGCGAGCACCCTCGGCGTGGCCGTGCGTGCGCGGGCCGCCCATGCGGGACTGGGTGCCAGCAGCACAGCCCGGTCGCCGCGTAGCCCGGCCAGCCGCAGCCGCTCGTTGAGCGGGGCAGGCAGGGCCTGGCGGAAACGCCGGTCCAGCTCATCCAGCTCGCGTGCACGGGCACTGAGCGCCAACACCGGGGCGCATTGCGCCACCGGTTTCGGTCCCGGGGCTTTCCGCTTCTTCTGGCTGTCGGGAAGCATTGCAACAGTTTCAAGGAAACATCGAAGATGATACTCGTCGCGCGTTCGGCCAAGACAGCCCGTCATTCCCCGCAACTTCTCGTCTGTCCGCGCGTGCGCCGACGTACCTTCATGGCGATGACCGCCGCCTTGTGCGGCTTCGCCGCGCTCGGCGCCGTGGCGGCACTGGTATTCGCCAATCCACGCGATCGCGCCATGCACCAGCTCGCGGATCTCCACGCGCAAGTCAACAACCAGAAGGCTCAGCTGTCCAGCGTGCGCGCTTCGGCGCAACGCGATCTGGACGCGATGGCCATGAAGCTGGGAGAGTTGCAGGCGCAATCGATACGGCTGGATGCCTTGGGCGAACGCCTGGCCACGGCCGGCAAGCTCGATCCGCGCGAGTTCGATTTCCAGCACGCGCCCGCGCTGGGCGGGCCGGAACAGGACGTGAGCCCGGCCACGCTGCCACCGAATCTCGATGCCAGCCTGGATGCGTTGCGCAACCGTTTCGATAACCAGCAGACCCAGCTGGGCGTGCTGGCGGACCTTTTGATGAACCGCCAGCTCGACGCGCGCGTCAAGCCGACCGGCATGCCCGTCGCCGACGGGTTCATCGCTTCGTACTTCGGCACCCGGCCCGATCCGTTCAACGGGCGCCGCGATTTCCATCCGGGCCTCGACATCGACGTGCCGTTCGGCAGCCCGGTCCACGCCGTGGCCGACGGCGTGGTCACGTATGTTGGCGTGCGCTCCGGATACGGCAAGGTGGTCGAGATCGACCACGGCAACGGCTACATGACCCGTTATGCGCACAACAGCAAGCTCCTCGCGCAGGTGGGCGAGCGTGTGCGCGCGGGCGACGTGATTTCGGACGTGGGTTCCACGGGGCGCTCCACGGGACCGCACGTGCATTTCGAGGTCTGGTACCAGGGCCGGGTAGTCAATCCGCTGGCCTATGTCCGCAATACGCGCTCGCCGACAAGCAAGGGGTGAAGCCGAACGATTGCGCGATGCGTTGACTGCGCGCCGGGAGCGCGCGCGATCGGCGAAGCTGGCCCGAAGGGCGAGCGCCATGGATAGCGCGAGTAATCGCATCGCGTGCTCGGGTGAACGGCCGGCGAAGGACGGCCCGGGCGGGTGGCCACACCACGGATGATTGCTTGCCCAGTCCCTGGATGGCCTCGTCCATGTTGAATCTGCCTCCCCGCGTCGCAATCTTTGACCCTAGGCGCGCGTGGGTGCGCCCCGTATCATGGGCCATTTGACGGCCCGTCGCCCGCGATGCGGCCCATCCTTTTGCCAGTCGACTTTTCCGATGCTCAATCGTGCACTCACCCGTGTGTTCGGCAGCCGCAATGAACGCGTGCTGCGCCAGTTGTCCCGGCAGGTCGCGCGCATCAATGCGCTCGAACCGGAGATGCAGAAACTCGACGACGTGCAATTGCGCGCGAAGACCGACGAGTTCCGCAAGCGGGTAACGGAAGGCGAAGCGCTGGACAAGCTGCTTCCGGAAGCCTTCGCGGCCGTACGCGAGGCGTCGAAGCGCGTTCTGGGCCTGCGCCACTACGACGTCCAACTGATCGGCGGAATGGTGCTGCACATGGGCAAGATCGCCGAGATGCGCACCGGCGAGGGCAAGACGCTGGTCGCCACACTTCCCGTTTATCTCAATGCGCTGGAAAGCAAGGGCGTGCACGTCGTCACCGTCAACGACTACCTGGCGCGGCGCGACGCGGCCTGGATGGGCAAGGTCTACAACTTCCTGGGCATGACCGTGGGCGTGGTCTACCCCGGGATGGACCACGCGGACAAGCGCGGCGCGTACGCCGCCGACATCACCTACGGCACCAACAACGAATTCGGCTTCGACTACCTGCGCGACAACATGGCGCTCTCGAAGGAGCAGCGCTACCAGCGCGGCTTGAACTTCGCGATCGTGGACGAGGTGGACTCGATCCTGATCGACGAGGCGCGCACGCCGCTGATCATCTCCGGCCCGGCCGAGGAATCGCCGGAGCTGTACATCCGCGTCAACCGCATCGTGCCGAAGATGACGCGACAGGCCAAGGAAAACCTGCCGGGCGAACCACCTGAGCCCGGCGACTATTTCGTCGACGAAAAGCAGAAGCAGGTGCACCTCTCGGAGGAGGGCATGGAGCACGCCGAACAACTTTTGCGCGAGGCCGGCGTGCTGCAGGAGGACTCCGGGCTTTACGACGCGCGCAACCTGGCCGTGGTGCACCACTTGAATGCCGGCCTGCGCGCGCACGCGCTGTACCAGCGCGACGTGGATTACATTGTGCGCGACGGCGAAGTGATCATCGTCGACGAGTTCACCGGCCGCACCCTCCCCGGAAGGCGCTGGTCGGACGGCCTGCACCAGGCGGTGGAAGCGAAGGAAGGCGTGCCGATCCAGCGCGAGAACCAGACGCTCGCCACGATCACCTTCCAGAACCTGTTCCGCATGTACAAGAAGCTGTCCGGCATGACCGGCACGGCAGACACGGAAGCCTACGAATTCCAGCAGATCTACGGCCTGGAAGTGGTGGTGATCCCCACCCACAAGCCGATGGTCCGCAAGGACAACGCCGACCTGATCTTCCTGACGCCGGAGGTGAAGTACAAGGCGGTGATGGAAGACATCAAGGATTGCCACCAGCGCGGGCAACCGGTGCTCGTCGGCACGACATCGATCGAGACATCGGAATTGCTCTCCAACCTGCTGCGCAAGGAAGGCGTGCCTCACGAGGTGCTGAACGCCAAGCAGCACGAGCGCGAGGCGCACATCGTCGAACAGGCGGGGCGTCCCGGCGCGGTGACGATCGCCACCAACATGGCCGGCCGCGGCACCGACATCGTCCTCGGCGGTTCCCTGGACGCCGAATTGAACGCGCTGCCGGAGACCGCGACGGAAGCCGATCGCGAGTGCGTGCGCGCCGAATGGCAAAAGCGCCACGAGGAAGTGATCGCCGCCGGCGGCCTGCACATCATCGGCACCGAGCGGCACGAATCGCGCCGCATCGACAACCAATTACGCGGCCGCTCCGGCCGCCAGGGCGACCCGGGTTCCTCACGCTTCTTCCTGTCGCTGCAGGACAACCTCATGCGCATCTTCGCCGGCGAATGGGTCGGCAAATGGATGCGCGCGTTCGGCATGAAGGAAGACGACGCGCTGGAAGACCGCATGGTCAGCCGCCAGATCGAAAAGGCGCAGCGCAAGGTCGAGCAGCACAATTTCGACATCCGCAAGAACCTGCTGGAGTTCGACGACACCGCCAACGACCAGCGCAAGGTGATCTACGAACAGCGCCGCGAACTGCTGGAAGCCGACGACGTGGCCGACACCGTGGCGGACATCCGCAGCGACGTGTTCGAAAATCTCGCGGAAACCTACGTGCCGGCCGACAGCGTGGACGAGCAGTGGCAGTTGACCGAACTCGAGCGTGCGCTGGAATCCGAGTACGGTTTGAAGGTCGATCTGCAACGCTGGGTCGACGCCGCGGAAGATGTCGATGCCACCGCGATCCGGCGCCACGTTGCCGAAGCCGCCGAGGCCATGTTTGCCGAGAAGGAACGCCAGGTCGGTCCGGAAGTGATGCGCGCGCTGGAAAAGCACGTGATGCTTTCGGTGCTGGACAACGCCTGGAAGGAACACCTGGCCAGCATGGACTACCTGCGTCAGGGCATCTACCTGCGTTCCTACGCACAGGTGCAGCCCAAGCAGGAATACAAGCGCGAGTCCTTCCTCCTGTTCCAGGGCATGCTCTCGCGCATCAAGACCGAGCTGGTGCAGACGCTCTCGCGCGTGCGCATCCGCAGCGAGGAAGAAGTCGCGGCGATGGAAGCGCAGCAGCAGCAGATGGCTGCGCGCGCGGCGCGCGCGATGCAATTCCAGCACGCCGAAACCAGCGGCTTTGGTGCGGCCCCCGACGAAGCCGGTGCCGCCGCACAGGCCGGCACGCAAGCGGCCGCTGCGGCTGCGACGGCCGCACCGGTGATGCGTGAAGGCCCGAAGATCGGGCGCAACGAACCATGCCCCTGCGGCAGCGGCAAGAAGTACAAGCACTGCCACGGCGCTTTGAACTAGGCCGATGGGAGCGCCGCCCCGCATCCACGGCAAGCGCAGTGTGCACGACAGCCGTTTCCTGCGCGTCGAGGAGGTGGATCTCGAGTTCTCCAACGGCGAACGGCGAACCTACGAACGGCTGACCGGCTCGGGGCTCGGCGCGGTGATCATCGTGCCGATGCGCGACGACGATACGGTGCTGCTGGTGCGCGAATACGGCGTCGGACTCGATCGCTACGAACTCGGCCTGCCCAAGGGCAGGCTCGACCGTGACGAGACCGTCGAGCAGGGCGCCAACCGTGAGTTGAAGGAAGAAGTCGGTTGCGGTGCACGTCACCTGAAGATTCTCACGACGTTGTCTCTGTCGCCTGCCTACATGACGCACATGGCGCACGTGGTGCTGGCGCAGGAGCTTTATCCCGAGCGCCTGCCCGGCGACGAGCCGGAACCGCTGGAAGTCGTGCCCTGGAAGCTGTCCGAATTGCACATCCTGATCGCGCGCGAGGACGTGACCGAAGGCCGTTCGATCGCCGCGCTCTTCATCGCCCGCGAATATCTGCAAGGGAGGTTTTCACCGGCATGAGTACCCTGGAACGGATCGGTCTTGAATCCCGCGCGCTGGCGCGGCGGGCGGGCGCGGCGATCCTGGAAATCTATGCCGGCACTTTCGGCGTCGAGAACAAGGCCGACGATTCGCCCCTCACGGCGGCGGACATGGCGTCGCATCGCGTCATCGTCGAGGGTTTGCATGCACTTACCCCGGACATTCCCGTGCTCTCGGAGGAATCCGCGAGCATTCCCTGGAGCACGCGCGCGGCCTGGAATCGCTACTGGCTGGTCGATCCGCTGGACGGCACCCGCGAGTTCGTCAAGCGCAACGGCGAATTCACGGTCAACATCGCGCTGATCGAGGACCACGCGCCCGTGCTCGGGGTGGTGCTGACGCCGGTCACCGGCGAACTGCACTTCGGCGTGGCCGGAGAGGGTGCGTTCCTGGAAGGCGCCCCCGGCGCGATGCCGCGGCCGATCGAGACCCGCAAGGCCGCCGGCGTTCCGGTGGTGGCGGGCAGCCGCTCGCATGCGCAGGAGCGCACCGGCGCCATGCTCGCGAACCTGGGCGAGCACAAGATGGTGTCGATGGGTTCGTCGCTGAAGTTCTGCCTGATCGCGCGCGGCGAAGCGGACCTGTACCTGCGGCTCGGTCCCACTTCCGAATGGGACACCGCCGCCGCCCAATGCGTGCTCGCAGAAGCGGGCGGCGTGGTGCTGGACATCGAAGGCAATCCGCTGCGCTACAACACCAAGGAATCCCTGCTCAATCCGGAATTCGTCGCCTTCGGCGACCCCGCGGTGGACTGGCTGAAGCGCCTGGGCGCCTGGTGATCCTCCCGGCGGAGGACTGGAGGGGACGGCGTGGAAAAATCCCGGCCTGACATCGAGCACCTGCTGGCCATCATGGCGCGCCTGCGCGACCGCGAGCGCGGCTGCCCGTGGGATGCGCGGCAGGATTTCGATTCCATCGCTCCGTACACGATCGAGGAAGCCTACGAGGTCGCCGATGCCATCCAGCGCCGCGACTTCGACGACCTGCGCGACGAACTGGGCGACCTGCTGTTCCAGGTCGCGTTCCACGCGCGCATGGCCGAGGAGGCCGGGCATTTCGATTTCAACGGCGTGGTCGATGCGATCACGGACAAGCTGACGCGGCGGCATCCGCACGTGTTCGGCGACGTGCGTTACGCGAGCGCGGAAGAACAATCGCGCGCCTGGGAGGAACTGAAGGCGCGGGAACGCGCCGGGAAAAATGCCGATGGAGACACGAGCGCGCTAGCCGGCATCGCGCGCGGCCTGCCCGAATGGAGGCGCGCATCGAAGTTGCAGGAGCGCGCGGCCGCGGTGGGATTCGACTGGCCCGGCCCGCAACCGGTGCTGGACAAACTGGCCGACGAACTCGAAGAGCTGCGCATGGAATTCGCGCAAGGCGCCGACCGCGACCGCCTGGAAGACGAACTCGGCGACGTGTTGTTCGTGGCCGTGAACGTGGCGCGGCACGCGAACGTCGATCCGGCGCACGCGTTGCGCCGCGCCAACGCGAAGTTCGAACGCCGGTTCCGGCGCATGGAATCGCTGGCGGCCGAAGCCGGCGAGACGCTGGCCGGGAAGTCGCTTGACGGACAGGACGCGCTGTGGGACCGCGCCAAGGCAGAGGAACGCGGGCCACGACGGCCTTAAACCCTGCGCGCGCAATCGGCATCCCAGTGTCGTCCTGTCGAGGAGAGAATCCCATGCGCAAACTCGCTGCCGCATCGCTCGCTGTTTCGCTGCTCGTTTTTGCAACCATCGCCGGCGCGGAGGAATGCCGCTACAGCGCGCCGCGCAATGCCGACATCGATTCCGCCGGCCTGCACTCGTTGCTGCTGCGGCTGGGTTCCAGCGATCTCGATATCCGCGGCGTACCGGGCCTGAACCGGATCGAGGTCCGTGGTACCGCCTGCGCGTCGAAACAGGAGTGGCTGAAGGACATGCAGGTCAGCACCGGCCGTTCCGGGGACCAGGCCAAGGTCGATGCCGAGCACTACACGGATACCAGCATCTTCAACCTGTTCGGCGACAGTTATGCCTACCTGAAATTGCAGGTGCGCGTGCCGCAGACGCTGGCGGTGAAGATCGACAGCGGTTCGGGCGACATGCAGGCCAACGGCTTGGCCTCGCTGGACGTGGATACCGGTTCCGGCGATCTGATCGCAGACGACATCGCCGGTTCCGTGGCGTTGCAGCTCGGCTCCGGCGACGTGCGCGCCAGCCACGTCGGCAGCGTGAACCTGCGCGGCACCGGCTCCGGCGACGTGCACGTCGATGGAGTGCAGGGAGACGTGCAGGCCGACCATTCGGGTTCCGGCGATTTGTCTTTTTCGAACGTGCGCGGCAGCGTGCGCGTGGGCTCCACCGGTTCCGGCGACATCGGCTTCACCGACATCGGCCGCGACGCGGAAGTGGGCAGCACGGGCTCGGGCGACGTGACGGCGAACGGCGTGGGCGGCAACTTCACCGTTCGCGCCACGGGATCGGGCGACGTGCGCTACCACGACGTAAAGGGCAAGGTCAGCGTGCCGAACCAGGACGACGATTGAATCGGTTGCAACCAAGCCGATGCGGAGCGTGCTCCATTTTGAGAGTGCGGCCAGGGTCGAATCTTGTGCGCTTGCGATCTGCGTCGACTGCGCGCGCCGGGAGCTCGCGCGAACAGCGAAGCTGGCCCGAAGGGCGAGCGCCAGGATGGCGCGAGTAATCGCAGATCGTTCACAAGATTCGGGTGAGGCAGGATGCCGAACGGAGAGTCGCACCACGGACGGTTGCTTGCTCAAAGTTGACGGCGAAGTGCAATTGCGGCTTCCAGTCCTGACAGCAAACAGGATGTTTGCACAAAAGAAAGCGGCGGTCAGGGGGAGATCTGCCGCCGCGAGGCTCACGTTTCGCTTCTGTTGTTTGTAGGTGCCGCGGCATCACGCCGGTGCGCACCTTCAACGCGGAGCACGGCGGATCGGTTGACACGACGCCTCGGTGCCTTCAACCACGCCGCAGGATCAGCAGCGGCGAGGCGCGCAGCACGCGGCGCGTGCCCGCGAGCCCCAGGGCGGCGACCACGATCGCCGATACGGCCGCCGCGACCAGCAACGGAAACCAGGGCGGCGCGTAGTCGCGGATGCTGAACACCGAATGGGCCAGCCAGGCGCCGGCCGCGGCTGCGCCGAACAGCGCAGTCGATCCTGACACCGCGCCCAGCAGCGCGAATTCGCACAGTGCCGCCCAGCGCAATTGCCCGCTGCGCGCGCCCAGCGTCCGCAACAGGGCGGCCTCCTGGCGACGCTCCGCCGCGCTCATCGTCAACGCGGCCGCCAGCACCAGCGCACCCGCCAGCAGGCTGAAACCCAACACCCAGCGCGTGGCGCCGGCCACCTGCGACACGATCTCGCGAGCGCGATCGAGCAATTCATCCACGTCGATCAACGACAGGTTGGGATAGTCGCGCGAGAACGACGCCAGCGCGCTCGCGTTGCCTCGCGGCAGATGGAAACTCGCGATCCAGTCATGCGGCAGTTCGCCACCGTGCACCGGATCGAGCATCACGAAGAAGTTGACGTTGAAGCGGCTCCAGTCCACCTCGCGGATGCCGGTGAGCTTCGCATCGATGCGGCGTTCGCCGACTACGAAACCGAGCGTGTCGCCGAGCCGCAGGTGGAACGTGTCGACCCACATGCGGTCCAGCGACACCTCCGCGTTCCGCGGTGCCGCCGGGAACCACCGCCCAGCGACCACGCGGTTGGCCGGGGGCAACGTTTCGCTCCATGACAGTCTTACCTGGCGTTGGGCGGTCTCGCGCGCTTCGCGATCGGCGAATTTCACGTGTTCCACGGGCACGTCGTCGATCGAAACGAGTTTGCCCACGGAGACCGGCATGCTGTTGATCCGCGTGGCGCCGAGCTTTTGCACGGACGCATGCACGGCCACGCGTTGCGCATCCTGCACGTTGACCACGAACCAGTTGGGCGTGTCGGCGGGCAGTTCGCGCCGCCAGTTGTCCAGCAGCGAGGGCGCGATCACGGCGAGCACCAGCAGCGCCGTCAGGCCCAGCGAGATCGCCACGGTTTGCACCAGGCTCAACCCGCGTCGCCGCGTCAGTGCGCTGGCACCCAGGCGCAAGGCAGGGTGCAGGCGCGCGAGCTGCTTGCGGATCAACCACAGCAACGCCGCGGCCACTGCAAGCGCGAAAGTTCCTGCGCCGAAAAGCGTTCCCGCCAGGACGCCCGCGAGTTTCCAGGTGCCGCTTTCCAGCGCGATCGAGCCCAGCGCGACCAGCGCCGGCAGCAGATACAAGGCATCGAATCGACGCGGAGATCGCTTCGCCGTACGGCGAAATACCGCGATCGGCGGCACGTTCACCAGGCGCGCCAGCGGCGGCAGCGCGAAACCCGCGAGCACCGCCAGTCCCACGCCGGCGGCGGCGAATGCCGGCGCGAGCGGCAACGGTACGTTCTGGGCCGATGGTGGCAGCAACCCGTGCGCGAAGGCGAATGCTGCCGTTGCCAGCCCCAGGGCGATGGCCGCGCCGATGAGTGCGGCGATCAGTGAGGGCATCGCCAGGGTCAGCAGCAACCCGCCGAATGCGAAACCGCGCGGTGCGCCCAATGCCCGCAGCAACGCGATCTCGTCGGTCTTGCGGCGGGCGTAGCGACGCGCGGACAAAGCGACGGCGATGCCGGCCAGCAAGGCGGCGAGGAGTGCGGACAGACGCAGGAACGCGCCGGCGCGATCGAACGAAACACGCAAGCGTTCCTGCACTTGCTGAGGCGTCACCAGATCCGCATCCGGAGGCAGGTGCGCCTTTGCCCAGGTGCGGAAGGCGTCCACGGCGCCCGGATCGCCCGCGACCAGCAGGCGATGGTGCGCACGGCTGCCCCGGCCCAGCAGTCCGGCCGTGCGCGCGTCAGCCAGCGCCATGGCCGCACGTGGTGCTAGCGAGACGAGATCGCTCGCGCCGGGCTGGCGCTGCAATTGTGCGGCGATGCGCAATCCGCGACCCCCGAGTTGCACGCGATCGCCCACGCGCAGGCCCAGCGCGACCAATGCGCGGTGATCGAGATACAAATCGCCCGCAGGCGGGGAGTGCGCGTCGATCTCGCGAACTTTCGTATCCAGCACCACGAGTTTGCCCCGTAGCGGCCATGCTGCATCGCCCGCGACCACTTCGAGCAACTGGCTGCGATCGTTGGCGAAGGCGACGCTGGGGAAATTGGCGAGTCGACTGGTGCGCAGACCCAGAGTGTGCGCTTCGTCGACGAAGGATCTGGGCAAAGGTGTTGCGGCATTCACGCCCAAGTCGCCGCCGATCAGTTCCGCCGCACCCATCAGCACTGCGCGTTCGACACGAACGGACAAGGTGCCGACCGCGCCCAGCGCGATCACCGACAACAGCAGCGCCCCGATCAGCGTGCGCAATTCCGGCAGCCGCCATTCGCGGCGGAGATTGCGAAGCGCATGTCGCAGCTCTATGCGCGTCCCTGCGCGTGAAAGCGGCCATCCATGGCCGCACTTCTCAACAACAGCACGCTTCGAATCCAAATGAGGAAAATCTGAACCCTTCATAGCAAGCGCCCGCCGACCAGCTCGTGCACGCGCGCGCAGCGTGCGGCCAGTTCCGCATCGTGCGTCACCAGCACCAGCGTGGTGCGGTGCTCGCGGTTCAGCGCGAACAACAGATTGCCGATGGCTTCGCCGGTGCGGCGATCCAGATTTCCCGTCGGCTCGTCGGCAAAAAGGACGCGCGGCGAGTGCACGAAGGCGCGCGCGATCGCCACGCGCTGCTGTTCGCCGCCGGACAACTGGTGCGGGTAGTGTGCCGCGCGTTCGCGCAGCCCGACCGCGGCCAATGCTTCGCGTGCGCGCGAGACGGCGTCCGTCGCGCCATCCAGTTCCAGCGGCAGCAGCACATTCTCTTCCGCGGTCAACGCCGGCAGCAGGTGAAAGGACTGGAATACGAAACCGACCGAGCGCAGGCGCAATCGCGCGCGCGCCTCCTCGTCCAGCAGTTCCAGCTCTTCGCCACCGAACCGCACGCTGCCGCGGCTGGGCAGGTCGAGCCCGGCGAGCAGGCCGAGCAGCGTGGTCTTCCCCGAACCCGACGCTCCGACGATGGCCACGGTTTCCCCCGCGTTCACCTCGAGGCTGACATCGTCGAGGATGTCGAGCCGGCCCGCCGGACCTTCGACGTGTTTGCCCAAGCCCTGCGCCGAGAGTAGAGCGATGCGATCCTGGCTGCCGTCGTGCATGGTGTCCTGCCTCGTTTTGCTGATGGCCGTGCAGTCCGCGGTCGCCGCGCCGAAGTCGGCCCGTGGGAACACGATCCTGCTGCTGGGCGATTCGCTTTCCGCCGCGCACAATATCGAACTGGACCGGAGCTGGCCCAGCCTTTTGCAGGCGCGCCTTTCGAAAATGCGGCCGTCGCACACGTTGGTCAATGCCAGCGTCAGCGGCGAGACGACATCTTCGGGAGAAAGCCGGTTACCCGCCCTGCTGGAGAAATATCGCCCGTCGCTGGTGGTCCTGGAACTGGGCGCCAACGACGGCCTGCGCGGGTTGCCGCTGCCGGAAATCCGCGCAAACCTGCAGTCGATGATCAGGGAGTGCCGCGAAGGCGGCGCGAAGGTCCTGCTGCTGGGGATCGAATTGCCGGTGAACTACGGCCCGCAGTACCGCGACGGACTGCGCGCGATCTATGCGCAGCTCGCGAACGAAAACCATGCGGCGCTGGTGCCGTTCCTGCTGCGCGGGATCGCGCTGGATCCCGGGGCGATGCAGGAGGACGGACTGCATCCCACGGCCGCGGCGCAGCCGCGGGTGCTGGACAATGTCTGGCCCGCGTTGGCGCCGATGCTGCGCTGAATCGCCCCGCGCAGCCGGCTGCGATGCTCGGCGTCATGCGACGATGCGGCGAGCCCGCCCGCCCGGCCATCCGTGGCCTGCGTCCTCGATCCGTCAACCGGAAGACGAGTCCGCGGCGGGCGCGGTGGATTGCTGTTGCTTCTGCGCGCGGCGGCTCTGCATTTTTTCGTGGAATGCGCGGAATTCGTCGCGGTCGATCTTGCCGTCGTGGTTGGTGTCGATCTGGTCGAAATGTTTGGCGACGCCCGGATGCGATTGCGCCTCGTCGCGGGTGATGACGCCGTCGTGGTTGGCGTCAAGCGGCTGGCGCTCCTGCGCGGGCGCCGCAGCGGTCGTCTGGCTGGCATCGGATGCAGGAGCGGACTGGGCCAACGCGGCCGGAGCAGCGCAGGAAAGCAGGGTCAGCAGGACAAGCGATTGCAGGCGCATTGGAACTCCCGGGGACTAAGTGGGGATATCGAGCCTAAACGCGTCATCCTTGACCCCGGTTGACTCCGGTCTCGCCGATTCACATATTGCTCACTTCCGGGCCGGCAAATTGCGCCGATGATCGCCATCGGTCCATCGGTTTCCGCTTTCGAGGGAGCACGCATGAGTGCGCGCGAAGAACAGTCCGGGCTGGTGCTGCTCGTCGAGGACAATCGCGGAATCGCCGAGATGATCGGTGAATTCCTGGAACGCCGGGGTTATTCGGTGGACTACGCGGCCGATGGCGTCACCGGCCTGCATTTGGCGGTCTCGGGCAGCTTCGACGTGGTCGTGCTGGACCTGATGCTGCCGGGGATGGATGGACTGGATGTCTGCCGCAAGCTGCGTTCCGATGCCAAGAAGTCCACGCCGGTGCTGATGCTCACCGCGCGCGACACCCTCGAGGACAAGCTGATCGGGCTGGATGCCGGCGCCGATGACTACCTGGTGAAACCGTTCGAGCCGCGCGAGCTGGAAGCGCGCGTGCGCGCGCTGATCCGCCGCGACCGCCGGCAGGTTTCCGCAGAGGTGCTGAAAGTCGGCGACCTCACGCTGGACACGGCTACCCTGCGGCTCACGCGCAACGGCGAAGAATTGCAGGTTTCCCCGATCGGCCTCAAGTTGCTGACGATCCTGATGCGCGAATCGCCGCGCGTGGTCAGCCGGCGCGACATCGAGCGCGAGATCTGGGGCGACACGCTGCCCGATTCGGATACCCTGCGCTCGCACCTCTACAATCTGCGCAAGGTAATCGACAAGCCGTTCGACCGCCCGCTGCTGCACACCATCCACAGCGCGGGTTACCGGCTGGCCGATCTCGAAGCGGAAATGGGCAGCGTCGCGCACCAAGCCTGACACATGCGAAAGCGGAAGTTCAGATCACGCCGGCGCGTAGTGGCCCAGCGCGTGTTGCGGCGCGTGCCTTCGCCGGTGGTCGCGCTGGCGCGCGCGATGCGCGAGTGGGATCCCGCGCACCCGGATGCGCATGCGCTCGATCCGTCGCGTTTCGCCAGCAGCGACGCGGACGTCGCCGCGCTGGCGCACGCCTTCCGCAATCTCGCGTTGCGGCTGCAGGCCTTCGTCGAGCGCGAACGCAACTTCACCCGCGACGCCAGCCACGAGCTGCGTACCCCGCTGACCATCATCAAGGTCGCGGCCGACGTGCTGGCGGACGAAGCGGACCTCAGCGCCTTCGCGCAGCGCTCGTTGACGCGGATCCGCCGCTCGGTCCGCGAGATCGAGGCGCTGATCGAGACTTTCCTCGTACTGGCGCGCGAATCCGATACGGGCCTGCCGGTCGAGGACTTCCTGATCAACGACGTCGTGCGGGAGGAAGTCGAGCGCTATCGCGACCTGCTCGGCAACAAGCCGGTCGAACTGACGATGGAAGAAGGCGAGCGGCTCGCCCTGCACGCGCCGCCCCGCGTCTGCGCGGTGGTCGTGGGGAACCTGATCCGCAATGCATGCCTGTACACCGAGCGCGGCTCGATCCTGGTGCGCATCGAGTGCGGCGGCGTCCGCGTGGTCGACACCGGCTGGGGCATGGACGCCGAAACCCTCGAGCGCGCGTTCCAGCCCTTCCAGTACGGCAACCGCGGAGACGTGCGCGGGATCGGCTTGGCGATCGTGCGCCGCATCGCCGATCGTTTCGGCTGGCCGGTGGAGCTCGACAGCGCGGCGGGCCAGGGCACGCGGGCGTTCCTGCGATTCCCCGCAGCGACGCTGGTGGATCCGGCGTTGCCGCAGGGCACGTGAGGGGGTGGACGTGGCTCCCATCCTGCTGATCCACGGCGGCGCCGGCGTGATCGGCAGGGACATTTCACCCGAAGTGGAACAGGCGATCCGTTTGGCGCTGCGCGGCGCACTGGCCTGCGGCCACGCGCGCCTGCAAGCGGGCGATTCCGCGCTGGAGGCCGTTTGCGCGGCGGTCATGGCGCTGGAGGATGCGCCGCAATTCAACGCCGGGCGCGGCGCGGTGTTCACGCACGACGGGAGCATCGAACTGGACGCCGCCGTCATGGACGGCGCGACATTGCGCGCGGGCGCGATCGCCGGCGTCCGCGGCGTGCGCAATCCGGTGCTGCTGGCGCGCGCGGTGATGGAGCACTCGCCGCACGTGATGCTGATCGGCGAAGGCGCGCAGGCCTTCGCGCGCGAACGCAATATCCCGTTCGCCCCGCCGGAATACTTCCACACGGAAGAACGCTGGCGACAGTTGCAGGACGCGCTGGCACCGGCGGCAGAAGGCGAACCGGCGCAGGACTATTTCGGCACGGTCGGCGCGGTCGCGCTGGGCATCCGCGGTGATCTTGCCGCGGCCACTTCCACCGGCGGCATGACCGCCAAGCGCTGGGGCCGCGTGGGCGATTCGCCGTTGATCGGTGCCGGCACTTATGCGAACGCGCATTGCGCCGTTTCTTGTACCGGCCACGGCGAGTTCTACATCCGGACGTGCGCGGCGCATGCGGTCTGCACGCGCGTGTCGGAATTGCGCCAGCCCGTCGCCCAAGCCGCCGAACAGGTGATCGATCGCACGATCCCGGCCCTCGGCGGCAGCGGCGGCGCGATCGCGCTGTGCGCGGACGGCACGTTCGCGATGCCGTTCAACACCGAAGGCATGTATCGCGGCTGGATCGATGCGGGCGGCGATTGCCACGTCCGCATCTGGAGGGACGGGTGATCAGCGCGGGATCTGCAGCAACGGCGTGACGATCCGCCCCAGCCGTTCTTGCGTCCACACCGGATCCTTGTCCTTCCAGCCGTCGTCGACCAGATTTCCCTCCCGGTCGATGGTGAAGTTCACGGGCAGATGCCAGATGCGGCCGTAGCCGGGTACGTGCGGGTCGCCCAGCAAGCCCACCGGAAAGCTCAGCCGTTTCGCCACCTGGCGCACTTCGTCCAGCTTGTCCGGCGTGTCAAGGCTGAATCCGAGCACCACCAGCCCGTTGCGCGCGTGCCGTTGCGCGTAGCGCGACAGCAGCGGCAGTTCCTCGCGGCACGGTGCGCACCAGGTCGCCCAGAAGGTCAGGATCACCACCTTGCCGTGCAGGTCGCGCGTGTTGAGCTGCCTGCCATCGAGCGTGGTCAGCGTGATCGGCGGCGCAGGTGCGCCCGGCACCAGATCGTTGCCCGCACGTGCACGATCCGCCATCGGCAACACAAGCAGCACCAGCAGGATGGCGAACGCGCGCGGCATCCGGTCAGAACGCCATGCTCAGGCCGAGCGTCGCCGCCCATCGCGGGAACAACTGGTAGCCCTCGAGATGGCTGTACAGCGGCACCTGCACGAAACCGTAGGCTTGCAGGTTCCTGTGCAGGCTGACGCTGAGACCCGGACTCAGGTAAGCCACCGTGCCGGCGCTGTCGGCGCGATCGGCCAGCGCACCCTGGTCGGCGCTCTTGCGCAGCAGGTTCAATTGCAGTTGTGGCACCCAGTCGGCGTGCGCTTCGTAACGCAGCCCGACATTGAGCGAGAACTGGTTGCCGGGACGGAAATCCACGCCCGGGATATCCATGCGATGCGATACGGCGGCCTGGAATTGGCCGTTGGCGAAGGCATCGAAGTTCTGGCTGACCGGCTGGTACCAGTAAGCGCCGACGATCGCGTCGGTGCTGCCAGTGCCGGCCTGCAGGCTGGCATCCAGCGCTTCGCCGCGTAGCGGCCCGCTGTTGAACAACACCGGATCGCCGGTAATCGTTCCATCCTCGTTGCCGCCACCGTAACGGCCGGTCGGCAGTTTCACGCCGGCGATCACGCCGAAATTGCGCGTCGGCAGGAAACCCTGGTACCCGACCAGCAGCTTGACGTCGCCCATGCCGGAAACGCGCGCACCGCTGACGTTCTGCGCCGACACGTAGGAAGGCTGGAACGGCGCTTCGAATTCACCGTAAGTGGTGTGGTCGCGGCGCAAGAACGGCGCCAGCAACGAAAAACTCCAGTCGGCGTTCGGATGCCAGGACACCGCGAGGTTGATGTAGCGATTGTAGGTATCGCGTTCGATCTCGCTGGCATCCGCGGATGGATCGGCCGGGCGATCGATGATGTCCCGCGGCGAAGCGCTGCCATTGCCATGGCGCAGCTCGTCCTGATCCAGCCAGGCGTATTCGAGGTTGACGCGCCAGCCTTCCTGCGCCGAATAACCCGTCGCGGCATCGGTGCTCAAGGTGCAGCCGCAGGTGGCGCAGGCGTGCGCAACCATGGGCGACAGCGGCAGCAATACGGCGAGGGTCCTGCTCAGGACATCGATTTTCCTGCGCACGTCGGTTCCCGGGAATAGATCGGCCGATTCTAAACGACCTTGCGAGATGAGCCATGCACGGATGTGGAAAGCTCAGCGCGCGTGCTGCTGGCGCAGGGCGCGGCGTTGCGCCTTGCGCTCGCGCCGCCGCTGCGACATGCGCGCGAACACCAGATAAAGCGCCGGCGTGGAGAGCAGCGTCAACGATTGCGAGACGATCAGGCCGCCCAGCATGGCGACGCCCAGCGGGCGGCGCAGCTCCGCGCCGGTGCCGATGCCGATCGCCAGCGGCAACGCCGCCAGGATCGCCACCATCGTCGTCATCATGATCGGGCGGAAACGCACCAGGCATGCATCGCGGATCGCCTCCAGCGGCGCCTTGCCGGAGCGTTCCTCCACCAGCGCGAAGTCGATCATCATGATCGCGTTCTTTTTCACCAGGCCGATCAGCAGCACCAGCGCCATGTCCGCGACCACCGACAATTCCGTGTTGGTCAGCACCAGCGCCAGCAGCGCGCCGGCGCCGGCCGAGGGCAGCGTGGAGAGGATCGTCACCGGATGGATCAGACTCTCGTAGAGCATGCCCAATACGATGTACACCGCGATGATCGCGCCCAGCAGCAACAGCGGCATGTCGCCCTGCTGCTGCTGGAAGCGCCGGAAATCGCCGCCCATGCTCAAGGAAATGTCGCCGGGCATGCGCATTCCCGCGATGGTCCTGTCGATCTCGCTGGTCGCCTGACCCATGCTGATGCCGGGCGCCAGGTTGAAACTCAGGTCCATCACGGTGAACTGGTCCTCGTGGCTGATCTGCGTCGGCGCGAGCCCGCCCTCCTGGTGCGCGATCGCGCTGATCGGCACCATCTGGCCGTTGCCGGAGTGGATGTAGATGCGGTCCAGCGCGGCCGGCGTGGCCGATTCCGAAGCGAGCGCCGTCAACACCACCGCGTACTGGTTGGTGTCGGAGTAGATCGTGGAGATCTGCCGCTGGCCGAACGCGTTGTAAAGCGCCTCGTCCACGGCCGCGACCGAAATCCCGAGCCGCGCCGCCTGGTCGCGGTCGATCACGATGTTCTGGCGCAGGCCGGCTTCGTCCACGTCGGAACCGACGTCGCGGAACATCGGATTCTTCTTGAGCTGCGATTCCAGCTTCGGCAGCCACTCCTGCAGTTCGCCGAGGTCGTTGCCCTTCAATGAAACCTGGTACTGCGCGCCCTGGTTGCCGCCTCCGCCTCCGCTGGGCAGGTCCTGGTGCGCGCGCAGGCGAAGGTTGAAATCCGGATACGCCGCGGCCTTCGCCGACAACCGCGCGAGCACGTCCTGTGTCGATTGTGCGCGGCCCTCGCCCAGTTGCTTCAACTGGATGCTGAACCAGCCGCTGGCGCCGTGCCGGCCGCTGCCGAGTGCGGAGCCGACGTACTCCACCGCGGGATCGTCCAGCAACATGCGCGTCAGCCGCTGCTCGCGTTTCTCCATGTCGGCGAACGACAACGTTGCGCCGGCCGTGACGCGGCCCCAGATCAGGCCGGTGTCCTGCGGCGGGAAGAAGCCGGCGCGGACCATGCCGAACAGGAAATACGTCGCCACCACCAGCGCGACCGGCATCAGCGCGAACAGCCGCGGGTGCCGCAGCGTCACGTCCAGCGCGCGGCGATAGACGTTCAACATCATCGCGTGCGCGCGGTCGAGCACGCGGCCGATGCGCGAATCCGCCGGGCCTTCGGGCTTGGGCGAAAGAAACACGCCGCACAGCGAAGGCGTCAATGTCAGCGAGATCACGGCAGAAACGAGGATCGCCGCCACCAGGGTCACGGTGAATTCGCGAAAGAACATCCCGATGATGCCGGTGGCGAACAGCAGCGGGATGAACACGGCGACCAGCGAGAGCGTGATCGCGACGATGGTGAAGCCGATTTCGCGCGCGCCGTTGAGCGTGGCCTGCAGGCGGTTCTGGCCCTCGTCGATGTGGCGGATGATGTTCTCGATCACCACGATCGCGTCGTCCACCACGAAGCCGATCGCGATCACCAATGCCAGCAGCGAAAGGTTGTCCAGCGTGTAGTCCATCACGTACATCACGATGAACGCGCCGGCCAGCGACAGCGGCACCGCGGTCGCTGCGATCAGGGTGGGAGCCAGCCTCCGCAGGAACAGCGCCATCGTCAGGACCACCATGCCGAGGCTGATCAGCAGCGTGATCTGCACGTCGTTGACCGAATCGCGTATGGTCGGCGTACCGTCGAAGTAGGGCGTCAACTGCGTGCCGGGCGGCAGCAGCGCGCGCAGGCCCGGCAATTCGGCCTTGACCGCGTCCACCGTGGCGATGATGTTGGCGTCGGGCCTGTTGTAGACGTCGATCTCGATCGAGCGCTTGCCGTTGAACCACGCGGCCTGGTACTTGTCCTCGGCGCCCTGGTACACGTGCGCGATGTCGCGCAGGTACACCGGCGTGCCGTTGCGCACGGCGACGACGAGACCGGCGAAGTCCTCGGGCGTGTGCAACTGGTCGTTGGCCGTCACCGCCATCGTGGTGTGGCCGTCGGACAGGAATCCCTGCGGCGAGGTGACGTTGGCGGCGGTCAGGGCGTTGCGCAGATCGTTGGAGGAGATGCCCATCGCATCCAGCGCGTGCAGGTCCACGTCCACGCGAATCGCCGGTTGCGCACTGCCGGAAACCTCCACCGAAGCCACGCCCGGTACCTGCGCCATGCGCGGTTGCAGCAGCGTTTGCGCGTTGTCGAACAGCGAAGACAGCGGTTGCGTGTCCGAAGTCAGCGCGAACTGGATCACCGGGTCGTCGTTGGGATTGATCTTCTGGTAGACCGGCGGCTGCGGCAGGCCGGCGGGCAGGTCGGGAGCGGCGGCATTGATCGCGGCCTGCACTTCGCGCGCGGCGGAATCCAGGTTCACTCCGCCCTGGAAGATGAGGAACACCGTCGCGTTGCCTTCCGACGAGTTGGAACGCATGGTGTCGATGCCGGGGATCTGGCCGAGATGGCGCTCCAGCGGCGAAGCAACCGTCGAAGCCATGGTGCTCGCGTCCGCGCCCGGCTCGCTCGCGGAAACGAAGATCGCGGGAAAGGAAATCTGCGGCAACGCGCTGATGCCGAGCAGCAGGTAACAGATCATGCCTGCCACGAACACGCCTGCCGCCAGCAGCGACGTGCCGACCGGGCGCTTGATGAAGGGCGAGGAGAGGCTCATTCGCTCGCCTGCGTCAACACTCCGCCGCCACGCCGTTGTTGAATCCACCCATGGAACCTCTCCATGTACAGATAGATCACCGGCGTGGTGTAGAGCGTGACGAGTTGCGACAGCAGCAGGCCGCCGACGATCGACACGCCCAGCGGCCGGCGCAGCTCGGCGCCGATGCCGCTGCCCAGCGCCAATGGCAGCGCGCCCAGCAAAGCCGCCATCGTGGTCATCATGATCGGTCGGAAGCGCAGCAGGCACGCGCGGCGGATCGCTTCGTGCGCGTTCATCCCTTCGCGCTGCGCGGTGATCGCGAAATCGATCATCATGATCGCGTTCTTCTTGACGATGCCGATCAGCAGCACGATGCCGACGATGCCGTCGACCGACAGGCTCATGCCGCACAGCATCAGCGCCAGCAGCGCGCCGACTCCCGCCGGCGGGAGGGTCGAGATGATCGTCGCCGGATGGATGTAGCTCTCGTACAGCACGCCCAGCACGATGTAGATCACCACCACCGCGGCCAGGATCAGCAGCAGTTCGTTGCCGATGGATGAGGAGAACTCCGCCGCCGCGCCGACGAATTCGCCGCGCACCTGCGGCGGAAAGTGCAGTTGCGCGATTTCATGGTTGATCGCGCCCACTGCCTGGGACAGCGAATAGCCCGGCGCGAGGTTGAACGAGATCGTGATCGCGGGAAGCTGGTTCTGGTGGCTGACCACCAGCGGCGCGCTGGCGACGGTCGCGGTCGCGAGCGTCGAAAGCGGCACGGTGTCGCCACCGCCGACCGGGATGCCGGTGTTGCCCTGTCCGAGACCGGTCGCGGTGGAAGAGTTCGCGGATTTCAGCTGGCCGAGACTGGTCGCGTTACTGCCGGTCAGCGCGCCCGATGCGCCGTTGCTGCGCACGGCCAGCATGTTCATCAGGTCGGAACGGTTGCGGAACTGCGGCGCGACCTCCAGCACCACGCGATACTGGTTCAATTGGGTGAAGATGGTGGAGATCTGCCGCTGGCCGAAGGCGTCGTACAGCGTGTCGTCGATCGTCTGCACCGGCACGCCGAGCCGGCTGGCGGCGTCGCGGTCGATCTGCAGGTTCAACGCATCCCCCCGGTCGGCGAGGTTGTTGTCGACGTCGGCCAGCTCGGGCCGCTGCCGCAGCGCCTGCGTCAACTGTTGCGCGAATCCGGAGAGCTCCTGCGAATTCACGTCCGACAGCGTGTACTGGTATTCGGTCGGCGCGACGCGCGTATCCAGTGTGATGTCCTGCACCGGCTTCAGGTACAGGGCCACGCCGGGGACGTTCGCGACCGCGCGTTGCAGGCGCGGCAACACGTCGTCCAGGCCGCCGCGCTTGCCGCGCTCCTTCAGCACGATGCCGAGTTGGCCCTGGTTGAGCGTGGGATTGATCGAGCCGGCGCCGACGAAAGCGGACACGCCCGCGACCGCGGGATCGGCCCGCAGGCGTGATGCCACCTGCTGCGTGAGACTTTCCATAGCGGGGAAGGCGATGTTGTCGTCGGCCTGCACCACGCCGGTGATCAGCCCGGTGTCCTGCTCGGGAAGCAGCCCTTTCGGGATCGCGATGTAGAGCAGGATCGTCGCGACCACCGAAAGCGTGGCGAGCAGTATGATCAATTGGCTGCGTGCCAGCGACCAGTCCAGCGTGCGCTCGTACACCGAAAGCATGCGGTTGAAGAATGTCGGCTTGCCGCGCGCGCGCGCGGCGTCGTCCGCCGGCACCGAACCGCGGTCGAGCAGGTAGGCGCACATCATCGGCGTCAGCGTCAGCGACACCAGCATCGAGATCGCCACCGCGATCGTCAGCACCCAGGCGAATTCGTGGAACAGGCGTCCCGTCACGCCCGGCATCAGCAGCAGCGGCAGGAATACCGCGATCAGCGACACTGTCAGCGACACCACGGTGAAGCCGATCTCGCGCGCGCCGATTTCGGCGGCGGTCTTCGAGTCCTTGCCCTGTTCGATGTAGCGCACGATGTTCTCGATCATCACGATCGCGTCGTCCACCACGAACCCGGTGGCGACCGTCAACGCCATCAGCGAGAGGTTGTCCAGCGAGAAACCCGCGAAGGACATCACCGCGAAGGTGCCGAGCAGCGACAGCGGCACCGCGACCGACGGGATCACCGTCGCCCACAGCCTGCGCAGGAACACGAAGATCACCGCGATCACCAGGAACACGGTGAGCAGCAGCGTGAATTCCACGTCGCGCACCGAGGCGCGGATGGTCACCGTGCGGTCGGCGAACACGTCCAGGTGCACGTCGGCCGGCAGCACGCCGCGCAGAGACGGCAGCGCCTGCTGGATCTGCGCGACGGTGTTGACGATGTTGGCGCCGGGCTGTCGGCGGATGTCCAGCAGCACGGCCGGCTTGCCGTTCGCCCAGGCCGCGAGCTGGTCGTTCTCGACGCCGTCGATCACCTTCGCGACGTCGCCCAGCCGCACCGGCGCGCCGTTCTTGTAGCTGATGATGGTGCCGGCGTACTGCTGCGCGTCCTGCAACTGGTCGTTGGTGCCGATCGAATAGGTCTGCACCGCGCCGTTCAGGGTGCCCTTGGCCGCGTTGACGTTGGCCTGGGTCAGCGCGCTGCGCACGTCCTCCAGCGTCAGGCCGAGGTTGGCGAGCCTCGCCGGATCGACCTGCACCCGCACCGCCGGGCGCACGTTGCCGGCGATCGAAACCAGGCCCACGCCCGGAACCTGCGAAAGCTTCTGCGCGATGATCGAATCGGCGTAGTCGTTGACGTCGCGCAGCGGCCGGCTGTCGGAAGACAGCACCAAGGTGAGGATCGGCGCATCGGCCGGGTTGACGCGGTTGTAGACCGGCGGGTACGGCAGGCTGCCCGGCAATCGCGCAGCGCGCAGCGCTGACTGCACGTCCTGCGCGGCGATGTCGATGTCGCGGTCCATCACGAACTGCAACACGATCGTCGAGAGCCCGGCCGAGGAATCCGAACTCATCATCGTGAGCCCGGAAATCTGGCCGAGCTCGCGCTCCAGCGGCGTCGTCACCAGCGTCGCCATCGTGGTCGCGCTGGCGCCGGGATACGTGGTCGTCACCACCAGGCTGGGTGCTTCGATTTCCGGCAATGCCGAAACCGGCAGCGCGCGGTAGCCGACGAAGCCCAGCAGCAGCACCGCCACCATCAACAGCGAGGTCGCGACTGGCCGGCGGATGAAGAGGGTTGAGAAGCCCATGAAAACGATTGGTTGAATATTCGAAGGAGCTACATCGTCGTCATTCCGGGGCCGCGCGCAGCGCGGAACCCGGAATCCAGCTTGTATATGTCACAGCAGAAAAGCTGGATTCCGGATCGCCGCCGGGCGGCGCCCGGAATGACGGCTCCGTTGATGTGCTTTGCCCGAGGCCCACTAACCACCTCTTCGCCCACGCCCGCCACCCTGCTGTCCGGCTTTCCTGATCTCTTCCGCGGTGGGCGCCTTCGGTTCCTCGCCGGGCTTCATCGGCTGCACGGCACTGCCTTCCTTCAGGCGGAACTGGCCCTCGGTCACCACGAGGTCGCCGGCCTGCACGCCGCTCACCAGTTCGTGCGTGTCGTCGGCTTCACCCAATACCCGCACCGGTTGCATCTTGACCGTGGGTGCGTTGGCATCCTGCGCGTTCGCCGCACCGGCGTCGCCGTTGCCGCCGCCCCAGCGATGGTGCCGGCGCGGCGCGGCGGTCCCGTTCGTCGCGGGGGCGGCGGGTGCGCTGCCCGCGCCGTGCGGGACCACCAAGTAGACGTAGTCGCCGTCGGGTCCGCGCTGCACCGCCGCGGTCGGCACCACCAGGCCGTTGTCGACCGTGCCGACCTGCATGCGCAGGTTGACGAATTGTCCCGGCCACAATTCATTCGACTGGTTGGGGAATTCCGCCTTCAGCTTGAACGTGCCGCTGTTCGGGTCGATCTGGTTGTCGACGACCTTCAGCACGCCGTCCGAGGCGGTGACCTTGTCGCTGGCCGGGTCGAGCACAACCAGCGGCAGCGGCGCTTTCGCCTGCGCGCCGCGCACCTGGTCCAGGTACTTGCCCGCCAGCGGGAAGAGCGCGTTGATCGGATGCAGTTGCGTGATCACCACGATCGGCGTCGACGTGGTGAGGATGTTGCCCGGGTCGACCTGGCGGATGCCGGCCAGGCCGTCGATCGGCGAGCGCACCCTGGTGTAATCCAGTTGCACCTGCGCATCGCGGATCGCGGCTTCGTCCGCCGCCACTGCGGCGGCCTGCTGGCGCACCGTGTTGGCCTGGGTGATGCGGTCGATCTCGGCGACGTACTGCTTGTATTGCGGGCTTTCGCTGCGCTTGAGGTTGGCATGCGCGGTGGCGAGCTGCGCCTGGTCCTGCGCCTTCTTTGCGACCGCCTGGTCGTACTGCGCCTGGAACGTGTTGGGATCGATCTCGGCGATCACGTCGTCCTTCTTCACCGGTTGCCCTTCGGTGAAGTCGAGCTTCAGCAGTTTGCCGCCGACCTGCGGCAGCACGGTCACCGTGTTCAACGCCTGCACCGTGCCGTTGGCGGTCAGATACACCGGCACGTTCTCGCGCACCACCGGCACGACGGTCACCGGAACGGGCGCGTTGCTCTCGTCGGACGCGTAGCCCGAAGGGCGATGCGTCAGCCGCCAGGCCAGCACGGCGACGATGACCACCACGACCGCGATCGCTATCCATTTGCCGCGCGACATGCGTGGTTTCCTTGGAGAGTGTGCGTGTGACGCAATGGTCGCAGCTTACCCGCAGCGCTTGAATGCAGGCGCACCGGCCATGGCACCGCGCGTAAAGTAAGGTAAAGCATCCACCGAGCGCGGCGTAAGCATGACTTCCGGTCGGTCGCGAGGAAAAACCACGACGCCGATGGAAGGGCACGACATGGACGGTCTGGATAGAGTGTCTATTCCTCTGACGCTACCGTTGGCAGGCCGGCGACGCCGGACCCGGCGAGCGCGGACTCGGCTTGGATGCCATGTGCAGTGGACAGGCGCTTCATCAGCGGCAATACCGCGAACGCGATGACGGTGCAGATCAGCGCGGCAATGCCGAGTTTATTGAACAGTGCGGTGTAGATCGGCAGGCTTGCCAGCGGCGTCGTGGTGAGATTTTCCGGAATGCTGGCGTAGGACGCCACCACGCCACCCAGATATTGCGACACGCCGGTGGCGACGAAGTAGGCGCCCATCATGAAACCGCCCATGCGCGCCGGCACGTAGCGAGCAATCATCGCAAGGCCCAGACCGCTCACCAGCAATTCGCCCAGCGAGATCGCGCCGTATCCCCACACCATCAGCCATGACGAGACCCTGCCGTCGGGCGCCGCGTAGTAGCCCGCCGCGCCGAAGATGAAAAATCCGACCGCCACCACCACGAAACCGAGCGCAAACTTGGCGGCAATGGAAATGTCCTTGTTGCGGCGGCCGGCGGCGGTATAGGTCCAGGCCAGGATCGGGCTCAGGATGAAGATCCAGATCGGATTGAAAGCTTGGAATTGCGCCGGCGACCAGTCCCAGAGATGCGCGCCGAACACATTGAACGCGGGATCGACGTTGCGCAGCGCGAACAGATTCAGCGAGGTCGAATACTGCTGATAGAAGATGAAAAAAAACACCGTTTGTATCGTCAACACCAGGGCGGCGATCAGCCCGGAGCGCTCGCCGCGCCCGCCGATCGAAATTAGATAGACGAATATCCCGATCACCACCACGCCGGCGGCATACACGAACACGCGCGCGACATCTTCGTGTTGCAGGATAAAAGCCGAGACAAACACCACTACGATGCCGCCGCCAAGCACCGCCGCCAGCTTGTTCCAGTTCACCGGCTGCTCGTCAGGTGCCGAGCCGATGTGCGACAGCGCCTGACGCATCACCGCATAGTTGGTCAGACCGATTAACAGGCCCACCGCGCAGACCAGGAACGCGACATGCCATCCCCAACCGTTGCCGTAGGCGGCGTTGAAATAGTCTTTCAATTTGGGCGTCAGCAGTTGCGAGATCATCGCGCCCAGATTCACCGCCATGTAGTAGATGGTGAACGCGCTGTCGATCCTGGAATCGTCCCCCTCGTAGATCTTGCGCACGAGATTGCCGGCGTTGGCCTTGAACAGGCCGTTGCCGACCACGATCACGCCCAGAGCGCAAAACAGGAACCATACGCTCTGGCCCGGCACCACCATCAGCGAATAGCCCACTACCAGCACCACCGCGCCAAGCAGCATGGTGCGCCGGGTACCGAGGATCTTGTCGCCGATCCAGCCGCCGATTGCCGGCGAGACGTAGATCAGCGCGGCCGCCGCGCCCCACACCAGGTTGGCGCGCGTATCCGGGAAATCCAGCCGCTGCACCATGTAGTAAACGATCAGCGCCTGCATTCCGTAGTAGCCGAAGCGCTCCCACATCTCGATCAGGAACACGGTGCTGAAGGAGCGGGTCTTGGATACGGGTCGCGTGGCGGTGTTCATGTAGGGCAGGCCCCCTGTGGCTCTAAGTGGGCCAAGCCTAACCCATGCCGGTGCGGAATGTGTTCAAAATGCGGGGGCGCGATTCGGGCGGCGGAAAGAGCGCTGCTATGCTTTCTCCTCATTCCTCGCGGGTCACGCTTCACGGCTCCATGCACGCCTACCTCGACCTCCTGCGCGACATCCTCGAGCACGGCGTGCGCAAGGGCGACCGCACGGGCACCGGCACCCTGAGCGTGTTCGGGCGGCAGATGCGTTTCGATCTCGCGCGCGGCTTTCCGCTGCTGACCACCAAGAAGCTGCACGTCAGATCCATCGTGCACGAGCTGCTGTGGTTCCTGCGCGGCGACACCAACATCGCCTACCTCAACGAGCACGGCGTCAGCATCTGGGACGAATGGGCCGACGAAGACGGCGAACTCGGTCCCGTGTACGGTCGGCAATGGCGTTCCTGGCAGACGGCCGACGGCCGCGCCATCGACCAGATCGCTCAGGTCGTCGAGCAGATCCGGACCAATCCCGATTCGCGGCGGCTGATC
>Ga0070681_10000233_pt1 | contig 43821 bp, 37 predicted proteins | sample KBSC83BmetaG_FD_65650 | JGI IMG/M metagenome (GOLD analysis project Ga0070681, IMG submission 65650) | Corn rhizosphere microbial communities from Kellogg Biological Station, Michigan, USA - KBS C8-3B metaG | ecosystem: Host-associated > Plants > Roots > Rhizosphere | place: USA: Michigan...
GTGGGCAACGGCCAGCCAAACTCCCGCTGCAGACGTCATCAACACCGAGATCCGCTAGCCCTACGCTTGCCCCACAAGGGCAAACAGTTGCTCGTGTTGCGACGATCGCTAGAAACTGCCGGGCAACTCGCGGGGCAATCGCGCGTCGGACCGTGCTCGTCAACACCGATTCACGCGACGCGAAAGGAACGCGCGATGTCTCTCTCCGGTTTTCCGCAACTCGTGAGCCTCGCCCACGACGTCAGCACACACCCGGATCCGTCTGGCTTGCCGGGTGGCTCAACGTTGCAGCATCTGCTCGACGGATTGGTGTTCGTCGGCCTGCTGTCATGCGTCGCCGGGGTCGTGGTCGGCGGCGCGACCTGGTTCTTGGGCGCCCAAGCCGGCAACTTCACAGCTTCGGTCGGTGGTCGCCGCGCAGTTCTCGCGGGCATGGTCGGGGCGCTCGTCATCGGTGCCGCGGCGGCCATCGTGAATTTCTTCTTCACTGCCGGCAGCGGGGTGCACTGATGGGGCTCGGCCGCGCGCGCCTTGTGGTCGCTGCGCTCGGCATTGCAGCGGCAGGGGCGTTGGTCACGGGGTTGAGCACTGGCCACAGCTCGTCACCCACACGGCTCGCAACCCCGCGGCCAGCGATCGCGTCGCCGGACAGCGCCATCGCGTTCGCGGTCCGAGCCGTCCGCGTTCTCAACAGTCCGGCGATGCTCGATCCTTCGCATCGCGCTGCTGAGTTCGCGGCTTATCTGGCGCTAGACACCGCAGCGCTAATGAATCGATTCACTCCGAGCGTTGGCTTCGAGCAAGTCACCGGGCTTGCCTCAGACCGTTCATCAGGACGCCCCGCCATCGCTGCTGTGGTGCCAGTCGCCGCCGCGGCGACGTCGCTGACGGAGTCGACCGCACACGTGAGTGTGTGGGCGATCAGCGTGGTCGGTACGACGAAGCTGGGCCAGCTTGTCGAGTCATGGTCCACCGAAACGCTGGTCCTCCAGACGGACAACAGAGGATGGCGGGTAGCGCGGTACACCTCCTCGCCGGGACCGGTGCCAGCCGCTACCCAGGCCCCCACGTCTATTGAGTCAGCGCTATTGACGACGCAGTTCATGCAGGACGTCAGCGATGACAGCCAACCGTAAGTCGATGCGGCTTGCCGTCGTTCTCATCGGCTTCGCGATGGCCATCGGCGTCGGCGCGCTGCCGGCCACAGCGAGCTCGTCGGCGCCTACGGTGCAACCGCCTGCCGGGCTTTGCAGCCTGGCGCCCGCGCTGGTTCAGCCTGTCTGTCACGTTGCGGGCACCGCTGTCTCGGGGGTCACCGGCGGACTCGCCAGCGGCGCAAGCGCCGTCGTCGGTGGTGTCGCGGACGGGGTACTGGGATCGATTAGCAACGCAATGGCGAACGGCGCGGCATGGTTCGTCGGCAAGGTCGCAGATCTCGTCACGGCGAGCACCCGCGTTGATGTGACGGGTGGATGGTTCCAGCAGCACTACCGACAGATGTCGTGGATTGCGGCGACGTTTGCGCTCGGCTTCCTTCTTCTGACTGCTGCCGGGTCACTGCTGCATCGGGACCCAAGCCGTGGCCTTCGCGGCGTTGGCATGGTGGCGGCCGCAGGCCTCGGCATAGGTGCCGCGGTCACGGTGACCGCTGCGTTGTTGTCCGTCACCGACGCCCTCACCCAGACGGTGACTCGCGGGTCCGGACATGACCTGAGCGACGCGTTGTCCGGAGCGTCGCACGCGCTTGGTGTGGCGGGTCTGGGTCTGCCCGGCACTGCACCGGTGATGGTCACACTGCTGGCTAGCGCGGCCGCCATCGTGGCCGGACTGTTGGTGTGGATCGAGCTGCTGTTACGCGAGGCGGCGATATACGCCGCGCTGCTGTTCTTTCCGTTGGCGCTGGCCGGGTTGGCCTGGGAGCCATCGCGGCGGTGGGCGCGTCGGTTGGCGGAGACGCTTGCTGCCCTCATCTTCTCCAAGTTCGTCATCGCTGCTGTTCTGTCGTTGGCGATCGGCGGTCTCGGCAACGCGGACGGTGCCACTGCGGTGTTGGCAGGCGCCGGGCTGCTGTGGGTCGCCGCGTTGGCTCCGTTCCTGCTGATGCGGATCATCGGCGTCCTTGAGGTCGGCGTTGCCGCGGGGCATCTGGAGGGTGTCCGGTCGCGCGGGACCCACAACGCCGTCTACTACGGCCAGACAGCGTCCTACGCACTGAACCGGCGCGGCGGTGGTGGTGCGATGCCGCTGGCGGTGGCCACGGCAGGTGCGCCGTACGCCGCAGGTTGGGCGGCGGCAGGGGCGGCACGTGGCATCGGTGGCGCGGCGGCGGGGCGCGCGGCTGCTGGTCCTTCGGCCGGTCCGGGACCCACGGCATGAGCACCGCGGCGTCAGGCGAAGGCCGCGCCCCGTCCACGGGATACCGGTTCGCACCCCGCCCAACCCGAGGGCTGCTTCTCGGCCTGCAGGCGAGCCAGCTGGTGCTGGTCGCTGTGGGACTGGCGGCGCTCGTCTTCGGGTTGTCGCGTGGCCTCGCCGGTGCGCTGATCGGCGTCGTGATCGCAGCGGCTTGTATCGGGCTGGTCGCGGCGCCGGTGACCGGTGGTGGTCGGTTGGATCTCTGGCTGCTGCTGTTCGTGCGACAGGTCTCGCGCCTCCGTGCGCAAACCCGGGTGGGCGAGGTGACAGCGCACGATTGCCTCCAGCTGCCCCCGCCGTTGGACGGGTTGGAGTTGCGGGCGGTCGCGCTGCCGGACGGCGGCGAGGCGGGTGTGCTCGTCGACAAGGCAGCGGGCCGATACACGGCACTGCTCGCTGTCTCCGGATCGTCGTTCACGCTGCGCGATGCGGACGACCAGCACCGCAGAGTCGCCGGTTGGGGCCGCGCCCTCGCCTCGATTGGCCGCGAGGGCAGCCCGCTCAGGCGCATCCAATGGGTGACTCGGGCGGTACCGGACAGCGGCAACGCGCTGTTGGCTCATTGGGCTGCCGCCGGCCGACCCGACGCCGGTGTCGCGGCCACTTCCTACCAGCAACTCATTCGGGGCGCCGGTCCGATCACGCAGTCACACGAGGTAGTCATCGCCGCCTGCCTCGAGGCAAGCCGCGCGCGGCGGGCAATCCGCCAGGCGGGCGGCACGTCGGCTGCTCCCCTGGTCTTGCTGGCTGAGCTGTCGCGGCTGGCCGACCAGCTGGCGGCGGCAGAGGTGCACGTCGAGGGCGTTGTGCCGCCGCGCGGCGTGGCTCGGCTTCTGCGGACGGCGTACGACCCGGCGGCGCAGACCTCGATCGACCGCCGACCGGTCGCAACCCAAGGCGTCGCCGCGATCGCAGCGGGCCCCGTCGTGGTGGAACCCCAGTGGGACTGCTACCGCAGCGACTCGGGATGGCACACCACCTACTGGATCGCCGAGTGGCCGAGGCTGACGGTTGGCCCAGACTTCCTCGCCCCCTTGCTGCTCGCTGCCGACGTCCGGCACTCGGTGTCGCTCATTGCCGAACCCATGTCGGCGGCGACCGCGACACGCAAGCTGTCCTCTGCGCGCACTGCAGAGGCCGCGAACGCATCGCTGCGCTCCCGCGTCGGTCAACTCGACAGCGAGCGCAACCGGGTCGAGGCCGACGAGGTCGACCGACGAGAACGCGACCTGGTCGCCGGCCACGCTGTATGTCGCTTCGCGGCGTTCGTGACGGTGACGGCAACAACACGCGAGGCACTGATCGACGCATGCGGGCGCATTGAGCACGCCGCCACGTCCGCCCATCTCGAACTTCACCTGCTCTACGGGCAGCAGGATCGCGCGTTCGTGCGCACCCTCCCGCTCGCCTACCCACCCTGCTGACATACGGAGGCCGCAGTCATGGCACTCATCGACGAATCGGATCACAACGCAAGTGAGCGCGCGGATGACCAGGTCGTGGTGACGTTCACGAACCGAGGTGAACGCGCGCTTGACCAGTTCGCGGCGGTGATCACGAACCACATGGCACGGACACCGCACGGGATCGCCGATGTGCTGGCGACGATCTACCGCACCCCATTGGACGAGCTCGTGGCTGCTTTCGATGCCATCGCCGTGGAGATCGAAGAGCGAGAGGCACCGCGAGCCTTCATCTGTGGACCCTGCCGCGACGGCCGCCACAGCGCATGCGACGACACCGAACGCAACCCTGACTACCGCGGCTGCTGCTGTCAGCACCAACCGGCAAGCCAGCCCGGCGATGGCCTGCGCGCTATTGAAGCGGTACGACGAGTGGCCGCCCCGATGGTCCGGCGATGAGGCGATCGCGACTGCTCGGCGTCACGCTGCACGAGGAAACCACCGCGGTGCTGCCAGCCGCGTACCCGTTCCTTGCCGAGCCTGGGCTCGGCGCACCTGGGGCCTACATCGGCCGCGATGTTCTCGGCGGGTCGTTCACCTTCGACCCGTTCAACCTGTACGCCGCCGGAGCCCTGACCAACCCGAACATGCTCATCGCCGGTCAAGTTGGGTTCGGAAAGTCGAGTCTGGTCAAGACATTCATCCTCCGTCAGATCGCATTCGGCCGGACGGCCTGGATTGCGGATCCGAAGGGTGAGTACGCGCCACTCGCGGCAGCCGTCGGCGGGACGCCGCTACGACTCGGACCCGGCTCATCGGCACGGCTCAACCCACTCGACGCTCCCCAGGGCGCTGACGACGGACATCGATTGCGACTGCTCCAAGCACTGGCCGCCACTGCACTCGGCCGCCCGCTCAACCCGGTGGAACACGCCGCGACCGGATTCGCCCTGCAAGCTGTCACCCAGTCACGGCCTGCCCCGGTACTCGCCGATGTCGTGGCCGCACTGCTCCACCCATCACAGGACGCAGCCAACTCCGTCGAGCTTCCGGTCGCCGATCTCGTAGATCGAAGCCGCGACCTGGCGCTCGTGCTCCGCCGGATGTGCGACGGCGACCTTGCCGGCATGTTCGACGCCCCCACCACGGTCACCATCGATGGCGACACGCCACTGTTCGTGCTGGACCTGTCGGCCGTCTACCAGAGCAATCGCGAGGCCCTGCCGCTGGTCCTGGCCTGCGCGACGTCGTGGTTGCAAACACACATCGCCACCCAAGGTGGGCAGCGATACGTGGTCATCGACGAGGCATGGGCGCTGCTCAGCCATCTGGCGACTGCCCGCTGGCTCCAGCAAAGCTTCAAGCTCTCGCGGGCGCACGGCGTCGCGAACATCGCCGTACTGCATCGACTCTCCGATCTCGTCGCTGCCGGCGACGCGGGCAGCCAGGCCGTGGAGCTCGCCCGCGGACTGCTGGCTGATACGGGAACCCGCGTCATTTACAACCAATCGCCCGGTGAGGTTGCCGACGCGCAACGACTCCTTGGGTTGACCTCAACCGAGGCCGAGCTGTTGCCACAACTGCGACGTGCACTCGCACTGTGGAACGTCGGCGGCCGGTCGTTCCTCGTCGAGCACCACCGCTCAGCGATTGAAGCCGAACTGGCGGACACCGACGACGCCATGACCGGGCGACTGGCTGACGGAACAGGTGACCAGGTTGATCTCGCGGCCACCGGCGATGGCCTCACTGGGGACCCCGCCGACGAGGCGGCCGCATGAACCGGGTGCCCGCAGCTCGCGGTGAAGACTTCGCTCTCACCCTCGCCACCGTCGGGATCGGGCTCGTCCTCTGTCTCGCCACGCTCGTATGGATGGCGGGGCAGTTGGCCGCTGTCGCCGTCCACCAAGCGTGGCCGTCAGTTTCCATCGCCGCTGGGCCGGGCATCTTGGCGCGACTGGCCTCTCACCTCGGCGAACCCGCGAAGGCCTGGCCCGCGAACGCGCGCTCACACATGCCCGGCCCAGTCGCGGTGTACGCCGTTCTTGTGATCCTGCTCGTGGGCCTCGGCTTCGCCGTCACAGCGAGCCTGCGCTGCCTCGCGCGATTCCGACAACGAAGCCGACGTGCCGAACGGGACCGCTCTGACGTGTGGGCACGACCCGATCAGATCCGCAAGCTGCTGCTCAACCAGCCGGCGCCGAACCGAGTCGTGCTCGGCCGCCTTAACGGCAGAACCGTCGCCGCCGAGGCACGGCGCTCCGTACTTGTGGTCGCCCCCACGCAGCAGGGCAAGACGAGCCGGTTCGTCATACCGACCATCTCGCGCTGGGACGGGCCGCTGGTCGTGGCCTCGGTGAAGAGCGATGTCCTACTGCAGACCGTGGGCCGGCGCCGAGAGGTCAGCGGTGACCAGATTCGCGTCTTCGATCCGACCGCCACCGTTGACCCGAGGCACGGCATTGACCCCGCTGTCTGGTCCCCGTTGCTGCTCTCCGCCACCTATCCGGAAGCCGACCGGACCGCACGGTGGCTCATCAAGGCGGCCGCCGAGGACCGACCCGATGTCAACGGGCGGTTCTGGGAGAACACCGCGGCGAAGCTGCTGGCCCCGTTGCTGTTCGCCGCGGCGAACACAGCGGGTGATCTTGGCACTCTCTCCTACTGGATCGACACCAAGGAAACCGTCGAAGTCGACCACATCCTGCGAGAGCTCGGCGATGCGAACGCGCTTCATGCCTGGGCCGCAACCTGCAACCGAGAGTCGCGAACGCACGACTCTGCATACGCGACCGCCGAATCTCTGGCCAGTGCCTTCACCTCCCCCACCGTTCGCGCCGCGACAGCGGTCACTGATGCCTCGCTGATCATCAATGCGGAGGAGGTCCTCGATCGGAAGCAGACGGTCTATCTCGTCGCTCCGGTCGACGAGCAAGAGCTCTATGCGCCGCTATTCATCGCCCTGATCCAGTCCATTGTCCGAGTCGCGCAGCGGCGCTACGCCGCGAGCGGAGAAGCACTTGACCCGCCGCTGATGCTGATGTTGGACGAGGCGGCACACGTCGCGCCGCTGCCCAACCTGCCGGTGCTCGCGGCGACGGGCGCAGGCCAGGGCATCCAGATCTGCTCGGTATGGCAAGACCTCGCGCAGATCGAGGACCGCTACGAAAAGCGAGCGCGGAGCCTCTTCACCAACCACACCGCCCGGGTCTTCCTCACTGGGTCCGCCGACGACGTCATGCTCGAACAACTCTCCCGAATGATCGGCGACCACCCCGTGATGCGCGAGACGCGCTCGGTCGACGAGACCGGCCGGCGAACCCGAACGCGCAGCAAGCACGACACCCGGCTCGCCCCGGTCGACTACCTCCGCACCCTGCCGGACGACGCGGCCGTCGTGATGTACGGGAGCGAGCCCGCGCTGCGGCTCACCACCACGCCCTGGTTCGACGATCCCGTCATCCGCGCACAGTTGCGCCATCCCCCGCCGCCCCCGGCACCCCGTCATCCACAGGACGCGCCATCACCGGTTGCGCCGCCCGCCGCTCGGCCAGCTACTGGGAGTACCTCGCCCCCCTCAACGTTGGAGGTTCCCATGGTCGGTGGCCCGTCGAATCCGCACGCCAACCTGCAGCCGCCGAGCGGACCCGCGCACAGCGCGCTGGCTGGACTGACAGAAGACGCCCAGCGTCCCGGCTACGCAGCCGACGCAGCCGGACGCCGCTACCTCATTTCGCCCGCCGCGGACGGCAGTCAGATCCCGATCCCATTCGAACTCACCGACGAGGAACGCGCGGAGCTCGACGCCGCCCGCGACCGGGTAGCCGGCTACGCGTCCGAGCTCAACGAGCTGGAAAACGACGAGCCCGGCGCGCGAGTGGTCCCGCTCCGCCCCCGCTCCCCCGCGGTGGGTGATCCGTGAGCCAACCAGGATTCACCGCCGACTCGGGAGCGGTTCACGAGTCGCTGTTCCGACCGGGCGCTCTCATCGCGGCTCTGGAGCGGCATGGCGTCGAGTACGTCCTCATCGGTGGTCTCGCAGCGCAACTACATGGCTCGCACCGTTCCACCCGAGGTGTCGACATCACGCCTAATCCGTACGGGCCGAACCTTGAGCGTCTGCAGCGGGCGCTCGTCGACGTCGCCGCTCGCGAGTACGTGCCGGGCTTCGGCTACCCGCTCCAGCTCCCCATGCATCGCCGCAGAATGTCGACCGAGGTTCCGCTTCGAACTACGACGCGCTTCGGCCCGTTGGACGTAATTCCCAAGCCATACGGCTTCGAGCGTGGGTTCCCGCAGATCGCGCACCGTCTTCGCCACCGTCATGCGTATGGCTTGATGGTGCCGGTCGCGGACCTCGATGACCTGCAACGGTCACACGAAGCCGGCGGCAGAGCGAAGGATTCGGCGCGGCTCGCTCAACTTCGCGAGCTTGACGGGCAAGTCAGATCGGCAGGCGTTCTCCCGGTCTTTGAGCAGCATCCGACAACGCCGACACAGCAGCTGCGGGACCAACCCGGACAAGCTCAGCCGATCCACGTCGCGTTGGACGCGGCCACCGCACTGGCCAAAGTCTTCGACGACATCCGGCCCGCGATGGCCGCCGCCCGCCGCCAGCTCTACCAAGCGCTCGACGACGCCGAGTACGGCGACGGGGACCTGTTGGCGAAGAGGCTGCGGATTGCTCGCGGCGCCGTCGATGCTGCGTTCGCAGACCTGGTCGAAGTGCGGCGCGAGCTGCAACCCGAGATCACGGAGCGGCAGCTGGCCGAACCACCGATGCTGCTGGGCCGCGCGGACAGCACCGCCGTCCTCGCCTACCAAGCGTACGAGGAAACATGCGTTACCAAGCGCATCCTCGCAGATCTCGACGCGGTGGACCTGCACAGCACCGACGGCCGGGACCTTCTGATCGAGGCGCGAATTCACGCCGCGACGTCGGACGCCAACCTCGACCTGCTGCAGATCGAGCTGGAAGGAATCGCGCGGGTCTGGGAAAGGCCTGGGCCCGACGAAGGAAATCGAGCCCCCGAGCTCTAACAACCTGGGGCAACTCTGAGGGCAACTGTTGGGGCAACCGCCATGACCACCCTCTACGACATGAGCGATGACCCTCCACGGTGGGCGTGGTCGCCGGGATCCGCAAAGATCACCGTCGACTTTCGCAACCTTCCAAACGAACCACGCAACCCGGCAGCCGAGTCAGCGACGTTGGGAGCACTCATGCTCTCGCCCCAATGCGCCAGCCGACTGATGCCCATACTGCAGGCCGATCACTTCACCAGCCGACCGCATCAGGACACGTTCAAGGCGATCGAAGCGGTCCATGCCGCCGGCAAGCCGGTCGACCCACTCCTTGTCAACGATCAGCTTCGGAGGCAAGGTCGGATCTGTTGGGGCGAGCTCAAGGCATCGGTGTTCCTCCACGCGTGCCTGGAGGCGACATACTTGCCGGGGCACGGCGTCAGCTATGCAGCTCTCGTCATCGAATGCGCAGCCCAGCGGCGAGTCTTGCAGGCGGGAATTCGAATCGCGCAGGCTGCCGCGCGACGCACCGGTGATCTGCCGGACCTGATGAAGTTCGTCGCGACCGAGATCAGGGACGCCGCCGATTGTGTTTCGTCACTTGGATCCATCGACGTAGCGGTGCGGGCGCCAGTGCGCCTAGGGACGCTGCTCGAAGACTTTCGCCGCCAACCGGAGGCAATAGCCCAGTCGATCGACGTCTCTGAGTGAGCACGAACCGTGCTGCGCGATGAAGAGTTCTCTATGCGGCCGGAAGCCGGGTCGCCAACTGCGTCGCCAATTCGTTGACCTGCTCGGGTGTGAGCACCGCATCGCCCGTCGTCAGTACCCGACGAAGGCCGCGCGGGTAAAGGAGTGCGATTCCATTCGGCTTGGGTCGCAGCCATGGAAGGTCCGCCTTGGTGAAGCACAGGACCCCGCGAACCTCCACTTGTGGACCTCCTGTTCCGTGCAGGACCCCTCGTACTACGGCAATCTGACCGGCGACGCCGGCGAGCATCTTGTCCTGCCGTCTTCCAGCAACGCGGAGGCCGGAGCGTGACGCCACGACCTTGCCGGCGACGTTCTTCGTGTCGACGACGAAGATGCCGCTCGGCGCGATGGCGATGTGGTCGATGTTCGTGTTGCGACCCGGCACTCGGCGATCGTGGATCGCCACAACGCCCTGACTGACAAGCTTGTCGAGCATCTTGCCGACGACTCGTTCGCCTTCGGCGCCGGACCTCCAGGCGTCAATGTGCTGCGGCCGCCGGATCAGATCGAGCACCGGCAATACGGCGCCCACAGCCGCCCACAGCCCGATGTTGGCGTGCAGTCGATGCGCCACGAATCCTGTGGTCATGGCGCAGACGACCGCCATGATCGCGATCGCCCACCAATTGCGACGGAGACGCTCCTTCCGTCGCACCTCTTTCGCGGCGAAGAGCCGCTGCGCCGACGCCCCGGCGACGCCGAAGTCGGCAGTCGGAACCGATTCAACGCTCTCGACGGAGGGCGGTGCGGGCTGCGCCGGCACCGGACAGGTTAGACACCGCGCAGTCTTTGACCGTCGATTCCAGATCGCCCTCGAGCGCGGCGGCAGGGCAGTGTTACAGACGCGGCAGGTAGCGGCGTAGCGCAAAGTGAGCTCGCGTTCGTCCGGCGAGAGCTGCGAGGCGTCGTCCATGCTGTCCCCCGTGAATCTTGCTGCGACCACGCTATGACGGTCCAGCGAACCGTCGCAGGGCTTCGCGCTATCTTCGCCGGCGATGGCCGTGTCTAGGAGGGTGGAGATCACCGTCGATCTGAAGCGATCTCGGCAACGGATTGCTCAGCTCCGGCGGTACGTTGCGCGCAACCTGCTCCATGATGACGACTTCCTGTGCTCATACTTCCGCGACTGCAAGCGGTCTCGTCGGCCCGGTGACGCCTTTCGGGAAGGCACCATGAGCCATGTCGGGCGTCATTTCGATCTTCAACTGAACGGCCGCCCACTGCGCATCGTGGTCGTTGGGCAGGAATCCGGATGGGCACGACGACCCGCGTTTCGACGACGTGTGAACATGGCCCAGCGGTCCGCTGCCGTCCTGGGTGGGAGCGGGGTTGACCATCGCTACTATGCCGACGCCGAGCACGGGCCACGTAACCCGCATATGCGCGGGACGACCAGCGCGCTCCGGGTGATCTTCGGCCAGGGTCTGGGATCGGACTGGCACGACGAGTGGATTCAACCGGCGAACGGCGGACCCTTCCACATCTTCGATGGCTTCGCGCTTGTGAACAGGCTTTTGTGCTCGGCGAGCCCGGTCGGCAGCAGCCAGGGCCGGCCCACCAAGACGATGTTGGCCAACTGCCTCGAACACTTTGAGGCGACGCTACGCATCCTTGAGCCGACACTCATCGTCCTACAAGGCAGTCTGGTCGCGAAATCCTTGGAGACCGCACTACCCGCGGTCAAGTGGCGTGGCGACCACTTGTACACAACCTCCTACGACGGAGGCGAAGCGCTCGTCTGCACGTTCTCGCACCCGTCGGCCCAGCGCGACAAACGTTGGGGTGACTCGCTCACGGCTCCGTACTTGAACGAAGTCGTCGTTCCGACGCTGCGAAGGGCGACACGGCTGCTCTAATCAGTCCCTTCGGCTGACGGGTCAGATGCCTGCGTCGAGGAGCGACTCCAACGCGGCCTTGTAGGCGTCAGCAACCGTGGTGCAGAACGCGAGAAGCGCCGTGGTCCGTTCGGGCGTTAGCCACGCTGCCGCAGTCCGAGCGAGTTTCTCCGACCCGCCGAATCCAAAGAGCGCGTCAGCTTCGTCGCGAAACTGCGTCGTTGTTAAGGGAGCGATCTCTATCCCGCTGTTCTGCCCGGCATAGGAACCGAAGGGGACCATGACGCGCCCGTCGGCGTAGATAGCGATCACTGTGCGGAAGCCATTCTTTGATGGGCCGCGCGCCTCCAACACGATGTGGTTCGGCCCGAGTCGGCGGCGATGGCCCATTCCGTCCCATGCCTCGACGACTGCCTGGACGGCCTTGAGCATGCTGTCCGATTGGATCATGGCCAACAGTTCGTCCAGAGAGGACAAAGCAGTCTCGGCCTGCTTAGTCTGCTCGACGATCGCCGTAAACGAGTTGGGCTCTACGACGACATCGAACAGCGGCGCCCAAGGACTGTCTTCGATCTGGACGGCCTTGGCCTCGACCAGCCAGACGGAGATGCCCCGTTCGGTATCGAGCTCTGCCAGATCATTCAGGTACTGCGCGAGTGCGCGAAACTCGTCGCGGTGTTCCTCTGCGACGACCACTAGTCCGCGTGCCCGCCTGGCAACCGCGTAGGCGAGACCCCGCGTTAGGTGGTCGTGGTCAAGCCCGCGGTACTGGTTCTCGATGACGAACTCAGAACCCTCGCTGTCTGTCGCCAAGATGTCGATCCGGCGGTTCCCCGAGGTGACGACCTCCGACTTGCCGATGGTCGCCAAGTCCACGCCGAGCGCGGCCCCGAGCGCGTCGACCTGCTCCGCTAACAGCGGCGTGAAGTCAGACGCCTCACCCTTCCATGCTTCGCTCAGCCGGCCGTACTTCAGGCGCGCCATTCCAGTCATCTACGCCACCTCGAAGACCTTCATGACTTCGTCGCCATAGTCGTTGATGACTTTCACCGCGATCTTGCCGGTTTCCGGCTTGTCGAAGGATCGAGACTGAGTGCCGTACAGGGTCTCCCAAGCCTCGGGATCGATGTCGGCCTTCAGTGCCAACTTCAGCCGCCGGTACGGGTCATTGCCGCCGGTGAAGTAGCAATGCCGAACGAAGAACGACTCTTCGTTGTAGTTGGTGTCGATCATCCACAGGGCGATCTGGCTGGTGTCGTTGCTGCGCACTTCACCAGTGGTGGGGTCGAAGACATCAACACCGTTGATGCGGACAGCGATTTGGCCGTCCGCCGCATCGAGTAAGTCGATGTCCGGCTCGCCGAAAACCGTGAACAGATTCCCGGCCCCAGACTTCTTAAGGTCCTCACCCATGAGCAGGTCGACGTTCATGCGTACCAAGAGCACCGGTATACGGCCCAGCTTGCGCTCACCCGCAACCGTGGCAAAGCCCTCGTCCGAGGGAGCGACAGTCACGCCGTCTTCCTCCGTGACCTCGGTGGCCTGAGCGTCAAAGGCGAAACCGAGCACAGCGACAAGGTCGACATCGTTGGCCTTGATTGCCTCGCGCGCGGCGCCCTTGATGAAGGCGGGGCTGACGGTCCCATATTGCGGTCCGATTGCAATGCCGACTCGACTCGGGGCCGCAGAGTTCTCGTCGTCGATGAACCGCTCCCCCACCGCCTGCAGGTATTGGCCTGGGTAGGCGTCGAGCGCCGCGAACGTGATGCGCTCGTTGCGGCGCCCATTCTGGATGCCAGCCTTCGCGAGGTTGTCGAGGATCGACTGCTCAAAGTTCGGCCCGTTTGCGTCTTCGGCGGCGCTCTGCTCGCTGATTGTCTCGCGCTGGGCGGTCTCGCCGCGCTGGTCAAACGACAGGGCGCGGTGCGGCGACAAGCTCTCTACGGTGAACCGGCCCGAGACGCGCACCCGGCCGCGGTCCTCATACGGCCGGTCGTAAAGCACCTCGTCGTCAGCGTGTCGCTTGATCGCTCCGTCGATCTCCTCGCGACTCATTCCGTCAACGATGTCGGGGTTGTTGGCGATCGACTTCAGCGTGATGTGTTGGACCCGCTCGTATACGAAGCCATGTTTGATGTCGCCGCTCGTCTCCACGGGCGGGAGCGGTTTCCCTAACAGTTCCTGCTCCTTGGCCCGGCCCTCCGGCGAGTCGGTCAGCAGGTAGTAGGGAAACCGCGCGCCCATTAGCCGCTGTCGGGCCAATGCGAGCGCAACTCGCGACGTGTCTATCGTGATCCAACGCCGTCCCCACTGCTCCGACACATACGCCGTCGTCCCAGACCCACACGTCGGATCCAGCACGAGGTCACCTGGATCAGTGGTCATGAGCAGGCAGCGTTCGACGACCTTCGTGTTCGTCTGCACCACATACATCTTGGGATCGCCGAAGCCAGCGACACTCGTGTCATCCCAAAAGTTGTTTACGGGAAACGCTGAGAAGTCGTCGATATAGCGAACATAGGCCAGTGTGTTACCGGCGACTCCGAGACGCCCGGCCGCGCGAAGTCGCGCCATCCCTTGCTCGTTTGTTTTCCAGCGACCTTGCATCGAGGGTCGGAACGTCCTGTTCTCGAACTCTACGGGGAACCAGGAGGCGGCGCCTTCCCCTTTGGCGCGCCCGGCGCTCTGGCTCTGCAGATTGTCGAGCCGGTAGATAGAGCCTTGAGGGATCCCGGAAGGGTCAGCACGCTCATCTGCGGTTTGTCGACGGCGCTCCCCTTGCGGGGTCTCAATGTACGAGTAGGCGCCCGCGCCCGGGCCGCCCGCCACCTTGGCGCGATAGAGCTGCCGATACTTCACCCTCTCGCGGTCCTTCGCGTACCAGAGGATGTAGTCGACAGTCCCCGGCAGTAGCTCCCCTGTCGCACCGGAGGTGGTCCGGAATGAAACCTGTGCGACGAAGTTGCCGCTACCGAAGCACTCATCCAGCAGGGCGCGAACCAGGTGCAGATTCGCGTCGCCGATCTGGACGAAACAGCTGCCGCTCTCGGTCAGCAGCTCCCGGGCCGCGGAAAGCCGGTCGCGCAGATACGAAAGGTAGGAGTGGATGCCGAGTTCCCAGGTGTCGCGAAAGGCCTTAATCTGTTCGGCTTCGCGGGCCGCGTCTTCGAGTTTCCCATCCCTAACGTCCCGGGATCGCGTCGTCGCCTGCCAGTTGGAGCCGAATTTGATGCCGTACGGCGGGTCGATGTAGACCATCTGGACCTGGCCGCGCAGGCTCTCCATCTCGGCAAGCGATGCCATGACCTGCAGCGAGTCGCCCAGGATCATGCGGTTGGACCAGTCGGCAGGGTGTTGGTAGAACTCCAGCCGCGACAGATCGTCGAGCCCGTCGAAGCCTTCGAACATCAGCGTCTCCGGCTCTGGCTCCCCAGCCTTCGCAGTGCGGCGCAGGTTCTCAACCAAGACTCGCGGGTCGATCTTCTCCTGAATGTAGATCGGGGGTGCATCGGCGACGAGAGGCGCTTCGTCTTGCTCGGGTTTACCGCGCCACACGAGCTGTGGGTCGAGTTCGGAATGGCGCTCGTAGATGGCCTGCTTTATCGGCGGCTGGTAGTCGAAGGCGACAGCGGCATCAGCTGTGGGCACATTGACGCGCTTGTCATCGTGCTGCAGCGACTCCACCGGCGTTGGCCCTGCAGGCTTGCGATTACGAGGCGGCACGTGTCTCACGGTCCCAGAGGTCGAAGTCGAGGAGGTCTGGATCGCCGATGATCGGCGAGTCGGCATAGAGCGCGTCGATAGCTTCGCGCAGCCGCTGGGGAGCGCTCGGCATTGAGCGAATCTCGATGTACCCCCAGCGACCGAAGCCGCCATGGTTGTTGACCGCGACGCACCACTGATTGCGTGCGGTCTCGGCCTTGGCGGTCGTCGGTCCCGGGCTCTTTTGTGATCCGGACACCTCGACGATCAAGGTTCGATCGAACGGTTCGTACGGCCGTCGACGCAGGCGCACGAGGAAGTCGGGAACGTAGGAGTGCGCTCGCCCTTCGTGGACGTAGGGGATGGTGAACCCGAGTCGGTCGTTCTTTGTGTACGCGGCGACGTCGTCGTTGAGCTCGCATTCCATCGCCAGGATCTGTTCCCATGTGTTGCCACCGCGCCCATCGAGTGTGACGTGGCTGACCTCGGACTTGGTCGTCTCGTAGACCTGTTTGCGCGTGGCAAAGGAGATGTTGGCTGTCGACCCAGTCGGGTCGTGACGGCGGATCATCGGGCGCAACCGCTCTCGTCGATTGCCGACGTGCACGACGAGCGCTTGATGGATCGCTTCGACCGCGGTGGCGCGCAGTTCGGCGTACCGGAGGATGTGCGCAGTCGAGTAGCCAGGCGCGATGTCGACGCAGCGGTCGAGCCAGTCCCGACTGATCTGGACCAGCCGGGGGAACAGCCACGGCCGGGTGTCGCCATCGAGTCCGGTCAGTGTCGATGACCGCAGGAGCTGCTTGGCCAGCGCATAGGCGACTTGTTGCGGCCGGGCTTCGGTGTCTTCTTCCGCCTCGGTCTCTTCGGTGCCGACGATACCGGCAATGTCAGTCCTGGTCGGGACCGTGCTTTGACCGACAGGGAACCGCGGCGCGTCGTCGAGGTCGCCCCACACCTCGTCATCGGGGACCTCGACGCGGTAGCCGTCGAGCTTGGGGAAAGTGATCCGCAGGTGCTCGCGGCCAGGCACTGACTCGACCAACACCGCTGGAGGTGGCGGGAGTGTGTCCTTGAGTGCGTGGTCGGTGGGGATGAACTGGAACGGGACGCCATAGATGTTGGCGTACTCGGGCTCGAAATACCCGTCATCGTTGAGTGCGTAGGACCGGCGTCGCAAACCCCGGCCGACGACCTGCTCACACAGCAGCTGGCTGCCGAAGGCGCGGATTCCGAGGATGTGGGTGACGGTGTTGGCGTCCCAGCCCTCGGTGAGCATCGCGACGCTGACCACACAGCGGACACCTTCGCCAAGCTTGCCTTTCTTGCCGACGGTGTTCATCACTTCGCGCAGCAGGTCCTCGTCGGTTACCTCTTCCACGTCAGCGCCGGCCGACCGAGTACGTAGGTGGTGCTTGAAGGCTTCGATCTCTCCGGCGGCTGCGTCGCGGAAGTCCTTGTTCAGCGCTTCACCCGACTCGAGCCGCGCGGAGTCGATCAGGATGGTGACCGGTCGGGTCATTGGCCTGCCGTCGACGACGTTGCTCAGCAGCGGAAGCTCGCCCGTTCTGAATGCACCCGTGTCGAGCTCGCCGCCGGCGATCCATTCGTAGAGGAGCTTGGAGACCACCGTGTTCGGGCAGACGACGATGAACACCGGCGGGGGCTCGTCCAGCACCGCAAGTTCGCGTTCCCAGTGCTCGAACGCGCGACGGTAGCTGCGATAGAGGCTGTCCAGCGCGCCCTGCAATTCCTTGGGTGGGATCCACCCTTCGACGCCGGTGGTCCTGCTGGCGCTCTTCTTCGGCAGCTCGTTACCGATGAAGTCCCAAAGCCGCAGGTAGGTGACGACGTCCCCGGTGGCGTCGTCGTCGATCGGGGTCCGCGGGATCTTGACGATGCCGGACTCGATGGCATCCATCAGCGAGAAGTCGCTGACCGTCCACGGGAAGATGTAGCCCTCGTTGTAGCCGGACCCCGACAGGTAGTACGGCGTCGCGGACAGGTCATAGATCGCCTTCACGCCGCCTTTGCGCGCGACGGCTTGCAGTCCGCGGAACCACACTCGCGCTTCGGCGTTGGCTTCCTCCTGCTCGCGGGTGAGCTTCGGGCGGTCGACGTCTTGCGGCAGCGGCTTGTCCTGGTAGCAGTGGTGCGCCTCGTCGCTGAGCACAAGCACCGGTTCGCCTCCGCCGCCGATGTCGCGAAGCACCCGGGCAACCATCGCGTCCGGTGTCTCTCGGAAGGGGTCGTCCGCGCGTCCGGCAGTGAGGATCTTGCGGGTCGTCGCGCTGACCCCGGTGATCTCCTTGGCATCGCGAGGCAGGAACGCGTGGTAGTTGGTGATCGCGATCTGCGCCTGGGCGATGGTGCCGACAAGGTCAGGGGGCAGCAGTTCGAACTTCCTGTGGTACGACTCGCGGTCGGTCGGTCGCAGCACCTGCAGCCGGTCCCGGATCGTGATCCCTGGGGTGACGACGAGGAACCGCTTGGTGAAGCGGGCATCGCGCGGACTGGCGACCTTGTTCGCGGTCTGCCAGGCGATCAGCATCGCCATGACGATGGTCTTGCCGCTGCCGGTCGCCATCTTCAGCGCGACCCGCGGCAGGCCGGCGTTGTGGTCGCCATTGGCCTCGTCGAGGCGACGGCGCCAGTCGGCGTAACCGTATCGCCCGGCGACCTCGGCGAGGAAGATCGCGGTCTCGACCGCCTCACGCTGGCAGTACAGGACCCGGTTCTCGCGGGTCGGGTCAGCCCAGTGCTGGAGCAGTTTGCGCGAGGTGGGGGTTACCCGCTCGTAGTCCCGCACCCGCCAGCGCTCGACCTCCCGCCGAAGGTCATTGATCAGCGGGTTCCGCTCCCGGCGCTCAGCGGTCAGCTCCACGTCCAGGGTCACTTGGACCGAGCCGTCCTCCTTACGGGCGCCTTTACGGCTCGCCGCGATCGGGATTAGTGACTCGCTGGGGCGCCGACCGTCCTTGATGACCCCGGTCGGCCCGTGTGGACCCAGCTCGAAATACCGGGTCGGCACGTCGTACGGCCGGTTCAAGATCGGGTTGCTGAGCGCATCCGCAACCGGGTCGTCGGTGGTCATCTGGGCCTTTATATCCGGCAGATCGTGCCGTGACAGGTCCCGCGGAGGGTCGATCCACGTGTCGGGACGACGCCGGCATCGGTTGATGCAAGTGTGTGCCGTATTCGATCTTGGTTTTGTTGATCTTGGTTCTTCCTTGCTTGTTGCTTCTTTGTTGATCTTGCTCTTGGTTCCTTCTTGTTGTTCTCTTGTTCCTTTGGTTCTTCATCTTGGTTGTTGATCTTGGTTTTTCGCCCGCGCCGACGGTTGCCCCGCAACTCCGGCTCCTGGTGCCGAGCGGACCGGCCAGCGCCCACGACGCCGGCCGGTCCGCTGCGGGTGTCATCACGCGATGGCTCGCCATCCGGGGAGGGCGGCGGTCCCGGCGAGACGGGGTGCCCAGTGCAGGTCGCGCTCGACGATCAGGTGCGGCAGCAGCCTCACGGGGCGCCCGTTGCGGTCGGTTTGGACGTGGGCTAGCTGGTAGAGGCCTTCGAGCTCGGTGAGGTCGATGTAGCCCCATTCAGCGTTGGTCGCGTCGCCGTGCAGGCAGGCGTAGCCGAAGGCGAGGCCTGTGCTGGGCTCAAGCTCGGCGATCCACCAGTCGCAGTCGCGGAGGAAGTAGTGCAGGTGGAGCACCTTGTCAACGGCCGGGACGTTCTCGCTGGCGTAGAGCGCGGGGATCGCGGCGAGGTCGGTACCGTGCGGATAGAAGTCGTGGCCGCGTTCGCGGCGGTGGGTCTCGGTGATCATGTCGCTCCCCTGGTCATGGTCGGTGGGGCAAGTGGGGTGCCGGGGCGGGGCAATCGCTTGCCCCGCCCCGGCATGTGGTCAGGCCGCGCTGGCGTCGCCCGTTTCGGCTTCGTCGTCATTGGGCTCACCGTGCGCGTCATCTGCTTCGTCATCGCTGTCGATCACGAGGCCCTCGACATCGGCAGGGGTGTAGCCGTTGGCAACGAGGTAGCGCAGATAACGGCGGGTCGCGCCGTCTGGGTTGCGCCAGGTGTGGACGCCGGTGGCGTCTTCGAGAGCGGCGAGGATGAGTCCGAGCGTGATCATCTGGGCGCGGGCCGGGCTGGCCTGGTCGACGGCGGCGCGGAGTTCTCGGGCACCGCTCCCCCAGCCGACTTCGGAGGCGGTGATCCCGAGAAGGTCGCGGCCGAGCGGGTGGCTGCGCTCGAGCGCTCGGCGTAGCGCGTGGTCGCCGCTGGCGACGGCGGTGGCGACGAGGCTGGCGGCGTCTTTCGGTGCGGTCTTGCGGCCGATGAAGGCGCGCAGCCAGTCGCGGCGTACGGTTTCGGCGGAGCGCCAGGCGGTGTTGTTCTCTCGTACTCGTGCGCGGTCGGCTTTCTCCTGCTCGGTGAGCGAGCCCGCCGCCTTAGTCGCTCCGCCGTGTCGGTCGGTGTGTCCGTGGGCGCGCGGGTCGGTGCACACGTGGACTGATTGGACGAGCGCGTCGGTCCATGCCGGTCGGATGTAGGCGGCGCGGCCGGGGCAGTCGGCGTGCGTCTCTTCGGTGAGCGGTTGGCCGTCGTGGCTGAGGTCGCCGAGGGCGGTGACCTTCTTGTCCGTGTAGTCGGGCTGCTCGATCACCGGGACGCCCGCATCGGTGAGGACTTCGGTGAGTCGGGCGGCCGCGCGGTCGCGGTCCCGTTCGTCGCGCAGCCGTTGCGCGACGTGGTCGAACTGTCCCCTCTTGGCGGCGGCGACCAGCGCCTTGACGGCGTCGGTGTCGTAGTCGAAGTCGGCGACGGTGGCGGCTTGGTCGAGGGTGAGGAACTCGTAGCGGTCGCTGGCGGCTTTGGCGAGGTCGCTGTCGGCGACGGCGAGCGCGGCGGTCACGTCGGCCTTGCGGGCGCGGGTACGCCGGGCGATCTGGCCGGGGGTGAGCCCGAACGCGGCGAGTTGGGTGAACACGTCGACCTGCTCGCTGGTGGTGAGCCCGGCCCGGTGGGTGTTCTCGGCGTACTGGGTGAGCAGCCGTGTCACCTGGTCGGCGTCGCTGTCGCCGTCCTCGCCGATGACGACGACGGGCACGCTGTCGCGTTGGGCTTCGACGGCAGCGAGAGTTCGCCGGTGGCCGTGTCGGACGCGGACCTGCCCATCGCTGGTACGGACGGCGACGATCGGGATGAGGACGCCGTGCTCGCGGATTGACGCGAGGAAGTCGGCGTCGAGCCGGGCGTCGTGGCGGACGTTGATGTCCACCAGGAGGGTGGCGGGGTCGAGGTCTTCGACCCGCAGTTCATTGCTGGTGCCCACGATGGGCTCCCTTCCGCCGGTCGGTGCGGCGGTCCACTCATGCCGTGGACCATTTCCCCCGCCCTCCCGGCAGAGGCAGAGCTACGGGCGCATAAGCGACCAGAGCGCAACCCCGCGTCCCGGACCGAGAACGATCTTGCGGAGTGCTTTTTTCGGAGCAAGATGGTTCGGAGGGCCGGGCGAAGAGCGGGGTTGCGCGGCGGGAGCGCGCCCGTACGCTGACTCCGCCGGGAGGGCGGGGGTTTCAGCAAGCAGAGCGCCGGCCGCAGGCCGGCTCCGCTGCGCCCCGCAGGGGCGGCTCACAGTTCGATGTCGCTCGCGAGCAGCTGGGCCTTGGACCGGCTGAGGGATTCGGAGAGCGCGTCGTACGGGTCGCGGTCGGCGAGTCGGCGTACGCCGTGGCACTCCTCCCGCTCGGGCTCTCGCTCCGCCGCCGCCCCGGTGACGAACAACTGAGTGCCGGCGCGAGCACGAGACAGAGCAACGTAGCCGGCTTCCCGGTAGAACTCATCGCCGGCGGTGATGAATGCAGCCCGGGCGGTCAGCCCTTGTGCCTGGTGGACGGTGAGCGCGTAGCCGTGGTCGAGGCCGCCGGCTTCGAGGTAGTCGCGGCGAACGGTCACGGTGCGGCCGGGGAATGCAACCGTGACCTGCACGGCGTCCGGGTTGATCATGGTGACGCTGCCGCGTGCGCCGTTTATCAGGCCATGCGGGTAGGCGTTGCGTTTGGCGATCACGACGTCGCCCGCGGCGAAGGAACGTTCGCTGTAGGGGCCAGTGGCAACGGTGAGTTGGTCGGCGCCAAGCATTCCGGCTGATTGAAGCTGGGCCCGAGCGCGCAGGTTGAGCTCGGCGACATCGGCGCGACGTACGGCGAGCATGACGACGTCTGCATCCAGGGCCGGGGCAAGCGGTTGCCCCGGCAATTGCCCTGCGGTGGATTGTTGCTGTGCCGCTTGCCACCAGGCGTCGACGAGCGCCGTCCGCGCAGCTGCCGCGGTCGGCTGGGTGTCGATGCAGCCCTGGTTTCGGTATGTGGCGATGCCGACTTCGGGGTTGCCGTGGCGCAGCTGGTCGAGCGCCTCACGTTCCCAGCTCGCGTGCTGCCGGCGGTTCTCGTGCAACTCCGTTGCGCCAAGGGTGCGCGTCAGCGCACGGAAGGCACCGCCGGCGGTGAGCTCGGGCAGTTGCCGGTCGTCACCGACCAGCACCAGCTTCGTGCGGCTCACTTCGGCAAGGCCGACGAGCCGGGCGAGGTCGCGGGTGCCGAGCATGCCGGCTTCATCGACGACGAGGACGCCGTGCGGCGGCAAGACGGTCGCCGTCGGGTCGCGTCCGGCGTACAGCAGTTGGGCGACGGTGCGTGCGGGGATCCCGGCACCGTCCTGCAATCCGATGGCGGCTCTGGCGGCGACCGCGGCGCCGGTAACCGGAACGCCCGCCGCCTCCCAGCCGGCGCGGGCGGCGGCGAGGGCGGTGGTCTTGCCGGTGCCGGCCTTGCCAACGACGACGTCGATCGCGTCACCGGAGATCAGCAGCCGGTTGACCATGGTGCGCTGCTCGTCGGAGAGCCCAGGTAGGTCACCGGAGCCGAGAGTTGGCGGGACGGCTGCAAGGCCGGCACCTCGGCCTGCTGCTGCTCGGCCAAGCAGGTCAGCTTCGATAGCGAGCAAGTCACGGGTAGAGTGCCGCCGGCCGGAACGGGCCGCGCCACCGCCGTGGGCCGATGTCGGCTGTGCCGCTGGCTCGAGCGGCACGACGCCGTCGGCGGCGAGCAGCTGGTCGGCGTACCGCTCGATGTCGGCGACGGTCGCGCCGTCGGCCAGCGCGCGGCACCACGCCTGGATCGCTTCTTTGCGGGTGAAGGCGCTCGCGCGTTGGGTGAGGCCGGTTTCGTCGAGCATCCGTGCGGCGGCAACGGTGAGGGCGACCGGGTCCGCGTCGTCCGGTACCTGCCGGGCTTGCAGCATTCGCTCCCGCGCGTCGGCGTCGAACCCAAGCGCGTCGGCTCGCGCATGCCACTCCGTGACCATCGATACGGCGTCGACACCGTAGTCCTTCGCCTTGCGGCTGTCGAGCGTCGCGGCTTGCGCGGCGGGGCCCGAGCGCACACCGAGTTCTTGCATGCGCATCTCGATCTCGACCCGCCGTCGGGAGAATGCGCGCAGAACCGACTGCGGCACGTCGGCAAGTTCGGACAGGCCGGTCTCGCGCACGATCCAGTTGAGACCGAGCGCGGCAAGCTCGTGTCGAAGCACCGCCTGGTAGATGCAGCCGGCGGTCTTGGCTTGCAGGTAGAGCTGACGGCCGTCGAGTGCTGAATACTTGCCGTCGGCGCCGCGGGTGATGTTCGCGACGAGCACGTGAGTATGTAGTTGCGGATCGCCGGCCCGGCTCGACCGGTGCCGGAACGCGGCGGCGATGAACCCGCCACTACCTAGACGGACGTGGCCGTCGCGGCCGCGGCGTACCTCGCCGGCTTCCCGCTCCAGGTAGCCGAGCGCCTGGCGGACAGCCTCGTCATGCGCGGCGCGCACCGCGGATGCAATCTTGGGCTCGCCGAGTGCGAACAGCAGAGACGCACCCTTCGGTGCGGAGAACGTGAGATCGAAGCCGGGCACTCGGTCCGGGCGACGCTGCTTGATCAACGACGACTGGGTCGAAGGGTGCCTGCCGCCCAGCGCTGCCCGCAGCTGCTCGGCTTGCACCTGGCCAGAGAGCCCGAGTCGGGCTACGCCCAGACCGATCCACTCCCCCGGCGCTTCACCAGAGCCGAGGTAGTAATCCTCGACGCCATCGGCGACCGCGGCCAGGTAGTAGTTCTCCTGGCCGCCGGCGAGCTTGCCGATGCTCAACACACCGCGTCCCGCGTGCGACGGACCAGGCGTACGAGCAAGGCGACCACGCGGCGACCCTGCCGCCGCCGGTTGCCCCAATGATTGCCCCACGAGTTGCCCGGCGGCGTTACGCCCCGCCAGGCATTGCCCCGGTTCTGTCGCTGCTCCCTGATTCACTCGCGGCAGGCCGCAGTCCGCGGCTGACTTACGGGGATCGGCGGCAACACGTGGGGTTTCAATTCCAGCGACGAGTGCGTCTCGGCGCTGCCAACCGCGTCAAGCTCAGCAAGCGCGGCGTGAGCCTGTCGAAGCGGATCGGGAGGGGGACGATCAGCAGACGTGGTGGCCGTTCGGTCCGCCCCCTCCCAGCGGTGTCGTTCCGCGTCAGACGCCGGCGCTAGCCTCGGATCGAACTGATGTTCGACAACTGTGGGACCCTAGGGCGATGGCTGGTGGCATGGCGAAGGGGCGCGGTCCGACGCTCGCCGAGCGCGTCGGCTCTGCCCCGTCGGGCGACCGCGCACCAGCCCAGCGGCATTGCTGGGTCGTCGACTCCCCCGGCCATCCGGGCCGTTATCCGGGACTCCTCGCCGAGTGGCGCCGGGCCGACGATGGCTGGGAAGGCCGTGTCGTCTATGCCCTGGATGAGCCGGGCAGCGCGTGCCGGCTCGTGGAGCGATGGGTGCCCGCGGCGTGCCTTGAGGCGTCATAGCCGCCGAGGTGCACGTGACTAGCATCTGCCGCTGGACGCTGCAGATCGTCACCGGCGCGTTGGGGGCACCGTGACTGCACTGTCACAAGCGATGTTGTTCCTTTCCTCCTACAGCCCACTGCTCGCGGTGTTCGCCTTGCTGAACACGTTCGGGAAGGGAGTGCCGTCCATCGTCTGCGCGGCGCTGGCCGTTGTCGGCGCGGCGTCGCTACCGCTAATGCTCACGCTCAACGCCTCCACTGCCGCGCAGCCTGTGCACATCGCAACGGCTTCACCGCGCGACGGTGATGTCCTCGCCTACATCGCGAGCTACCTAGTTCCGTTCGCGTCAATCAACGCACAGACGATGCGCGAGCGCGTCGCGGTGGGCATCTTCATCGGGCTTATAGCAGTGCTGTATGTGCGCACGGAAATGTTCTATGTGAATCCGTTACTCGCTTTGGTGGGCCTCCGCGTGTTCGCTGTCCAGACGCCCAACGGCACGCCCGTTGTTCTGCTTTGTCGTCGGCGGTTCATCCAGTCGAACAGCACCATCACTGCTCGCCGGTTCAGTGACTACGTATGGATGGAGAAGCGCGCGTGAGCGAGCAGCCCGAGAACACCGTTAATGTTGATCCGGATGCCGCGCTCGCGGCCCTGCGCACGATCCCGGAGCACTTCGACCCTGCGTTGTTGGTCATCGCGTGGAAGCGAGATGAGCCGCCGGAGGTGGCAGCCGCGCGGCCGACGGATCGGCTCGCCGCAGCGTTGCGGGAGGTCGTACTCGGTCACGCCGGCGACTGGAGCCAGCGTGAACTCGTGGACTACGGCCCGGCCACCGACGCAACGGATGGGCAGGTCATGTGGCTTCCGGTCAGCCGAGTACCCCTGCTGGCCGACGCCGGCACTGACGTCGACCTTGCCGATCTACCGCTGTTCGACCCGGGAGCCGGATACGCCTCACGGTTGCGGCTGTCTGCGATCCGGGGAGACACGGACGCTGGTCCGGCAGTGCTCTACCGGGCCCTGCGACCGGCTCAGGTGATCGCGCGCTCAGACAAGATCCCGATTCTGCGGCGCGGCGACCGCATGGACCTTGTCGGCAGGCCAACGGTCCTCATCGACCGAGGGGTCGATGCCATCGTGGTCGGCGGTGTCGTGTTGTTCACCAACCGTCGAGGTTTCGAGCGGGTTTTCGGGTTCCTCGAGGAGCTTCGCGCTAACGCGACACTGACGTTCGATGCCGTGACGTCCACGCTGAATATCGACGGCATCGACGAAATGCGCGTGGCTGCGACAGGCTCCCCAGCGATGCTCGGGAAGATGGCAAGCATCGAGCGCAAGCTCCGGGAGTACCCCGCGTACCGCGACGCGATCACGATGTCGCGGCTGGTCGAATTCGTGAGACGCCACCCGCACACCGAGGTCGAGGTTCGCGGGCGCGACGCAGACGCTCGGCTGGTCTTCCAGTCAGACCCCCAGCACCGGTTCAAGATCCTGAAGTTGCTGGATGACGATTACCTGCAGTCGCAGTTGACGCATCTGGATTACGAGGCGAACTCCAAGGGCTTGCCGTTAACTTGAGTACCCGCCGCTGGAAAACGCGTCTCGACGAGAGTCTCAACATTGTCGCTATCCCTCGGTTCACGGCCCATACTGCTGGCATTGCCGAGTGCTCGTAAAGGGCGAGGTGGCCCAGCGGAGCTCTCCGCCGGGGCCAGTCTCAGGAGGTCGCAGTTGAGCGACGAGATGAGTATCTTCTACAACCCGGAACCCAGCGCACCCGGTCAGATGGGCATGCGTCACGCGACGTTGAAGAACGGCAAGCGCGTGTGCAAGCGGGTGTTCTACACCGACTATGGAGACGTCAGCACAGGCGAAGTGACGAGCCGAAAGCTGTCGTTCAAAACCGCTCCTCGAAGCGCGGATGCGACGGGCTACGACTTCCAGAGCGACAAGGTGGTCAACTGGTTCTGCGAGGACGAAGAGATCGACAAGCTCCTTGCGTTCCTGAACAGTGAGGTCGCGCACTCTGGTCGGTACCGCGTCATTGACATTGAGGCTCCCGGTGCGGCGCTTCTAAACATAGTGTCGGCATCCAGTGGCGAGTTTCGAGTGGCTCCCCGAGAATTGGCGGCGTTCCTGGCGCGGCTGGGCGCCGACAACGATCTGACGGACGCCCTCCTCGCCACGGGCACCGGGACTGCCGTCGCGGAATCAGCCGTAGTGACGCGTCGTCGGGCCAAGTTGGCCGAGCTGCGTGCGCTGATGCAGGATCCCGCAACCACCGAGAGCAAGATTCAGCCCAAACTCGAGAACGAATACTGGATCTTCGGCGGGCGATATGTCGACGTGCTAGACCGACGCAAATTGACGCTGCTCGAACAGTTCGACATTCCCCTCGTCGACGCATCGGGACACCTGCATGTTGTCGAGTTGAAGGGGTCCAACGTCCCCGATCTGATCCGCGATCACCGGGGAAAGTGGATCGTGGGGCCTGACGTACACGAAGCGGTTGGACAAGCAATCAACTACTTGAGGGCGCTCGATGAGCAACAGTGGACCATCGAGGGCACCTTCTCCCGAGACCTACGCATCGGGCTGGACTTGTCACGCTGCTTCGCCACAGTCGTCATCGGGCATCCGTTGCACAACAAACTCGATGAGGTGGACGAGAGCGCGATAGAGCAGACCATCCGTACGTACAACGCCCACCTGTCTCGAGTTCATGTTGTTACGTACAAGCGCTTGCTGGACGATGCGGAACAGGCCCTCAACTTCGCGGAACACCAAGCGGGCGAGTCAATCGCCACGGACATGCAGCGTGTCGACGGCCCGTTGAAAGTCGGCGTCACTGCCGCTGACGATCCGTGGGGTGAGTGAGGCAAGGACAGCCATCAGCTTCGCCGGCGCTTGTGCCTGGCGTTCTTGCGCTAGGCCACGATCCGAAGCCTCCGTTCGCCGCACCACAGGCAGGCCACGGCGAGTGAAGTCAATCCCCCGACGACCGCGCTGACGACGCCGTCGAGGACCACATCCCACCAACTAACTGTGCTCGTCACGTGGACCACGACCGGTTGCGGCACCCCGACGTTGTGGCACCACGAGAAGCAGGGATGTGACAGGTGCCAACTTGCGCCCTAGAGCCCTTGGCAACTTGCCTGCCTGAACGCGCCGATGGCACCCGTCCGCCTACGCTTAGTGCGGAGGTTGAGGAGTGACCGTCATCTGGGGGTCGGCGAGGGTGTCGTGCGGAGCACTGCTTACGCAGGTGTACGCGCTGGTACCCCGCGCCCGTGCGGTCATGCTGTATGGCAGCCACGCACGAGGCACAGCTCGCCCAGATTCAGATGTGGACGTTCTCGTTCTAGTCGACCAGGACCCGGGACACTTCGAATCCGGCTCGCTGACAGTGACGGCCTATCTGCCAGGGCATCTGCGGAGTCTCGCGGCACAAGGAAGTCTTTTCGTTCGCCACCTTTGCCACGATGGCAAGATCCTCGACGACCCAGTTTCACTTCTGACCGACATACTGGCGTCTTACCGGCCTCCGAACGACCCCGACGAAGTCACACGCGAAATGGAGATTGTCGCCAGCGGATTGCGCAGCGCAACGCCTCAAGAACTGTCCGACTTCGGAGCAGCGATTCAAGGCCTAGTCTTCTACGTCCTCCGAACGACGATCTATAACTCGTGCGTCATCGCCGGGCATCCGCAGTTCGATATCGGCCTTGCTCTCGATCAGAGCCGGCTAGGTCACCTCAAGCCGCTGTTCCAAGGTCGACGCGATGGCTATAGTTCTGCCCTCGTATCGAGGCTGCTTGATGCACTGGACGAGGCTCTGCCAGTGAGCAACAGTGATCACCGCCAAGGTATCGCGGCAACCGCGGTCGAGCTCTCGCTTAGTCACCCGATGGCAAGTGACCTCTTGGTCGGCGTCTTGACGGGACAGCCGATCGACTACACAGCGCTTGCGCTGCCGGCCCTATGAGCGGCCACGCCCTCGTCGCGGGAGAGCCGGTTGCGATTGTCGGGGATGTGCATGGTGAGTCGGAACGACTTGCCTCGGTGCTGGCGAGCCAAGTCATTAAGGGACGCCGACTGATATTCGTCGGTGACTACATCGATCGGGGCCCGGACTCGAAGGGTGTCCTCGACCTCCTTGTTGAGCTACAGGAGACTTGCGACCGCCTCGTCTTACTACGGGGCAACCACGAGGTAGCGCTCATACAGTGGCTACGTGAGTCCGAGTCGCCGAGCCGCTTCCTTGCCAATCGAGGGGCTACGACGATCCGGTCCTATATGCCAAACCCTGGCCCCAACGTTCTAGAGGATTTCCGGCGCGAGTTTCCACCCGACCATTTGGCGCTGCTGGAGCGAACATTGGCTTATGCCGAGGCGCCCGACCTCCTGATTACGCACGGCGGCTACAACCTCGGCAACCTCGGTAGCCGCGCCGAGGAAGATCTACTGGGGTGCTCGAGTTGGGCGGAGCTCGTGTCCACCGTTGAACGGCCTCGCGACCTCGTGGTCGTGGGCCACCACGTTCAGCCGTCGGCGGTGCCGTTCGACTCGCCAGGCCTAATTGGTATCGACACAGGAGCCGGAACATTCGCTGAGGGGCCGCTAACGGTGCTCCTACTTCCGGAGAGGGAGTTTCATGCCTTCTGAGCCCCCAAGCGCACGACAAGCCGACGACCTGCGGATGCTCAGAGCGGCGTACAGGTCGCGCGAGGCGATCTTCTCCGTTCACTATGCGTGTCAGAACCTAAACGATGTCGCCTCCGCTCCGGCCGCCGTCACATGCGTCAGCTTCTACGACCTACACACCGGCGCGGTCCAAGCCTTCGGCTTTGCGAACGTTGGTACGAAGGACACGGGTGCAGAAGAGCGGGAGAAGCAAATCTTGGAGGCAGCATTCAAGTTCATGCGCGACCACAGTGAGGCTCGCTGGTTGCACTGGAAGATGAGCCGACCGGAGTACGGGTTTCAGGCTCTCGCTGATCGTCTCGTTTGGATCGGCGGCACCCAAAGAGCCGTGCCTCCAGCCGATCGGCGGCACGACCTCGACTCGCTGATCTCCGACCGCTATGGAGCGGGGTATGCGCCGCATCCCCGTTTGCCGAACCTGATCGCGAGGAACGGATTGGCGAGTCGATACGCGCGGTGGGGCGCAGAGGAGCCAGCTCTGGTCGATCGCGGAGATTTCACGGGTGTGCAGCAATCAGCCAGTGAGAAAGTGCGTCTCCTGGCAGAAGTGTTCGAACGCTTGATCGACGGTCGTCTCCAGACCGCCGGTAGCGCCGGTGAGGTCGAGTTCGCGCGCGAACACTTGGACTCGATTGCGGTCGTTCTTAGCGTGGCCGAACGGTTCGAGTTGGTGCGCCGGAATTTGCTTCGGCGACATGGAAATCGCGAGACACTGAAGATCGGTGACGAATTCGACGCACAGGATCTACTACGCGCGCTGCTCGTCCAGTTCTTTGATGATGTACGAGATGAGGAATACACACCTTCGTACGCGGGAGGCGCGTCGCGCATCGACTTTCTGCTCCCACAGACTCGGGTAGCAGTCGAACTCAAGTGGATGAGAGATTCGCTGACTCCGGCAGCACTCGGTGCTGAGCTCATCGTCGACCGTGCTCGCTACAAGGCTCACTCGGTTGTGGGGCATCTTGTTTGCATCGTGTTCGACTATGAGGGCCGGCTACCGAATCCGCGTGGACTCGAAACCGACCTGACGGAGACCAGCGAGGAAGCAGACGTTCCTTGCACCGTAAAGATTGTCGATCGCTGATACCGCGGAGATCTCCGCCGGGTTACGGTACAAGGCGTCAAGCACCTCAACATCGGGTCATGCTGCTGAGCACGTCACCAGACCGTCAGCGGTTGGCCTGTCGCAGGCTTAGGTGGCTGCAACCCTGGCTCGGGCTTGAACACGAACCGCTTGGCGCAACCTCTCTCGAACCTGCTGATGTACCTCGATCCGCGTCGCCGCGGCAACCTCAAGCGACGCCGCCAGCCCGTACCGGACGAGACTCGGCAACGGTCCCGCGTCTACCCGGCAATCTACGTCGATAACAAGATCGGATCCGGATACGAAGGCAACAACATCCGTACCTTCGAAAACCTGATGTTGGACCGTTCCTTTCAGCACCGCGTTGTGATCCGCTTCGACTGGTGCCACGCCAAGCTGGTCCCGGGGATCGCTGAACCGGAGACGTGCGATCCGGTACTTCTGGGCTCGCACGTTCACGGGCGAGAGCCAGGCAAGAGTGATCGTCAATCGACGCCACTCTCGGGTTGCGGACAAGGCGTCCGGCAGCGGCAGCCGGAATGTGTGTCGCTTGTCCTTCCCAATGGACCCGGCACCGACCAACAGGACTCGGTGTCCTTCGGCTGTTGCGAGACGCTCAGGCCGCAGAGGGCCGTATCCCATTAGCCGAGTCAATTCGCGTCGAGCTTCTTGGCTCGAGAGGCCGAGCAAGCGCGTCATTTCACCGCGTACGTCAGTCCACGATGTCGCATGGATGAGCAGTGTGCGTGCAAGCACTGGGTGATACTGCGCGTCTGGGAACGGGAACTCATCGGCGGGCGCATTCAGCGTCTCAAGCAGGTCAAAGACCGCGTTCGCCCAACGCGTTGCAAATGCGGCTGCATTGCTGGTCCCGCAGGTAAAGCTCACTGCATCCAACTCGCCCGCAAGTCCGGGTGCCGCACCAGCGATCCCTGGGCCTGTAACCAACGTGCTTGCCGGTTGCAGCTCGGTAGCCTCGGTGCTAAACGCGGCCGGTGCAAGGAAGACCTGGCGGCCTCCTGGAAGCAACATGTCGGGCTTCACCGAACGACGAAAGCCAAAGCCGAGGGCCGAATAACTTGCCGGTAGTCCTCTGGGTAGTAAGTCGCGAACGGTATCGGGCAGCTCCGTCGCGGCCTCGTCTTCGTGTAGTGCGCCAACGGTCAGTGCGTTGACGGCTTCGGCTGGCGACAACAGCCGTCTGTGTCGGGCGCGAGAGCGAAGGGCCTTCACCACGGCTTCCGCGGATTGATCCTCGTCCGATAACGCCTCGCCCGGAAGCGCTATCCCGGGATCATGGTTGCCCGCGCTGACCACGATCACGAGGTTGTACTGCCATGCCAACCAGTCAATCAGCCGTGCCAGAGGGCTTAGGCGCCTAATAAACGATCTCGTCGGATCGCCGATTGAGAAGTTGACGATGCGAATGCTGGGCGCCTGAGGCGGGACGCTGCCGTCCCCTTCGAATAACCGCCGAAATGCCCGATGAACGATGTCAACCAGCAGTTGCTCCGTGGGCGCGATCTCGGTACGCGGAAACGCTGGGTGAGGGCGCAACAGGGGCCGAACGTAGATGGGTTGCCCGATCGCGGGTCCAGGCGACGAAAGGTCGCCGTGCGCGATGAGCGAGGCCATGGTGCTCCCATGACACTGCTGGCCGGCCTGGTAATCAGCCGCGAAGTCGTCCGGATCATCGATGACCAGCCGACCTTGAAGCGCAACATGGTTCGCCAGCGGCAAGCCATCTAGCAGTGCAATGCGTGGCAGCCCCGTCGGCATACGACCTTCGAAACGATCGCCGATGCCCTCAGTTGGCTCGGGGGTCCGAAACGCCATCGGTTTGCTCGGGCTGACCATCATGACCGTTTCCGTAGTCAGCAACTCGATCGCATCAGGGCCCGCCTGAACCACTCGATCCACGGCCGACATAGGAATATCCGCCAACAATGCGTGATAAGCGATCGGCGCCAAATCGGTGGTGCTGATCACCGCGCCGCCGAGCGATGTGACGACATCGCTCACTACCCGCTGCGCAGCTGCGCGGTCGGCAGCCTCTCGCCGGTACCACAACTCGATCTCGACGCGCGACGTTCCTTGGGCGCCTGCGACAGCAACATCCTCGCGCCACTGCTCAAGCAGACCGGTCTCTCGTATTCGGTCTTCCGGCCCCCACCTGCGAATATTTCTCAGCAGTCCAAAGACCTGCTTCAAAGGGTTCAGGCCGCGTTCAAACGTGACGCTTTCATCCTGCTGCCATCGCTCGAATAGGCTCACGAGCTGACCGACGGCTTCTGCGTTCGTCATCACCATGTACAGCGATTGCGCGACAAGATCGTCGCTGACCTCGCCGTCAGCTTCGTAGTAGAAGTCCTCATCAGCTGGTGTGCTCTCCTCCTGGACGTCGGCCAGGAACTCGAGACCGGGTACGCCAGCTGCGGCGCGGAGGAACTGATCCACGCCGCCCGCCAGGTCGAAGACAGCCACGAGCTCGGGATCGGCGGCTGTCGTCGCCTCAGTCAGAGCAGCCCGCTCTGCCTCCAACGCCTCACGCAGCGCATCGAACTGGGGCGTCAGCCGCACGCCTTGACGGCCGGCGCTTGGCCGACGGACCGGTCTGAAGGTGGGCCGAGTGTCTGCCGGGGGGATGCCATCAACACTTGGCGGGGGAAACGCCAACAGCGGCCGGGCGGCTACGCCTTCGCCTGGACTCGCCACTGCTCAATCCGGCTTCGCGCGATCTCTGAGGCATTCCCACCGGGTAGGGAGAGGACGAGGCGTCGACGAATGTCGATCGCGATCTGTTCTAGTTCCGCAAAACTCGCGCCCTTGAGCTGGTCCGCCAAGGTGCGCGACGCAAATCCCAGCTCCCCACCCAAGCGAAGGGCCATCATGTCCAGGAACGACGTCGCCTCTGCGCGTGTAGGCACCGGCAGCTCTAGCCGTAACTGGAACCGTCGCCAGGCGGCCCGATCGAGTAGCTCGGGGTGGTTTGTCGAGCAAACGACGATGACGTGAGCCGGCAGCCGATCGATCTGGAGCAGAAGGCTTGAGACGACCCGCTTGATCTCGCCCGTCTCGTGTGCGTCAGCACGTTCCTTGGCGAGAGTGTCGAACTCATCGAAAAAGAGCACGCATCGCCGGCTACGTGAGAACTCGAAGACGTGGTCCAATCGAGACGTCGTCTCACCAAGAAAACTTGAGACAACCCCTTCGTATCGCACGACGTACAGCGGGAGCATCGTCTCCGTTGCGATCGCCTCGGCGAGGCTCGTCTTGCCGTTGCCAGGTGGACCGTCAAGAAGGACGCGGTGTCGTGGTTCAAGCCCATGGCTTCGAAGCAAGTCCGCGCGTTTGTGTTCCTCGATGAGTTCGCCAACGGCGTCGGCCACCGTCCGCTTGAGAAGTAATGAGCTCAAGGACCGCCGTGGCACGACGTCCAGCAATAGATCGCTGGCGCGGGAGGCTGACTCGTCGCGCACCATCATCTCGCTGTTGCCGACCGTCGTGATCAGGGCGCTAAGCCGATCAGCAAGAAGGTGGTGTTGGTTGGCCCGTTCTTCGGCGATCACCGCCTCCACCAGCGCACGAAATCGCTGACGATCACCGGTTCGCTCGGCCTCAACAAGATCAACTAAGAGGTCAGAGCGTGCCATTACGTCCACCCTCCCGCCACACCAGCGATGTTATGGGGCCAAGCCCCCGCGACGTCGAATTCGGGCTCTGGCCACGCCGCTGTTCTACCCTGACATCGGCGGCGCCGCGCCACCGTCACGTCGGGCCCGGAGCCCACGCATATACGCCGCCAGGCGCTCCCGACCGCGCCGGCGACGTTCCGGCCGGGGCAGACGGTGCTCGGGGTCAGCCGCGTCCTCAAACCGGCGCAAGAAGGCCTGCCGGGCCGGCATCGTTGCCGCGACGCGATCACCTTCCCGCCGCCAACGTTCTTGGGCAGCGCGGCGCGCGTTGGCAGTCCTCTCCGACGACGACGTCCTCATACTGCGCTCCAAAGCCAGGCTTCCGTCATCATGGCCCCTGGCGCCGACATTTCACGGTCCGCCGGTCGGCTGCCGTCAAATTTGCGACCGTCGTCGGCGGTCAACGCGCTTCCGCCACCAGCTGGCTAAGACTCCAGCTCGGCCATACGCCGGACGTCCACGATCTTCCACGGGAGCCCGTGCATCTCGAGCTGCGCGTGCTGCACTCCCAAGGCGACCCGCTTGTGCTTGCGGGGAGCAAGGACCCGGTGATGGGTCTTGAGTTCCCCCGCTGCCGCCAGCACTTTCTCGGTGCGGGCCTGCTCGACGGTGTGGTCGGGAAGCTGAGCGAGGAGTTCACGCAGCTGCGACTGCCTGCTGGCCAGCGTCGGGTCCTCGACCACGGCTAGCCACCACAGTCGCAACATCGAGAACTGGACCAGGCTCCGGCGGGCGTCGGCCACGCCGGCGACCGCGGCAGCCAGGGGGCCACCGGCCTCCTCCAGCCACTTGAGACGGGAACCCACCAGGCCGGACGCGCCCTGTTCCAACTCACTGACCGCCCTTGCGAGGAAGCGGTCAGCGAGGCTCACGTCGCGACGGAGGGGTGCCTCAAGATCCTGGATCTGGTCCCACAGGGACTGGGTCATCCGGCCGGTCTCCTGCGCTGTGCGGTAGACCGTTGCCAGGGTGTCCCGACGCCCTTCGACGGATGCCTCTTCAGCTTCCTCCAGGTACCCCTTGATGGCGTTGACGACGTCCCGTACCTCGCTGATCGACTTCTCGACCTGTGCGAGCTGTGCCTGCATCGCGATCGCACTCAACATGGCAGGACCAGCGGCGGCGCTCTTCACCAGGCCACCGGAAAGCGGTTTGATCCGGGTCAGTCCGGACCACGCACCCTTGCTCCCCCTGATCACTCCGAGCATGTCGCCCGCTTTGTCGGTGACCATCGCACCTGCCTTGATCGCCTTCGCCGTGCTGGGGTCGACGACGACCAGTCGTCCGGTCAGTTGCCCTGCCTTGACCAGAGCCTCCAGTCCGGCCTGCCCGGCCACGGCAGCACCTACGAGCTGGGGCGGGACGGGCGACGTACGCCCCTCGACCCGAGCGTCGGGGTGGGCAACCGCCAGGTACTTCCGTCCTGAGTCGATCGGGATGTACAACGTTGCCCCGGCATCCGCCATCACTGTGTCGAGATCGACCGAGGGCTCGTCGAGGGCGGCAAGCTCCCCGGGCTCAGGGCTCATGGCCGGTGTAGCCGTCTCGACAGCGGTGCGATCGGTTGCGGGCGCAAGGCGGGCGCGGAGTGCCAGAACCAGCGTCACGACAGCAGCCATCGCCAGCAGGACGGCCAGAACGACCATAGGGACATCCATGACTGCAGCCTAGTTTTCAGCTTGCGACACGGGCCCGGTGAATGAACAGGCGTCGTAGTTACTAATGATGCGGAGAAGCGAGATCAACCCGCAGTCACCAGCACTCAACGTGCATTCGCCTTCGGGAGGCGGGTGCCCATGTCCGCGCCCACCTAGTCTGGTCGACGTCGTCCGAGCCGATCATTCGGTCAGTCGAACGACGCGCGGTATGTCGTTACACGGAGCCTTGCCGGCGCAGTGCCGGGTCAGCAACACGGCATCACGTATTAGTCGTTCACCGTTCAGGCCAGTGCGATCACGATGCCCGCGATCATTGCCACCACTGCACCCAATCTCGCCGCCCGAAGCGTCCTCGGGTCCGTGACGTTCGGCATCCCACCACGCCACCCTCGAGCTGCGATCGCAACCGGCCGGGGAGAGATCGCGAACAGAAGGCCTAGACCCGCCAGCACCCATCCGAAGGTCACGACTCGATCGTGGCCGTGCTGGGCGCCCTACGCAAGGCACGTGCGTCGGACTTCTCGGGCGCCGGATCAGGGCACCTTAGCAACGAAAACTGGGCCCCTGCAGAACTGCAGTTGCCGGCACGCAGTTGCTGTCAGGGTTGCAGCTTGATCCAGTAGCGGCGGACCGCTCCGTGGCTGCCGTCGCGTATGCACTCGAGAACGCCGCCGTTGCGTTCGATCGTGCCAGTCGAGGCGACGTTGTCGGCCTGACAGACGATGAGGACACGATCAACGGCCAAGGCGGCCCTTGCCTCGTTGAGCATCTGAGCTAACGCCCAGCTGGCCAGGCCGCGGCGACGAGCCGACGGGCGCACGCCATACCCGATGTGACCGTGTGCGTCGTCGAAGATGTGCCGCAGCGCGATCCCGCCTAGGACTCGACCGTCCTCGACGATCCAGCGGGGTGAAGCGTGTTGTTCTGGCGGACATGGCGTTCCGGGTGGGTGGGTCAGCCGCACCCGGTCGTGCACCCAGGCAGCGAAGCCACCCGGCGAGTCGAGGTCGTCGTCGGCGCCGATACCGAAGCCGTCCTCGTGGAGACCGGGCCCCCAATCGTCCCTGCACGCCAAGAACTCAGCGTGCAGGTGAGCAGTGGGGAGAACCAGTTCGGGCACCCTGGAAACCTACCGAGGACGTGCCGTCGCGCCTCGGCACATTTTCGGTGACAATTCGACTGTCGGAGCTGTAAGACTGCAGGGGTGGATCCGACGGAGGCTCTCCTCGCGGATCAGATTCGCTACTACCGAGCGCGGGCGGCGGAGTTCGACCAAACCGTCTATGGCACGGACCGCGAAGAAGCGGAGCGACCGAAGTCGCCGGATGAGGATGAGCGAGTTGTCCGGGATTTACATCTGTCGGGCGACGTTCTTGAGCTCGCATGCGGGACAGGTGCTTGGACGCAACATCTCGCGCGTGTGGCCGATTCGGTGCTTGCCGTGGATGTCGCGGCCGAGATGCTCGAGTTCGCGCGACCCAAGATCGCATCGTCCAACGTGACGTTCGTACAAGCCGATGTGTTCACCTGGTCGCCGGGCCGGCATTTCGACGCGATCTTCTTTGCCTTTTGGTTGTCGCATGTACCGCCTGCACTGTTCGACAACTTCTGGGAACGCCTCACCACGATGCTGGGAGATGGCGGACGCGTAGTTGCGATCGACGAGCTGCCGACCCGACGCGGCCTTGAGAGGCACCTAACGACGGAGAACGGCCTGCCGGTCGCTCGACGAGCGCTGCGAGACGGGAGCCAGCATCGTTTGGTGAAAGTGTTCTACGGCGCCGATGAGTTGCGATCCGGGCTGAGCGATCTTGGGTGGGAGGTCGAGGTGCGTGCTTTGCCGCGTGGACTGTTCCTCTTAGACGCAAGGCGGGTTGAATGACCGGCGGGCTTTCCTCGTGATGACGCTGCGGTGAGCACACCGACCTGGCCTGCCGACTGGGACGACCGGCGCGCGGGCGTCAACTGTCCGACGTGTGCTCAAGGCCGTCTAGACCAGACGCGCGGTGGCGTCCGGTTCTTCGCCGGCGACGTGGTCGACGTGTACCTACGAAAGAGTGCCCCGCAGCCGGGCTACGCGATGGCGGTTTGGCGGGGAAGACATGTCCCGGACCTGGTCGACCTCGCCCCCAAGGAGCTGACCGCGTATTGGACAGAGGTCGCCACGGCGGCCCGAGCCCTGTACGAGATCTTTCAACCGGCTCAAGTGAACTACCTGACATACGGCAACAGCGTGCCGCACCTTCATACGTATCTGGTCTGCCGCTACCTCGATGACCCAGCACCCGGACTGCCGCTCGCGCCGTTCGTCGAGAGACCCGTCGACATCGACGAGCTCATGCACCGCATCGGCGAGCTGAAGTCAGCTGTTGGCCGTTAGCTGCGCGTATTCGACGCCGGGCCCTTAACGGCCTTGCGACATGCTTGCCTCGTGACGACGAGCGCGCGGGACGAAGTGTTGGAGGCGTTTCGCTGGGTTGACGGCCACGCAGACATCTGGCGCTTATTCCTCGTTCCGCAGACCTTTCGTGCTGTCGTGGACCATCTGGTCAACGAAGTGTCCGCTGCATCGGCCACGAAGGTCGCGGGCATCGAATCTCGCGGCTTCATCCTCGGCGGGGCGGTCGCAGTGAGCGCTGGTATCGGGTTCGTGCCAATACGCAAGCAACTCGGCCTGTTCCCCGGCCAGAAGCGCAGCGTCACAGCCGAGCCGGACTACCGCGGACAACGACACCTTTTACGAATCCAGGAGCAGTCCCTTGCCCCTGGCGACCGGGTGCTCTTTGTCGACGACTGGGCCGAGGTCGGAAGCCAGGCCATCGCCGCCCGGCGGCTCATCGAAGACTGCGGCGGCACCTGGGTCGGCGCCGCCTTGGTCGTAGACCAGCTGCCGCCGGACCGTCGTCAGCAACTGATGCCAGTCAGTCACATCGCCACCGCCGATGAACTCGGCCCGAGCGAGTAACCGACGACCACGGTACGCATGCGCCCAGGTCAAGATAGGTGAATCAACACCTTGATCAGGCGAGCGTCGCGGTGGTCAGGGTGACTACGAGTGGCCGGGTGATCTGCCCGTGGAACTCATCGGTGATGAACGCTTCGAGGTCGTCGAGCAGGCCTTCTCGCTGTGGTGGAGCCATCATCTGCGTGCCGGAGTACGAGAGCATCAGCTTGCGGTACTCGGCCACGGAGTAGGTCTGATCCCAATCCCATCGGTGAACGGCCACGTGGTGAAAGCGCGTGTCCTCCACTAGGACGCTTCGGATCGCCGGATCGGCGGCGTCGCGAGCCGGGGCTGCTGGACCGCGGTGGCCCTCTCCGTATCGTTCGTAGATCGGCTGGGCGGCGTCGAAGAACCCATGATCGGCCGGGTCGGTCACTTGGATCAGATCCACGATCGCAAGGACCCCACCGGGCCGCAGGAGGAAGGCCGGGCGGTTCGTCTGAGCCGGCGGTGAGATCCAGTGATAGGCGGTTGCTGAGAAGACAGCGTCAGCGCTTGATTGAGGCAGCTCGATCTCCTCGAAGTCGCCGATGCTGACGCTAAGCCGAGTCGATGGGCAGTTCTGTCGAAGCTTGGCAGCTGTTGCTGGCCCGATTTCGACGGCATGCACTGACGCGCCGCGGGCGAGCAGGTCTCTGGTTGCCTGCCCAGTTCCGGGACCGACTTCCACGATTGTCGGCGCCGACGGAAGCATCTCGAACACGACGTCGAACAGGTCAGCGGGATACGCCGGTCGGATCTCGTCGTAGATGTCCGGCGCCTCGTTGAACGACAGTCGCTTATCAGTCGGCGAGGCCACTCGGTGAATCTTGCCAGGGCGAGCCGCGACTCAGTCGTAGAGGCGAATCGCGAGGTTGTCGAGCCGGATGCGCCGAAGGAGTCGCGACGTCGGTTGGCGGACGCACATCGTCCACGGGTCTCCGCCGGCGAGGACCGCCATAACGGGCTGAGGGCAATGGGCGTCGGGATGCCGTCCGATGGCGCGGAGGGTGCGCCTGTCGGTACGGGAAAGGGCAGTGGTCCCGGCTGGGTGGGTGTGCCAGTCGCCGAGATAGCGGATGCGCCGATCGGCCGCGTCGTACCGGCGAGCGAGCTCTGCGGTTTGCCAGTCGGTGTCCGGATCGAAACCGGTGCGTCGGTGATTGGCGCGGGGGCCGGGGCCGATGGCGTCGGTGATGACAACTTCGGTCGAATGGTGCCGGTAGCCCAGGAGAAGACCGCCGGTCTCGTACGGCGCGTGTTCGTCGGCCTGGGCGAGCAGGTCGTCGTGCACGGCCTGTTGCACCCACGCGACGGGGCCGATTAGTGGCACGGGCAGCTCTCGTGCCGGGTGAGCTGGTGGCCGGTCCACATCGGCAGCGCGGGGGCTCCGTCAGGGTCGCGCAGAGCGACGAGGGCGACGTCGGGCGTCGGCGCTTCGTAGCCGTCTGGAGTGTCGCGGAGCAGCGCGCCGACGGCTACGCGGACCGCGTGCAGAGCGACTTGGTCGATGTCGAACCCGGTGCCGGTGAAGGTGGGGTCGGCGCAGCCGGCGGGTTGAATGGGACCGCTCGGGTCCTCCGGCGGAGTCGGGATCGTCTTGCCTTCGATGTGGTACATGAGGCACATCCAGCAGCCCCCGGCGTCGGGGCGGATCAGGGCGACCATGCCGCCCCAACCCCCGTTGGTCGCCGTGACGCACAGGTAAGGAAGACCCCGGCGCCGAGCCTCGTCAGCGAGCATGTGCTGGACGCCGATCTCGGCGGACGCGTCAATGACGAGGTGGACGCCGTCGAGGATGCGGTCGAGTTCGTCGGCATCGCTTGTCCCGTCGACGTCTCGCGCTAAGCCGAGTGCAGTGACGGCGCAGTCGACGGTGATATACGGCGAACGCCTCGCAGCGTTGCCGGCGACGCTGACCGCCTTCGGCCAACCCGACTGGTCGAGGTACGCGCTGTGCCGGACCGTGTTGCCGGGGTCGAGCACCTGGACGTCGAGCGTATGGAGCGTGCCGACGCCCGCGCGGCCGAGCTGGTCGGCGACGGTGCCCCCTAGCGCGCCGATCCCGATGACGGCGGCACCCCGGTCGGCCAGGCCGGCGAGAGCTGGAACCCGAGCCGCGAGATCCGTGCGGCCCGCGCGCCCAGCGCGCACGATCCAGTAGCTCGCGGGCGGCGTGACAGGCAGGTTGGCCCGGCCCTTGCCCTTAGCCTTCTTGCTCGGGCGCTGTGGGTTGTAGGCGACGCCGGGCTGGCGCACGACGAACGCCCAGCCGTCGCCACGGCGGCGCCACTTCGTCTCCTCGGGGAACACGAGCGCGCGGATCTGAACGAGCCGACCGTCGGTGAGCTTCTGCTTCGGCGGCTCCGTGGGGTCGGCGGCGGCGGCCACATCCCAGAGGTTCTTCGCCTCGTCGCTGACCACGGGTGTGTCGAGCCGGACCCAACGGCCGCGCAGCGACACGGTGCCGAACCTGTCGGTGAGGGAGTCGGCCGCTTCCGCGAGTCGCGTGCCGTGGTCGTCGGCGACGTCGGTCACCGCGGCGATGACGTGCTCGATCGGCTGCGCGCCAAGGCGCAGGTTCCCGTTCGTCCGCAGCACGAACGTGCCGTATGGCGCATCGGCGGGGAGCTCCCATGCTCCGTCAATGAGGAACATCGCGCCATCGGCGTACGGGTAGTAGTCGCTGAAGGGCTCGGCCTGTCGCTCTTCGTCGAGTGCGTCCCGTTCCGGTCCGGCCGGCGGGTCGGCCGATCCCGCAGCGATCGCCGTCGCTAGCCGCGAAGCCAGCAGCCCGGCGAGCGTTTGGGTTGTGTCCCAGTTGCGGGTGGCCCGGCCGATCAGGCAGAGGTTCTTCGCGAATGGGTTCTGATGATGCGCGAGCGCGAGTTCTGGCGCCCGAACGTCCGGCCGGAAGTACGGGTAGAGGTCGGGGAACGTCGCGACCAGGGCGACGGGCCCGACGTCAGGCACGCTCCACGTAAGCGAGACGCGCAGCAACCCCGCTGCCTTTGCCTGCTCATCGACGGTGTGGGCCACCGCGAGCCGGTCGAGCTCGTCAAGCTCGTGCTCCAACCGGCCCCGGTGGCGCTCCCACCAGGGTTGTGCGGGCACTCAATCAGCCGACCGGCCTGTGGTGCGGCGGCTTCGGCGGGTTCGGCGGACCCGGCGGCGGCCCAGGCGGCGGGGACGGCGGCCCCGGCGGTTCAGGGGTCGGCGGGTGGTCGGGGTGGTCCGGGTGCTCCGGGTGCTCCGGCAGGTCGTCGTGCGGCGCCATGGGGCGTCACCTCCAGGTCGGCGCGCGGGTCGCGCCGTACGCACAAGCCTGCCCGAAGGCACCGACAGTTTCGCTTGTTCACGCGGCTGCCCTAAGCGAGTGCGTGACTGAGCACTGGCAGAGGCGACCAAATCACGAGACGGCTGCGCCGTTGGATCTGGGCGAGAACGTCGGTGTAGTGACAGCTATTCGCGCTTCGGACTTCGCCTCTTCGACGACGGGAAACGTCACTATCGGCCTGTCAAAATGTGCGAGGCCCGCGGCCTCGTCGGCAGATCGCGCCTCAGCGGAAGAGCGGCCTGTTCGTCAGGCCACGTTGAGGAAGTGACGCAAAGCTTCGCGAATGATCTCGCTTGCGCTGCGGTGCTCGGCCTTCGCGCGCGCCTCCACGGCACGCCTCAACTCCGGGTCGAGCCGTACTGGCACGACCTCGGCCGGGCCACTGCCGAGCATGGGCCGGCCGCGCCGACGCGCCTTGAGCTGGTCGACGTCGTAGCCGCGCTCAGCTTCATCGGCGAGCGCCTTGATCTCGGCGTCTGTCAGCACGTGCCCGGTCTTCGTTTTGACTGTCTTCTTAGTTGGCATGGAAGCCACCGTCGTTTTGGGGAAGCAGCGGGTAGTAGGCGCGCCGCAGCGGCATCGCGTGGATGGCGAGCAGCCGATCGTCGCCGAGGATCAGCATGACGAGTTCGAGCAGGTTGCCCGCCGTGTCCGGTCCGATGACGAGCAGCTTCGGTGGATCGGCGTCAGGATCGATGTCGGAAACCACGACCGGGTTCGCCGCCGCGTGCTGGATGTCCTTGTCACGGACGCCGTGCTGGCGCGCGGCACGGTGGATCTCCACACGCGGATTATCGTAATACATTATTCGGCCTTGGGCAACGGCTGAGCGCTGCCATCCCGCTTCTCCTGCATGTAGGCCTCGAGCCGTAGGCGGCCTTCCTCGAAACGCTCTCGCATCAGGTGCGTGTACACCCGCGCGGTCATCGTCGGGTCCTTGTGTCCGAGCCGCTGCTGCACCTCGAACAGCGTGAGGCCCGCGTCGAACATCAGCGACGCCCCCGTGTGACGCAGGGTCAGCCAGGTGATCCGGCGACCTTCGAGACCGGCTCGGTCGGCAGCGTGACGTAGCTCGCGGGCAAAGTTCGATCGCAGCGGATGCGTGCCGTCTCTCGTCGTGAATAGGAACGCCTCGCGATCGGTGGGCTCGGCGACGTAGCGGGCGATGTGGTCGGCGAGCAGGTCGATCACCGGCTCGGGGGCCGGGACGCTGCGCCAATCGTCGGTCTTCGACCCACGCTCCAGGAAAGGCTTCGAGTTGTTCTGGTTGACCACTACCCGGCCGAAGGTGACTTCGCGGCGAAGCATGTTCAGGTCGCAGATCCGCAGTCCGATCGCTTCGTTCCACCGCGGGCCTAGCCACGCGCCCATGAACACCAGGGCGGCGTACCGGCCGTTGGTCCGCAGCGAGCAGTACTTCTCCCCCACATCCGCCAATGCCGCCACGAGCGCATCCACCTCGGCCGCGGTGAGCACATCGTCGAAGGTCTTACGGATCTCCGGCTTCTTCGGCAACCGAATGTCGACGCACGGGTCGGCGATCACGCGGTCCTTCACCGCCCGCCGCAACGGTCCCCGCAACAGCGCGTAGCAATGACGCACCGACCACGGGCCCATCCGCTTCGATAGCTGAGCGACCCAGTCGTCGATGTCCGACGGGCGGATGTCCCCGATCCGCCAGCCACCCCAGTACGGCAGCACGTGCAGCTTCGCCCGACCGGCGTCGGTGTGCCGGCGGGTCACCGACACCTGCCGGGACGCGTTCCATCGGTCGTAGTACTCGGCGAACGTGGTCGCCCGCTGCTCCGGGCCGACGTACTCCCGCCACCGCAGCTGCCGCTCCACCGCGGCCAGCCGCTCGGACGCTTCGGCTGGTGGTTTGCGGCCGTTGGGTCCGTCGAACCGTTCGACGCGTTGCCGTCCTGACGGGTCTCGGTACCGCAGTTCCCAGCCGTTGCGACGCCAGCCCAGATGTGCCATCGTTCCGCTCCGTCCTATCGGTTGAACCGAAGGAGGCTTCCATCGGTTTTCCATCAGACGAAGCGGTTGCCCCACTCACCGACCGCGACGGCGAGGTAGCCGATCGTCGATCGAAAGAGCGGTGAAACCGCAGGTCAACCGCCTGATGCAGTTGACCAAACACACCGCAGTTGCCCTACGAGTTGCCCCGCTAGTTGCCCTTCAGAAGTTCTCCGGAGGCGGGAGCGCAGGTTCGAATCCTGCCGGGGGCACCATTGTGATGTCTCGGGACATCGGAATAGTCCGGACCTGCAATTCGTGGGTTCGGACTATTTGCTTTTGCGCGGTGGGCCGGGTGGCAGGCCTCTGGGTTGGTAATCCTTGCGGGGGTCGATG
>Ga0070681_10000235_pt1 | contig 43570 bp, 41 predicted proteins | sample KBSC83BmetaG_FD_65650 | JGI IMG/M metagenome (GOLD analysis project Ga0070681, IMG submission 65650) | Corn rhizosphere microbial communities from Kellogg Biological Station, Michigan, USA - KBS C8-3B metaG | ecosystem: Host-associated > Plants > Roots > Rhizosphere | place: USA: Michigan...
CTCGACGCGCGCATCAGGGAATACGCGGACTACCTCGCCCGGGTCCAGATCAGCTACGAAGGATGAGGCCGCCATGCGCGTCCTGATCATCGACGACGATCCGGACCTGCGCAGCCTGCTCGCGCACTACATCAAGCAGCGCTGGGCGGACGCGGTAGTGGACGAGCTCGATCCGCTCTCGCGCGGCTTCCCGGACCGCAGCTTCCCCCTCGGCAGCTACCAGGCCGTGATCCTCGACTACATGCTCGGCCGCGGCGACGGCCTCGACTGGCTGCAGAAGCTGAAGGGGCGCGCCGACTGCCCGAAGATCCTGTTCCTCACCGGCGCGGGCAACGAGATCATCGCCGTGCGCGCCATGAAGGCGGGCGCCGACGACTACCAGAGGAAGCAGGAGCTGACGCGCGAGAAGCTGCTCGCCTCGCTGCGCGAGATGACGGCCGGCGCGGTCGAGCGCACCAACCAGCCGGACCTTGCCGCGCGCGCCGAAGGCCATTCGCTCGGCGCGCGCATCCGCATCCCGGGCATCAAGGTGCTGCGCCTGATCGGCGAGGGCGGCATGGCGCGCGTCTATCTCGCCTCGCGCGAAGGCGACGACGAGCCGCTGGTGGTGAAGATCCTGCGCCGCGAGGTGCTCTCCAACCGCACGGCGCTCGAGCGCTTCATGGAGGAGTACTCGCTCGTCGAGCGCATCCAGAGCCGGCACGTGGCGCGCATCTACGGGCACGGCAACGTCGACGACCACGCCTACCTCGTGATGGAGTTCTTCGAGGGCGGCGATCTCAACCGCCGGCTCGACGGCCAGGCGATGGCGCCGGCCGAGGCCCTGCGCGTGTTCCGCGAGCTCATGTTCGCGCTCGGCGAGATCCACGAGAAGGGCATCCTGCACCGCGACCTCAAGCCGCAGAATCTCATGTTCCGCGAGGACGGCACGCTCGCGATACTCGACTTCGGCATTGCCAAGCAGATCGACGCCACGGTCGACCGCACCAACGCCGGCGAGATCCTCGGCACGCCTCGCTACATGAGCCCGGAGCAGGTGCAGGGCCGGGTGCTGGATCTGCGCACCGACATCTACAGCGCTGGCGTGCTCCTCTACCAGATGCTCACCGGCCGCCACCTCTTCGAGGGCGACACGGCGATGGAAGTCGCGCTGCATCACCTCAACACGCCGCCCCCCTCGCTGCCGCAGGACCTGCAGCCCTACCAGCGGCTCCTCGACAAGCTGCTCGAAAAGGACCGCGACGCACGCTTCCGCAACGCCGACGAGGTGATCGGGTTCCTGACGCGCAAGCTGGGCGTCGGCGATGCCGCCGACGTCACGCAGAAGCTACATTAGGGAAGCTTTTTCCCCGGCTAGGGGATCTTTTTCCAAATGGCCCGCAGCTGGTCCGGCAGGTCCTTGGGCGAGAAGGGCTTGGAGATGGTGCCGACGGCGCCGAGCGCCATCAGCTCGGCCATGTCGCGGCTTTGCGCCTTGGCGGTAATGAAGACCACCGGCAGCAGCGCGGTCTGCGGGTCTTCCTTCATCTTCTTGAAAAGCGTCGGGCCGTCCATGCCCGGCATCATCCAGTCGAGCATGACGAGGTCCGGCCTGAAGGCGTTGATGACGCCGATCGCCTTCAGCGGGTCGGTCACGACCTCGACGGTCATCTTGCCGACGCGCTCGAGAGACATGCGCACGATGCGCTGGATGTCCTCGTCGTCCTCGACGTAGCAGATTCGGTTTAGCGGGCGGTCAGGCATGGCGGGGTAGCTCGAACCAGAAAGTGGTGCCCCCTTCGGGGCGGTCCTCGAAGCCGATGCGGCCCTTCATCATCTCGATCAGGCGCTTGCAGATGGCCAGGCCGAGGCCGGTGCCGCCCTTCTGCCGCGAGGTGGTGGAATCGGCCTGGTTGAAGCGGCCGAAGATGCGCGGGCGGAACGCCTCCGGGATGCCGGGGCCGTGGTCGTGCACGGCGATGCGCAGCGACCAGCCGTCCTCCTCGGTCGAGATCTCCACCACCTCGCCCTCGGGCGAGAACTTGGCGGCGTTGGAGAGGAGGTTGGTCATCACCTGCAGCAGGCGCTTGCGGTCGGCGTTCACCTCGACGGTGGAAAGCTCGCCGCGCGGCTCGAAGCGCACCTTGAAGCGGTCGCCGAAGCCCTTGTTGAGGACCATCGACTCCTTCACCAGCTCGTCCACCCGGATGATCTCCGGGTTGAGCGTGAGCTTGCCGGACTCGATCTTCTCGATGTCCAGGATGTCGTTGATCAGGTCGAGCAGGCGCTGGCCGTTCCGCTCGGCGACCTCGGTGAGCTCCATCACGTCCTTCGGCACGTCGCCCAGCACGCCGGCGTTGATCAGCTGCAGCGAGCCGATGATCGAGGTGAGCGGCGTGCGCAGCTCGTGCGACAGCGTGGAGGTGAACTCCTTCTTCATGCGCTCGGCCTCGCGCTGCGCGGTGACGTCGCGGCCCTGCGCGATGATGGAGATGAGCTGGCCCTCGCGGTTGACGAGCGGCGTGACGGTCCATTCGCAGACGATGGTCAGGCCGTCGCGCCGCGGATTGCGGATGATGACGCCCGTGGCGGGCTTGCGCGTCGCCATGATCTGCGCCCAGTCGCGGTCGAAGTCGGCGTGGTACTCGGGCAGCACGATGCGCTTCGCCGACTCGCCGACCAGCTCCGCCGCCGCATAGCCGAACAGGAGCTCCGCGGCGTTGTTCACCTCGCGCACGACGCCGGCGGCGTCCAGCTCGAGCACCGCGATCGGCGAGCGCTCGGCGAAGAGCGCGAGCTTGCGGCCGCTCGCCTCGATCTGGCGGCGTGCCTCATCCAGCTCGACCAGCTGGCGCTGATAGGCATGGCGCAGCCGGTAACCCGAGAGGAACACGCCGTTCAGGCGGTAGGCGATCGCCACGCTCACCGCGTAGAAGAGCGGGATGAGGAGCGAGATCTCGGCGAACAGGCGGTTGCCGAACGTGGCGAGCACATAGGTGAAGGGCAGGGCGATGGCCGCGGCATAGGCGGCGAAGATCGGCCACGAGGCCGCGTACATCGGAATGCCGCCCGACATCACGCCGGCGAGCAGGAAGGCGAGGAATACCTGGCGCTCGTCCGCGTGCGAGGGGAAGAACACCGCCGCGGCGAAGCCCCATACCGCGCCGGCGGCGAACGCGCCGATGCCGAACCAGCGCAGCCATTGCGCGGTGTTCTCGAGCTTTTTCGCGTCGTTGCGGTAGCCGAAGTACAGCATGCCGTTCAGCACGACCACGAGGACGAGGAGCCCGCCCCAGAAGAACACCAGCTCGATGAAGCGGCCCTCGCGCAGCTCGACGGCGGCGATGACGCCGATGGCGATGGTGGCGAGCATGCCGAGCGGCAGCTGGCTATAGAGCTGCTCGACGCGGTCGGCGCGCACCAGCCCCGGGTCGGCGCGTTCGCGGATGACCTCCGCGATGGCGGCGCGCCCCTCGGCGGTTTCGACCCCCAGATTACCGTTGGCTAGATTCGACATTCGGACGCGGACGTGGCCCCGCGCCCAATTCTATGGCTTATCAGAAGCTCTTGCCGTTGCGGATTACACCCACGGCGATGCCTTCGATGGCGAGCGCGTCGCGCCGCAGGTCCACTTCGATCGGCGCGAAATCCGGGTTCTCGGCTTCGAGCACGACACTGTTCCCGCGGCGCCGGAGTCGCTTCACCGTCACTTCGTCGCCGAGGCGGGCCACCACGATCTGGCCACTGCGTGCATCGTCGGTCCTGTGCACGGCGAGCAGGTCGCCTTCCAGGATGCCCGCGTCCCGCATGGAAAGGCCGCGCACGCGCAGCAGGTAGTCCGCGCGCGGCGTGAACAAGTTCGGATCGACCTGGTAGCGGCCCTGCACGTTTTCTTCCGCGAGGATCGGCGCACCGGCCGCCACCCGCCCGACGAGAGGCAGCTCGAGCAGGCGCCCCGCGCGGCCGGAAGCGCGGCCATCGCGCACGCGTATGCCGCGCGACGCGCCGGACGAGATCTCGATCGCGCCCTTCTTCTCGAGCGCACGCAGGTGCTGCTCGGCCGCGTTCACCGACCTGAAGCCCATCTTCTCCGCGATCTCGGCGCGCGTCGGCGGATAGCCGGACACTTCCGTGAGCTCGCGCACCAGTCGCAGGATTTCCGCTTGCCGCTCGGTCAATGGTTCCATGAACTGGCATTATATACAGTATCAGAGCAAGCTGCTCTGGCGCGGCGCGACGCGCTCGAGCAGGGCGGGCTCGTCGTTGGCGGGCTGGTTCACGCGCGTGCCGACCGGCCAGCCTTCCATTCGCTCGGCGGCATACGGGCGCACGAAGCGCATCAACTGCTCGGCATCCTGCTCGGCGGCATCCAGCCAGGCGGCGTAATCCTCGGGCGCGATGATCACCGGCATGCGGTCGTGGATCGGCTGCATCAGCGCGTTCGGCGCCGTGGTGACGAGCGACACGCTGGGCACGCCTTGCCACAGCGTGGCGATGCCGGCGAGGCCGAACAGCCCGGCGTCGCGCGGGCGCAGATACCAGGGCTGCTTCTGCCCGGCGACGGTCTGCCACTCGTAGAACCCGCTCGCCGGCACGAGGCAGCGCCATCGGCGAAACGCGTCGCGGAAGGCCGGCCGTGCGGCCACCGATTCGCCGCGCGCGTTGGCGATCTTGTTGCCGAAGCCCCAGCGCCGCCGGCTCGCGCCGTTGCCGGCGACGACGAGGATCTCGCCGCCCGGGCAGATGTTGAAGCTCGACTTGAACTGCGGCGCGCGAGCGAGCCCGAACTGCAGAGCCACGACCTGCGGATTGGCATGGAGCGCGTAACGGCCGCACATGAGGCCGAGGTTACAATGGCCGCGCGATGATCATCCAGTCGCTGCTCGACACCGACCTGTACAAGTTCACCATGATGCAGGTCGTGCTGCATCATTTCCCGGGCGCGCAGGTCGAGTACAAGTTCAAGTGCCGCACGGAAGGCGTCGACTTCCGCCCGTACCTCGACGAGATCCGCGGCCAGGTCTGCGCGCTCTCGGCGCTGCGCTTCCGCGACGACGAGCTGCGCTACCTGCGCAACCTGCGCTTCATGAAGTCGGACTTCGTCGACTTCCTCGGCCTGTTCCACTTCAACGACAAGTACGTGCGCATCGGCCCGGGCGAAAAGCCCGGCGAGATGGACATCACCATCCGCGGGCCGTGGCTGCACACGATCATGTACGAAATCCCGGTGCTGGCGATCGTGTCGGAGGTGTACTTCCGCCAGACGCAGCCGCGCCCGGATTTCGGCGAGGGCCGTCGCCGGCTGAAGGCGAAGATCGACGCCGCGCGCGTCGTCGAGCCGGAGCTCGGCTTCCGAATTTCGGACTACGGCACGCGGCGCCGCTTCTCGCGCGACTGGCAGGAGGAGGTGCTGCAGACCTTCAAGCGCGAAATCCCGCAGAGCTTCGCCGGCACCTCCAATGTCTGGTTCGCCATGCGCAACGCGGTCACGCCGCTCGGTACCATGGCGCACGAATACATGCAGGCTTGCCAGGCTCTCGGGCCACGGCTACGCGACTCGCAGACCTTCGCGTTCGACAAGTGGGCGCAGGAGTATCGCGGCGACCTGGGCATCGCGGTCGCCGATACCTACGGGACGGAAGCGTTCCTGCGTGACTTCGACATGTACTTCTGCAAGCTGTTCGACGGGGCGAGGCACGACTCGGGCGACCCGTTCGACTGGGGCGAGCGGCTGATCGAGCACTACCGCAGGAACCGCGTCGATCCGCGCACCAAGACGCTGATCTTTTCCGACCAGCTCACCGTGCCGATCGCGATCCAGATCGCGCGCCGGTTCCACGGCCGCGCGCTGACGGCGTTCGGCATCGGCACCAATCTCACCAACGACCTCGGCTACGAGCCGATCAACATCGTCATCAAGATGACCGAGTGCAACGGCCAGCCGGTCGCCAAGGTGTCCGACGCGCCGGGCAAGACGGTCAGCAAGGACGCCGGCTACCTCCGCTACCTGCGCCAGGTGTTCGGCCTCGAGCCGGCAGAAAAGACCTGAGCGCCAACCCGTACGACGAGGTCCCGTACCTCAGTTACGCCATCCGGCAGACGCACGTCTCCAGCCTGCAGGTGATGGGCAGCCTCTTCGGCATGCAGCCTCGCGATTGCCGCCGCTGCCGCGTGCTGGAGATCGGCGGCGCGAGCGGCGGCAACCTGCTCCCCATGGCGGCCGCGTTGCCGCAGAGCGAATTCATCTGCCTCGATCCCTCGGTGCGGCAGATCGAGGAAGGGCGCCGGCACGCCGCCGCAGCCGGACTTCGCAACCTGCGCTTCCGCGCCGATCCGATCGAGGCGCTCGGCCAGGACGAGGCGTTCGATTACGTCATTTGCCACGGCGTGTTCTCCTGGGTGCGCCAGCCGGTGCAGGACGCCATCCTGAAGGCGCTGCAGGAGTGCCTGGCGCCGAACGGGATCGCCTTCGTCAGCTACAAGGCCCTGCCAGGCTGGCACGCGCACCGGGCGCTGCGCGAAGTCCTGCTCAGGCACTGCGCCGGCGAGGCCACGCCGGCGGGAAGAGCGCGCCGCGCGCGCGAGATGCTGGCGCTGCTCGAGACGGCGGCGCAGGAGCCGCGCAGCAAGTGGGGGCCCGACCTGCTGCGGGAAATCCGCGACCTGCGCGCGAGCGATGACGAGTTCCTGCTGCACGACCAGCTCGAGGAGCACAACGAGGCCTTCTATTTCCGCGATTTCATGGCGCGCGCCCACCGCCACGGCCTGCAGTACCTGGGCGAAGCCGACGTGCACACGATGTACATCGGCAACGTGCCGCAAGGCGTCCCGCGCGAAGTGGCGACGGGCGACGACGTCGAGGCGATCGAGCAATACATCGACTTTGCCTTGAACCGGCTTTTCCGGCAGACGCTCCTGTGCCGCGACTCGGTCGCCCTGAATCGCATGCTTGCGCGCGAGGCGCTCGACGGTTGCTACATCCAGAGCCTGCTCGTTCCCGACGGCCCGGACCGCTTCCGCGGACCGAGCGGCCTGGTGATCACCACTGCCGATCCGATTGCCCGGGAGACCCTCGCGCTGCTCGCTCGCCATACCGACTTCCCGGTGAGCGGCGAGGCGGCCATGGCGGATCTGCGCACGCGCATGCCGGCTGCCGATCCCAAGGTCGTCGCGGCGACTTTCCGCCGCATGGTCCTGCAGGCTTTTTTCGCGAGCGGCATGCGCCTGTATGCCGTTCCGCCGGCGTACGTGGCTTCGCCGTCGGCGCGGCCGCAGGCCATTGCCTCGGCGCGATACGAGGCGAGCTATCGTCCGGCCGTGACCAACGGCCGCCACGAGCCGATGATGCTGAATGACTTCGAGCGTGCGCTCCTGCTGAAGCTCGACGGCAGCCGGGAGACGGCGCAGCTCGTGCGCGAGCTGGGCGAAGGGGTTCGTCCCGCTCTGGACAGGTTCGCGGCGACGGCATTTCTCTGCGCGTGAGCGCGTCGCGCGTCGCGATCGGCGTCCTCGCCACCTGCTTCACGCTCGCCATGTTCGGGCGCGGGCTCGGCGACACGTACGCCGTGTTCCTGCTGCCGCTCGAGCGCGACTTCGGCTGGACGCGCTCGCAAACCACGGGCGTCTATTCGGTCTATCTCCTGGTGCACGGCTTTACCGCGCCCCTGGTGGGCCTCTTCTTCGACCGCGTCGGCCCGCGCTGGGTGTACGGGCTGGGGCTGGCCGCCATCGGCGGGGCGTTCTTCCTCGCGAGCGGGATCACGAGCCTGTGGCAGTTCTACCTCCTCGTCGGCGCGATGGTCGGCATCGGCGTCAGCCTGAACGGCATGGTGCCGGCGTCGGCGCTGCTCTCGCGCTGGTTCCGCGAGCGCCTGTCGACGGCGATCGGCATTGCGTACTCGTCCTTCGGCCTCGGTACGCTGCTGCTGGTGCCGCTCGCCCAGCACCTCATCGCCGAGCACGACTGGCGCGGCGCGTACCGCGCGATCGGCGGGACGCTCCTCGTCCTCGCGCCGCTCGTGATGCTGCTATTACCCTGGCGCACGTTCACCGCCGGCAGCCTTACGCACCGGCAGGCGAAGCCCAAGGCCGACGAGGGCTGGACGCTGCGCCGCGCGCTGAAGAGCCCGGTGTACTGGGGCCTCACGCAAGTCTTTTTCTTCACGGCCGCCGGCATGTTCTGCGTTCTGGTGCAGCTGGTCGCCTTCCTGATCGATGCCGGCTTCCCGCCGCTGACCGCGGCGAGCGCGTACGGCGCGATCGGCATGATGTCGGCGATGAGCGTGATGGGCAGCGGCTACACCTCGGACCGCTTCGGCTACCGCCAGGTGGTCAGCGCGAGCTTCATCGGCACGGCGAGCGGCATGGTGATCCTGCTCCTGATCGCCTTCGCGCCGGCGCTCTGGCTCCTCGTTCTCTTCGTGCCGGTGTTCGGCCTGTGCATGGGGGTGCGCGGTCCCATCGTCTCTTCGCTCGCCTCGCGCTATTTCGCCGGCCCGCACGTGGCCACCATCTACGGCGGCATCTACGCCGCCAACGCCATCGGCGCGGCGTGCGGCTCGTTTGTCGGCGGCCTGCTGCACGACTTCACCGGCGGCTACAAGGTGAATCTGGTGCTCGCGCTGGTCTTCATCGGCATGGCGACCACGCCGTTCTGGACGGTGCGCGAGCTCAGGACCTACCGCTGATTTTCTGCAGACGTTGCTCGCGCTCGCGCAGCGTGCAGCCGCGCAGGTCCGCGGCGCCGTGCTCGGTCACCACGATGCCGGCCTCGCTGCGCGGCACCGATACCGGACCGGAAAGCTTCTCCACCAAGCGCGCGGCGGGCAGGGCAATGATCGAGACGCCGCCGGGCGAGGCGTTCGCCGCGCGGATGAAGTCGAGCGCGCCGCCTACCGCGCCGACGTAGCTGCCGCGCGCGAGCTCGCCGTTCACCTGGCCGGTCAGGTCCACCTCCACGGCGGAGTTGATGGCGACGAAGCGCTCGAGCTTCGCCAGGCTGCGGGCGCCATGGGTCTCGTCGGAATGCGTCAACCTGAGCTGCGGGTTGTCGCGCGCCCAGTCGAAGAGCGCCGGCGTGCCCATCAGCGCACCGCCCGTGCAGCGCCGCGGCCGGATCTTCGGCACCAGCTCACACACCACGCCGGAGTGATAGCTGAGGTCAGTGCGCGTGGCGAGCGCCGAAAGGATCGCGTTCGGCAGCGTGCCGATGCCGCACTCGACCGTGGCGCCTTCCGGCACCCACGCGGCGGCGTGGGCGGCGATGCGCCGCTCGGTCTCGCTCGGCGGCGTGAATGGCAGGTAGACGGGCGGCCGCGAGGTTTCCAGCACCCTGTCGAAGTCGTCGCGCCGCAGGCGGAGCTGCGTATTCGTCCACGGCACTTGCTCGTTCACTTCGGCGATGACCGCGCGCGCCATCCGGAACGCAGGCGCCAGGTACTCGACGGCGAGGCCCAGGCTGTATTCGCCGGCGGCGTTCGGCGGACTGACCTGGAGCAGGAGCACGTCGCACTTCAGCACCCGGCTGAGCTGCGAATAGGGTGAGGGCAGGATGTCGAGCACGCCGGCGTCGGCCAGAGCGCGATTCGTGCCGGTGCCGCAGTAGCTGGAGAGCTTCAGGTGGTCGGCATGCTCGGGCCTGACGAGCCCGGAGTAGCTGGAGCCCATGAAGACGCTGCAGCCGGAGAGCGCGGCGCGCTCGGCGACCAGCATCTCGACGAGCGTCTGCGGCTCGGCGCAGGCCTGTCCCCAGACGAGCGCGTCGCCCGGGCGGATCACGGTCGAGAGCTTCAGCGGTCGAGCCCCTCGTCGCCGTACGAGGCCGGATCGGAGATCGGCTCGATGTGGGTGAAGACGCCCGCGTTCGGCACCATGGAGCGGATGCGCGCCTCGATCTCCTCGGAGAGCTGGTGCGCCTGCGCGACCGACCACGCGTCTGGCACGAGCAGATGAAACGACACGAAGCGCCGCGCGCCGGCCTGGCGGGTCCGCACGGCGTGGAAGGACACGCCGTAGCGGCGGGAGTATTCCTTGAAGAGCTTCGTCACCTCGTTCTGCTCGCCGACGGAGATCGCCGAATCGAGCAGGCCGCGCACGGACCGGCGCACGAGCCCGAAGCCGGCCCACAGGATGTGCAGCGCGACCGCAATCGCGACCAGCGGGTCGAGCACCAGCCAGCCGGACAAGTAGACGAGCGCCACGCCGACGATCACGCCGGCCGAGGTCCACACGTCGGTCATCAGGTGCCTGCCGTCGGCCTCGAGCGTGATGCTGTGCTGCTCGCGCCCCTTGCGGATAAGGACGAGGGCGACTGCGAAGTTGATCGCCGAAGCGACCACCGTCAGGCCGAGGCCGGCGAGCGGCATGTCGAGCGGCCGCGGCGCCATGAGGCGCGGCAGCGCCGTCCAGACGATGCCGCCGGCGGCGACGACGATGAGCGCGCCCTCGATGCCGGCGGAGAAATATTCCGCCTTGGACAGGCCGTAGGGGTAGTCCGCATCGGGCGGCGAGGCGGCCAGGCGCAGCATCGACAGCGCAAGCAGCGCTGCCGCGAGGTTGATGAGCGACTCGAGCGCATCGGAGAGCAGGCCGACGGAGCCCGTCAGCCACCAGGCCGTCGCCTTCAGGGCAATCGTCGCGACGGCCGCCGCGACCGACAGCCAGGCGAACCGCTCAAGCTCCATAGGCTCGATAGAGACGCATGAACCAGCCCGGCCGGGGTGCCGGCAGCGCCGGCGTGCCGCTCCAGGCGAGCTCGGCAAGCACGATGTGGCGCGGCACGCCGACCGAGGCGGTGAAGCGGCGGAGCTGCAGCGCGCCGGGAATGGCGAGGTCGTCGACTGGCGCCTCGGCCGCCACCATGAGCAACGCCTTGGCGAGCGGATGCGGATCGGCGGCTCCCCTCTGCTCGCATGCCCACCGCTTGAAGACCACGGCCTTGCCGAGGCAGCGCCGCGTCCACGGCGTGGCGCCTTCGAAGCGCGCGAGGTATTCGGCGCAGCTCAGCACCTGCGGCGAGTCGAGCTCGTAGGTCGCGAGGTAGCGGCCTTCGCCCGGTGCGACGTCGGCGACCCAGCGCCGCGCGGAGCGGAAGCCGGTGATGCCGAGCCGCTCGGGCAGGTGCTCGTGGTCGTACCAGGCGTTGAACTCCTCGTCCATGGCGGCCGGCGGCTCGGTCATGGTGAGGAGCAGGCCGCGCGGCGTCATGAGGGCAGGATCCGTCCTTTCTCGATGCGATACGTGCGATCGACCAGGCGTTCGGCGAAGCGCGCATTCTGCTCGCAAACCAGCACGGCGAGGCCGGCGCGTTTCAGCTCGGCGATCGCGTCCGCCATCTGCCGCACGACGAGCGGCGCGAGGCCTTCGGAGGGCTCGTCCAGCAGGATGGCGAGCGGGTTGCCCGTCAGCGTGCGCGCGATGGCGAGCATTTTCTGCTCGCCGCCGGACATCTCGGCTGCGCGGCGCTCCCGCATCCCGGCCAGGTTGGGAAACAGCTCGAACAGCCGGGCTTCGGTCCAGGGCGGGAACGGCGCCCGTGCCGCGCGGCGGCCGACCTCGAGGTTCTCCTCCACCGTGAGCTCCGAGAACACGCGGCGATCCTCCGGCACGTAGCCGATGCCGAGCCGTGCGATCTCGAACGGTTCCAGCCGCTCGATGCGCCGGCCGTTGCAGCGCACCTCGCCGCTTCGCTCGACGAGCCCCATGATTGCCTTGAGCGTAGTGGATTTTCCCGCGCCGTTGCGGCCGGCGAGCATCACCACCTCGCCGGCGGCGAGCTCGAGGCTCACGTCGAAGAGCACCTGGGCGCGGCCGTAGCCCGCGTGCAGGTCCTTCACCTCAAGCAGCGCCAAGGTAGACCTCCTGCACGCGCGGGTCGTCGCGCACCTCGTCCGGCCGGCCGCTGGCGATGACCTCGCCGGAATGGAGCACGACCACGCGGTCCGCGTGGCCGAAGACGACATCCATGTCGTGCTCGGTAAAGAGCACGGCGATGCCTTCGCTCCTGGCGAGCTTCGCCGCGAGGGACATGAGCTCACCGCGCTCCTCCGGAGCCATGCCGGCGGTCGGCTCGTCCATGAGGAGCAGGCGTGGCGAGTTGGCCAGTGCGATGGCGAGCTCCACGCGCTTCAGGTCGCCATAGGCGAGGAGCGCGCACGGACGCTCCGCCTGCTCGAGCATGCCCAGGCGCGCAAGCAACGCGTCGGCTTGCGCCACGTATCGATCGCCCAGCGAGCCACGCAGCGAGTATTGCGCGCGATGGTGCGAGGCGAGGGCGAGCTGCACGTTCTCGCGCACGCTCATCGAGCCGAAGGTGGCGGTGATCTGGAAGGTGCGCCCGACGCCGAGCCGCCAGATCTCGCGCGGCGGCCGGCGGTCGATGGTGCGGCCGTCGAGCTCGACCTCGCCCGCATCCGGGGCGAGCTGCCCGCTCAGCACGTTGAAGCAGGTCGTCTTGCCCGCGCCGTTCGGGCCGATGAGCGCGACCAGCTCTCCCGAGGACACCGAGAACGAAACGTTGCGCAGCGCCTGGAGGGCCCCGTAGCGCTTCGACAGTCCCCGCACGCTAAGGGCAGTCATTTTCCGAAGCGCTCCCGTGCATATCCGGCGATGCCGCGCGGGAAGACGAGGACGAGGATGAGGACGACACCGCCGATGGCCGCGCGCCAGTAGGCGAATTCGCGCGACAGGGCGTCCGCCAGCCAGGTGAAGAGCGCCGCGCCCCAGGCGGGGCCGGTCAGCGTCTGCACGCCGCCGAGCAAGACCATGACGAGCGCATCGACCGAGCGCGGCACGGACAGCGTTTCGGGCGAGATCGAGCCCTTGGAGAACGCATAGACCGCACCGGCGACGCCGGCGAACGTTCCCGCCGCGATGAACGCGAGCCAGCGCGTGCGGCGGACGTCGATGCCGATCGCCTCGGCGCGCAGCGGCGAGTCGCGCGTTGCGCGCACGGAATAGCCGAAGGGTGCGTCCAGTACTTTCCAGAGCGCTGCGATGCAGCCGCCGCAGAGGAGCAGCGCGAGGTAGTAGTAGGCGCTCTTCGAGGCGAGCCAGCTCGCCGGCCAGACGCCGATCAGGCCGTTGGAGCCTCCGGTCACGCCGTCCCACTGGAAGGCGACCGACCAGGCGATCTGCGCGAACGCGAGCGTCAGCATGGCCATGTACACGCCCGAGAGGCGAACCGAGAACCAGCCGAACACTACGGCACCCGCCAGCGCAAAGAGCGGCGCGGCGACCAGGGCCGTTTCCATGGGCCACTGGGCGCGAAGGAGAAGCAGCGCGGCGCCGTAGGCGCCCAGGCCGAAGTACGCAGCGTGGCCGAAGGAGACGAGCCCGCCGGGGCCCATCATGAAATGCAGGCTGACCGCGAAGAGGGCGAACACGATGATGTCGGTGAGGAGCACCACGGTGTACTGGCCCGTGACGAGCGGCGCCAGCAGGAGGACCACGACGATCGGCAGCGCGGCGAGCGCGGTCTTGCTTTCCAGCCGCCCGAGCGGCAGCTCGACCGTGGCGGCGCCGCGCGCGAGCGCCATCGGCTTGCCGAGCAGGCCCCACGGGCGCACGACCAGCACCAGCGCCATGACGATGAACTCCACCGCCAGGGTGATCTTCGAGTAGCCCAGGCCGATGCAGAACGCCTTCACCTCGCCGATGACGAGGGCGGCGAGGAACGCTCCGGGTATCGAGCCGAGGCCGCCGACCACCACCACGACGAAGGCGTCGGAGATGATCTCGAGGTCGATCTCGAGGTTCGCCGGCTCGCGCGGGATGGCGAGCGCGCCGCCGAGGCCGGCGAGCAGGCCGCCCAGCGCGAAGACGGCGGTAAAGAGCCAGCGCTGGTTCACGCCGAGCGCGCTCGCCATCTCCCGGTCCTCCGTCGCGGCACGGACGAGCGTGCCCCAGCGCGTGCGCCTGAGAAGGATATGGAGGAAAAAAAACACCAGGGGACCGAGCACGATGAGCAGCAGGTCGTAGGTCGGGAAACGGGAGCCGGCGATCGTCACGGCGTCGCGGAACCCCGGCGCGCGCGGCCCGAGCATGTCTTCCGGGCCCCACGCCCACAGCGCGAGGTCGCGGATCAGGAGAACGAGCGCGAAGGTGGCGAGGAGCTGAAGGAGCTCGGGCGCCTTGTACAGGCGGCGCAGAACGAGCATTTCGATCAGCGCCGCCGCTCCCGCCACGCCGGCGGCCGCGATCGCCACGCTCGGCCAATAGCCCGCCCTGGCGGACAGCCAGACGGCGAGGTACATGCCCAGCATGTAGAGCGAGCCGTGCGCGAAGTTGACGATGCGGCTCACGCCGAAGATGAGCGACAGCCCGGCGGCGAGCAGGAAGAGCGAGCTCGCGGCCGCAAGGCCGTTCAGGAACTGCAGCAGGGTCGCGGCGGCGCTCACGCGACCGCGACTTTACTGTTTCCGGAGCTTCCGCACTTCGGCGTCGGAGGGCTGGTAGCGCGCGCCGTCGGCGTAGCGCCAGTTCACCATCACGCCGCGCCCGTTCTTTTTCGCGAGCTGCCCGACGTACGCGCCCATGGTGGACTGGTGGTCGATCGCACGCCAGGTGATCGGGCCGAAGGGGCTTTCCATCTTCAGCCCGGACAGCGCGCCGATCAGGCTGTCGGCCCGCGTCGAGCCGGCCTTGCGCACGCCCTCGGCGATCGCGTACATCGCGGTGTAGCCGACCACCGATCCCTGGCGGGGGTAGTCGTTCCAGCGCTTCTGATAGGCGTCGAGGAAGCGCTTGTGCTCCGGCGTCTGGAGGTACTGCCACGGATATCCGGTCACCCACCAGCCTTCCGGCGTCTCGTCCTTAAGCGGATCGAGGTACTCGGGCTCGCCGCCCAGCAGGTTGAAGACCGTGCGGTTCGCGAAGAGACCGCGTGTATTGCCCTCGCGCACGAACTTCTGCAAGTCGGCGGCGAAGAGCGAGCTGAAAATCGCGTCCGGCTTCGCGTCGGCGAGCGCCTGCACGACCGATCCGGCGTCGATCTTGCCGAGCGGCGGCGCCTGCTCGGCGACGAATTCGACATCCGGTTGAGCCGCCTTCAGCAGCCGCTTGAACGACTCGGTTGCCGACTGGCCGTATTCGTAGTTCGGATACACGATCGCCCAGCGTCTCTTCTTCAGCTTCGCCGCCTCGGGGACCAGCATCGCGACCTGCATGTAGGTCGAGGGCCGCAGGCGGAAGGTGTAGGCGTTGCCGTCCTGCCAGACGATCTTGTCGGTGAGCGGCTCGGCGGCGAGGAACACGATCCTGCGCTGACCGGCGAGATTCGCCACCGCGAGGCCGACATTGGAGGCGAAGGTGCCCATGAGCACATCCGCTTTCTCCCGGGAAATGAGCTCCTCCGCCACCCGCACCGCATCGCCCGGCGTGCCGCCATCGTCGCGCGAGACGACCTCGAGCTTGCGACCGTTCACGCCGCCCTTGGCATTGATCTCCTCGACCGCGAGCTGCCAGCCCTTTTTGTAGGGCTCGAGGAACGCCGGGAACACCTTGTAGCTGTTCAGCTCGCCTATCTTGATGGGCTGGCCCAACGCGCTGCCGCACGCCAGCGCGGCGATCAACATCAGCAATCTCACTTGCGCTCCTCCACCTTCGCGCCGCGGTCCGGGCGGATCCTGTCCGTCCCGCCCGGAAAGGCGCGCCAGAATTCCTTGCGGATCAGGCTGACGATCGTGGCGCTCTTGTTCAGCCCGTGATAGCGCGCCACCACCTCGAGCATCTCGAGGTCGCGAGCCGCGGCCGAGAAGGTGCTGATCCTCGCCTTGCCCTTGGGCGCCATATACAAATCTTATATAAGACTTGTATAGGCGGTCAACCTAGGCCGCCTTGCGCTCCTGCGGCGGTGGCAGGGCCTTGAGGCAGCGCCCGATCCACAGGGCGGTGAGCTTCTCCTGCACGCCGTTCTGCGCCAGGCGCTGGGCGAGGGCGGAAAAATCCACCTGGTCGAGCGGCTGGTCCTGGTTGAAGCAGGAAAAGACGTAGGTGGTCTTGCCGGTGGCGGGATCGACGTGCGGCTGCAGGCACTGTGCGCAGATCTCCTTCATCATGCACTGCATCGGCGAGTTGATCGAGCCGATCGCGACGTGGTCCTTCTTCAGGTACGGCGCGAGCACGCCGTGCCGCGCCAGTCCGACGGCGGCCATCATGCGGTCGGAGCCGATGGCTATCACGCGGTCGGCATCCTCGAACGCAATGGGCTGCGCGCCGAGCGCCCCGCTCGCGTAGGCCTGCATGGCCTGCACGATGTTGCCGACGAACGTGCGGTCCTGGGGACGGCGCGCCGCGAAGCCCGGCGATTCGTCGCAGCACCAGATGACGACGTCGGACGACGCCTCGATGTCGTCCACGCGGTAGCGATCGCCGAGCGCCTTGTAGCCGGCGAAGTAGATGACCTTGGAGCCGGCGGCGCGCAGCGCGCGGCCGATCGAGAACAGCACCGCGTTGCCGAGGCCGCCGCCGGCCAGCACCACGGTCTCGTCGCCCGGGATCTCGGTCGGCGTACCCGTCGGGCCCATCAGCACGACCGGCTCGCCGGGATTGAGGTAGGCGAGCAGGTCGGCCGATCCGCCCATCTCGAGCGCGATGACCGAAATCAGCCCTTTCTCCTTGTCGACCCACGCTCCGGTCAGCGCGAGACCCTCCATCGCGAGCGTAGTTCCGGGCACCCGCAGCGCGAGCGCCTCGAAGTTCTGCATGCGGTAGAACTGGCCGGGGTGGAAGCGCCGGGCGGCGATCGGCGCGCGCAACACCACCTCGACGATGCGCGGCGTGAGGCGGCGCACCTCGTGCACCACCGCGCGCAGGTCGCGGTTCAGGCGCGCGAGGAAGCGCTCGGATTCCTCATCCGAACGGCGCACGTTTTCCAGGACGCGGCTCACCACCGGGTAGCCCTGCTTCGCGCTCCCCATCGCCTTCACCACGTTGCCGAAGTAGGACGGATGCAGGTCGCCGAAGAAGCTCATGAAGCGGCCGTCGGCGTACTTGTGCAGCAGCACCTCCGGCACGGCCGGCTTCGACGTGTGCTTCTCCGGCCGCACGGGATTGCCATCCTCGTCGCAGGCCAGGAAATACTTGCCGTCGAGCTCGAGCGTCACGCCTTCCTCGCGCGCCAGCACGGTGTTGGGCTGCGTGCCAGCCGCTATGAGCACGGACCGCGCCGGCAGCTCCAGCTCCTTGCCGTCCGCGACGAACCGAACGGCGCGCGCATGCCCGTACGGGTCGATCTCGACCCGCGTCGGCGTGAGCCCTTCGGCGAAGCTGATGCCTTCCTCGAGCGCTTTCTCCACCTCCTCGTGGTTCAGCGTGTAGGACGGGCTGTCCACCAGCCGTCGACGGTAGGCGATGGTCGCGCCGCCCCATGACTTCAGCAGCTCGATGCGCTTCTGCGGCGGCGCGGCCCGCAACGCTTGCGCATGCGCGATGAACTCCTGCGCGATCGCGCGCTCCTCGGCATTCCACGCCGGCTCCTCGCCGAGCGCTTCGTAGCGCGCCAGGAATTTCTCGACCTGCACCGCGTAGTAGGCGAGCGATTCGGTGGCGGTGTCGATGGCGGTCAGGCCGCCGCCGATGACGACCACCGGCAGGCGGATCTGCAGGTTGGCGATCGACTCGCGCTTCGCGGCGCCGGTGAGCTGCAGCGCCATGAGGAAGTCCGACGCCGCGCGCACGCCGCGCGCGAACCCGTTCGGGATATCGAGCACGGTCGGCCGGCCGGCGCCCGCGCAGAGCGCGATGTGATGGAAGCCGTCGGCGAACGCCTCGTCGATCGTCAGCGTGCCGCCGAAGCGCACGCCGCCGAACATGGCGAACGGCCGCCGCCGCTCGAGCAGGAGGCGGATGATCTTCAGGAAGTTCTTGTCCCACCGCACGGTGATGCCGTATTCGGCGACGCCGCCGAAGCCCGCCATCACGCGCCGGTCGAGCGGCTCGCGCAGCTCGGCGATGTCCCGGACCGGGCGGAACGGCACGCGGTTCCCGAGCGGGTCGACGCCCGACACCGCCGCCTCCAGCGGCTCGATCTTCAGGCCGTCGATGCCGACGACGGTATGTCCATCGTTCATCAGATGGTGCGCAAGGGTGAAGCCGGCGGGCCCGAGGCCGACGACGAGGACCCGCTTTCCCGAGCTCGGCTTCGGGTAGGGCCGCCGCAGATCGAAAGGATTCCAGCGCGTGAGGAGCGAATAGATCTCGAAGCCCCACGGCAGCTCCAGCACATCCTTCAATGTGCGCGTCTCCGCCTGCGGGATGTCGACCGGGTCCTGCTTCTGGTAGATGCAGGACTTCATGCAGTCGTTGCAGATGCGGTGGCCCGTGCCGGCCATCATCGGGTTGTCGACCGCGATGATGCCGAGCGCGGCGAGCGGCTGGCCGCGCGCCTTCACCATGTGGAACTCGGAGATCTTCTCTTCCAGCGGGCAGCCGGCGAGGGGAACGCCGAACAGCGTCTTGCGAAAGCCCTCGGCCGGAGGCTTCTCGCGCAATCCCTTCGAGCACGAGTCCTTGCCTTGCTCGTGGCACCAGATGCAGTAGTTCGCTTCGTCGAGCGCGCCGACCAGGTCGGTGCCGCGATCGGTGAGCGCGAAGCCTTCGCGATGGCGCAGCTCGTCGAGCCGATGCTCGGCAAAGCCGCGGCTCGTTTCCGTATGCACGGGCACGAGGCGCATGAAGTCGAGCTTGCGCGGCGTCTTGAAGAGCACTCCGGCCGCGTGCTTCGCCTTGCCCGCCGGCGTGGTGGTCGCCCACGCCGCGTACTGCGCGGCGAGATCGAGCTCCGCGGCGTGCGCGGTCTCGTTCTCCAGCCAAGTGCTCACCTGCTTCGCGAAGCGCAGCTCGGTGAACGGGCCGCCGAAAAGCTGGCGCTCCGCCGCTGCCGGATCGAAACCCTCGAGCGTCTTCACCTTGTGAAGCGCCCGTCGCTGCACGAACTGCCGCTTGACCGAATAGAGTGGCGCGAGCTCGTGGTGGCGCTCGGCCAGCGCGAGCGCTTCGCGCTCGATGGCGAAGAGCTCCGCGATGAAGTCTTCCACGTGCGGCGCGAGCGCCACGAGCAGATCGGACTCCGCGCGTCCGCTCGGCGGCCCGGCGCGCGCAACCGCGAGCTTTTCCGCCAATGCGCGGTCGGCGCCGCCCAGAAACGCGAGGAAGGCGCGATCGACCTTGATCAGGCCTTCGCGCTCGTAGAGATCGGGAAATGCGATGCCGAAGCCAAGCTGCATGAAGGTAGAATTATCGCGGAAATTTTTCCGGCATTTCCTTATTCCTCCGAGGGCACTCGATGCAGATCAAGAACAGCGTTTTTCTTGTCACCGGCGGCGCGTCCGGCCTCGGTGCGGCGAGCGCGCGCATGGCGGCCGAGAACGGCGCCAAGGTGGTGATCGCCGACCTGCAGGCGGAGGCGGGCGAGACGCTCGCGCGCGAGCTCGGCGGACGCTTCGTGAAGACCGACGTGTCCTCCGAGGCGGACGCGAAGGCGGCCGTCGCCACCGCCGTGAAGGAGTTCGGCGGCATCCACGTGCTCGTCAACTGCGCCGGCATCGCGCTCGCCGAGCGCACGCTCGGCAAGGAAGCGCCGCACGACCTCGGCCGCTTCCAGAAGGTGCTGAGCGTGAACGTGATCGGCACGTTCAACATGATCCGCATCGCGGCGTTCGAGATGGCGAAAGCCGGCCCCAACGCATCGGGCGAGCGCGGCGTCATCGTGAATACGGCCTCGGTAGCCGCGTACGACGGCCAGATCGGCCAGGCCGCCTATTCGGCCTCGAAGGGCGCCATCGTCGGCATGACGCTGCCGATCGCGCGCGACCTGTCGCGCAACGGCATCCGCGTCTGCACCATCGCGCCCGGCATCTTCGAGACGCCGCTCCTCGCCGCGCTGCCCAAGGACGCGCAAGACTCGCTCGGCAAGCAGGTGCCTTTCCCGTCGCGGCTCGGACGGCCGGCGGAGTTCGCGCAGATGGTGAAATCGATCGTCGAGATCGAGATGCTCAACGCCGAGACGATCCGCCTCGACGGCGCGATCCGGATGGCTCCCAAATAGCCGTCGTTCCACGGGGGCCCAGTTTTTTCACATGGGTTCCCGGGCGACGGATTAGTTAACGGGTTTCATCTCGCGTTTGTACAGGCGCGAGCGCTCGACATAACCGCTCGCGATCTTGAGGAGCCCCTCGCGCTCCTCGGGCTTCAGCTCGCGCACCACCTTGCCCGGCGAGCCGACGACCAGCACGCCGTCCGGAATCTCTTTCCCCTCGGTGATGAGCGAGTTCGCGCCGATCAGCACGCCCTTGCCGATCTTCGCGCCGTTCAGCACCACGCTGTTGATGCCGATCAGCGTGCCGTCGCCGACGGTGCAGCCATGCAGCATCACCTTGTGCCCGATGCTCACATTCCTGCCGAGCGTCATGGGAAAGCCGGGATCGACGTGCAGCACCGAGGCATCCTGCACGTTGCAGTTCTCGCCGATGGTGATGCGCTCGTTCTCCGCGCGCACCACGCACTGGAACCAGATGTTGGCGTTCGGATGCAGCACGACGTCGCCGACCACCGTCGCATCGTGCGCGATGTAGTGGTGCTCGCCGATCAGTTGCACGCGGCGCTCGCCGAGGTCGAAGAGGGGCATGCGGCTATCATAAGGCAGTGAAAGTTCTCGTCCTCGGTGCCGGCGTGATCGGCACCACTTCCGCGTGGTATCTCGCGCAGGCAGGGCACGAAGTCACCGTGATCGAGCGCCACCACGCCGCCGGCATGGAGACCTCGTTTGCCAATGGCGGCCAGATTTCAGCCGGCCATGCCGAACCGTGGGCGAAGCCGGCCGTGGTGCCGAGGATCCTGCGCTGGCTCGGTCGCGAGGACGCGCCGCTCCTCTTCCGGCCGCGCGCCGATTGGGCGCAATGGCTGTGGGGCCTTCGCTTCCTCGCCGAGTGCTGGCCCGGCCGCTTCGAGCACAACACGCGCATCCTCTCCGGGCTCGCCGCGTACAGCCGCGAATGCCTGAAGGCGCTGCGCAACCGGACCGGCATCCGCTACGACGAGCTTTCGCGCGGCATCCTGCACTTCGCGACCACCCGGGCGGACTTCGACGCCCTCGCGCATCACGCCGAAGCGCTGCGAGCGCTCGGACAGGCGCGCGAAGTCAAGAGCGCGGCCGAGTGTCGCGCGATCGAGCCGACCCTCGAGGATTCGCGCGATCGCATCATTGGCGGCGTCTTCACGCCGCAGGACGAATCCGGCGACGCGCACCGGTTCACGGTGGAGCTCGCCCGGCTCGCCGCCGAGCGCGGCGTGCGTTTCATTCACGGGCAGAGCATCAGCGGCCTGGACATCATGAGCGGCGAGGTGCGTGCCGCGAAGCTGGAGGGCGGCATGGCAACGGCAGACGCCTACGTCGTCGCGCTCGGAAGCGATAGCCCGTTGCTTCTGCGGCCGCTGCGGATTTCGGTCCCCGTTTACCCGCTGAAGGGTTACTCGATCACATTGCCGCTTTCGCCGAGCGATAGCGCCCCGACGGTCAGCCTGACCGACGAGGCGCACAAGATCGTGATCTCGCGGCTCGGTAACCGGCTGCGGGCGGCCGGCACGGCCGAGCTCACCGGCTACGACCGCAGCGTCAACCCGGTGCGATGCAACGCGATCCTGCGCCGGATCGGGGAGCTCTTCCCCGCGCTCGGCGCGATCAACACCATCGATCGCTGGGCCGGACTGCGTCCTGCGACGCCGAGCAACGTGCCGATCATCGGCCGGACGCGGCTGCGCAATCTCTACTTGAACACCGGGCATGGCACGCTCGGCTGGACACTCGCCTGCGGCTCCGGGCGGGCGCTCGCCGACCTCGTGTCGGGCCGCAAGCCCGACGTGGAGTTCCGCTTCCTTGCGGGCTAGCGAATCGCTCTTCTTCGAGGTGCGCGCGTTGCGCTACCACGTGCGCCACTGGCCGTCGCGCGGCGCGCCGAAGGTCGTGCTGCTGCACGGCTGGATGGATGTCTCGGCTTCGTTCCAGTTCATGGTGGATGAGCTGCGCGGCGAGTGGGACGTCTACGCGCCGGACTGGCGCGGCTACGGGCAGACGGACTGGGGGAAGTCCGATTGCTACTGGTTTCCGGATTACCTGGCCGATCTCGACTACCTGCTGGACCTGATCGGCGCGCCCGTGCATCTCGTCGGCCATAGCCTCGGCGGCAACGTCGCGTGCATGTATGCCGGCGTGCAGCCGGAGCGCGTCGCGAAGCTCGTCAACCTGGAAGGGTTCGGCATGACGGCGACGCGGCCGGAGGACGCGCCGAAGCGCTATGCGCGCTGGCTGAAGGAGCTGCACGACCGCCCGGGGCTGCGCCCGTACGCCAATTTCGCGGAGCTGGCGCGGCGGCTGAAGGATGCCAATCCACGCCTCACTGCCGATCGCGCGGACTTCCTCGCGCGGCACTGGGGTCGCGAGAGCGACGACGGCAGGGTGGTGCTGCGCGGCGACCCGGCGCACAAGATCGTCAATCCCGTGCTTTACCGATACGAAGAGGTGCGCGCATGCTGGCAGCAGGTGCGCTCGCCCGTGCTGTGGGTGGATGCCGATGAGTCGACCACGCTGAAGCGCATCGGCATCGATGAAGCTCACTACGCGGAGCGCCGCGCCGCATTCACGAATCTGACATACGCCACCGTGCCGCAGGCCGGACACATGCTGCATCACGATCAGCCGAAAGCCGTGGCGGCGCTGATCGAAGCGTTCCTCGCCGCCTGATGGCGCAGTTCTTCGCCATACACCCGACGCATCCGCAGGCGCGCCTCGTGCACCGCGCGGCCGACATCGTGCGCGTGGAAGGGTTGATCGCCTATCCGACGGACTCGTGCTACGCGCTCGGCTGTCTGGCGACGGGGACGAAGGCGGTGGAACGCCTGCGACGCGTGCGCGGCATCGACGAGCGCCATCACCTCACGCTCATGTGCCGCGACCTCTCCGAGATCGCCAAGTACGCGCTGGTCGACGACGCACGCTTCCGTCTCATCAAGAGCGTGGCGCCGGGTAGCTACACGTTCATCCTGCGCGCGCGGCGCGAAGTGCCGCGTCGGGTCGTGCACCCGAAGAAAAGGACGATCGGCGTTCGCATTCCCGGCCACCCGGTCGCTCACGCGCTGCTCGCCGAGCTCGGCGAGCCGATGCTTTCCGCGACGCTCTCGCTTCCGGGCGATCCGCAGCCGCTGTCCGACGCCCAGGAAATCCGCGAACAGCTGGAGCGGCAAATCGATCTGGTCATCGATGCCGGTTCCTGCGGCGTCGAGGCGAGCACGGTGATCGACTTGACGGGCGAACTGCCCGTCGTGTTGCGCATCGGAAAGGGCGCGCTGACACCCTTCGCGGTGGAACCCGTCTGATAGAATCGCCTGCGCAAGAAGATGGACGTCAACTCACTCGTACAGACGGTCGCCATCTACGCCCTCCCGGTGCTGTTCGCGATCACGCTGCACGAGGCGGCGCATGGCTATGTCGCGCGCCATTTCGGCGACATGACGGCGCACGCGCAGGGCCGCATCAGCCTCAATCCGCTGCGCCATATCGACCCGATCGGCACCGTCGTCGTGCCGATCCTGATTCTTCTCCTGACCCGGAACCTGGTCGCCGGCGGCCTGCTCTTCGGCTGGGCGAAGCCGGTGCCGGTGAACTACTCGGCCCTGCGCAAGCCGCGCCAGCACATGGCGCTCGTCGCGGCCGCCGGGCCGGCGGCGAACCTCGTCATGGCGCTGATCTGGGCCCTCGCGCTCAAGCTCGCGATCCTGTCGCCGGCGGGCCGGCTCTCGGAGCCGCTCGCGCTGATGAGCCAGGCCGGGATCATGGTCAACCTGATCTTCATGTTCCTCAACCTGCTGCCGATCCTGCCGCTCGATGGCGGGCGCATCGTCGCGAGCCTGCTGCCGCGGCGCGCGGCGTGGCGCTACTCGAAGCTCGAGCCTTTCGGACTGCCGCTGCTGGTCCTGCTTCTGGTGACCAACGTGCTCAGCGTGGTGCTCGGTCCGCTGGTCGGAGCATCCGACGCGCTGATCCGCGCGCTCGTCTACTGAGATGTTCGAGACCCGGGTGCTCTCCGGCATGCGGCCGACGGGGAGCCTGCACCTAGGCCACTACCACGGCGTGCTGAAGAACTGGATTCGCCTGCAGGCGGAGTATCCCTGCCTCTTCTTCGTCGCCGACTGGCACGCACTCACCACCGACTACGAGAAGCCGGGCGACGTGCAGGCGAGCGGCACCGACATGGTGATCGACTGGCTGGCGGCCGGCGTCGATCCGAGCCAGGCGACGCTCTTCGTGCAGTCGCAGGTCCCCGAGCATGCGGAGCTGCACCTGCTTCTCTCGATGCTGACGCCGCTCGGCTGGCTCGAGCGCGTGCCGACCTACAAGGACCAGCAGGAGAAGCTCACCGACCGCGACCTATCGACGTACGGCTTCCTCGGCTATCCGCTCCTGCAGGCGGCCGACATCCTCATCTACCGCGCCAAGTTCGTGCCGGTGGGCGAGGACCAGGTGCCGCACCTCGAGTTCGCGCGCGAAGTCGCGCGCCGCTTCAACCATTTGTATGGCCGCGAGCCGGGATACGAGGACAAGGCGAAGGCGGCGGTGAAGAAGATGGGCACCAAGAAGGCGCGCCTGCTGAACGAGCTGCGCACCAAGTTCCTCGAGCACGGCGAAGGCGAAGCGCTGTCGCGCGCGCAGGCGCTGCTCGACGAGCAGCAGAACCTGTCGCGCGGCGATCGGGAGCGCCTCTACGGCTGGCTGGAAGGCGGCGGCAAGAAGATCCTGGTCGAGCCCGAGGCGCTGCTCACCGAGGCGTCGAAGATGCCGGGGCTGGACGGGCAGAAGATGTCCAAGTCCTACGGCAACACCATCTCGCTGCGCGAGGAGCCCGAGTCGGTGGCGAAGAAGATCCGCACCATGCCGACCGATCCGGCGCGCGTGAAGCGTACCGACCGTGGCACGCCGGAGAAATGCCCGGTGTGGGCCTTGCATCTGGTGTATTCCGACGACGAGCGCAAGCAATGGGTGCAGAAGGGCTGCACCACTGCTGGCATTGGCTGCCTCGAGTGCAAGCAGCCGGTGATCGAGGCGATCCAGGCCGAGCTCGCCCCGATCCGCGAGCGCGCGCAGGCCTACCTGGATGACCCGACGCTGGTGAAGAACATCATCGCCGACGGCTGCGAAAAAGCGCGTAGGCTGGCGGAAGAAACGATGCGTGAAGTACGCGAAGCGATGGGGCTGGCTTACACATGAAACGCACAACGGCAACATGACCGCAACCGCCACAGTGGCCAGGATCTACGGCGAGCCGGTCATCGAGCTGCCGACCGACCTCTATATCCCGCCCGATGCGCTCGAGGTGGTACTGGAGGCGTTCGAAGGGCCCCTCGATCTGCTTTTGTACCTGATCCGTAAGGAAAATCTCAATATCCTCGACATCCCGATGGCGCCCCTTACGCGCCAGTACCTGGAATACGTCGAGATCATGCGGTCGAAAAACCTGGAGCTCGCGGCGGAGTACCTGGTGATGGCCGCGATGCTGATGGAGATCAAGTCGCGGCTGCTGCTGCCGCGGCCGCCGTCGGCCGCCCCGGAGGAGGAAGATCCGCGCGCCGAGCTGGTCCGGCGGCTGCTCGAGTACGAGCAGATCAAGAAGGCGGCGCAGTCGCTCGACGAGCTGCCGCAGATCGGCCGCGACGTCGTCGCCGTCTCGGTCTGGATCGAGCGCCAAGTCACCGAGCGGCTGCCCAACGTCAATCCCCAGGACCTCGCGGAGGCGTGGCGCAGCCTGCTGCACCGCGCGCGGATGTCGCGCCACCACCACATTTCCCGCGAGGAGCTTTCGGTGCGCGAGCACATGAGCGGCGTCCTTCGCTCGCTGCGCGAGCGGCGCGTCCTCGAGTTCTCGGAGCTGTTCGATCCGTCAAAGGGTGTGCCGGTTCTCGTGGTCACCTTCCTCGCGGTTCTCGAGCTGGCGCGGGAGCTGCTCATCGAGATCACGCAGTCCGAGCCGTTCGCGCCGATTTACGTTAAATTAGGGTATGCACAGCCCGTCTGACATAAAAAGAATACTGGAGGCGGCGCTGCTCGCTTCCCAGGAACCCGTAGGCCTGCCCGAGCTGAAGCGCCTGTTCGACAACGAAATGTCGCCGGACACGCTGCGCAACCTCCTCGCCGAGCTGGCGGAGGAGTGGAAGGGCAGGGCCGTCGAGCTGGTGAACGTGGCGAGCGGCTGGCGCTTCCAGACCGCGCCGTCCTTCCAGCCCTATATCGAGCGCCTGAATCCCGAGAAGCCGCCGAAGTATTCGCGCGCGGTCATGGAGACGCTCGCCATCATTTCCTACCGCCAGCCTGTTACGCGCGGCGACATCGAGGACATCCGCGGCGTGGGAGTCTCGAGCCAGATCATCCAGACGCTGGAAGCCCGCGGCTGGATCGACACCGTCGGCCACCGGGAAACCCCGGGGCGTCCGGCGCTTTACGCCACCACCCGGAAATTCCTGGACGACCTCGGCCTGCGCTCGCTCGAAGAGCTGCCGCCGCTCGAGGAAATCGCGCAGACCCTCTCCCTTGAGCCCGTCCCGACCGCCGAGGCGGGTGTCCGCCCCGCCAACTCCGAGTCCGCAGAGCCCGTCGCCGAAGCAGCCACCGGCACCGAAGGCTGAGCGGCTGCAGAAGATCCTCGCCGCCGCCGGCCTCGGCTCGCGGCGGGAGATCGAATCCTGGATCGAAGCCGGCCGCGTCACGCTCGGCGGCCGCGTCGCGAAGCTCGGCGACCGCGCCACCGGCGCGGCCATCGCGGTCGATGGCCGTGCCGTCGAGCTGGCGGGTCGGCAGCCCGGCCGCGTCCTTCTTTACAACAAGCCCGAAGGCGAGCTCGTTACCCGCAGCGACCCGCAGGGGCGGCCGACCGTCTTCTCCCGCCTGCCGCCCGGGCGCTGGGTGGCCGTCGGCCGCCTCGACATCAATAGCTCGGGACTGCTGCTCTTCACGGACGATGGCGAGCTCGCCAATCGCCTCATGCATCCGCGCTACGAGATGGAGCGCGTCTACGAGGCGCGCGTGCAGGGGCGTCTCTCGCCGGAAGCGCTTGAAAAATTGCGGCGCGGCGTCCATCTCGAAGATGGTCCCGCTGCTTTCAGGTCGCTGACGCCGCTGGACGAGCGACAGACCGGCACCAACCGACGCTACCGGGTGTCCCTCAAGGAAGGGCGCAACCGCGAAGTGCGCAGGCTTTTCGAAGCCGTCGGCGCTCGCGTCAATCGCCTCGTGCGACTGCGTCACGGACCGTTCGAGCTGCCACGCGATTTGAAGCCGGGTGAGTGGCGGGAGCTCGCCGCCGCGCGCGTTAAAGAGTTGTTCGCTAAGTGAAATCCTGTTAGACTCCAAAAGCTTTAAAGAGCAGCGACAAGATGGGCCTTCGGCCCATTTTTTGTTTATGGCAGCGCTAGAAACGTTGGTAGAGCCGGTAGTGGCCGGCATGGGGTACGAGCTCGTCGACCTGCAAGCGGCGAACGGGGGGCGTTTTTTGCGTCTCTTCATCGACAAGCCGGGCGGAATCGACGTCGAGGATTGCGCGGCAGTGAGCCGGCAGCTCTCGCGAGTGTTCGAGGTCGAGGGAGTGGATTACGACCGCCTGGAGGTTTCATCCCCTGGATTGGACCGGCCGCTTCGCAAGCAGGCGGATTTCGCTCGCTTCGCCGGCCAGAAGGCCGACGTGCGCATGCGCACGCCGGATGCGAGCGGGCGGCGCCGGTTCATCGGTCGCCTGCAAGGGGCCGGTGACGGGCAGTTGACGATGGAAGTGGACGGGCACGCGACGGTGCGCCTCGCGATCGACGATGTCGACCGGGCGCGGCTCGTGCCGGAATTGTGAGGATCGAGTGGCGGCGACGAATCTGAATCAGGGTAATCGGGAACTGGTGATGCTGGTGGACGTGCTCGCGCGCGAGAAGAACGTGCCGCGCGACATCGTCTTCGGCGCGCTGGAGATGGCGCTCGCCTCGGCGACGAAGAAGAAGTACACCGAGGACATCGACGTCCGCGTCCAGATCGACAAGAACACCGGCGCCTACGAGACGTTCCGCCGCTGGCGCGTGCTGCCGGACGATGCGCCGGACTGGAACACCGCGCAGATGCTGTCGGTCGAGGAGGCGCAGGACCGCGGCAAGGCCGACGCCAAGGTGGACGACGTCCTCGAGCAGCCGATCCCGAACGTGGAGTTCGGCCGCATCGGCGCGCAGACTGCCAAGCAGGTGATCCTGCAGCGCATCCGCGATGCGGAGCGCGAGCAGATCCTGAACGACTTCCTGTCGCGCGGCGACGAGCTGGTCACCGGCACGGTGAAGCGCATGGAGCGCGGCAATGCCATCATCGAGTCGGGTCGCCTCGAGGCGCTGCTGCCGCGCGAGCACATGATCCCGAAGGAAAACCTGCGTATCGGCGACCGCGTGCGCGCGTGGGTGGCGAAAATCGATCGGCAGGCGCGCGGGCCGCAGCTGATCCTGTCCCGCACGGCGCCGCAGTTCATCATGAAGCTGTTCGAGCTCGAGGTGCCGGAAATCGAGGAAGGGCTGCTGGAGATCAAGTCGGCCGCCCGGGATCCCGGCATCAGGGCCAAGATTGCGGTGCACACCAACGACAAGCGCATCGATCCGATCGGCACCTGCGTCGGCATGCGCGGCTCGCGCGTCCAGGCCGTCACCCAGGAGCTGGCCGGCGAGCGCGTCGACATCGTGCTGTGGTCCGCGGATCCGGCGCAGTTCGTGATCGGCGCGCTGGCGCCGGCCGAAGTGTCGTCGATCGTGGTCGACGAGGAGAAGCACGCGATGGACGTCGTCGTCGACGAGGAGAACCTCGCGGTGGCGATCGGCCGCAGCGGCCAGAACGTGCGCCTCGCTTCCGAGCTCACCGGGTGGCAGATCAACCTGATGACCGAAGAAGAATCGAACAAGAAGCAGCAGGAAGAATCCGGCCGCATCAAGCAGCAGTTCATGGAGAAGCTCGACGTCGACGAGGAGGTGGCCAACATCCTCATCGAGGAAGGCTTCTCGACGCTCGAGGAGATCGCCTACGTGCCGATCAACGAGCTGAACGAGATCCAGTCGTTCGACGAGGACACGGTGAACGAGCTGCGCAACCGCGCGCGCAACGCGCTGCTGGTGGCCGCGATCGCCAACGAGGAGAAGATGGAAGGCGTCGACCCCGAGATGCTGAAGCTCGAGGGCATGGACAGCCCGCTCGCGGCGAAGCTGGTCGAGGGCGGGGTGAAGACGCGCGACGAGCTCGCCGACCTCGCGGTCGACGAGCTCTCGGAGTTGACGGGAATGGACGCGGAGAAAGCCAAGAAGCTGATCCTGGCCGCCCGCGCGCACTGGTTTACGGATAGCAAGGAGGCTGCATAGTGGCTCAAACCAGCGTTGCCCAGTTCGCGAGCGAGCTGAAGGTTCCGCCTTCGGTCCTGCTCGAGCAGCTGCGCGCCGCCGGGGTCGAGAAGAAGCAGCCCAACGATTCGTTGAGCGAGCAGGACAAGTCGCGCCTGCTCGAGTACCTGCGCAAGACCCACGGCTCCGCGGAAACGAAGAACAAGATCACGCTCACGCGCAAGCAGACGAGCGAGATCCGCAAGACCGACTCCACCGGCAAGTTCCGCACGGTGCAAGTCGAGGTCAGGAAGAAGCGCGTCTTCGTGAAGCGCGACCCGGCGGAAGTCACCGCCGCGGCCGTCGCCGCCGAAGCGCCGCCCCCGCCGCCGCCGCCGGCAGCCCCCGCGGTCGACACGAAAGAGCTGGAGCTGCGCGAAGAAGAAGCTCGCCGCCAGCAGCAGCTCGCCGAGCTGCAGGCCGCCGAGCTGCGCGAGAAGCAGGAGCGCGAGCGCAAGGAAGCCGAGCAGAAGGCGGCCGAAGCCGCCGCGGCAGCGGCGGCAGCGGCGACGCCGGCCGCACCGGCGACCACGCTGCACGCGCCCAAGCCCGCCGCGGATGCGAAGGCCGTCGACAAGAAGCCGAAGAAGGCGAAGCCGACCACCGTGCTGCGCGACGATTCCGCGCGCCGGCGCCAGATCAAGACGCGCGGCGACGCGGGCGGCGGTGTCGGCGGCTGGCACTCGCGCGGCCGCGGCGGTCATCGGCCGCAGGGCGGTGGCGGCGAGACGACGTTCGCGCAGCCGACCGAGCCGCTGGTCCGCGATATCGCGGTGCCGGAAACGATCACGGTGGGCGAGCTCGCCCATCGCATGTCGGTGAAGGCCGCCGAGGTGATCAAGGCGCTGATGAAGCTCGGCACCATGGCCACCATCAACCAGGTGCTCGACCAGGAGACCGCCATGATCCTGGTCGAGGAGATGGGCCACAAGGCGAAGGCCGCGAAGCTGGACGACCCGGAATCCTTCCTCGCCGACGCACCCGAAGCCGAGAGCGGCGAGCAGCAGCCCCGTCCGCCGGTCGTCACCGTCATGGGGCACGTCGACCACGGCAAGACTTCGCTCCTCGACTTCATCCGGCGCACCAAAGTCGCGGCCGGCGAAGCCGGTGGCATCACGCAGCACATCGGCGCGTATCACGTGAAGACGCCACGCGGCGTCATCACCTTCCTCGATACGCCTGGCCACGAGGCGTTCACCGCCATGCGTGCGCGCGGCGCAAAGGTCACCGACATCGTGGTGCTGGTCGTGGCGGCCGACGACGGCGTCATGCCGCAGACCATCGAGGCCATCAACCACGCGAAGGCCGCGGAGGTGCCGCTCGTCGTGGCGATGAACAAGATCGACAAGCACGAGGCCAATCCCGACAAGGTCAAGCAGGAGCTGCTCACCCACGGCGTGGTCCCCGAGGAATTCGGCGGCGACTCGCCGGTGGTGCCCGTGTCCGCGAAGACCGGCGCGGGGGTGGACGACCTCCTCGAGCAGATTCTCCTGCAGGCGGAAGTGCTGGAGCTCAAGGCGCCGGTGGATGCGCCGGCGAAGGGCGTGGTGATCGAGGCGCGCCTGGACAAGGGCCGCGGCCCGGTCGCGACGCTGCTGGTCACCTCCGGCACGCTGAACCGGGGCGACATCGTGCTTGCCGGTCCGGTATTCGGCCGGGTGCGTGCGATGCTGGACGAGAACGGCAAGCCGATCCAGGAAGCGGGTCCGTCGATCCCGGTGGAAGTGCAGGGCATGTCGGAAGTGCCCAATGCCGGCGAGGACATGATGGTGCTGGCCGACGAAAAGAAGGCGCGCGAGATCGCGCTCTTCCGCCAGGGCAAGTTCCGCGACGTAAAGCTCGCCAAGCAGCAGGCGGCGAAGCTGGAAAACATGTTCGAGCAGATGGCCGAGAGCGGCAAGAAAGCGCTGAACCTGGTCATCAAGGCCGACGTGCAGGGCTCGCAGGAAGCCCTCATCCATGCGCTGACGCGCCTGGGCAGCGACGAGGTCAAGGTGACGGTGGTGCATGCCGGCGTCGGCGGCATCACGGAATCCGACGTCAACCTGGCGATGGCTGCGCGCGCGGTGATCATCGGCTTCAACACCCGGGCGGACGCCTCGGCGCGCAAGCTGGCCGAGTCCTCGGGCATCCAGATCAAGTACTACAACATCATTTACGAGGCGGTCGACGAGATCAAGGCCGCGCTCTCCGGCATGCTGGCGCCGGAGAAAAAGGAGCAGGTCATCGGCCTGGTGGAAGTGCGCCAGGTGTTCAAGATCTCGAAGGTCGGCACCATCGCGGGCTGCTACGTGCTCGAGGGCCTCGTCAAGCGCGGCGCGCAGCTGCGCGTCCTCCGCGACAACGTCGTCATCCACACGGGCGAGATCGACTCGCTCAAGCGCTTCAAGGACGACGTGCGCGAGGTGAAGGCGGGCTTCGAATGCGGCATGTCGGTGAAGAACTTCAGCGACCTCAAGGAGAAGGACCAGTTCGAGATCTTTGAAGTGCTGGAGGTCGCTAGGACGCTTTGAAAAAGGCCGCCGGGAGAAATTCGGGTCGCCCGCAGAAGCTGGGCGACCTGATCCAGCGCGAGCTCTCGGACCTCATCGGCCGGGAGATGCGCGATCCGCGCGTCGGCATGCTTACCATCACCTCGGTGGACGTCTCGCCGGACCTTTCGCACGCCAAGGTGTTCTTCACGCTGCTCCAGAAGGAGAAGCTGGAGGACACCTTGCACGGCCTCAAGCGCTCCGCCGGCTTCCTGCGCTCGCAGCTTGCGAAGCGCATCAAGCTCTACACGACGCCCGAGCTGCGCTTCGCCTACGACGAGTCGGTCGAGCGCGGCGACCATCTGTCGCGCCTGATCGACCAGGCCAACAAGAAATGATTGACGGCGCATTGCTGCTGGACAAGCCGGTCGGCGTGACCTCGAACGCCGCTTTGCAGGAGGCGAAGCGCCTCTTCGGCGCGAAGAAGGCCGGGCACGGCGGCACGCTCGACCCGCTCGCCTCGGGACTGCTCGTGGTCCTCTTCGGCGAGGCCACCAAGTTCGCCGGGCCGATGCTCGAGGCGGACAAGGAGTACCTCGCGACGGTGAAGCTCGGCGAGCGCACGGAGACGGGCGATGCCGAGGGCCGGGTGCTCGAATCGCATCCGGTCGATGTTTCGGCCGATCAGGTCACGGCGGCGCTCGGCCGCTTCCGCGGCGAGATCGAGCAGCTGCCGCCGATGCATTCGGCGCTGAAGCACGAGGGCGTGCCGCTTTACAAGATCGCCCGCAAGGGCGAGACCGTGGCGCGCAAGCCGCGCCGGGTTTGCATCCATGAGCTCGAGCTCCTCGCGCGCAAGGGCGACCTGCTCGAGCTGCGCGTGCGCGCGAGCAAGGGCACCTATATCCGCACGCTCGCCGAAGATATCGGCGGCGCGCTCGGCACCGGCGCCCACCTCGCGGCCTTGCGGCGCACGGCCTCCGGGCGCTTCAGCGTGCGCGACGCGGTGACGGTCGGCGAGCTGCGCGACGCCGCCGAGCGCCGCGCGTGGCTGCGGCCGCTCGGCTCGCTCCTCGAAGGACTGCCGCGCACCGAGCTCGATGCGGCGGCCGAGGCGCGCCTGCGCAACGGGCAGCCATTGAAAATCAGCGACGTGCGCGAGGGCGTGCGAGCCCTGTACCGGGTGGACGGCGGCGTGATCGGCCTGGGCTACGCCGCAGCCGAAGGCGTCCTGCGCCCGCTCAGGCTTACACAAGCGGCTGATAAACATCGAAAAACCTTGTGACCCGGCCGGCGCATCGGTTAAAATCGCGGGCTCAAAATTTGACGAAGACAGCGAAAGAGAGAAGCGATGGCATTGCAGGTCCCGCAGAAGGCGCAGCTGGTGAAGCAGTACCAGCGCTCCGGCAAGGACACGGGCTCGCCCGAGGTGCAGGTGGCGCTCCTGACCGAGCGCATCAACGGCCTCACCGAGCATTTCAAGACCCACACCAAGGATTTCCACTCGCGGCGCGGCCTGCTCGTGATGGTGAGCCAGCGCCGCAAGCTGCTCGATTACCTGAAGCGCAAGGACGCGGACAAGTACCGCGAATTGATCGAGAAGCTGGGCCTACGCAAGTAATTTCCCGATGCCGCAGTAAAACGACGCTCACCGCGCGGTGAGCGTTTTTTATTTGCCGCCTGAGAGGACTTCCCTTTGAATCCCGTCAAGAAAACATTCACGTTCGGCAATCACCAGGTCACCTTTGAAACCGGCGAGATCGCCCGCCAGGCGCACGGCGCCGTGCTCTGCAGCATGGATGACACCGTCGTCCTCGCCACCGTGGTCGGCGCCAAGTCGCCCAAGGTCGGCCAGGACTGGTTCCCCCTCACCGTCGACTACGTCGAGAAAACCTACGCCGCGGGCAAGATTCCCGGCGGCTTCTTCAAGCGCGAAGGACGCCCTTCCGAGAAGGAGACGCTGACCTCGCGCCTCATCGACCGCCCGATCCGGCCGCTTTTCCCCGACGGCTTCCTGAACGAGGTGCAGGTCGTCGCGCAGGTCCTGTCGCTGAACCCCGAGGTCGATTCCGACATCCCCGCGATGCTCGCCGTGTCGGCCGCGCTGACCCTCTCCGGCATTCCGTTCAACGGCCCGATCGGCGCCTGCCGCGTCGGCTACGTGAATGGCGAGTACATCTGCAATCCGACGATGTCGCAGCTCAAGGAATCCAAGCTGAACCTCGTCGTCGCCGGCACGGAGCAGGGCGTGATGATGGTCGAGTCCGAGGCCCTCGAGCTGACCGAGGACGTGATGCTCGGCGGCGTGGTATTCGGCCACGAGCAGATGCAGGCCGCCATCCAGGCGATCAACGAGCTCGCCGAGGTGGCGGGCAAGCCGGCGTGGGAATTCCAGCCGCCGGCAAGGGACGAAGCGCTGATCGCGCGCATCAAGGAGCTCTCGGAAACGGAGCTGCGCGAAGCATTCCGCATCAAGCAGAAGAAGCAGCGCAAGGAAGCGATCGACGCGATCTGGAAGCGCGTCTTCGAGCAGCTCGGCGTGGGCACCGAGGGTGGCCCGAGCGTGAACGCGGTGAAGGAGATCACGTTCAACCTCGAATCCGCGATCGTGCGCGGCCAGATCCTGGACGGCGAGCCGCGCATCGACGGTCGCGACACGCGCACCGTGCGCCCGATCACCGTGCGCGTCGGCGTTCTGCCGCGCACGCATGGCTCGGCGCTCTTCACGCGCGGTGAGACGCAAGCGCTCGTCACCGTGACGCTCGGCACCGGCCGCGACGAGCAGATCATCGACGCGCTGGCCGGCGAATACCGCGAGCGCTTCATGATGCACTACAACATGCCGCCGTACGCGACCGGAGAGACCGGACGCATGGGCCCCTCGAAGCGCCGCGAGATCGGCCATGGCCGACTCGCCAAGCGCGCGCTGGTCGGCCTGCTGCCGACGCCGGAGCAGTTCGGCTACTCGATCCGCGTGGTGTCGGAGATCACCGAGTCGAACGGCTCCTCGTCGATGGCCTCGGTCTGCGGCGGCTCGCTCGCGCTGATGGACGCCGGCGTGCCGATCAAGGCGCACGTCGCCGGGATCGCCATGGGCCTCATCAAGGAAGGCAACCGCTTCGCCGTGCTGTCGGACATCCTCGGCGACGAGGACCACCTGGGCGACATGGACTTCAAGGTCGCCGGCACGGAGAACGGCGTCACCGCGCTGCAGATGGACCTCAAGATCGAGTCCATCAGCAAGGGCATCATGAAGATCGCGCTCGACCAGGCGCGCGAGGCGCGCCTGTCGATACTCGACATCATGAAGCGCGCGATCGAGGGCTCGCGCGAGCAGCTCTCCACCTTCGCGCCGCGCATCATCAAGATGAAGATCAACCCGGACAAGATCCGCGACGTCATCGGCAAGGGCGGCGTGGTCATCCGCGGCATCCAGGAAGAGACCGGCACGACCATCGAGATCGAGGACGACGGCACGATCTCCATCGCCTGCGTCTCGGCCGAAGGCGGCGAGGCGGCGAGAAAGCGCATTCAGGACATCACCGCCGACGTGGAAGTCGGCAAGATCTACGAGGGTCCGGTGCTGCGTCTGCTCGATTTCGGCGCCATCGTCCAGCTCCTGCCGGGGCGCGACGGCCTGCTGCACATCTCCCAGATCAGCCACGAGCGCGTCAACGCCGTGTCCGATCACCTCAAGGAAGGGCAGATCGTGAAGGTGAAGGTGCTCGAGGCCGACGACAAGGGCCGCGTGCGACTTTCCATGAAGGCCGTCGAGCCGAAAGGCGAGACAGCCAAGCAGAACGGCTAAATAAAAACGGCGCCTCAGGCGCCGTTTTTATTCCCGGTTTGGGAAATTACTTCGCGACCTGGCGCTCGCGCAGCTCGTCCAGCGTCTTGCAGTCGATGCACAGCGTCGCCGTCGGACGGGCCTCGAGGCGCTTCAGGCCGATCTCCACGCCGCAGCTGTCGCAGTAGCCGTACTCGTTGGCGTCGATGCGCGCGATCGTCTCGTCGATCTTCTTGATCAGCTTTCTCTCGCGGTCGCGGTTGCGCAGCTCGAGCGCCATGTCGGATTCCTGGCTGGCGCGGTCGTTCGGATCGGCGAACACGGTCGCCTCGTCCTGCATCGTGTGGACCGTGCGATCGATCTCCTGCGAGAGCTCCGCCTTCAGCGTTTCCAGGATCTTGCGGAAATGGCTGCGCTGCTTGGCGTTCATGTACTCCTCGCCCTTCTTGGCAGCGTAGGGCGTGAAGGTCTTGCGGGTGATCTCTACAGCCATTTGCAGTGCAGCCTAGCCTGAAAAAGTGAGGCGCTTTTGTAGCAGAAATGCACCCCTGTCGCAAGCCATTCGCATTGCTCGAAAGGTGAGCTAAGAGTATCATTTGGCGCCTTTTTCGGGGCGTGGCGCAGTCTGGTAGCGCGCCTGCTTTGGGAGCAGGATGTCGGAGGTTCAAATCCTCTCGCCCCGACCAAAAGTATGTAGGGTTTGCACGCGGACTGCCCGTAGCTCAACCGGATAGAGCAACGGCCTTCTAAGCCGTAGGTTGCGAGTTCGAGTCCCGCCGGGCAGGCCAACACCGAGTCAATGGTGGCCGTAGCTCAAAGGTAGAGTCCAGGGTTGTGATCCCTGTTGTTGTGGGTTCGAGTCCCATCGGCCACCCCACCTTCCAGGCATGCCGCTTGAGCGCGAGCTGAAATTCCGGCTCGCGCCGCAAGCGGCTGCGCGCGCCGTCCGCGAGCTCGCGCTGGTTCGCGGCGTTGCGCTGGCATCGATCTACTTCGACACGCTTTCGCACGAGCTGAGCCGTGAGCGTGCGGCGCTGCGCCTGCGTCGCGTCGGCCCTGCCTGGCTGCAGACGTTCAAGTGCGAGCGGGCGCCGGGCGTGCGCGGCGAATGGGAGCTCGGCGTGCCGCGCGCCGCGCTCGACCTCTCGCTTTTTCCCGCGGAGGAGATCCGCCGCGCGAGCGGCATCGAGCTCGCTGCGCTGCAACGGCGGCTGGCTCCGCTCTTCGAGACGCGGTTCACGCGCCGCGCAACCGACATTCGCCTGAAGGACGCGGTCGTGGAAGTGGCGCTCGATCGCGGCTGCCTCATTGCCGGCAGGCGCCGCGAGGCGATCCTCGAGCTCGAGATCGAGCTGAAGAGCGGCGCGCCGCGCCGCCTGCTGCGCTATGCGGAGTCGCTCGTCGAGCCCCTTGCGCTGCGCCTGTCGCTCGCCGGCAAGGCCGAGCGGGGCTATCGCCTCGCGCTGCGCGAGCCGCCTTTGCCGCGCAAGTGGCGGCGGCCCGATCTCGGCGATGCGAAGCCGCATGAGGCGCTGGCCAGGCTTGCGGCGGCCGCGTTCGAGCAGATCGCCGCGAACGCCGAAGGCATGCTCGCCGCGGACGAGGCGGAATATCTGCACCAGCTTCGCGTCGGCCTGCGAAGGCTGCGATCGCTCTTCGCGGCGTTCCACGCGCTCGATCCGCAAGCGCGCGTCGTGCGCCGGCGACTGCGCCCCTTCGGCGCAGCGCTGGGCGAGGCACGCGACTGGGACGTGTTCGGCGCGTCGCTGCGTTCGCGGCCGGCGGCGGCGAAGAAAGCGCGGGCGAAGGCGCGCGCGCTCGTCGGGTCGCCGGCGTTCCACCAGGCGCTGGTGCGCATCCTGCGATGGATCGAGGAAGCGCCGTGGCGGGCGAGTGCGGAGCCGCTCGGCCGGTTTGCCGCGCGTGCGCTCGATCGGCTGCAGCGCAAGGCGATGAAGCCGATCGATTGGTCCGACGCCGGCGAACGCCATCGCCGGCGGGTGCGGCTGAAGCGGCTGCGCTACGCGGCCGATGCTTTTGCGGATTGCTTCCCTCGCACTCGGACCAGCCGTTATCTCGCGGCGCTCGAGCGGTTGCAGGACGGGTTCGGCGAGCTGAACGACATCGCGGTGGCGCGCCGCCTCGGCGGCGCGCCGCGCCTCGATGCGCGCGAAGAGCGCCTTATCGCGCGCGTGCGCCGCGACTGGGCGGCTTTCGAGGCGCGCGTGCCTTTCTGGCAGGGCGCCAGGCGAAAACCTGGGGCTTGAGCCAGTCGAGCTGCAGCCGCGGAAAGCGCCGCTGCACGGCCGCCTTGCCGTCGCCGATCTCGCAGACGAGCAGGCCCTCCGGCTCCAGATGGCCCGGCGCGGCGGCGAGCAACCGCGCCACGAGGTCGAGGCCGTCGCTGCCGCCAGCGAGCGCGAGCCGCGGCTCATGGCGATATTCGGCGGGCAGCTCACCCATGGCGCGTGCGCCGACATAGGGCGGATTGGTGAGGATGAGGTCGTAGCGCTGGTTCAGCGCGTCGAACAGGTCGGAGCGCATGAGATGCACCCGGCGCCCCAGGCGATGCCGCGCCACGTTCTTGCGCGCGACCGCCAGCGAGGCGGGGGAAATGTCCACGGCGTCCACGATCGCGGCCGGAAAGGCGCGCGCCGCCAGGATGGCAAGGCAACCGGAGCCCGTGCATAGGTCGAGGATGCGCCGTGCCGGGCGACGCGAGAGCTTGGGCAGCAATTCGGCGATGTGGGAGCGCGGCACGATGACCCGCTCGTCGACGTAGAACGGCTGGCCGGCGAGCCACGCTTCCTTCAGCAAATAGGCGAGCGGGATGCGCTCTTTCACCCGGCGCTCGGCCAGCGTGTCGATGCGCGCCACGTCCGCCGCGGGCTGGTCGAGATCGGCGTCGAACGGCAGTCCGAGGCCACGAAGCACGAGCCAGGCGGCCTCATCATGCGGATTGTCCGTGCCATGCCCGTAGTGAAGATCCGCCGCGCGCAGCGTTTGCTCCGTGCGCGCGATCAGCTCACGAAGGGTCAAGGGAGCAGCGCGCGCAGCGTGTCGAGATAGATGAGCGGCAGCATCTCGAGCTCGTCGAGCGAGATGTGCTCGTTCAGCTTGTGGATGCTCATGTTGATCGGCCCGAGCTCGATCACCTCGGGGCAGATATCGATGATGAAGCGCGCATCCGAGGTGCCGCCGGTGGTGGAGAGCTCGCCGGTGACGCCGGTGTGGCGCTTCGCGGCCTCGGTCACGATCTTGCCGAGGCGGCCTTGCTTGCTGAGGAAGGGCTTCGCGCCGAGCGTCCATTCCACGCCATCGTCGAGACCGTGCTTCCTCAGGATCGATTCCACGCGGCTCTTCAGCGAGGCATCCGTGCTCTCGGTGCAAAAGCGGAAATTGAAGTCCACCACCACCGCGCCCGGCACCACGTTGCCTGCGCCGGTGCCGGCGTGGACGTTGGAGACCTGGAAGGAGGTCGGCGGGAACGCGTCGTTGCCCTTGTCCCATTCCGTGCGCACCAGCTCGGCGAGCGCGGGCGCAAGGAGGTGGATCGGGTTCTTCACGAGGTGCGGATAGGCGACATGGCCCTGCACGCCGCGCACGGTCAGCTTGCCGGAAAGCGAGCCGCGGCGGCCGAACTTCAGCGTGTCGCCGAGTATGTCGACCGAGCTCGGCTCGCCGACGATGCAGTAGTCGATGAGCTCGTTGCGGGCCTTGAGCTTTTCCACCACCCGCACCGTGCCGTCGACCGCCGGACCTTCCTCGTCGGAAGTGATGAGGAGCGCCACCGAGCCGGCATGCTGCGGACGCTCGGCGACGAAGCGCTCGGCGGCGACGACGAAGCAGGCGATGGACGACTTCATGTCCGCCGCGCCGCGGCCGTAGAGCTTGCCGTCGCGGATCGTCGGTACGAAGGGGTCCGACTTCCACTCGGCGAGGGGACCGGTCGGCACGACATCCGTGTGACCGGCGAAGCAGACGACCGGATGAGCGGCCCCGCGGCGTGCCCAGAGGTTCGTGACGTCGCCGAACTTCATCGACTCGCAGCGGAAGCCCGACTTCTGCAGCCGGGCAGCGATCAATTCCTGGCAGCCCCCGTCGTCCGGGGTGATGGAGCGGCGCTCGATGAGTTGCTGGGTCAGCTCGAGCGCCCGTGATGCCTCAGGCATTCATGTCGATCTTGAAGTCGTTGAAGGAGGCGCCGGAACCGGCGGAGAGCACGCCGCTCTTCTCGGGCGCCGGTTTGTCGGCCGACTTCTCGCCGCCAGCCGACGGCTGCGATTTGGGCGGCAGCGCCTGGCCGCTGATCTCGCCGGCGGTGGCCTGGTTGATGAGCCAGAGCATGTTGGTCGCCGAGTCGGCGTTCGACATCGCCTCTTCCTGGGTGATCTTGCCTTCCATGAAGAGCTTGAAGAGCGCCTGCTCGAAAGTCTGCGAGCCGGGCGCCATGCTCTTCTCGAGCGCGTCCTTGATCTCGTTGATCTCGCCTTTCTCGATCAGCTCGGCGATGTGGCGGGTGTTGAGGAGCACCTCGCACGCCGCGACGCGCGCCCCGGTCTTGGTGCGCACCAGGCGCTGCGAGATCACGGCCTGCAGCGCCGCCGACAGGTCGAGCAGCAGGCTGGGCCGGTTCTCCAGCGGGTAGAAGTTGATGATGCGGTTCATCGCGTGGTAGCTGTTGTTCGCATGCAGCGTCGCGAGGCACAGGTGGCCCGACTGCGAGTACGCGAGCGCCATCGCCATCGTCGCCTTGTCGCGGATCTCGCCGATCAGGATGCAATCCGGCGCCTGGCGCAGGGCGTTCTTGAGCGCGACCTCGAAGGCCTTCGTGTCCGTGCCGACCTCGCGCTGGTTCACGATCGACTTCTTGTTCTGGAAGATGAACTCGACCGGATCTTCCAGCGTGAGGATGTGGCCGGACTTGCGCTCGTTGCGGAAGTCGAGCATCGAGGAGAGCGAGGTCGACTTGCCCGAGCCGGTGGCGCCGACCATCAGGATCAGGCCGCGCTTCTGCATGATCACTTCCTTCAGCACCTCGGGCAGCCCGAGCGTGTCGAGCGCAGGAATCGAGCCGGGGATGAATCGCACCACCACCGCGGGCGAGCCCTTCTGGCGGAAGGCGCTGATACGGAAGGCGCCGACGCCTTCGAGCTGGAACGCGGTGTTCAGCTCCATCTCGTCCTCGAACTCCTTCCTCTGGCGCTCGTTCAGCACCTGGTAGAGGAGCTCCTGCACCGTCTCCGCCGTCATGATGGTCTGGTTCACCGGCATGGCGACGCCGTTCATCTTGATGTTGATCGGCGCGCCGACGGAAATGAAGATGTCCGACGCCTTCTTGTCGGCCATCACCTGGAACAGACGCTTCATTGCGGACATCGGAGCCCCCCTGAATTTCGGCTAGTTTAATCCCCTCGCAGGAGTTCGTTCAGGCTGGTCTTCGCGCGTGTCCTGGCGTCGACCTTTTTTACAATCACCGCGCAATAGAGCCCGTATTTCCCGTCGGGGGAGGGCAAATTACCGGACACGACCACCGATCCGGCCGGCACGCGCCCGTACAGGATCTCCCCGGTGGCGCGGTCGAGGATGCGGGTGCTCTGGCCGAGGAACACGCCCATCGAGATGACGCTGTTCTCCTCGACAATGACGCCCTCGACGACCTCTGAGCGCGCGCCGATGAAGCAGTTGTCCTCGATGATCACCGGGTTCGCCTGCAGCGGCTCCAGCACGCCGCCGATGCCCACGCCGCCCGAGAGGTGCACGTTCTTGCCGATTTGCGCGCAGGAGCCGACGGTCGCCCAGGTGTCGACCATGGTGCCTTCGTCCACGTAGGCGCCGATGTTCACGTAGGAGGGCATGAGGACCGCGTTCTTCGCGATGAACGCGCCGCGGCGCGCCATGGCGGGCGGCACGACCCGGAAGCCGGCTGCGCCGAAGTCGAACTTCGGCCCGAACTTGGAGCCGACCTTGTCGTAGTAGCGCGTGCCGGCGCCTTCGATCACCCGGTTGTCTTCCAGCCGGAACGAAAGCAGCACGGCCTTCTTGATCCACTGGTGCGTCACCCATTGGCCGCCGGTCTTCTCGGCCACGCGCAGGCGCCCGGCGTCGAGCCCGGCGATGACGTCCTCCACGGCTTCCTTCACTGCTTCGGGCGCGTTACCGGGATTCAGGGAGGCGCGCTGCTCCCAGGCTTGGTCGATGATCTGTTGGGTATTCATAGGCTCATTTACAAAGATGCGGCAAGGCCGCTGATGCGCTCGATGGCCTCGGTGCATTCGGCGAGCGGGGGCACGAGCGCGATGCGGATGTGGTTGGCGCCGGGATTGACGCCGTCGACCGCACGCGCGATGTAGCTGCCGGGCAGGACGAGGACGTTCTGCTCGACGAGCAGGCGCCGGGTGAACTCGGCGTCGTCGATCGGCGTCCGCATCCAGAGATAGAACCCGCCGTCGGGCATTTCCGTTTCCAGGGGCGCCTTCACGCGCGGCAGGCAGGCGCGGTATTTCTCCGCGTACCGGCGGCGGTTGTCCTCGACGTGCTTTTCGTCGTTCCAGGCGGCGATCGATGCCGCCTGTATGGCGAGGCTCATGGCCGAGCCGTGGTAGGTGCGATAGAGCAGGAATTTCTTGATCAGGGCCCGGTCGCCCGCCACGAAGCCCGATCGCATGCCGGGGGCGTTCGACCGCTTCGACAGGCTGGAGAACGCCACCAGCCGCTCGTAGGAGCGGCCGAGCTGCCGGGCCGCCTGCATCGAGCCGAGCGGCGGGTCGTTGCAGTAGATCTCGGAATAACACTCGTCGGAGGCGATGATGAAGCCGTGGCGATCCGCCAGCTCGAATACCTGGCGCCAGTCGTCCAGGCCCATGACGCGGCCGCTCGGATTGGCGGGCGAGCACACGTACATCAGCTGGACGCCGTCCCAGTTCCCCGGCGTTCCATAGATCGGCGCCGCGCCAGCGAGGAAGGCCGCCCCTTCGTATATTTGATAGAAGGGGTTGGGGCAGACGACCTTCGCCCCGCAAGTGGGATCGAGCACCGTCTGGGCGAAGGCGAAGAGCGCCTCGCGCGAGCCGTTGATCGGCAGGACTTCCGTTTCCGGGTCGGGCGGCGGGATGCCGTAGCGGCGCGCCAGCCACGCGGCGATCGCCTGGCGCAGCTCGGGCGTGCCGATGGTCAGCGGATAGGCGGCAAGGCCGTCCAGCGCCCGGGTCAGAGCGTCCTTGACGAGCGCGGGTGTCGGATGCTTCGGCTCGCCGATCGAGAGGTTGAGCGGCTTGAGCGACGGGTTCGGGGTCGCGCCGGCCGTCAGCGCGCGCAGTTTTTCGAACGGATAGGGCTGCAGCCGGGCGAGGAGCGGGTTCAAGCTTTGCCGGACCAGCCCTTCTTGCGGTGTTCCGCGAAGACGGAAGTCGTGATGCCGCCGCGCACGGCGAAGCGCGACTCGAGCCGCATCCAGCGCGGCTTCGTCGCCTTCACCAGGTCATCGAGGATCTTGTTGGTGACCGCTTCATGGAAAGCGCCTTCGCCGCGGTAGGACCAGATGTAGAGCTTGAGCGATTTCAGCTCCACGCAGAGGCGATCCGGCACGTAGTCGAGCACGAGGTGCGCGAAGTCCGGCTGGCCGGTCATCGGGCACACGCAGGTGAACTCCGGGATCTCCATATGGATCCGGTAGTCGCGCTCCGGCGCGGGGTTGGCGAACGTTTCTAGCCGCTTGCTGGGACGCGAAGGCACTCGAGACAACCGAAGGGAAGCCGCGACGGATAGTATCACGCGCCCGCTGTCAACACCGTCTGTCGGGGCTCGATTGCTTCCAAAGCGCGCGCGGAAAACGCTATTATTTTCGGGTGCGGTTAACTCAAATAAAGCTGTCTGGTTTTAAGTCCTTCGTAGATCCCACAACGATTCA
>Ga0070681_10000238_pt1 | contig 43318 bp, 42 predicted proteins | sample KBSC83BmetaG_FD_65650 | JGI IMG/M metagenome (GOLD analysis project Ga0070681, IMG submission 65650) | Corn rhizosphere microbial communities from Kellogg Biological Station, Michigan, USA - KBS C8-3B metaG | ecosystem: Host-associated > Plants > Roots > Rhizosphere | place: USA: Michigan...
AATCGTTGCACAGGACATCGCGAGAAAACTGCAGCAGTTCGTGGAAATCCTGCATCCCGGCTGAGCGTTCCCGAAGCGGTGAATTCAATTGTTCAATGTCTCCGTCAGTTTATTCAAGAGCCGGTTCAAATCTCTGTCGGATTGCCGCTGCTGTTCAATCTTTTCCACGGAGTGCATCACCGTGGTGTGATGCTTCCCGCCAAATTGCCGTCCGATTTCCGGTAATGACGCCTCTGTCATCTGCTTGGCCAGGAACATGGCAATCTGCCGCGGGAAGACGATCGCGCGCGAATTACTCTTGGCCTTGATCTCTGCCGCCCTCAAGCCAAACTGCTCTGCCACGGCTTTCTGAATGGCATCAATCGTAATTTTGCGAGTCTGAGAGTCGATGAAGTTCTTGAGTACCTGCTGCGCCGTTACCAGACTGATCTCGGCGCCGGTCAAGGAGCAATAGGCCACCAAGCGGACCAGCGCGCCTTCCAGTTCGCGCACATTCGTGCGCACATTGGAAGCGATGTACAGCGCCAGGTCAGTGCCCAGAGTGATGCGGTCCGATTCCGCTTTTTTCTGCAGGATGGCCACCTTGGTTTCCAGGTCCGGCGGCTGAATGTCCGCGATCAATCCCCACTCAAAGCGTGAACGCAGGCGATCTTCTATCTCCGCCAGCTCCTTTGGTGGGCGGTCACTGGCGATTACGATCTGCTTCATGGACTCGTGCAGTGCATTGAAGGTGTGGAAGAACTCTTCCTGTGTACGCTCTTTCTGGGCCAGGAACTGGATGTCGTCGATCAGCAGCACGTCAACGTTTCTGAACTTGTCACGGAAGCTCGTCATGCGGTCATAGCGCAGCGAGTTGATCATCTCATTGGTGAACTTTTCGCTGGAAGCATAGCAAATCGACGCGTGCGGCTGCCGTCGCTTGACCTCGTGGCCAATCGCCTGCATCAGGTGAGTTTTGCCCATGCCCACCCCGCCGTACAGAAATAGCGGGTTATAGGCCTTGGATGGACGCTCTGCGACGGCCTGGGCCGCTGCGTGAGCGAACTGGTTCCCGGCGCCGATCACAAAAGCATCAAACGTATATTTTGGGTTCAGCTGCGCTGCGGAATCCCAGTCGAACCGCTGCTGTTTGCTTGTGCCGGTCTGCGGCGCGGGGACGGAAACCGGAGCAAATCCACCATCGGGACGCACCGGCGGGAGACTCGGGTCATCTTCCACGGTCACAAACTTCACGTCCTGATATTGCGGCTCAAGCGTGTCCATTGCCTCTTGAATGAGATCGCCGAATTTATCGCCGATGTGCCGGAACTCGGGCGTGGGCACGCGTACGAAGATCACGTTCCCCGTCGTGTGGCTGAATCGTGTTGGCTTCAGCCACGTGTCATAAGAGTGGCGGCTGATTTTCTTTTCAATAGCGGAAAGAATTCGTGTCCATGGGTTCGCAGTTGCGGTGACGGTCGCAGTGGATAAAGACATTGCCTGAGTTTTTCCTGTTGCGAGCCGGCCAGGGGCCCACGTAGTAAGAACCGAACCTGCATGCTCCGCACGGGCGCTACGGAGCAGTTGAACAGCTATTTGCAGACAAAAAATTTCAATTGACTGGACGGCATACTAGCACAAGCAATCCGCTGTGGAAACGCGAGGAAAACCTTTTTTGAAATTTTTTTCGCAGACGGTGTCAGTTGAAAACTTTTTCTGCACAAAGATCAGTTCGTTGTAGCGGCATTGGTGCAAATTCCTGGTTCTATTTGTCGCAGAATGAAGACAGGGTCGGAAATTTTTCATTCACGCGTGCTCGAATCCGCGAATGCGGTTTGAAGTCTGAATGTTTCCTAAGATGCGCTCTTCTCTGATGGGCTGACAAGCACTTGATCGCAAACAGGCCCGCCGCGTATAGCACCAACGCGGGATTTGCTTTATACTTTTTGTTTGCACATAGCAAAAAGATTTTCGTGTAGGAGCGCCATACTCAATGCCCAAGCGCACGTTTCAACCTAACCGCCGCCGCCGGTCCAAGACGCACGGTTTTCGCACGCGAATGAAGACCAAGAGCGGCCGGGCAGTGCTTTCGCGCCGTCGCGCCAAGGGGCGCAAGCGTGTTTCCGTGAAGCCAGGGTTCCGGGAGTAATTTCAAGAGAGTTGCAGTTGGCCTCCCAACGAGTTGCAGACAGTCCTTCAGCCGGGTTTCCCAGGCACTCGCGGCTGCTGAAACACTCCGACTTTCAGCGTGTGTACCAGGGGGCAAAGAAAAGCTTCTCCGGAAATGTTACTGCGTTGTACTGCGAACGGCGCGACGGGAACCCTCCTGGGCCGCGGATCGGCTTCGCCGTAGGCAAGGTTCTCGGAGGAGCAGTTGCGCGAAACCGGATTCGACGCAGAATGCGGGCCGCAGTCGCGGCTCAACTGCAAACGTTGACCCGCCCGGTGGATGTTGTATTGCACCCGCGTAAATCAGTGCTGGACCTGGAGTTTGCCCGGCTGAAAACGGAGATTCAGCAGCTATTTGCCGCCATTCAGAAAGGCGCAGGACGATGAAGGCCGCCGCCGAAAGGCTTTTGAAAGTGTACAAGTACCTGGTTTCGCCATTGCTGCCGCCGGCGTGCCGGTTTGTACCCAGTTGCTCGGAATACGCCGCTGAGGCGGTTGCACGGCACGGTCTCTTTCATGGTGCCGTGCTCTCTTGTTGGCGACTGCTGCGTTGTAATCCCCTGGCCCGGGGCGGCTATGATCCCGTACCTACGACTCGATTGAGATCAAAGATTTGACCGAATACCGCAACCCTCAAGACGATCCAGGCTCACAGAAGCGGCTAATGCTCGCCTTCTTTCTGGTTTTTGTGCTCATCGCTGTGATGCAGTTCTTTATTAAGCCGCCGGCCAAGCCTCCGGAGCAGAAACAGAAAACCGCGCAAACCCAAACCACCCCCGCCGCGCCCACGGCTTCTACAATTGCTTCTCCTGCGCCTGCGGTAAAAGCGGCCCCGGCTCGCGCACGCAAAGCTGCGGTGAAAGAGGCCGCAACGGAAACAGAAAGCGTGCTCGAGAATGATGCCTACAAGATTACTTTCACCAATCGCGGAGGGCTGGTTAAGTCGTGGATTCTGAAGAAATACAAGGACGATAAAGGCGGACCGCTCGATCTTGTCAACGCCTCCACCGCGCCCGTTCTCGGATATCCATTTTCATTTTTCTCCTATGACAAGGATCTTGAAAAGAAGCTGAACAGCGCTCTTTACGTGGTGCACGGGACCGGGTCGCAGGACGAACCGATCGTTTTTGAATATTCTGATGGTGATATTTCCGCCCGCAAGGTCTTCCGTCCTGAAGGAAAGAGCTACGTTGTCTCGCTCGAAACCGAGGTAACACGCGGGGGCGAACCGGTTACAGCTTACCCGCAATGGCCGGGTGGAGTTGGCGATCAGGCCAACCTTGGAGCGTACGCCAGTACGACCATTGACTGGAACGAGAACGGCAGCATTGAGAGAAAAGCCGCTACCTCCGGCAACTTCGTCACCGGTCACAAGTGGGTCGCGAATGGGCAGACCGTCAACGATCCATTTTACTGGGCTGCCCTGGTGGACAAGTACTTTGCTGTGGCGTTCATGCCTCCATCTCCGCAAGGCACTGCGCTGGTCACACTGAACAATCAGGTTGAAATTCCCAAGAACCCGTCTAATCCAAATGACACCAGCAAGGAAAAAGTTTCCGTGCTCGGCGCCGCATTTGGCAGCACCACAGGGCTAACACGTCTACGCATTCTGGCTGGTCCGAAAGCTGTGGACCTCCTTGAAGGCACGCAGGCTCAGCCGGGCGGCCCTGATCTCCGTGGCATTCTGGATTTTGGCACATTCGGATTTATCGCCAAGCCTCTGTTTCTGTGGTTGAAATGGACCTATGAACACTGGATCCCGAACTGGGGCTGGTCCATCGCTTTCCTGACCGTCGTGATCACCATGGCGCTCCTGCCGCTGCGAATGTCCAGCCAAAAGTCGGCGCTGAAAATGCAGAAGATCCAGCCGCAGGTCAAAGCCATCACGGAGAAATACAAGCGCTACAGCATCACGGATCCGCGCCGTCAGGAAATGCAGAAAGAAATGTCCGCGTTGTACAAGAAAGAAGGCGTGAATCCGATTGGCGGCTGCTTCCCCATGCTGTTGCAGATGCCCTTCCTTTTTGCCTTCTACGCGATGTTGGGCAGCGCCATTGAGCTGCGCCTTGCACCCTGGCTGTGGATCAAAGACCTTTCCGCTCCTGATCCCACGCATATTTTGCCCATTGCCATTGTGGTCTCCATGTTCGTAATGCAGAAGAGCACGCCTCAGGCAGGTATGGATCCGGCGCAGCAGAAGATGCTCAACTTTATGGGCCCGCTGATGATTGGTGGAATTAGCTGGGGCGTTGCATCCGGGCTCTGCGTTTACTGGGCCATCAGCAACGTGCTTGGATACGTACAGCAGATTTTCCTGAACCGCTCTGAACTGGCTCAACAGGTCCGCAAAAGCCAGGAGCGGCGGGCCACTCGCAAGAAATGACATTCCGGTAAGCGCGAATTCCGCTTGGAAAGATTGTTAATGATGCTTCAGGACAAGGTTGCAGCGGCAAAAAAAATCGATTTGCTTCTAAAGAATGTAATCGCTTCAGGCGGTTTTCGGCTGAAGTATCGCATCACCGTAAACCCGCCTGTGACCGCCGGACTGGAGCTGGAAACTCCGGACATTCTGGTTGAGCTTGCCGGCCCTGACAGTGATCTGGTTCTGGAGCGCGGCGGCGAGCTGCTGCGATCGCTTGAAACGCTCGCGCATGAAGCAGTCCGACTCCATGGTGAAGAGCACGACCGCATCGCGTTTGATTGCCGTGGCTACCGTGCCGCCCGCCACCGTGAGCTAAAGCTTGCCGCCGATGTTGCCGCAGAGAAGGTGCTGCGTACAGGGGTGCCCTACTCCTTCGCCCCCATGTCTTCCCGCGAGCGCCGGCTGATTCATCTGGCCTTTCGCGACCACCAGTCACTGGTAACGCAAAGTGAAGGCGAGGGGCTCCGCCGCTACGTCGTTCTTTATCCCAGAGACTATAAGCCTGCCAGGCCCGCACGCCGATAAGTACTCTTCCTTAACATGATCCTGTCTCGATCGGGGTATGATTCCCATTACAGCAAGCGTGCCAACGGGGTGAAGACAGCGCCCCGCCCTGGAATTTGAAGCCGCAGAAAAGAAAGTATCCACAATGTCCACGACCGTAACCATGATCGGCGAAGTTCCGATCTTTGAATTGCTCGATGCCGAAGAGCGCGAAGCTCTCGCGCAAATGATGGATTGCCGCGACTACAGGGCCGGCGAGGTCATCTTCCATTACGGCGATGCCGGAGGAGCAATCTTCATCCTGCGCAGCGGCCGGGTAGAGCTCTTTGTTGAAAGCAATGACGGCGAGAAGATCATGCTCGCCGAAAATGAACGCGGCGACGTCATCGGCGAGCTCTCATTCCTTGACGGGGGACCGCGCACCGCCACCGCTCTGGCGCGCGAGGACACTCAGCTCCTCACCATGGATCGTGAGCGGCTGGTCGAATTCATTGATCACCATCCTCACGCCGCCATGGACCTGCTTACGGTTGTTGGCCGCCGGCTCCGCACCACTGACGACTTGCTGCGCACCCGCGTATCCCGCAACTTGAACGTGGAAGAAGAAGAACGGTTGACCACGGGGCAGCGTGTCGCAGACAAGGTCGCAAGCTTTGGCGGCTCGTGGAAATTCATCGTCATTTTCGGCGTGGTCATGCTGGTCTGGGTGGTGTTGAATACATCCGCGCTGTTCGGGCGCCACTTTGATCCCTACCCGTTCATCCTTCTCAACTTATTTCTTTCCATGATCGCCGCAATCCAGGCTCCTGTCATCATGATGTCGCAGAACCGGCAGGCTGCCAAAGATCGCTTGAAAGGTGATCTGGATTATGAAATTAACCTCAAGGCCGAGCTCGAGGTGGCGCAGCTCCACCGCAAGGTAGATAACCTTTATGAGCGCCTTGAACAGCATTGGGCACGCATGGAAACCCGCAACCCACGTTGAGTCTTGAACCTGGATGACACCATCGTCGCCGTTGCTACTCCCCCGGGACGCGGTGGCATCGGAGTGGTGCGCATCTCAGGCAGCGAGGCGCGCAGCATCGCCTCCGCCATGCTTCGGCTCAGTCACCCAATGGAGGCGGGCCGTGCGTTGTTTGGTGAACTGATTGAGCCGGCTACGCAAGAGCGCATTGATGAAGTGGTTGTCACCTGCTTTGCCAGGCCGCACTCCTACACCACCGACGATGTTGTTGAAATCTCAGCGCATGGCTCGCCAGTTGTTCTCCGACACGTGATTGAATTGGCTACGGCATCCGGAGCCCGTCTGGCTGAGCCCGGTGAGTTCACCATGCGTGCCTTCCTGAACGGTCGCATCGATCTCACGCAAGCTGAGGCCGTCCGTGACCTGATCGAATCGCAAACGCTGTACCAGGCCAAAGTCGCCGCCCAGCAGCTTGAAGGCGCTCTCTCCAAACGTTTGCAGCCGGTGAAGAAGAAGCTGGTGGATTTGGTTGCGGTCATGGAGGCGGGAATTGATTTTGCGGAAGATGATGTCTCGGTTTTACCTGCGGATGAGATTCGCCAGCGCATCAACGCCGTTCAGCATCCGCTCGAGCAACTGCGGGCCTCTTTTGCTTACGGCAAAATCGTGCATGAAGGCTTTACGCTTGCTATTGTCGGCCGGCCGAACGTCGGAAAGTCGAGCTTATTCAATCGCCTGGTCGAGCGCGAACGTGCGATCGTCACCGCGACCCCCGGCACCACTCGCGACCTGGTTACGGAAACAGTCGCTCTCGGCGGCATTCCCGTTAAGCTCGTTGACACCGCGGGAATTCGTCAGTCACACGATGAGGCTGAAAGCATCGGGATCCGCAAATCCTATGAAGCCTTGAGCGAGGCGGACCTGGTGTTGGTGGTGCTCGATTGCACCCAGCCGCTCTCCACGGATGATAGTGAACTGCTCGTGGCCGGTCGCAGCCGCCATGCCTTCGCGGTCGCGAACAAAGCGGACCTTGATGCCGCCCGGCCTGTCTCGCTGGAGGATTACAAAGTGTTCCGCACGTCAGCGCTGACTGGCGAAGGCATTGACCAGTTGCGCCTGGAGATTCTCAGCCAGATTTCGGGCCATAGCGGCGCCGAGCACGAAACGGGATTTCTCACCAATGTCCGCCATCAGCGCCTGGTTGAGGAGTCCCTCGCCAGCCTCGATGCTGCGCGTGTCGCAGTAGAGCGCAAAATCCCCCACGAGATGATCATGCTTGATCTTTACGGGGCTCTGCGCCCGCTGGACGCCATCACCGGCGAAACCACGACGGATGACATCCTAAATCTGATCTTCAGCAGCTTTTGTATTGGGAAATAAAGTCAGGTTGGCGGCTTAGCGATGTCCGCGTGGTTGGTAATCATTCTCCTGCGAGTTGACTGCCTGCCATCGTCCATTCCGATACGCGAATACGTCAGTAAAAACGGTCTTGCGCACAGGCGCGCCGGACTTGTCCGTCGCCACGACGATTCCATTCACAATTCCCGTCGCGCCGTAAATTCTGACTTTCAATTGCTCAAAATGGCGCTGCAACTCATCGGCAGGACGTTTCCTGCTGCGCAAGAAATCTAGTTGATCTTGCTTCGAGATCATGCCGGAAGGCAACACGTGCACAAAATCATCGGCGAGAATCTTTTCTTGAATAGCCGGATCATCTTCGGCCTGAAGCCATCTCTGCTCCAGGGGCAGCAGCGCACGTTTGGCTCGAACCGCGTCAGGTTTAGGAATCTTCTGGGCATTGCCGCACAGCGTTAACATCAGCACGATAAAAAACAGGAAAAGTGTTTTGCGCCCTTGCATGCGCTGAGGATACTCCGGACGGCGCAGCGGGTGTATGGCTATGTCGGATTCACGCTAACGGTGACAATCTCTTGAATTTCCCCCGCGTCATCCCGGCCGCGTTCGAACGCGACGCCCGGCTTTCCGGCGAAGGTATTGGCCAGGCGCAGTTCTTTGATCTCGAACAGCCGGCCGCCGTCCCTGCCGATGTACTCGTCGTAGGTCACGCCTGAGATGTAGTAAGGATGGCCGCGCCAGATCATCAGCGCCGCCTGCTGTTGCTGCAGCCCTGCGATAATGGAATCCACCCTGCCCGGAGCGCCATCTGTGTACTGCAGCTCAAGCCGGACGTGCCGCCCATCGTCCAGTACGAACTCGTCATCCACCACTTTGGCCAGCGCGTCCATGGATGGCAGGTCAGCGCAGACTTCGCCGTAATTGAGCCTCATTACCCAGAAACTCTGGTCGAGCGCCACACCCTTGTCCGCAAGCATGGTTTCCAGGCCGGCGGCGAGCGCCCAATTCTCACAGCTCTGCTTGGCGGTGACCAGTTTGGCGGACTTGAGTTCGGCGGTCTGGTCGGGTTTGAGCTGGTAATCCTGGCGCAGCTTTTTGGATGGTTTATCGCCGCCCTGAAGGCTTATCACGCCCAGCAGGAAAAGCAACGCCAATGACCAGAATCTCCGCATGTCCGCCAAGTCTAGCTCGTCCAGCCGAGCGCGAGGAATACAGCTTTTGCCGGAGGTTCTTACTTTGCCAAGGCGGCGAGGGCCTGGCGAAAGAGCGCATCAAAGGATTCGGCGGACTTGTTCCCGAGCTGGCTTACTGCTTTTTCCGCCAGAGCGCGGTTGTAGCCCAGGTTCACGAGGGCGGAAAGCACATCCTCTTGCACCGGAGACGTCGCAGCTGCCGCGGGCACCCCGAAGGCCTCAAGCTTGTCGCGCAGCTCCAGCACCATCCGCTCGGCTGTCTTCTTTCCGATGCCCGGGATGCGTGTGAGCAGGGCCACATTGTTTCCCTTGATGGCCGCGACCATGGCTCCCGCCTGCATACCGCTCAGGATGGTGATCGCGAGTTTGGGCCCAATCCCACTCACGCTGATCAGTTTCTCAAAAAGCTGCTTTTCTTCCGGCCGCAAAAAGCCAAACAGAGCCAGGGCGTCTTCGCGGACATGAGTGTGAATGAAGAAAGCAACTTCTGCGCCCGCGGCGGGAAGATCAGAAAAAGTCGGAACGCTGATATTGACCTCGTAGCCCACGCCGGCAGCTTCAACCACGGCCTGGTTGGGATGCTTCGATAATAGCCTGCCGCGGAGGTGCGCAATCATCTATTCTGGTCGCTCCGCTCCAACCCGCTCGACTGAGCGCCGCTGGGATACGTCATAGATGCTCCTGGTAAGGCGCAGCTCGGCCGCCCGGCCTCGCTGCTCCTCAGCCGTGTCTACGGCGATAAATAATATTGAACTGAAATCCCGGATTTGGCGGAAACAGTTCCGCAACCTTCTTCAAGCGAGCAGCGAGCGCGGAGGGCGCCAGCAGCGGATACTCGCGCTCACGCAGCTCGTAATAGTCGACGTCAAGGCAGAGTGACAACAGGTAAATGGCAATGGCATCAGAGAACGCCGTCGCCAGATAGTCTGACTTGGCTTTTTCATCCACTCGGCCGGCCGCGGTCGCCTGTTTGCGGAATTCGAATGCATCCAGGCTGGTCTCGCCGCGCACGCTGCTGCTGGCCTGCTCCCATACCAGATCGGCGAAATGAGGCGAGATGCCAGCCCGGTCCACAAACGCATGGGCCACGTTGATATAAAACTCAAATGCAATTGAAAAACGGTCATCCAGCAGACGAGTGGAGATGAATACACACTGAGAATCGCCCGATTCGATGTTGCGATGACAGATCGCACGGTCCGTGAGCGAGGGATCGAAATGTTCCGCCACCAGCGTCTTATCGCCCTCTCCGATGGTCAGTGGAACAAAGTAGAAGGCCTTGCGGTCGAGCGCGGCCGCGATGGCTCCTGGAATGGCCTCGAGCATCCGTTCCAACTCGTCAGAAGGAAGCGTTACCTCGCCCGCCGTGGCATAGCATATGCCGTTGGGGGACTGGTTCACGCGCACGTTCCGGATGATCTCCTGCGCCGAGCGCATTTCCACATGGGCTGCCTGATCCACGGTATTATTCTAGCTTAGGGCTGGCGGCGTCACGCCGAATCGGGAATGTTATGGGAAAACTCATAGTTTGCGCAGGAATCGGGCTCGTCACCGGTGTGATCTGCTTCTTTTTGTCGGTGGCCTTTCTTTGCTTCGTTCTTCTGATCTATTGGGGCTTCAGCCACACTCATCCTGACATGTCACTGACCTACAAGGCGGCGGCCCCGGTAGCCGTTTTGGCGGCTTTGACCGGTTTCGCGATCAGCTTGTTTCGTATCTTCCGCACTGAGCCAGCCCACAAATAGCGTGTATATTTTTGGTTGATTATTGGTTTGACCCCCGCCAGAGCTGGATTTACACTTTTTTGCCCGCGATAACACATAATCCAAGGAGTCCTGATGAACGCTTTCCGGCGCTTCGCCGTCATCCTTCTGTCTGCATTTTTCACCCTGGGAATCAGCAAGGCATTTGCCCAGGAAAAAGTCGATCTCGATACCATCAGCCGCATCCGGTACGAAGGCTTCCACAACTCCAAAATCATGGAAATTGCCAGCGATCTCATGGATGGCATCGGCGAGCGCCTGACCGGCTCACCCAACATGAAGAAGGCAAATGAATGGACGCGCGATGAGCTCACTTCTTTCGGTCTGGTCAATGCTCATCTTGAACCTTGGGGCCCCTTTGGGCGCGGCTGGGCGAATGAATATATCAACGTCCACATGGTCTCGCCGGACATTGCTCCGATCATCGGATACGCGAAGGCCTGGACGCCGGGGACGAACGGCGTTGTACGAGGGCAGGTCGTTCGCGTCAACATTCGCACTCCTCAGGATTTCGCGCGCTACAAAGGCAAGCTGGCCGGGAAAATCGTATTGTTTGGCGAGGATCCCGAGATCAAGCCTTCCGTTGAGCCTCTCTCCGAGCGTTATAACGAGAAGTCGCTCGCTGAAATTGAGGAGTATCAAATCCCGAGTGAGCGCAATGAAGCACGCTTCCAGGAATTTCGCCGCCGCTTCCGCTTTTTCCAGCAGGTGAGCAAGTTCTTTGATGAGGAAAAGCCGCTAGCCATCATTGACCACAGTCGCGGTTCTTTTGGAGGCGGCACCGTGTTCGTCCAGCAGGGCGGTTCGTATAAGGAAGGGCAAACCGTCGGCACGCCGCAGGTCACCATCGCACAGGAACCATGGGACCGCATTGCCCGCTTGCTCTCGCAAAAGAAGGACGTTGAGCTCGAATTGAACGTCAAGAACGATTTCTACGACGCCAAGACGCAGTGGGATACCATTGCGGAAATCCCCGGCACAGACAAGAAGGACGAAGTGGTGATGCTGGGGGCGCACCTGGACTCCTGGCACTCCGGCACAGGCGCGACGGATAACGGCGCCGGTACGATTGTCATGATGGAAGCCGTGCGCATCCTGAAAGCGATTGGCGTCAAGCCTCGCCGTACTATACGGATTGGTTTATGGAGCGGTGAAGAAGAGGGCCTGCTCGGCTCCCAGTGGTACGTCGCTCACCACTTCGGTAGCCGCCCGCCATATAAGGACGCCGAGCGCCAGGGCGATCCGACCGTGATCCGGCGCGATGCTGGGCCCATGAGCATCAAGGAAGGCGAGCAATCGAAGGTTTCCGCGTACTTCAACGTGGACAACGGAACCGGCAAAATTCGCGGTGTTTACATGCAGGAAAATGCCGCTGTCGAGCCGATCTTTGAAGCATGGATGAAGCCTTTCCACGATCTCGGCATGGATACGCTGACCATGCGCAACACCGGCGGCACCGACCATCTTTCATTTGACGCTGTCGGCATCCCTGGCTTTCAGTTCATCCAGGACCCGGTGGAGTATGACACCCGCACTCACCACTCCAACATGGATGTCTATGACCGGCTCCAGCCCGATGATCTGAAGCAGGCGGCCGTGATCGTGGCGTCCTTCGTTTATCTTGCGGCGCAACGCGACCAGATGTTCCCGCGCAAGCCCATTGAGAAAGAGCTTCCGCCGATCCAGGAAGAGCAAGAGAATGCCTCGCCGGTGACCAATCCCAAAGCGGCAGACCAGCCGCAACAACCAAAACCCGCGGAGCAGCGGCCACCGAAATCGAACCAGCAGAAACCGCCAAAGCGGTAGTTCAGTTTCAACCCGGATAGCCACGGTGCGAACCGTGGCTTTTTCGTATTCTGGATTATTGCGCGGCTGCCGGGATCGAGGTCTGCGATGAAGATCTTTGCCAGAGCACGGAGGAGTCGATTTCCGCGATGGAACGCCTTCCGGTCAGCGCCATGGCTCTTTCGAACTCCTCCCGCAGAATGCGGATCACTCTTTCCACTCCCTCGGCTCCTCCTGCGGCAAGTCCATAGGCATAAGGGCGTCCAATCAGCACCGCGCGAGCCCCGAGAGCCAAGGCCATCAGAATGTCGGTCCCGCGACGAATCCCGCTATCCATCAGAACGGGAATGCGTCCGCGCACCGCGTCCACCACGCGCGGCAGAGCCTCAATGGCGGCGGGCAACATGTCGAGGTTGCGGCCGCCGTGGTTGGAGACAATGATTCCGTCCACGCCTGCTTCCACCGCCCGAACAGCGTCTTCTGGCGTGAGTATGCCCTTCAGGAAAACGGGAACTCCTGCGAATGAGCGCAGCCACTCAAGATCGCGCCAGTTGAATGTTGGGTTGGAAAGAAGATCGTAGATGCCGGAGCCACGCGTTTGACGGCTTGCCAATTTGAGCGTTTCCGCAAGTCCGTGCAATTGAGGACAGTCGATTCCCGGCGGAGGCGCGAACTTAATCTGGCCGTAGCGGCAGCCGAGCACCGGCGTGTCCACGGTGAGGCAAATAGCCTTGCAGCCCTGGGACACGGCGCTCTCCACCATGTTGCGCGTAAATCCGCGGTCGCGTTGTGCATAAAGCTGGAACCAGATTGGCTGCTGCGTCTGCTCTGCGATCTCGTCAATGGCGGTCGTGGTAAATGAACTGATCACGAAAATTGTGCCTGTGGAGTTGGCAGCCCGCGCTGTCGCCAGCTCGCCGTCCGGATGAAACAGCCGCTGGTAAGCAATGGGAGCCAGAAGAATGGGCGACTCCACCTCCGCGCCGAGCAGGGAGATCCGGGTGTTGATCTCGGAGACATCCACCAGCACACGGGGCGACAGCGACAAACGCTCGAACGCAAGGCGATTTTCTCGCATCGTGATCTCGCCAGCCCCGCCTGAACGTATGTAGTCATAGGCCATCTGTGACAGCCGTTTGCGCGCCAGCGTCTCAAACTGCATCACATCGGCCACAGGCAGACTCGTTGTCGGGGTTGAACGTGTACGTTTGGCTTTTTTTAGCATTTCCTCTCCAAGATCCCGCACTATTGAGCGCTATAGCCGCCGTCCACCGGGAAAGCCGACCCCGTAATCCATGCCGCCTCATCGCTCGCGAGGAAAACGGCCAATCCAGCAATTTCGGCTGGCTGGCCGAAGCGACCCATCGGGTGCGCCGCGATCCGCTGCTGGCGCGCCTTCTCGTCCAGATTGAAAGCGGCTACTAGTTCCGTTTCTACAATTCCGGGGCAGATGCAGTTAATCCGGATATTTTCAGTGGCATGATCCAGCGCCATGGCGCGCGTCATGGCGAGCACGGCGCCCTTTGAGGCGGCATATGCCACACGGTTGCGGGCTCCAAGGGAACTCAGCACAGACCCAATGTTAATGATGGAGCCACCGCCGGCAGCCCGCAGGTGCGGAAGCACTGCGCGCGAAAGCTGCCATACCGCGCGCACATTGACACTGTACGTTTGCTCCCATTGCGAATCGCTGAGCGATTCCGCCGTGCCGGGAAGAAGCACCGCGGCGTTATTGACCAGCGTGTCGATTCGGCCGAATCTCTCCAGCGTTCGCGCCACCAGCGTTTCCGGCGTGTCGTGGTCAGAAACATCTGCGGCTACGGCCAGACATGATGGACCGATCTCGGTAGCTGCGCGTTCCAGCTTCCCGTGATCGCGGCCGCAGATCGCAACTCGGGCGCCTTCGCGAACGAAGGCCTGCGCTATAGCTTTGCCGATCCCGCTGCCGCCGCCTGTGACAATTGCCGCTTTCCCGTTTAGCCGCATCGCAACGATTGTAATTGCCGGAGGACGTATTCTGAACCGCTGCTCCGCTGGCCACCGAAGCTTCCTATTCCGTTGGTCGCACGCCAGCAGCGCGCAAAATCTCCGCTGCCGCTTTCTTCCCCGAGCCCATTGCGCCGTGAACCGTGCCATTGTGTCCTTCAATACTCGCGGCTTCACCTGCGAAGAAGAGCGTTTCTTCAAGGGGCACCTCCAGATCCAGCGGAGCAGTCAATCCCCCTTGGAGCACGTAGCTGTAAGCACCTCGTGAAAAGGGATCTGCTTGCCAGTCGTGAACAAAACCGCGCTGGAGATGTGAGCCGAGGGCCACCTTATCTATTTCCAGGATGCGCCCCAGCGATTCCATCGCATAGCGGATGAGTTCGTCGGGGTTCTTGCCGGCGAGCGCTCGCGCATATCTGCCGGCAGCCCATCCGGTTAGAATCGGATAGGGTAGCGGATTGGGACTCCACCACGTGGGGAACTGCGGGTCATCTGTGAACAGGAAACTGAGATTCCGCATCTCCGGCAGCGTTTCCCAGAACTGGTCGCGAAAACAGAGGCTTACGCGGATTACACGCCCCATTTCAAGCGAAGCAAAAGCGCGTTGCTTTTCCAGAGGTAATGGTGGACTGAAGTGCACCGCGCCCGATTGAAGCACGCCCAGCGGCAGTGTGATGATCGCGCGGGGCGCTTGCAATGCCCCTACGCGGGTTTTCACGGTTACTCTGCCTTCCTGCCACTGAATTTCGGTCACTGCAGAATTCGGCAGGAGTTCGCAGTTGGGCGGCTCAGCCTGTTCCAGAATTGCATCCACGAGCCCGCTATAGCCGTGCTTTACACGGAATGAAGTCTCCCCATCGATCTCTTCTTCAGCCGAGGTGGTTTTGACTAGCCAGTGCACGCTCACGCGCTCAGGATTGGCTGCATGAAAGCCTTCCACAAAATCCAACGCGAGTTGCTTTGTTTCCGGACCATAGCGGGACGCGTCAATGTATTGCTGGAACGACTGGTCAGGCCCATCGTGAGGCATGTTTTCAAACAGATGATTGACCTCGGCCATCACCGAGCCGGAGTCACCCCAAACACCGTTTCGCTTCCGACGCATCTCACCGGCGACCTCAGCAATGTCGAGCCGCTTCGCCTTGATCAGCTCAAACATATCTCGCGAGCGGCCGTGGACGAACTCGGCGCCGAGTTCCACCGGGAATCCGAGGCTGTGATCAGTGAAGATCCGGCCGCCCACGCGGTCACGTGCTTCCGGAACCACGGTTTTGAGCCCTGCAGCCGAGAGCTCACGCGCAGCCGTCAGACCTGCAGCGCCTGCTCCAATCACCAGAACGTCCGGCCTACTGGTCATTACGAAGCGAGGCTGTGACCTGGTTTGCCTCTGAAGATGTAGGCAGGGGATAAATACCAAGTGAACGAGCGGCGCCGATATCCACCGTGAGCACTTCGTTTTGCGGTGTCTTGGCTAGCCAGCCTTGAGCGCGGCGGGTTGCCGCTGTGAATGTGCCCTCAGGAAGGACAGTCAAATCGAGATAGAGAATGTGCTGTGAACCTGGGCCGAGCTTAACTCCTACGAAAGCGTGGCCGGGTACAACCACGATCAACGGCTGCATTCCCAGATTTTCCATGGCAGAAGCAAATACTACGCTCACGTCGATGCAGTTGGCATTATTGAGGTTGAGTGTTTCTCGGGGCAGGCGAATGCGTTCAGTTTCTCCGGGATAATTGCCGAAGGTGTAAATGCTGCTTACGTAGCTGAGGCGAGATTGCTTCAGCGCGTTGAACACGGCACGTGCCTGGGTGCGAACGTCTCGCTCAAGATTCCGGCCGGGCACGCGATTATATCCGCGCAGCCTGCCGCCAGGCATCAGTTTCTGTGCTCGCGCGACCAGTTGCAGTACTGAATCATCATGCGGCGTAACCCATCGCGCCAGCAGTTGCGCGTTGGAGAATTTGCGCCCCCAATACAGATCGGAAGATGCGTGGATGAAGACCGGCCGCTGCTGGGCGAAGGTGTGGCCGCTGCCGGGATCCCTGACTTCTACGTCGAGGACGGCACGGCGTATTTCGCCGTTCTGATAGGCATTAGCAAGGAGCTCAGGGTTCAGATCGAATGTGCGTACTTCGTGCGGACCGATGATTGCTGTTTGTCGCAGCTCACCGCTCCAGCCCCGTAGCTGCGCGGTAATAATCTGCATCACCGGCTTGGCTGCGGTGTTGGAGATGCTCAAAACAGCCACGGGCCAGTAATCCGTCGCCCTGCCACCGGACAGAGCGGGGAAGATTTCGCCTCGCCCCGGGAGATTGAGCTCGTAATGTACTTGCAGCGGCGAAGCCGGAGAGCTCGCAGGCTTCATCTTGGCGGGGAGCGCAGGTTCTTCAATGGGAACCAGTGCAAGCTTGCGAACAAAAAGGTAACCCCAGGCCAGAGTACCACCCAGCGCCAATGTGGTCAGAAAGAAGACGAGCGCAAGCACACGCGCAGCTTTGGCAGAAACCCCGGACAATAGCATCTATCTATTGGGTGTTGGACAGAGCTGGCGGGTTGCAAAAATCCAGCTCGCCTCGGCCGCGCATCCTAGTCCGAGCTAAGCAGACAGGACTACTTTTTCCCGCCCTGTCTCTGCAAAGGCGGCGATGCTTTCCAGAAATCAGGGTCATCTGCAATCCATTCTCCTTCGGGATTACTGATGGACGGGTTAATCGAGAAGACGAATGTTTCAGTGCTGACAATGGATGCAGCCTGCAATTCCCTTAGATGGCCGCGAATACTGTCATCCAGATCGTCATAATCAAGCAGGCTATCGAGCGTACTCGCTGCCGACCGAAAACTCCGATGCGGCAGGAACGTGATGTACGTATCATCTGGAATTCCTGATATCGCCTGGTACACGAGCCTATTGTCGACCGTGCCGGCGCGCTCTCGCGCGCTGCGAAGCAGAAGCTGGCTTTCTTCGTACTCCTGCTCGTGTCCCGGATGAACTTTGACTACGCTGACAATATAGAAGCGGGTTTGCGCAGGAACCAAGCCGCGATTCCGGGAAAGATCTCCACGGTAGCGCAGAAAAATTGTGTGAGGATCGGAGACCAGGTTCGTTTTGCCTTCCATAAGGCGGTTGAGGTCCGCTGAAAGAGCAGCATTGCGCACAAATGGCTGATCACTGCTTTCCATAGCGGCATAGGAGTCAAAGCCTGAAAGGAACCAAACTTCCTGCGGCCCCGTTTTGGCTTCCATAGCCATGTAAGGCCAGGTGCTGTTGCGCGCGCACGCCGAGGCTGCTTCAGCCTCAATTTTGATGTATTCCGCCATTTTGCCCGGCTTCACGGCATCCACATAAATCTGCAGGATGTCGGGTGGCGGGTCTGCAGCCTGTTGGGCGAGCGCAGGCAGAATAAGAGACACCAATAGCAAGGCAAAACGCAAAGGACGCATAGCGCACATTTAAGCAAACAGCGTGGCTGATGTCATCCGGAAAAGAAGTAACGAAAGTGCTTACGAATGCGATGCCACCGGAACTTTGGCGTCCACGAAGGCCACGGATTCTTCCAGAATCTCCTGAACCAGCGCCGGTGATGACGCTTCCGCGTAAATTCGCATCAGCGGCTCCGTACCGGAGGAGCGCAGAAGCACCCAGGATTCGGCGCCTTTGTCGTAGATCGGCGCGTCGAGAAAAAACTTGATGCCGTCGAGGTTTTCTTTGCGCAGAACCTTGAAGCGACCGAGCGTAGTTGTGTCGCTTGCTGCAGCGCGAACGATTGCGGCGTTTTTAACATCGTTGGGGATGTGCAGGTCGCGCCGGGCATAAAAGTGCGGGCCGTACTCGGATTGCAGAGCGGCTACGAGTTGTCCCAGGCTTTTGCCCTCATCAGCCATCACATTGGCCAGCAAGAGCGCGTTCAGGATGCCATCACGCTCCGGCAGATGGCGCTGCATGCCGATGCCCCCGGACTCCTCGCCCCCGATCAGCACCTGACGCTCCATCATGAGATCACAGATAAACTTAAAGCCGATGCCGCACTCGACGAGCTTGCGCGAGTGCCTGGCGGCAATACGATCGAGCATTCGAGTGGTGTTGAACGCTCGCACCACGTCGCCAGGCCAGTCAGGATGACGCTTTAGAAGCCATTGCAACAGGATGGAGTAGATTTTGTGCGAGTCCACAAAGCTGCCGTCCTCTGCAGCGGCGCCGATGCGATCGGCATCGCCATCAGTTGCGAAACCGGCGTGACATTTTTCCTTTACCACGGTTTCCTGCAGCATGCGGACGTGCGGCTCAATGGGCTCGGGATTAATTCCGGGAAACAGCGGGTTGACCTCGCTTCTGATCTGGACGTGCGGTATGCCGCGCTCTCTGAAGATATCGGCCAGCACATTGCGTCCGGAACCGTACATGCAATCGATGGCGACCTTGAAATTGGCCTTTGCGATCTTGTCGAGATCAGCGAACTTCGTGATTGCGGCGACGTAAGGCGTCTTGAAGTCTGTCTCCTCAACTTTTGCGGCCATGGCTTTTGGCATGGCGCCGGCCCGGACCTCGGCCTCAATCTGGGCGATGATGGCCGGGGTGGCGGAGCCTCCATAATTCGCCTTGAACTTGACGCCGTTCCAGCTCCAGGGATTGTGGCTGGAGGTAATCATCACACCGCCGGCCGTGCCAAAGTGTTTCACCGCGTATGACAAAGCGGGCGTGGGGGTATAGTCATTCGAAATTTTAACGGGAATGCCGGCCTGAGCGATCACCTCGGCGGCAGCCTGAGCAAAGCGGCGCGAACCAAAGCGTGTGTCGTATCCGATGACCAGCCCGCTTCGTGGATCCTCCTTCTTCAGGACATAGGCGGCGATTGCGCCGGCAACGCGGCGAACGTTTTCGAATGTGTAATCTTCGGCAATTACACCCCGCCAGCCGTCGGTACCGAATTTAATTTCGTCAGCGGACATGTATCACACCAGTTCCGTCATTTTTTTTTCCTTCAGGTACTTCACGATCTTGCCCACATCCTGCGAGTGCTCGCGCGTGGTAATCAGGATTGCATCTTCCGTTTCCACTACCACCAGATTGTCCACGCCTACGGCGGCCACGAACTTCTCGGGTGCGTAAATGTAGTTGCCGGTTGCATTCACGGCGTAGATATCCTTGCTCTCCACCACATTCTGATCTTCGGTTTTGTAATGCAAAGCATGGTGCTCGTACAAGGCAGCCCAGGAGCCAAGATCGTTCCAGCCGAAGTCAGCGCGCAGGCAGAGCAGGTTCGACGAATGCTCCCCTTTCGCGGAACGCGGTTCCAGCACTGCGTAATCAATGCTGATGTTTTCGCATTGCGGATACAGTTCCGCAAAAACATGGGGGAAGTTCTTGCTGCCCCAGGCATCGGCAATTTTCTCAAGGTGGGGGGCCGACTCAGAGAAATGCTCCCGCAGGGCATTGGTAAGGGTGCGCGCGCTCCAGACAAACATACCGCTGTTCCAGTAGTAATTCCCGGCGACAAAGAACTCATCCGCTTTGGCCTGATTGGGTTTCTCCGTAAAGCGGCGCACGCGGAACAGCTCAGGATCAAGCTGATCGCCGGTTTCAATGTAGCCATAACCGGTTTCGGCGCGGGTGGGCTGGACGCCCATCACGACAATGTTCTCGCCTTCAGAGGCAATACGGATGGCGCGTTCAAGAACCAGGCAAAAACGTTGCTCGTTGGCGATTACATGATCGGCGGGAAACATGCCGATGATCGCTTCAGGATCGAGCCTATTGAGCAGAAAAGCGGCAAGGCCGATGGCGGGCGCAGTATTTCTTGGTTCCGGCTCGACAACCACATGCTCGGGCGGAATCCCCGGGAGTTGACGGACGATCTCATTGTTGACGAAATTGTTGGTAATGATCCAGAAATCCTGTTCTTTACCCAGCGGCACAAGGCGCTGTACGGTCTTTTGGATCATCGTATCTTTTCCATCCAGGGCGAGCACTTGCTTGGCCAGACGGCGGCGGCTGCGCGGCCAGAACCGTGTGCCACTCCCGCCTGCCAATATCACTGGATAGAAATGGGGCATAGAAAGCAAATCAGCAGTTTAAGGCCTTAGCCTATCGCTGAAGGCTCATCTTGAGGTTGCGCCAACTTCAAAAAGCACCGTCCTGGGGTGCTCAACTTCTTCCGCAGGCAATGAGGAGCAGAGAAGATCCAGCTCCCATTGCGGACGCAGAACAAACGTTTCCACACATGCTGGTATAACCACAGCTTCGCCCGCCGCAAGTGTCACCGGCGCGCTCCCTTCGTGCTCCACCACTCCGCAGCCCCCGGTGGCCACCAGGCACCAGACGCTCTGGCGGGCATGGCCCTGGCGCTGAAATTGCCAGGGTTGCTTTAACCCAAATTTGTCCACGACAAAACAGGGCGAGCTGAGCAGGTTGCGCTGCGTTTTCCCTTTGTCGCTGACGCTACGGCCCGGCGGAACTTTGCCGGCGCGCGTTTGTTCCTTGGTTGCGCGCAATCCCTGTTCAATGTGCAGTTCGCGCGGACGCCCGTAGTCATATAGCCTGAAAGTGGTATCGGAATTCTGCTGCGTTTCCACGATGATCGACCCCGGCCCGATGGCATGCACTGTGCCGGCATCCACATAAATCATGTCGCCGCGGCGAACATCGATCCAGTTGAGCAATTGCTCCATACGAACATTATGGATCGCGTGTTCGACCTCTTTCTTGGTCGTTCCCGGCTTCAGGCCGAGACCGATCTGCGCTCCGAGTTCCGCATCCACCACATACCAGCATTCGGTCTTCCCGCACGGCTGGCCCAGATCTCGCGCCCCGTCATCATCCGGGTGGACCTGCACAGAGAGCTTGTCCCGCGGGAATAGAAATTTGATTAACAAAGGAAAGCGCGAAGGACTGGGCGAGGCATCTCCGATAAGCTCTTGTCCGAACTCATGGCTGAGCTCCGCCAGTGTGCGGCCGGCAAGCGGGCCATTGGCGACCTTACAATCGTCGCCGGTGAGCCACGCTTCGCCGATGGGCTCTGAGGTTGCAAGATCAGGATATATAGGCGCCAGGCTGCGAGCGCCCCACACGCGCTCGTGAAACTGCGGCCGCATCAATAATGGATAGAGCTCAGGCATTCGGATCTAAAGGCTCACGGCTGGGCGATTCGGGCCGCGGATTCGATAAGTTTAGAGTCGAAGAAATTGAGAGGCGTTGTCCAGAGCACCTACTACGCCTTCTTAACGTTCGTTGCTCCAATGCGTTATCTCACAATTTGCCGAACCAGGCCTGCATCCGCTCAAGCCCGCGTTGGATTTCGTGGGATGACGTGGCGTAGGACAGCCGGATGTGCTCCCGCGTCCCGAAAGCCTCTCCTGGAACCGTGACCACATGGGCTTCGTGCAGGAGCCGCTTGGCCACATCACCACCCGAATGGATGCCGCTCTTCCCAAAGTACGCCGAAACGTTTGGATAGACATAGAAGGCGCCTTGGGGTTCGACGCACGTGATACCAGGAATCTTGCCGAGCAGCGCGAGCGTCTGGTCGCGCAGGCGGATGTATTCGGCCTTCATATCGGCGACGCATTGCTGCGGCCCGGAGAGCGCGGCGACTGCTGCCTTCTGGATCATGTGCGCGGAACTGGACGTGCTCTGGCTCTGCAGCTTGGTCATGGCGCTGATGATTGGCGCCGGGGCCAGCGCGTATCCAAGGCGCCAGCCAGTCATCGAGTAAGTCTTCGAAAGGGAGCCTGCTATGACCAGATGCTCCTTCGCGTCCCGGACTGATCCGGCGGAAAAGGTCCTGCCGGTGTAGTTCAGGTAGACGTAGCATTCGTCAGCAATCACGTAGATGCCGCGTTTATGGGCCATGCGCAGGATTGAGGTGAAATCCTCGGGGTCAATTACCGCGCCGCTCGGATTATTGGGGCTGTTGATGATAATGGCGCGGGTGCGGGGCGTGACGCGGCGTTCGATCATCTCGGCTGTCAGGCGGAAGCCTTCATTTTCATCCGTCTCGACATAGACGCACTTTCCCCCGCCGTATTCGATGATGTCCTTGAAGGAAACCCAGTACGGCACCGGCAGAATCACTTCGTCGCCGTGGTCAACAAGAACCTGTACCGCGTTAAACAGCGCAAGCTTGCCGCCGGTGGAGGCGATGGCTTCATCCGGCTTGTAATCGGAACCGAAATCTGAGGCATGGCGTTGCACAATGGCAGAGCGCAGTTCGGGCATTCCGGATACGGCAGTATAGCGCGTGAAATTCTGCTGAATGGCAGCGATGGCTGCATCTTTGATGTGCTGAGGCGTAGGAAAATGCGGCTCTCCGGCGCCGAACTCTACCAGGTCAGCTCCCCCGGCCTTCAGCTTGGAGGCTTCCGCCACCACGGCCATGGTGGCCGAGATCTCAATCCGGTTAACGCGGTCAGTGAATTGCTTTAGTGCTGGCAACGTGGCCATGGAATCCTCACTTCATCTGATTGCGGTGGTGCCGTGAAATTTCTCGCGCAGCCGTTCCTCCACCAGTTCAGGAACAAGGCCGCGTACAGAGCCGCCCAGCCGGAAAACTTCCTTTACCAGACGCGAACTCAGGTATGAGTATGCCTCAGCAGGCATCATAAAAACGGTTTCTAATTGTGGCTGGAGCTTGCGATTCATGAGCGCCATTTGCAACTCATATTCATAATCGCTGATGGCGCGAATTCCGCGCAGCACGGCTTTTGCATTTTTTTGCATGGCATAATCAACCAGCAAGCCTTCAAAGCTCTCCACGCGCACATTGTCAAAACGCCTGACCATCTGATTCAGCATGTCCAGGCGTTCAGTGACCGTAAACACCGGGTCCTTTTCAGCGTTGCGAAGGATGCCGACAATCAGTTCGTCAAAGATTTTGCTGCCGCGCTCAATCAGGTCAAGATGGCCATTAGTGAGCGGGTCAAACGAGCCCGGATAGATGGCACGCACTAAATTCAAATGGGATTCCTGGTTGGGCAAGCTCAATGTGATTTTATTCTGGAAATCGGCTGCGGCAAAGGGACAAATTCAGGTGTGAAGAAATTGTTTCGTCAGGGCCGGGACCCCACTGCTGAATCTGCAGACCAGGTTGGCGGGACTGGTTTTTTGCCCTTGAGAGTGATCTCTTTTCCTTCTCTTTACATCTCAAAGACCGGGCGCGTATGGTTATCGCGTCCCCGAAACGCTGCACAATTCATAGATCCTTTGTGTGATCAGGAAAATGCAAATGAAGCCCTCGCGCGGCGAGGAAACACTGCTGTTTGCCAAGAACTTTCTTCAGCATCCGCGAATGCTTGGATCATTGATTCCAAGCTCGCGTTTTCTGGTGGACCGGCTCCTAAGCAAGGTGGATTGGAGACGTGCACGGACCATTGTTGAGTACGGCCCCGGCGTGGGTACCATTACAGGCCGCATCCTGCAGCGCATGTCGCCCAACACACGGCTGATCGTCTTTGAGATGAATGAGGATTTTGTCAGTTATCTGAAGCGCGCTTTCCCTGACAACCGGCTGCACGTGATCCACGGATCAGCAGAGCGGGTCCAAAAGGAACTTGAGCATCTTAAACTGGACGGGGCTGACTACATCATTTCCGGCATCCCGTTCACAACCATGCCGGTACAACTACGCGAAAAAATCATGCGGGAGTCCCGCCGCGCTTTGAAGCCCGGTGGTTCGGTGCTTGTTTATCAGTTCACCCGCGCGGTCCTGCCGTATCTCAAGAGCCATTTTGATCATATCGACCAGGAGTTTGAGCTCCTGAATATCCTGCCTGCGCGGCTCTTCTACTGCCGCAGAATCACTGCCGCTGCCGCCGACTGAGTAAACGCGGGTGATGACCACCATGGACCATCGTGACTGGCGGCTAAAGGGTTCAAATTTGAATCACAACTTTGCCCGTGCTCTGGTTTGATTCCAGTCTGCGATGCGCCTCGGCGATTTGATTCAGTGGGAATGTGCTGTCAATGGTCGGTCGCAATATCCCGTTGGCCAGGAGCGGAACCACTTCCGAGGCGAAGGCCTGCGTAGCGTGAATCTTTTCCTCCAAACTGCGGGCTCGCAATACTGTCCCGCGAATCTGGAGTCGCTTGCTCATCACATAGCGTGATTCCAACTCGTAACTGCCGCCGCCAACCGTCCCCACCAGAACCATCCGTCCCTTGAGCGACATAAGTTTCTGGCCGGTTTTAACGTAAGGGCCGCCAACCAGATCAAGCATCACATTTACCCCTTCGCCGCTCGTGAGTTGTTCCATGGCAGCCAGGAGATCGTCAAAGTTGTCGCGCACCACCAGACCGTCCTGCATTCCGTATTGCTTTGCCTGATCGAGCTTTGTCGCGGTGCGCGAGGTGCCATAAGGAATGGCCTGCATGGCGCGCACGAGTTGGACAGCCGCCAGCCCCACTCCGCTGCCTGCGGCGTTGATCAGGACGGTTTCACCCGGACGGAGCGCGGCTTGGATCCAAAGGGCGTCGTGAGCGGTGATGAAGGCTTCTGGGATGGCTGCCGCCCCGGTCCAATCGAGGTTTTCCGGGATCTCAGCCACAAGGTCCTGATGCGTGGTGACATACTCGGCATGAGCTGCGCCGCCGATAAGGCCGAAGACTCGTTGGCCTGGTTTCCACCGACGAACTCCGTCTCCGGTTTCGGCGATTTCGCCCGCGAACTCAATGCCGGGAATCTCGACCGGATAGCCGGCGGGCGGCGGATACTTGCCTTGGCGCTGCAGCAGGTCGGCGCGGTTCAGGGCAGAGGCGCGTACGCGGACCAATATGTCTTCGCGGCCCGGAATGGGGCTGGGAACCTCCCGGATTTTAAGCACTTCAGGGCCGCCAAAAGCGGCAATCCATACGGCTTTCATGATGTTCGTGATTTCCTCAGATTCAACGATCGTAGCTCCCTGCCCTGGCTAACCGCATGCCGCAGTGGCAACGACTAAGGGCAATTCCTTTTCCGCACAACAGATTGTACTGTGCTGTCAATCACATAATGGTGCAATGACACTTTGTTATCATTGCTTGTCTTTAAGGTGTCCGATATAGTTCTAAAGTATGTACGAGGACTTCCACGCAGTTGACCGCTGGACGGGAGAACGGCTTCACTGTGTTTATCAGGCGCTGATTGTGGCGATTGCCACTCGCCACGCCGATGCGGTGGATGTGAAATTTCTTGCCAGCGGCCGTCCCGTGTGGGTAGCGTTGCCGCATCCAACATGGGTGGAGTACAAGAAGCGCACCGGGCGAGTCATAACCGATCCTCTGGCCATTCAGGTCGCGGGGCATTTCCTTAAAACGGCGATCGAGAACGGGGCCTACGAGCACGGCCGTGAGATGTACACCCTGACAGTGGATGAAGCCCTCGAACATCTGAATGCGGTCCTGAAAGACGCCGGAGCGCCGCAAGACGCGCTGGTGAAAACGGCGTGACGCCGTACCAATCAGTCTGAAACCCGGTTTTCGCTCTTTTGCCCGCTACCATTTCGGGCGCGCTCCAGGTTTTGGGAAACAGGAGACCTTTAAATGTCACAGACTCTTCCAGCCATTGATTCCACAGCACTTGATACTCTTCTTAAGACCAATAAAGTCCATTTCAACCTGCACTCCGGTCCCCTGGTGGAACACTCGATTCGGCGTGGGGAAGCTCAAATTGCCGATAACGGCGCCCTTTCCGCGATCACCGGTAAATTCACGGGACGCACTCCAAAAGATCGGTTTACGGTGAAAGACTCCATCACGGCCGACAAAGTGGCGTGGGGTGAAATCAACCAGCCGCTGGATCCGGAAAAGTTCGACGCCATCTTTGAGCGGGTGCTCGAGTACTTGCGTGGCAAAGAGCTCTTTGTGCAGGACCTCTATTGCGGCGCCGATCCGCGGTATCGAATGCCCATCCGGGTGATCAATGAGCTGGCCTGGCAAGATCTTTTTGTGCGCGCAATGTTTGTACGTCCGACCAAAGAAGAGCTTAGAAATCATAAGCCGGAATTCACGGTCGTCGGCGTCCCCAACTTATTTACTGATCCCAAACGCGACGGCACCAGGTCGGAAGCCTTCATCGCGGTAAATTTCTCGCGCAAGCTGGTGGTGGTCTGCGGTAGCGGCTATGCCGGCGAAATGAAGAAATCCATTTTTGCCGCCATGAACTTCCTCCTCCCGGAGCGCAATGTTTTTCCCATGCACTGCTCAGCAAACGTAGGCAGGGACGGCGTGACGGCGTTGTTTTTTGGTCTTTCTGGAACTGGCAAAACCACCATTTCCGCCGATCCCAACCGGGGCCTGATAGGGGACGATGAGCATGGTTGGAGCCCGACAGGGATTTTCAACTTTGAGGGCGGATGTTACGCCAAAACCATACGGCTTTCGAAGGAAAACGAGCCGCAGATCTGGAATGCCATCCGGTTTGGGTCCCTGCTGGAAAACGTTGTCATTGATCCGGAGACGCGTGTTCCGGACTACGATGATGCGCGCTACACCGAAAACGGCCGCTGCGCCTACCCTATCGAATACATCGATAATGCGGTGATCCCGAGCGTAGGCGGCCACCCGAAAAACATCATTTTCCTTACTGCGGATGCATTCGGGGTCCTGCCGCCGATCTCCAGGTTGAATAATGAACAGGCAATGTATCACTTCCTCTCCGGTTACACTGCAAAAGTGGCGGGAACTGAAGCTGGGTTGAAAGAGCCGACGCCCAATTTCTCCACCGGATTCGGGGCGCCGTTCCTGCCGCTGCGGCCCAAGGTCTATGCGGAGATGCTGGGTCGTCGTTTGAAAGAGCACAACACACAATGCTGGCTGGTAAACACCGGATGGTTTGGTGGCCCGTATGGCGTAGGTTCTCGCATGAAACTGCCTTACACGCGTGCCATGGTGAATGCCGCCATTGAGGGGAAGCTCAATAACGTGGAATTTCAACCTGATCCGGCGTTCGGGCTGAGTGTTCCCAAGTCAGTTCCAGGCGTGCCACCGGAGTTTCTGCACGCACGCGACGCCTGGAAGGACAAGGCTGCTTATGACAAGGCTGCCGCCGAGCTGTCTGCCCGCTTCGCCAAGAACTTTGAAAAATTCGAGGTGCCGGAAAGCCTACGGGCTGCGGGTCCCGGAAGGAAATAGACCCAGCCGAGTAAGATCCCCAATCGTCTGGACGTTTGTTAAGCCCTGTTGCTGAGCAACAGGGCTTTCCATTGTGTTTGAAATTGTGCCCCGAAGGGTGTTCCTCTAAAATCTGGATTTCAGCATGCTGTCCGCACGCTTTCTAGGCTGCTCTTGGATCCTTGATCTTTTCCCTGACGGCTGCGCTGATGCGCTCAATAAAGGATTGAGGTTGCTCGTCGGGCATATGTCCAAGCCGGTCGCGCAGCAACTGCAGGAATTCAGTCACGCGGCGGAGCCGTTGTGCTTCCAAACCTTCGCGCACCATCTCAGGATCCAAAACCGAAGCAGTTTCAATGTACTTCCACAGGAGGAGGCGCATATTATCTACAGCGCCCTTGAGTTCGGCGAGCAGATTTACATTGAGGTCGGCGGGAGTATTCTGACCCCTCGCATCCTGGGTTTGCATGGCGAGCCAATAAAGTTCATTGTGAACAGCCGTGAGTTCGGTCGTCAATTCTTTCAGATGGTTTACCAACTCGCCGATATCCCTAGGAGTGCCGGTTTGGTTCTCGATTTCCATTATCGGGTCAAAGCCTCTTTGTACTTCTATATGGTGATTAGGATGCAGCATGCGTTGCTGTTTTGCTGGTTACCGAAGACCATGACCCCGAAAATTAGCGAATTTTCATCCCAAAGTGGGAAAGTTAGGCCGATTTCGCGGCCTCAATGGGAGCAACTAACGTGTTTGCCAGACAAATCAGCGTGCATTACGGGGGTACCAGCGCGAAGCACCCCTGTCCCCTAAAGTGGCTGGACAATTTCTCCATGCGGAATTTCACGAATGATGCCATCTTTGACGACACGCTCCCTGTTTCGGACGGCCTGATGGAAGTCGGATCCCGGGTGCCGTTGGATCGGCTGCAAAGGGCAATGGAGGAGTGGTTTCGTAAGAAAAGCTATTTGAAGAGAGAAGAGAAATTGCTCCTCCGGGAAAAGGTCGGCTGACGTGCTCATTGCTTTTTGGTTTCAGCGGCAGTTTAGATTGAGGCGATTTTGGTCGGTAAAAGGTTTTTGCGTCCTGTACTGACCATTGACAGAGGAAGGCACAGGCTAGTGCCACAATCGTTATCCCTACAGTGAAATGCGGCTTGCCTTTGCTGCTGGTCAATGATAAAAAGCCCACCATTCACCTATCTCTTGAAAAATAGCCTGCCTGGAACCACATGGGGTGAGGGAGCGACATTTAAATGAAAATTATTCAGCGCGTGCCACTTTTGCTGTCCATCATCGTGCTCGCGGTATCTGCCTGGGCCCAGACCGCTGCTACTGCCGAGTTGCACGGCGTGGTAAAGGACCCGAATGGGGCCGTGATCCCCGGCGCCAGCGTCAACCTGCGCGATGAAGCCAAGAACATCACCCGATCTGCAGAGACGAACGATGCGGGCGAATATAACCTGCTTTCAGTTCCGCCCGGCCAGTACACCTTGACGGTTACGGCCGGCGGCTTCGCCAAAGTGGTGGTCAAGCAGCTTACGTTGAACGTGGGACAGTCAGCCCAGTATCCGGTAACCATGCAGCTGGCCGCGGCCGAGACCGAAATTACCGTCACCGGCGAACCGCAGTTGATTGAGACATCCAAGAGCTCAACCAGCACCACCATTGGGCAGCGGCGCATTGAGAACCTGCCGATCAACGGACGCAACTATGTGAATTTCTCGCTGACGAATTCCCAGTTGCAGCGCGATGTGGCTCCCAGCATCGGCGCGGCGCCGACCTCAGGTCTGAACTTCGGCGGCCAACGCGCGCGCTCCAACGCCGTAAATGTTGACGGCATGGATGCAGTAGACAACTCTGTGAACGGGATCCGCTCCACCATCTCGCAGGAGGGTGTTCAGGAATTTCAGATCCTCACCAACGGCTATGAAGCCGAATATGGGCGGGCGTCTGGCGGCGTGATCAACATCATCACGAAATCGGGCACAAACGATTTTCACGGAGCGGCATTTGGTTACCTGCGCAACCGCAACATTCAGGCGGTGAATCCATTCAGCAACACGCCAGATCCCGCGTACACGCGCGTGCAGGCGGGGCTTGCCTTCGGCGGACCGATCAAAAAAGACCGCACCTACTACTATTTCTCTTTTGAGACCACGCGTCGTCAGGAGACCGGGTTTTCCACCATCGGCCAAAACAACTTCGGACTGGTACCGCTGGCGAATGCAGCCGCGTTTGGGATTCCCGCGGTGCCTGGCTTTACTCCGCTTGTAACACCGGATCAGGCGGCATTTCTCTCCGCAGTGGGGCCGAATCCCGCCACGGTACCTTATGCGCAACTGGCAGTCTTCGGTTCCGGCATCGCTCTGGCCGGCACCCAGGGAAGCCCGCTGCTGGGCAATTTCCCAATCACAAACGCGCCGTTACCGGCGTCCTTCCACAACCTCTTAAGCCAGGTTGGCAACTATCCGGTTTCCGAGGCGACGGACGTGTATTCCCTGCGCCTGGACCACAAGTTCAATGACAGCAACCAGCTCATGATTCGGGCCGGATTGAGTCCGAGTGACGTGACCGGCATTCAGGTGAACGCGCAGAACCAGGATTTCGGGCAGAACGCGTTTTCGCGTACTTCAACCCAGAATTACCATGACGGCAGCATCGGCGGGCAGGACACATGGATCGTCGGCGCCAACAAGATCAACGATCTGCGGTATCAGTATTCGCGGCGCGGGCTGCTCTACAACTTCTCTCGCGGTCCCGGTGGCGGCGATGTGGCCGTCAACATCCCTGGATTTGCTTTCTTCGGACGCGAGCCATTTTCGTTTGTCGACCGGGTAGAGCAGCGCCATCAGCTCAGCGACAATTTCTCCTGGGTACACGGCCGGCATAACATTAAATTCGGCGAAGACTACAACCACCTGCCCGTAGAAGCCGATTTCACGGTGAATTTCGGCGGCATCTACAATTTCAGTGAGTTAACGGGATCCCAGCTTAACGGGGCTTTCAGCGGATTCCCCAACTTCTCTGCGGTGCAGGCTTATGGTCTGGGCATTCCCCAGGTCTTCATTCAGGGCATCGGGAACCCGCACGACTCCTTCACTACCAACACCATGGGATTTTTCCTGCAGGATTCGTGGCAGATGAATTCTCACCTGACACTGAACTACGGCGTTCGCTATGACTACGAACTTAGCCCAACCTTCCCGGCAGTGAACTCGCTGTCGCAGACGGCACAGGACGCTCTGAACATTACGCAGGGAATTCCGCGTGACAACAACAATGTGGCGCCGCGCGTGGGCTTTGCCTATGATCCTAAAGCCGACGGCAAGACCGTAATTCGCGGCTCGTACGGCATGTTTTATGATCACCCGCTCCTGGCGCTGGCTTTCGACTCCGACGTGGCCGATGGAAGTCAGGCGCCACAGTTCATTCTGTTTGGAGGCTCGCCGTGCTCCAGCCCGTCAGTCCTCAATCTGAATGCGACAAACGCTTTTCAGGGCCTGTTGGGCACGCCCAATTGCCTGCCACCGGGCCTGGCGCAGGCGTTCAACTTCATTGACTCGCAGCAGCGCTTTGACGCCACACCCAATGCAAGCTCAATTCTCAACAATCAGGCGTATCTAACAGCCGGACCGGGCGGGACACCGATCCCGCTGATTTCGCAGCCGTTTGGTTTTCCTACGGGAAAGAACTTTCAATACGGATACGCGGAGCAGGGAAGCTTTTCCATCGAGCACGATCTGGGGCACGATTTTGCTGTCAGCCTCGCCTATAACTACACCGGTGGCCACCACCTGAATCGGCCGATCAACGCGAATCCCACCAACCCACAGGCGCTGATTGAGAACTGGGAGAAATTCAATGCCTGGGCGATCGCCAACAGTCAGCCGACCATCAGCAATCCGCTCGCTGTGGGAACGCCGACAGTACCCTGTGCAGCAGGCCCGGCTGGAGCGTGGATTACGCCGGCGGCGCTCAGTTTCTTCCGCAAATCCGGCGCCAATCCTTCATTTGCCCAGATCCTGGCCGCTTGCGCACCCATCGTGAGTGCGATCTCGACGCAATACAACCTCGGCGTGGGAGTTCCAGTACCGTTCAGTGACATGGTGGCCAACTTCTCCAACGGCAGCTCGGTTTACCACGGCCTAACGGCGAACCTGCGTAAGCGCATGAGCAACCATTTTGAGTTCCTCGGCTCTTACACGTGGTCGCACTCCATCGATGACTCCACGGACCTGCAGACGCTGCTTTCGCCGCAAAATGATCTGCGCCCAGACCTTGAACGGGCCAACTCCACCTTCGATCAGCGGCACCGTTTTGTATTTAGCGGCGTCTACCAGAATGGCAAGTTGGGAGGAGACGGCTTTCTAAGAAAGTTATTCAGCGATTGGACCGTGGCGCCAATCGTCGAGTTCAGTTCCGGACGGCCATTCAATATTGTCACGGCCACAGACCAGAACTTTAATTTCAGCACTTCCACAGATCGTCCGAATGCGGTGACTCCTGGAACAGCGGCCAACGCTTGCGGCTTCCCCACCGTCGCCTCCAACGCGTCACCAACCGGCGCTTTCCAGATTCCTTGCTTCGTCGATTCCAATCCCCTGGATGGTGTCTTCACGGGATCGCTTGATGGGAACCTGGGACGCAACGCGGGCACGCGCCCAATGACCATCTTCACCGATATGCGCTTGGCGAAGACGATCAACTTAGGTGAGCGTATGAAGCTGCAAGGGTCTATGGATATGTTCAACTTCATCAACCGGTTCAACGTGGCCGATGTGAACTCGCTCTATACCGAAGCCGGTCAGGCGACGGCGGCGTTTGACCCTCGGCAGTTCCAGTTCGGTATGCGGTTGAGCTGGTAGTAAAGGGCCGAAAGTAATCAGGCCCCGAGGTCGGCTTCGGGGCCTTTCCTTTCCTATCTGCTTCTTTTCTAAGCCTTTGCGGGAGTGTAAAACAGATGATTCCGCGTTGCCATTCAGGAGAAATTCTCGTCTAAGACAGGGTATGATGAGGGGAATGCAGCCTTTGAACTCGTTAATCCGCAAACGGTTACTGGGCGTGATGTTAAGCTCGGTCGTGTTGATCCTGGCCTCCTGCGGCGGCAACTCGGCAAAGAAGACCGCTCAGCCATTGCCGCAAGCTGTGGCTCCTGTTGCGCAGCAGACACCTATGGCAGAAGCATCACCAAGCCCGGTCCAGCCTTCGCAGCCAACACAGCAGGAAGCGATCCAGGCGAAGCCGGAAGCTTCTGATCCGGCAGCGGCCACCATTGCAGAAGCGGAAAAGGCTTATAACGCGGGGCTTGATGACTATAAAGCCGGACATCTTGATTCCGCCAAGCAGGATTTCAATCAGGCTGTGGACGTTCTGATGCAAGGCCCTGTGGATATCAAATCCGACGAGCGGCTGCAGAATGAGTTTGACAAGGTCACAGAAGAGATCAACAAGCTGGAAATGACTGCGTTCAAGGAGGGAGATGGCTTTACTGAGCAGAATTCGGAGCCCGCGCCCATTGACGAGGCGAACTCAGTGACGTTCCCGGTTGATCCGAACATGAAGGCAAAGGCGGAGGCAGACTTGCCGACGTTGCAGTCCGACCTGCCGCTGATGATCAACGACTACGTGGCCAGCTACATTAACTACTTTTCCACGCGTGGCCGCACGACGTTCGAGAGTGCTCTGGCGCGTTCCGGCAAGTACAGCGAGATGATCCGGCGCATCTTCAAGGAAGAAGGCATTCCGCAGGATCTTATCTACCTCGCTCAGGCCGAATCCGGATTCAAGCCTCTGGCGCTTTCACGTGCGCGCGCGCGGGGCATGTGGCAATTCATGGCCAGCCGCGGGGACGGGTATGGATTGCACCGCAACTGGTGGGTAGATGATCGCCAGGATCCGGAAAAGGCGACACGAGCGGCCGCCCGGCATTTGAAGGACCTATACAACGAGTTTGGCGATTGGTATCTGGCGATGGCGGCCTACAACTCGGGGCCCGGAAATGTGCAGCAGGCGGTTAGGCGTACCGGGTACGCGGATTTCTGGGAACTCTACAAGCGCAACGTACTTCCCGCTGAGACGAAAAACTACGTGCCGATCATCCTTGCCATGACCATCATGTCAAAGAACCCCGCGCGCTATGGGCTCGACGACGTGAAGCCAGAGCCGGCGGTGAAGTATGACGTCGAACGTGTGAACTATCCAGTGGATCTGCGTTTGGTGGCCGAATGCGTCGATGTACCTGTGGATGAACTCGTTGACCTGAATCCCAGCCTGCTTCGCCGAATTACGCCCAAGGACCAGCCATTCGACCTGCATCTGCCGCCCGGAACAAAGGACAAGTATGAGACGGCCATTGCGTCTATCCCGGAAGGTAAGCGCGTAGCGTGGCGGTATCACAAAGTCCAGAGCGGTGAGACCTTGGCGGGGATTGCCAGGAAGTATCACACCACCGAGCGTGCCATTGTCCAGGTGAATAGTTTGCAGGGCGATCAACTGCTTGCCGATTCAAAACTGATCATCCCGGTCAGCGCGGCTGTAAATGGCAGGATTAGTTATTCGCGTCATCCCAGCCGGTACAGAGTACATTCCGGTGATAGTGTGCTTTCCATTGCTGAAGATTTTGGTGTGCCTCCCGAGCGGCTGAGACGCTGGAACCATCTGAAAGGAAACAGCTTACGTCGCGGCCGTGTCCTGGTCGTCTATAAGCCGTTGGCTCCCGGAGAGGTGGACCGAGCGCCCCGGCATGTCAGGAAATCTGCACAACAGAGTGGTAAGCGCGCAATCAAGAAGGCAGCCAAGCCAAAATCAACCGGAACAGTAGCCGAGAGTACCCGATAACTTGATTATTCCGCGAGCGCGTTGCACACTGTGATGCGCGACAGTTGACACCTGATTCGTGCGGCTTGTTATAATCCGCGCCTGCAGCGGTGGTTGACAGTGGAGAAGTCGCGGCCCTAATTTTCTGGAGGAACTATGAGCTTTTACGATGAGACCCTCAGAGCAAGACATGAGGACGATATGGATGATGATTACGGCGACGCGGGCAGTTTCGGCGGTGGTTCCATCGAAGAGGATTATGAGGAGGAGGAAGAAGAATCAATCGGAGCCGAAAGCGGAGGCGATAACGAAGAAGTAGGCGGAGGCATGGCGGAAGAAGCGCCGGAACCCGCGCCGGCCCGTAGAGCTCCGGCTCGTCCGCGTCCAGCAAAGAAGGCGGCAAAGAAGAAATCAGCAGGCAAGAAGAAGAGCGCTAAGAAGGCCAGCAAAAAACGCCCTGCGAAGAAAGCAGCCAAAAAAGCCAGCAAGAAAAAGAGCAGCAGTAAAAAGAGCAGCAGCAAGAAGAAGGGCGGCAGCAAGAAGAAGAGTCGCCGTCGCTAACAGACGTTTTCAAATCGAAAGGCCGTCGCGTGGCGGCCTTTTGCTTTGTGTTGATGCCCGCTTTCGTGAGCCTCTGGTGATTCCCGAAGCACTTGCGAGAAATCCGGCAGCGTACATCTGTTCGCAAAAAATGAAGAGGGGCAGCGCCTGCTGCCCCTGTGAAGCTCAAAACGCGAAAAATCAGGCGTAAATTCCGCGCAGCTTGATGGTGTGGGCAACGCGACTGATAGCGAGCATGTAAGCCGCAATGCGATTGTTGACCTTGTGCGTTTCAGAGAATTGAACCACGCTCTCAAACGCCTCTTTGAGAATGAACTCCAGCTGTTCGTTCACGGCGGATTCCTTCCAGAAGTAACCCTGGCGGTCCTGCACCCACTCAAAATAGGACGCGGTTACGCCGCCGGCATTTGCGAGAATGTCAGGAATCACGAACACTCTTTTGTCGGCAAGGATCTCGTCCGCGGCGGCGGTGGTAGGACCGTTCGCGCCCTCGCAAATGATCCTGGCTTTGATGGCAGCGGCATTTTGGCTGGTGATTACATTCTCAGTAGCGGCGGGAATCAGGATGTCGCAGTCCGTCACCAGGAGTTCTTTCGAATCCACGGCCTCAGCGCCATTAAATCCGACGATCCCTTTGTTGCGATCACGGTACTCGAGCAGGGCATCAATGTTAATGCCTTTCGAATTGTAGAGCCCGCCATTGTACTCGGCGATGCCGATGACCTTATAGCCGGCGTCCGACATCAGCTTGGCTGCGTTCGAGCCGACATTACCAAATCCTTGAACAATGATCCGGCAGCCTTCGCGCGACATATTGAACTTGCGAATGGCTTCGTCACAGTTGATCATCACGCCGCGTCCGGTAGCTTCGCGGCGGCCTCTTGATCCGCCGACATTAATAGGCTTTCCGGTTACCACCGCCGTAACAGTCTGGCGCATGTGCATGGAATAGGTATCCATCATCCAGGCCATGGTCTGTTCATTCGTGTTCATGTCAGGAGCGGGAACGTCCTTCTCTGGGCCGAGAAACTCGATCAATTCGGCGGTGTAGCGGCGCGTGAGCCTTTCCAGTTCGGTGGACGTAAGTTTCTTGGGATCAACAATAATGCCACCTTTAGCGCCGCCAAAAGGTATGTTTACCACCGCGCATTTCCAGGTCATCCAGCTTGCAAGCGCGCGTACCTCGTCCAGCGTAACGTCCGGGGAGTAGCGTACCCCGCCTTTGGCTGGACCGCGAGCAATCGAGTGCTGGACCCGGAAGCCGGTGAAGACTTCGATACGGCCATCGTCCATGGCGACAGGGATATGAACGATGATTTCACGGTTAGGATAGCGGAGAATCTTCCACAGCCCCTCGTCGAGGTTTAGCTTCTGAGCGGCAAAGTCAAAGCGAGCTGCCTGGGCTTCCCACGGGTTCAGCTCATGTTCCAGAGATAAGGTTTTCATCTGTGCTCCATCGAGATAAAAGGCAAACCGAGAAGTATAAAAGCGATTTTCATTGAGAAGCAACTATCCACAGCCGGTTTTTTCTGTAGTAAGATGAATGTCGTTGTGCGACCAATTGCCGCCAAGGCGATCATTCTTTTACTCGCGCTTATTATAGCCGTGGTCCTGATTGCTCCTAGAGTGGACTTGGCCCCGGCTGCGCCGCGACTGGAATGGGCTGCGTGCCTGCTGGTGATCTTCATGAGCTGGCTGGCGAGCACGTTTGTGTCGCTCACGGTCTGGCGCGTGTGCCGTTCTCTTCACCGGGCGCGTTCTTCCCTCGGCGTGCTTCGATCGTGCATGTGTTCTATGTTTTGCGCTGAGGCTCCACTCATCTCATTCCGCTGCTGATTCTCATCTCCGCCCACTTCTGTACAAATTCCGGGGAGGAGATGGATGGCGAAAATTCTGTTAATTGGATACGAACGAGATTGGCTTCAAGGTCGGCAGCGCGGATTGCTTGCTGCCGGACACACCGTAACCTGTGCGCAAGCCTTTGCCCAGGGGTTGCGCTCAATTCAGTCGAGCAGATTCGACGTTGTCGTTTTGGGGCATGCCATACCGCAGCAACAACGAAATGCGCTAGCAGCAGCGGCAAAGAAAAACAATGGCGGTACGCGGGTGCTGGTCCTTTATGCCTCCAGAATTGATCACGCGGAGCTGGCTGATGCGCTGGTGGACACCAGTGCCAGCACGGACGATCTTCGGCAAGCGGTGGAATATCTGGTAGGAACCCAGGTGCGCTCCGGATGAAGGCGAGTCTCTGTGCTGACATCCACCCCTGGTGCAGGTTTGCCGGTCAGTGACTCTTTGGCCCGGGGCCTTCTTCCTCGGCCGAGACTGCACGGGAAGACAAAGACGCCCCATTGATGTTCCAGCCCCGGGGGAGGACTTCTTCAAGGGTCCATTCGATACGCCGGATCGATTCCTGCAGAAGGCGTCCCGCCTCAGGATCGCTTATCTGGTGCCGGTAGAATGAGACCACCTGAAGCGCATTTCTGACGTGGTGATTCATTTCCGCTACCTTCGCCAGGCGGTGTTCCAGCAGCTTTTGTCTATCCTCGGCGCGCAACCTGTTCTGGAGAAACAGAAGGCCGGCTACCACTCCGGTGAGAATGTTGCTGAGCAGCATGACACCCATGCTCGAAACACCCTCCCACACCAGAAGCTGGTCAAAGCCAAAACCCACGGCGGACACAACAACTACGAAAAAGAGGACAGAAAGAACGTGCCACTGGTTCGGTTTCAACATGGAACCGGCAAAAACCTCGGATGACGATACTGCATGATCTCTTATTTGCGGAATCGGGGCAAGCGAACCCCCTTTTTGAAATCGCATGTGTCAATTGGGCTGGCATCTAAGCGTGAGCGCCACGGGAGGCGCTAGAATCGATCAGTCATGACGACGGGAGCATCCACGGCGGGTGTGGTCACGTTTGAGCAGGCCATTGAGACCGTGGCCGGCTATTGCCGTAATTTCGGCTTGCCTCATACGGAAACCGTTGCCCTCCATAGTGCCTTAGGACGGGTGCTTGCGGAGCCAATCACTGCGGACCGCGATTTTCCTCCATTTCCTCGCGCCACGCGTGACGGCTACGCTCTGCGCGCGGCCGATCTCCAGTCATTGCCGGCAAAATTACGCGTGATTGGACAGGTCAAGGCGGGAGGAACATTCAAGGGAGCCGTCAATTCTGGAGAGGCAGTCGAGATCATGACCGGCGCTCCTGTGCCGCCGGGAGCCGATGCCGTTGTCATGGTCGAGTACACATCGCCTACTGTGAATCACGTCGAGATCCAGCGCGGTCTTAAGGCTGGGGACAATCTGGTTGCTGCCGCGTCTGAAGCGAATGCTGGTGACGTGCTTCTTGCTTCGGGTACGCGCATCAGCCCGGCGCAGATCGCGTTGGCTGCCGCCGTGGGCCGTGCCGAAGTCGCGGTCTACCGGAAGGCGCGAGTCGCCGTTCTGGCCACGGGTGACGAACTCGTCGATGTTTCTGAGGTCCCAGCTCCTCACCAAATTCGCAACACGAACAGCTACTCCCTTTGCGCACAGGTTACTGAGAGTGGCGGCGAGCCTGTCCAACTTCCGGTTGCTCCCGACGAAGAGCGCAAACTTACCACACTCATCCATGCGGGCCTGAATGGCGCTGATCTGCTCCTGCTTTCCGGCGGTGTTTCCATGGGTAAGTACGATTTGGTTGAACAGGCGCTTTCCCGGCTTGGCGCACAATTCTTCTTCACTGGAGCGCTGATCCAGCCGGGACGTCCTGTAGTTTTTGGCGAAATCAGAAAGAACTCGCGCACCATTCCATTTTTTGGGCTGCCTGGAAACCCCGTGTCGGTAATGACAACGTTTGATCTTTTCGTTCGGCCTGTGGTTGATGGGCTTTCAGGTGCGGCGCCGCGACCATTGCGGGGAGGCAGAGCTCGCCTGAATAAGGCGTTCAAGACTAAGACTGGACTTACCCGGTTTCTGCCTGCGATCCTGAGCGGAGGGCTGTATGATCCCGTGGTAGAGCTTGTGCCCTGGCAGGGATCGGGCGATCTGGTTGCGGCGGCAAAGGCGAACTGCTATTTGGTGGTTGCGCCGGATCGAGAGCTGATTCCCGAGGGTGAACTGGTCACGGTTGTATTACGTTAATGCCTAAGACTACAAAAAAGAAAACAGACGCTGTTTCCCGCGCACTCTCTCATTACGACTCTGCCGGAAATGCTACCATGGTGGACGTTTCCGCCAAGGCCGAGACGCGGCGGGAGGCTGAGGCCTCAGCTTTCGTCGAAATGTCGCCACAGGTGCTCGCGTCCTTGCCCTCGAATCCAAAGGGGAACCCACTCGAAATTGCCAGATTTGCGGGTATTTCTGCAGCAAAGCGCACGGCGGAACTGATACCTATGTGCCATCAGTTGCCGCTCTCTTTCATTGATGTGACCACCCGTGTGTGCGAGAATGGCGTTCAGATCCATTCCCGCGCAATTACAAAGGCCCAGACTGGGGTGGAAATGGAAGCGCTGGTGGCGGCCAGCGTGGCCGCTCTCACGGTGTATGACATGTGCAAGGCCCTGGATAAAGGGATGTTCATACGCGAGGTGGTCCTGGAGCGCAAATCAGGCGGCAAAAGCGGAGAGTACCAGCGTCACCCGGCCGCAAAACAGCCTTAAAATAACAGTTTCATGCCCAGTAATATCAAGGTCCTGCTTGTTGACGATAATCCCATGGTGCTGGAACTGCTGCGCCACGCTTTGGCGCAGTTCTCGAGCGTCCAGACGATGCGTGACGGGGCCGACGCCATGCTGAAGGCGATTGATGAGAAGCCGGATCTGATCATTGCCGACCAGACTCTACCGGGAGTGGAAGGTCTGCAGCTTCTGCAAAAAATCAAAGCGCGTCCCAATACTGCTGCCATTCCCGTAATTCTCATGGCGAGCAAGGCTGACATCAATGAGAAGCTCAAGCCGGTGCAGGACACAGTGGAAGATTTTCTGGAGAAGCCTTTCTTCATCAAGGAAGCTGCGGCCAAAATCAAGAAGGTTGTGGACAAGATTTCGCTTGAGAAAATGGCCCGCGAAGCGCCGGATGATTCAGTCTTGCGGGGCAGCCTGATGCAAATGAATGTGCTTGACCTGTTGCAGTCGCTCGATATGGGACGCAAGACCTGTGCTCTCATCCTGACCAACAACGGAGACGAATGCAAGCTGTTCTTCACTGACGGCCAGATCAATCACGCTCAATACGGCAAGCTCAAGGGCGATGAAGCGGTTTACAAAGTGCTGAAATGGACCGGCGGCAACTTCGAGATCAATTTCAAAGGCAGTAGCAACGAACAAACCACGACCCAGTCGACCCAAGGGTTGCTGCTGGAGGGGCTGCGGCTGCTGGATGAGTCCAACCGCGACACTGAAGAAAACGTGCTGGAAGCCTGATTGTGACACAAGTGAAAGCCGCGGCAGTCCTTACCATCAGCGATTCATCTTTCCGCAAGGAACGAGAAGACCTTTCAGGACCGGCCGTTGCGAAGCAGTTGGAAGCAGCGGGCTTCACCGTGGTGCATCGGTCCATTTTGCCCGATGAAAAAGACCAGATCCAGGCGCGGCTGCTTGAATGCTGCGAACTCACGCGGCTTGTGGTCACAACGGGGGGAACGGGCATAGCGGTACGCGACGTGACTCCGGAAGCAACCAGACCCATCCTGGAAAAAACGATTGAGGGAATCCCTGAGCGCATGAGGACCGAAGGACTGAAGAAGACACCCTACGCGGCTTTGAGTCGAGGCCTTTGCGGCATTCGTGGAAAGACGCTGATTCTGAACCTGCCCGGCAGTCCCGCCGGAGCGACTGAGTCACTAAGCGCAGTCATTAGCCTGCTCGGCCATATCATAGATTTGCTCGACGGCAGGACGGGACACTAACCTGCCGGAGTCAATACGAGGGCATGCTTTCGTGGCTTTCGGTACACAAGGTAAACAATCAGCATCATGACGCTCCAGAGGATCAGTGTCACGATGCTGCCTTCGGGACCGACGCTTCCTCCTGTGAGCCAGATGGGGCCGTGGAAGCTGGGGCTGAGGAGGTGTCCCTGGGCGGTAAGCCCGCTGTCACTCACGCCATAGAAAAACGACTGGCCCCAATCCCAGCCAGCGTGCGCCCCTACAGCCAGCCACAAACTTCCAGTCACACGCAATGTAATTGAAGCGAAGACGGCAAACACAACCGTGGCGAGGACGCCAATTCGCGTTTCCCCAGGGTTGGGGGCGTGCCCCAAACCGAAAAGGACTGCAAGGACAATCGTAGCCGGCCAGAAGCCGATCCCATCGGCAAGCGTGTAAAGCGCATACCCGCGCAGCAAATATTCTTCGGCGAGCCCTACCAGCAGAAAGCCTATGAACCACTTTGCTCCCCACGTCACGATTGCTGCGCCACCTATAGCGAAGTTACCGAAGTCGAATACATGCAAGACGCGCAGCACGAAGAGGCAGATCGAAAGCGGAACAAATCCCCAAAACACGTATCCCACGATGAACCGGGGCAGAACAGGTGCGTGTTGCAGCGGCAAACCGTACACGGCCATGGGACGCTTCTCGATACGGCTCATAATCCAGCACGCAATCAGGAGGATGACAAAGGTAAGCCCGTCTCCGGCGATCTGCAGTCCGGGCAGGAGAGCACCGGAAGCCGACTGTTTCCGGGAGATGGACTGCAGTGGAATTGCTACCGGCAGTGCAAGGCAAAAAAAGATCGCGACAAAAATCACCAGTCGCCACCCTGCGCGAAGGCCGCGCGCATTGAAAAAAATCAGTCGCAGGGCACGTTCCATGCAAAGAACTCTAGCAGAAGATTGCCGGGTGAGGCGACCTTGCGACTCTCGTGGTGATACGCATGATACAAATGTCAGTTCATGCTGCAATCGCTGAAAGAGTTCAAGGTTGGCCGGCCGCAGATCCTTGCCGGGCTGATGCTGCTGGCCTTTTTGGCGCAGTGCGCGTGGGTTTCCTCGAGCCGCAAGCTGTCTCCGCTGGAGGAGGAATACGTAGCTTCAGGATTTCCGCCCCGTCCGGGACAGGAATATCGCATCACTTCCCCGTTCACAGGGTGGGTAGGCGCGCTGCCTTTCAAAATAGCCCGCAAGGCAGCGGGAACTATTGTCAGCGAGCAATGGGTGGTGCCTAAGGCGTGGATCGCGCGCTTACCGTTCATCATTTTTGGTCTTTGGCTCGGAGCTGCATTGTGGTGGGTAGCGCGACGGTTATTCGACGACGCCGGAGGGTATGTCGCCCTCGCGCTGTATTGTTCGTCGCCTGCCATGGTCATGATCGCCAGCAACATTGGGCCTGAAATCCTTCTTGCCTGGAGCATTTTCGGCCTGATGTATACAGCCATTGGAGTCGCGCACACGCTATACGCACCTCCGCGCAAATGGTTTCCTCGGATTGTTATCCTCGGCCTTGCCATCGGCTTTAGTTTTAGTATCGCGCTCTGGTCGTTCACAGTGGTGCTTCTGGCTCTGGCCTTCATGCTTTACCTGGCGCCGGGCAGACGAGGGGCTGCGGTCCGGGTAATCCTGGGATCGTCCGCGATTGGGATAGGAATGTATGTGTTCTTCGTGGGATTAACGGGCGCGCACTGGGTAGCCACGCACAGCCTGATTACACCGCATCTTTCCCTGGAACCGGTGCGAAATCTTAAGTTCGTCTTCGCGGATGGGTATACGAACCCGGACAGCTTCCTTTTTGTGGCTTTCTTTCTCGCAGCCGTGACGGCCTATGGGAGCTGGCGCCGCGCCCAGTACTTTGGCAACACGGCGCCGTTGCTCATCGCTTTCGCTGCAGTGCTTCTTTTTGCCCTGGTGCCGGCAATTCACATATGGATTGCAACTTTAGGACTGGTATTTGTGTTCGTATTCATTGGAGGGATCGCAGCGGACCTATTGGAAACGGATTTTCGGGTGTTAGTGACCGCTATTTTGGTTGCGGGTTTTCTGCTCCGAGCCGTTCTTGGGGTATGGGGTCTTGGGACATGGGTTCACAATCCTTAATGAAACCCGGGCGAATCCAGAGTTATCATAGGTAGAGAAGGCGAAGGTGGGCAGGTGATCATTATGTCGCGACTGGCGGTTTTTTCCGTTTTCCTGCTTTTCGTTGTCCAAGCGCACGCCCAGATGTTCAGCCATGGTATACCCGCAGGCGCAACCTCTCCGGAACCGGATGGGAGGCAGCACGGAATTCCGTCCAATGTGCAATCGCCTACTCCGATACCGGCGGGCGTTAACGTACCGGGGGTCAATGTGCCTTCACTGCGCAGGTTCAGCTTCCATGGCCCGCTTCACCGCTTTGGGAACCCGCATGATCGCCGTAGAGTGGTTCCCGTACCGATTTTCTTTCCGATTTATGGATACGGCGAGCCCGGTTATCCCGCCGACCCATTCGTTCAAGCGCCTTCGGACCAGCAATCGGCTGACAACGCCTCCGACAACTCGTCAGCCTCTAGCCGTGAGCAGGCAGAGGCTCCAAGCAGCGACGATCAGCTACGCCAGGCATATCTCCAGGGCGCTCGAGACGCACTCCAGGATACGCTGAGAAAAGAACGCGACAGCGGCCGCTATGGAGAGCATTACCTTGACTCCCGGGAGCGTTCATCTGCGTCTCATAAGGCACCGGATCGGACCACAACAGCAGACAGTGAACAAACAGCGCCAGCTCCGGCCAAAGAAGATAACGGCCCTGCCACTGTTTTCATCTTCAAAGACGGACATCAAATCGAGACGAAGA
>Ga0070681_10000239_pt1 | contig 43301 bp, 46 predicted proteins | sample KBSC83BmetaG_FD_65650 | JGI IMG/M metagenome (GOLD analysis project Ga0070681, IMG submission 65650) | Corn rhizosphere microbial communities from Kellogg Biological Station, Michigan, USA - KBS C8-3B metaG | ecosystem: Host-associated > Plants > Roots > Rhizosphere | place: USA: Michigan...
CCCTCGGCGACCCAGACGGCGCCGTAATCGACCTCCGCGCCCGGCTGGTCCGCGAGGCGCACCGTCGTCGTTGCCTGCCCGAACGCCGACGACAGCCCGAACGCGAGCGTCGCGACGAAAATCGCCGCGGCCCGCGCGCATCCGTTGAAATGCTTGCCGAATCCGTTCATCACCGTCTCCTCCTCCGTTGAATCTTTCGTCTCAGACCTTCTGCGGCAACACGTCCGCCTGGCCTTCGTGAACCTCCTGCAGCAGAGCGGCGCAGCGCGCGCGAAGCGCGTTGAATCCTGGGTCCACCGGGTTGCGCGGACGCGGCAGCTCGATCTCCATGTCGGCGACGATGCGCGCCGGCTTCGTCGACAGCATGATCACGCGGTCGCCGAGGAACACCGCTTCCTCGAGGTTGTGCGTGATGAAGACGATCGTGCGCCGCCGATGCTCCCAGATGCTCAGCACTTCCCGCTGCATCTTCTCGCGCGTCGGCTGGTCGAGGCTCACGAACGGCTCGTCCATCAGGATCAGATCGGCGTCGGTCGCGAATGCGCGGGCGATCGAGACGCGCTGCTTCATGCCGCCCGAAATCTGATGCGGGTAGTAGCGCTCGAATCCGCGCAGACCCACGACGCCGATGATGTCGTCGACCTTGCGGGCGATCTCGGCCCTCGCAATCTTCTTGATCCGAAGGCCGGTGCCGATGTTGTCGCGAACGTCGAGCCACGGCAGCGTCGACGGCTCCTGGAAAACGAACGAGATGTTGTGGCGCTTCGGATCGACCTCTTCGCCGTCGATCAGCACCTGCCCGGCCGACGGCTTGATGATGCCGGCGAAGATGTCGAGCAGCGTCGTCTTGCCGCAACCGCTCGGCCCGCAGATGCAGAGGAACTCGTTCTCGCGGACCGCGAGCTCGAGGCCGTCGTGGACGAGAAGAGTCCCGTAACGGTGCGTGATCTCCGCACGAACCTTGACGGCTTCCTGCATGGCCGGCCTTTCCACGTCCGGGCGCGCAGCGACGACGCCGGCGGCGCCAGCCCTCACAACGTCACCTGCCAGCGCCAGCGGAACAGCCGCCGCTCGAAGAGCAGCAGGATCTCGTTCATTGCGAATCCGAGCGCACCGATCAGCACCATACCGACGACGATCTCCGGAATCTGCAGCAGCTCGGCGTAATTCACCATCATGCGTCCGAGGCCCACCGACGTGCCGCCCGACAGCTCGGCCGCGACGATGGTGAGCCACGCCGCGCCCAGCGCGACGCGCATGCCACCCATGATGTCGGGCAGGACGGTCGGCAACACGATGTGCGTCAGCACCCAATAGCGGCTTGCGCCATAAGCGATGGCGACCTTGCGGTGAATCTGCTCGACGCGCGCGACGCCGACGAGCGTCGCGGTGAACACCGGAAAGAAGGAGCCGATGAAGATCAGGAACGCGAAGCGCGGCAGACCCGAGAAAAAGATGATCGCCAGCGGAATCCACGCGATCGGCGGAATGAAGCGAAACGGCTCGACGATCGAGCGCGTCGCCGTGTAGAGCCCCGGCACCAGGCCCATCAGCAGCCCGAGCGGCACGCCGAGCACGACGCCGGCCGCGAAGCCGACGAGCACGCGGTACAAGCTGGCCCAGCAATGCGCCCAGAGCGAATTGCCCATCGTGTCGCCGTTCGTCGCGAGCGTCACGAACGCCTGGACGATCTTGTACGGCGAGGGGAAGAACGGCGAGTTGACGATCGCCGCCGCGAAGTGCCATACGGCGAGAAAGGCGACAATCGACACGACGTTCAGCGCCAGCGGGCGCAGTTGTGCCGACGGCACGAATCGTTGGGCAGCGGAAACGCCATTCATCGGACGACCTCGGCGGATTGCAGGCCCAGCATCGCGCGCGCATCGGCGGGCGATGCGGGCTCGGCGCCGAGCAGGCGCACGATCGACACGGCTCGCTCGACGAGCGCGCCGTTCCCCGGCGTCAGCACGCCGTGGTCGATGTAGAGGTTGTCCTCCATGCCGACGCGCACGTGACCGCCGAGGATGACCGCCTGCGCGACCATCGGAAATTCCATCCGCGAAATGCCGAAGCCCGCCCAGATCGCGCCCGGCGGCAGCAGGTTTCGCATGTACAGCATGCTCTCCGGCGTCGCCGGCGTGCCCCACGGAATGCCGAGGCAGATCTGGAAGAGCGGCGGCTTCGCGATGCGGCCATCCTCGACCATCCGGCGCGCGAGCATGACGTGGCCCGGCTCGAACACCTCGAGCTCGGGCTTGACGCCCGTCTTCGCGATCGCTTCGGCCATCGTGCGCAAATGCGCCGGCGTGTTGACGAAGCCGGTCTCGCCGAAGTTCATCGAGCCGACGTCGAGGCTGCAGATATCGGGAAGGAGCTCGACGACATGGCGAACGCGATCGAGCGGCGGCGTCATCGTCGTGCCCGGTCCACCGACCTTCGGATCGTCGTCGCTCGGAACGAACCGTGATCCAGGGCCGGTCGTCAGGTTGATCAGGATGTCGCATCCCGATGCGCGAATGCGCTCGACGACGTCGCGGTAGTAATCGACGCTCTGGCTCGCCTTCCCCGTCTTCGGATCGCGAACGTGAATGTGCGCGATCGTCGCGCCCGCGTTGCGCGCCTCGATCGCGGCGTTCGCGATCTGCTCCGGCGTCACCGGCACGCCGGGATGCTTGGCCAGCGTATCGGCGCCGCCGGTGACGGCGCAGCTGATGATCGTTTTGGTCTTCACGCGATACCCCGCTGGAATTCAGAAGCCGAGCACGTCGTGCACGAAGCGCGTGTTGACGTCGCCGGCGCGAAAGCGCTCGTGCGCGAGCAGCTCGAGATGGAACGGGACGGTGGTTCGCACGCCCTCGACCTGCATCTCGCCGAGCGCGCGCCTCATCCTGGACAACGCCTCGTCGCGGTCGCGGCCCCAGCAGATCACTTTCGCGAGCAGCGAATCGTAGAACGGCGGCACATCGTAGCCCGCCTCGAGGTGACTGTCGACGCGAACGCCCGGGCCGCCCGGCGGGCGGAAGTGCGCGACGCGGCCCGGGCACGGCGCGAAACCGGACAGGTGGTCCTCGGCATTGATCCGGCACTCGATCGCATGACCTTCGAGCCGCACGTCCTGCTGGCGGATCGCGAGCGGCTCGCCGGACGCAATGCGAAGCTGCTCCTTGACGAGATCGACGCCGGTGATCATCTCGGTGACCGGATGCTCGACCTGGATGCGCGTGTTCATCTCCATGAAGTAGAACTCGCGCGATTCCTGGTCGAGGATGAACTCGACGGTGCCGGCGCTCGTGTAATGGACGCGCCGGCAAAGCGCGACGGCCGCCTCGCAGATTCGCGCGCGCATCTTCGCGTCGAGCACCGGCGAAGGCGCCTCCTCGACGAGCTTCTGGTTGCGCCGCTGGCTCGAGCAGTCGCGCTCGCCGAAGTGGATCACGCGCTCGCCGTCGCCCAGCACCTGCACCTCGATGTGGCGCACGTTCGTCAGATACCGTTCGACGTAGACCGAAGGATCGCCGAAGGCGACCTGCGCCTCCGCCATCGCCTCCGTCAGCAGCCGCTCGAGATCCTCGGCGCGCGGAACGATGCGCGTGCCGCGGCCGCCGCCACCCGCCGACGCCTTCAGCAGCAACGGATAGCCAATCTTCTTCGCGATGTCGACGATCTCGTCGCGGTTGGCGACCGCGCCTTCCGAGCCCGGCGTCGTCGGCACGCCCGCATCGCGCGCGCTGCGCTTCGCCGCGATCTTGTCGCCCATCAGCGCGATCATTTGCGCGGTCGGTCCGACGAACGTGACGTTCTCGCGCGCGCAGCGCTCGGCGAACGCAGGCTTTTCGGCGAGGAATCCGTAGCCGGGATGAAGCGCGTCAGCGCCGAACGCAACGGCGGTGCCGACGAGCGCCTCGACGTTCAGATAGCTCTGCGACGACGGCGCGCGACCGATGCAGACCGCGCGATCGGCGAGGCGCACCGGAAGCGAATCGCGATCGGCCTCGGAGCACGCCGCGATCGTCTCGATGCCCAGCTCGCGGCACGCACGCAGGATCCGCAGCGCGATCTCGCCGCGGTTGGCGATCAGCAGGCGTCGTATCGGACGCGCAGCCGCCATCGCGTTTCGCTCTACTCCGGCTCGATCACGAGCAGCACCTGCCCGAATTCGACCGGCTGGCTGTTCTCCACCCGGATCTCGCGCACGATGCCGGCCGTCTCGGCGTGAATCGTGTTCATCAGCTTCATCACTTCGATGATGCAAACGACGGTGTCGGGTTGCACGCGGTCGCCGACGTCGACGAACGGCGGGGCGCCCGGCGACGACGCACGATAGAACGTGCCCACCATCGGCGCCTTGACTGTCGCCATGCCGGTCGGCACGTCGGCGCTCGGCATCCTGCGCGCAGGCGGCGCGTCCTCGACACGCGGCGGCGGCGGCGCGGCATGCGGCAGCGGAATGGGCGCGGGCTCGGCGTGCGCGGTGCGTTCCGCCGGCGGCGCATGACGCGACACCCGCAGCTCGAGGTCGCCGTATTTCAAATGGAAATCGCCGAGATGCTCGGCGGACTCGACGAGCTTCAGGATCGCTTCGAGGTCGGCCGGCGTGATCTTCGTGTCGCTCATGGCGCTCGTGTCCGTTCTGGTCGAATCGTTCAGCCTGCGTTGGACGTGGCGGAGAACTCGAAATCGCCCTTGCGGATGTAGACGCGTCCAGGCTTGCGACGATGCACGAGCTTCTCGACGAGATCGACGATCGGCGAGGCGGCGCTGTATTGCGTATCCATCGGCTGCGCTGCAAGCATCTCGTCGACCTGCGTGCCGGCGAGCATGAAGCGCAGCAGCCGCTCGTCGTCGCCGGCGTCCGGATACTTCGCGCGCAATGCCTCGACGGCCGGCGCGAGCGGCCGCGGCTCGAGCGCAATGTCGCGCGAGCCGTTCTCGACGATCCGGTCGAGCGCCTCGGGATCGACCGGCCCGAGCAGCTTGCCGTAGTAGCCGAGCGCGTACTTCTTCACCTCGTTCGGCACGATCCGGTAGCGCTCGCCGTGCACGACGTTCAGCACGGCCTGCGTGCCGACGAACTGCGAGAACGGCGTGATCATGATCGGGTACGCGAGCTCGCGGCGCACCCGTGCGCATTCGCGCAGCAGCTCGTCGAACTTGTCGGAAAGCCCCGCGACCGCGAGCTGCGCGCGGAAGTTGCTCAGCATGCCGCCGGGAATCTGGTGCTCGTAGTGGAACGCGTCGTACTCGAGCGGAACGCCGACGGGCTTGCCTTCGCGCTCGGCAATGTCCGCGAAATGCGCACCGATCTCGTCGATCAGCCCGTCGTCGACGTCGACGCGATAACCTTGCTCGCGCAGGTTCCGCGCGACCGTCTGCACGGCGGGCTGCGCGGCGCCGTTGGCGAGCGGCTTGATCGACAGGTGAAGCTGATCGCAGCCGAGACGCGCGCCCTCGAGGTACACGAGCGGCGCGAGGCCCGTCAGGCAATGGCTGTGCAGCTCGAGCGGCCGATTGCCGACGACCTCGCGCAACGCGGGCACCAGCGTGCGGATGCGGTCGACGGTGAGCAAGCCTCCGGCATCCTTGATCATGATCGCGTCGACGTCAGCACGCTCGATCAGCGCCTTCGCCGTGCGTACGAACAGCGCGTCGTTGTGCACGGGGCTTTCGCAATACGACAGCGCGCCGAACGTGTACGCGCCGTGCGCCTTCGCCCGCTTCAATCCGCCGACGATGTTGTCGACGTCGTTCAGGCCGTCGAACGCGCCGATGACGCGAAAGCCGTTCGCGTACAGCCTGTCGACCCACAGGTCGATGACGTCGTCCGGCAGGAAGTCGAACGCGACGATGTTCTTGCTGCGGATGAGCGAGCGGAAGCGCGTGTTCGGCGCCCCGGCGTGCACGCGGCGCACGCGCTCCCAAGGATTCTCCTTGAGGTAGCGCACGCAGACGTCGAACTGGATCGTGCCCATCAGGTCGACCGACTCGAAGCCGACGCGATCGAACCTGTCGAGCACCGGCAGCATGTGGGCGGTGCGCATCCGCGTCGCCCAGAGGCACTGGTGCGCGTCGCGCAGCGTCGTGTCGATCACGCGGATTTCGCGCGGCGACGCGGCCGATGCGTCGGCGGGCACGCGGGCCCGTGCGCCGCTCTGCTCGTCCATGCTTCCTCTCATTCGCCTTCTCCTAGCCTTATGCGGCGCACGATGCTGATCGTCATGCGTTGCGGATCGACGCGGACCCAGTCGCCGGTGTGGATCAGTCCGCGCGGATCGCGGCTCCACCCCTCGGTGATCGTGATGCCGGCGAAGATAGCACCCTGGATCATCACCGGGTTTGCGATGCCGAAGATGAACGCCCGCGGCGCGATGCCCTTGCTCCGGATGTCGTTGAACGCCCAGCCGGCGGCGATGCCCCCCTTCGCGGTCGGGAAGAAGCAGATCTTGTCCTTGATGCTGACGCCCTCGAGCTTGTGGCCGGGCTTCGTGATCAGGCCGCTCCAGCGGTCGAGATCGTAGCGCGGCGAAAAACCTTCCTCGGAGACGACGGCCTCGCCTTCGACGGCGACCCCGAACGCGCGCTCGACAGCGAGCGTGCCGTTTCCCGTTCGCGCGGCGCTCACTTCAGAGCTCCGCTGCAGGCGATGTCGGCGCATTGCGTGGTCCTGCGCAGGATCGTATTGAACCGGTGCGCGCCGATGATGTTCACGATCTTCGCCGAGTTCGACACCATGTTGCACCAGCCGTTGGCGATCCGCATCGGCGTCAGGTTCTGGAGGATGTAGAAGCAGACGCCCTCGAGCAGCGTCACGCCCGCGCGCTCGAGCACGTCGGCGTAGCCGAGCTTGCGCGCCTGCGCGAGAATCGCGCCGTTCGTCGTCGCGAAGCAGCTCGACCCTTCGTGAACGTGCCGGCCGTCAAAAAGCTCCGCGAGCCGCCGCATTTCGAGCAGCGACTGCTGCGGGCCGCTGAACACGACGAGACGCGCATCGCCGTCGCCGAGCGAATAGCTCGCGTACACGCGCGCGAGGTCCGCCGCGCTGATCGTCAGCGTTTCCGTCGGCTTTCGGCCACCAAGCGCCGCCTCGACGCTCGGCGCCTCGGGCGTGACGCCGACAAAGTGGAACATGCCCATCGACCCGTAGCTTGCGAGGGCGGCACCGAGATGCTTGAGCTCGTCGGCAGTCGGCGTTCCGGCGTAGCCGTGAAAGACCGGCACCGCGTAATAATCCTGGTGCGATTCGCCGACGATCTTGCCGACGGCGCCCCAGTCGGCGAGGTCCGTCAGCGGCGCGTCGAGCCGCACCGTGAACGTGCCGCGCCGATGCTCGTCCAGGTGGAAGCCGTATTCGAGCGTGCGTCCGGTGAGCGCCGCAGCGAGTGCCGCGGGACCGGATTCGAAGTTCGAGCGTGCGCCGAACACCGAATTGGCGTAGATCACCGTGCCGGTGTCGCCCCACGCAACGTGCTCGCCGAGATGCGGCTGGTAGACGGTCTGGTAGTTGATGCACGTGTCGGTCGTGATCACGCCCATCTGCCGCAAGCAGCCGATCAGCTCGCGCTCCTTCGCGACTTCCGCCGCGTCCTGTCCCATTCGTGCGCAATGCGCGAAGTCGATGCAGCGCGCGTTCGTCGTCACGCCGACGACGCAGCGCGCGCCGAGTGCCACCTCGTCCTTCAGGTAGCGCAGGCCCGCGTCGCCCATCACCTCGATGTCGCCCATCATGTGCACGTTCGTGACCGGCACGAATCGCCGCGCGCCGCAGAACTTGCCGAGCTCCATCTGATACTCGAGCGCCCGCTTCGGCGCTTCGCCGCGTTTTCCCGCGAGGATGTCCCGCTCTTCGGCCGTCAGTTCCACGTTTTCGCTGCGCCTTTCGTCGAGCCCGATTCGCGCGTCACGCCGGCGGTGCCGGCGGCAGATGCTCGGCCCGGCTCAGGTCCTCGAGCAGCAGCAGCATCGCCGTCCAGTCCTCGTCCGCGCGGCCCCACGGCCTTGCGAGCGCGAACATCTCGCGCGCGATCGAGCCGAGCAGGAGCGGCGATCCCAGCTCGGCGCCGAGATCGAGCGCGTGGCCCACGTCCTTCTGCGCCATCCGCAGCGCGAAGCCCGGCCGCAGATCGCCGGCGAGAACCTTCTTCGGATAGTTGACGAGGAGCTGGCCGCGGCCCGCCGTCGTGCTGCTCAGCACTTTCACGGTGGTCGCACGATCGAGCCCGGCCTTGTTCGCGAGCGTCAACGCCTCGGCGGTCAGCACCGCACCGACCGCAGCCATGTAGTTGTTGACGAGCTTGAGCTTGATGCCGTGGCCACGCGGACCGGCGTGCACGATCGTGTCGCCGACGCACTCGAAGAGCGGCCGCGCTTCGGCGACGTCGGCGTCGTCGCCGCCGGCCATGACGAGCAGCGTGCCGTTTTCCGCATCGCGCGGCGTGCGTCCCACCGGCGCGTCGAGCGAACGATAGCCGCGGTTCGCGAGCCCCTCGCCAAGAAGGATGCTCGCCGACGCGCCGATCGTGCTCATGTCGATGACGAGGCGGCCCTGTGCAAGCGACGCGCAAACGCCGTCCTCGCCGAGCAGCGACTGCCGTACGTGCTGCGAATCGGGCAGCATCGTGATCACGGCATCGGCACCGATCGCCGCATCGGCGGCCGACGTCGCCACGCGGCACGTGCCTGCTCGGAACGCGTCGAGCGCGCGCGCCGACGCGTCGTACACGGCGACCGCGTGGCCGCCGCGCGCGAGGTTGCGGGCCATCGGGGCGCCCATCACGCCGACGCCGATGAAGCCGACGTTCATTCCGGCGTTCGCCGCTCGGCGACGGTGGAAGTCGTCCGATCCGTAACGGAATTCACACGCCCTGCCCGACACGCGGCTCGCGGTCGCGCCCGCGGCCATGATGGAACGGCTGAATGCCGTTCGTGATCTGCAGCGGCCCCGAGACGTTCAATCGGAACTCGTACGTTTCGGGGACGATGTAGAAGCGGCTGTGCTCGAGCGGGCGCGCAGAGCGTCCCATCGACGCGCGCTCCATGACCAGGACCGGCCGCCCCGGCGCGAGCCGCAGCAGGCCGCCGATGCGCTTGCCGACCGCGCGTGCGCGGATGCCGATGTCGGCCTTGACCACCTGCTCGCCGACGACGTCGCGCAGCAACTGATAGATCGTGTGCGCCTCCATGTGCTCGCGCGAAACGCTCGCGCGGTCGACGACCACGACCGCCTCGACCACTGCGAATGCCTGGCTGTGCACGCGATACAGGCGACGCATCGCGATCGAGCGCCGCGCATCGCCTTCGAGCGGCGTCGACGCGCGATCGGCCGGTGTCGCGGTTCGGAATTCGAGCAGCTGCGTGCTCGGGCGCAGGCCCTGCGCGATCAGCGCGTCGTAGAAGCCGGTCAGGTTGTCGAGGCCGTGCCGGACCACGGAGCCGGTCACGAACGTGCCCTTCCCCTGCTTCACCTCGATGAGACCCTTGGAATGCAGCAGCGCGATCGCCTGCCGCACGGTCACCCGGCTCACGCGGTGCTGCTCCATGAGCGCCTGTTCCGACGGCAGCCGATCGAACGCGCCGTACCTGCCGGCCACGATCTCGCGCTCGAGCGAATCCGCGAGCTGCGCGTAGAGCGATTCCATCGTGTCGCGGCGAAGCGTCACGTCTCGTCGATAACCGGGTTCACGTCCTAGTACGTTATAGGACGACTTGTCCGCCGTCAACGGGCAGGATGCCGCGTCGCGAACCTGCAAACGAGCCGCCGCGGTGAGCCGACTCAGTCGATCACGTAGTCGGCGACGGTGAGGACGGTCGGTGGAACCGTGAGACCGAGGCGCCTCGCGGTCTTGAGGTTAAGGACGAGTTCGAAGCGGACCGACTGCATGACGGGCATGACCGCCGGTTTCGCGCCCTTCAGGATCTCGCCGATATAGCCGCCCGCCTGGCGATACATCCAGCCGATGTCGGGGCCGTAGCTCATGAGCAGCCCCGCGATGGCGAGTTGGCGCGTGAACGAGATGGCAGGCAGCGCGTGTCGCTCCGCGAGCGTTGCGATCTGCTCGCGGCGGTCGAGCAACACCGGGTCCGTCGCAACCACGACGGCATCGACGTTGTCGCCGACGAGCTCCGCGATCGCAGCGTCGATCTCCGAGCCGCCGCGCGCGTTCCGGACGACGATCTCCAGTCCAAGCCGCAGCGCGCCTTCCTTCGAGTCGGCCAATTCGGCCGCGACGTTGGGATTGTCCGGGTTCATCAGCAGCCCGACACGCGCGATCTTCGGCGCGATCTGGTGCAACAGCTGCACGCGCTTGGCCCCGAGCTGGTTCGGCACGAATGCGATTCCCGTGACATTGCCGCCGGGCCGGCTGAAACTCTCGACAAGGCGAAAGCGGACGGGATCGCCACCGATCGTGAAGACGATCGGAATCGTACTGCTCGCGCTCTGGGCTGCGCGTGCCGACGCCACGTCGCCCGTGGCCGCGATCGCGACGACGCCTTTCGCGACCAGTTCCCTTGCGAGCGCCGGAAGCGCGTTGTAGTCGCCGTTCGCCCAGCGCTCCTCGATATGGACGTTGCGGCCGTCGACGAAGCCCGCTTTCGACAGTCCCTCGCGAAAGGCGTCGGCATTGAAGCGGTAGGTCACGGGCGAGGCGCTGTTGAGAAAGCCGACGACCGGCAGGCTCGATGCCTCCGCCGGCTGACCCGACGGGATCGCGCTTTGCGCGCGGACCGACCACGCCGACACGGTCGCGGCACCCACGACCGCCATGAAGTCTCGCCGTCTCATCTGCCTCCCCCAGGCTGGACACGATCGACGCTGGCGCAGCGTACCACGGCGTCGTCCGGTGCGAGCGCCGGCCGGCCGCGGATGCGATCGGCGATCTTCTCGGCGATCATGATGACCGGCGCGTTGATGTTGCCCGACGTGAGGTCCGGCATCAGCGACGCGTCGACGACGCGCAGGCCCTCGACGCCGCGCACGCGACCCTCGTCGTCGGTCACCGCCAACGGGTCGTTCGCGGCTCCCATCCGGCACGTGCCGGCCGGATGATGAACCGTGATCGCCGTCTTGCGGATGAACGCATCGAGCGCAGCGTCGTCGACGTTCTCCGGACCCGGCGTCGACTCGCATTCGGCGAAGCGTGCGAGCGCGGGCTGCCGGACGATGTCGCGCACGCGGCGGATCGTCGCGCGCACGACGCGCCAGTCGTGCGGATCGGCGAGGAAATGCTGGTCGATCCGCGGCGCTGCGAGCGGATCGGCCGATGCAAGGCGCACCTCGCCGCGGCTTCGCGGATGAAGCATCACGGTCCGGCATGCGAAGCCGTCGACGAACGGCTTGCGTACGCCGGGAAACCAGGGCCATGCCGGCAGAGCGGCGTTAGTCAGGATCAGCTGCATGTCGGGGCACGCGAGATCGGGTGCGCTCTCGAGGAAGCCGACGACGCCGCCCGGTATGTCGGCGGCAAATCCCCGGCCGAACGCGTACGCGTTGACGAGCGAGCGTGCGATGCGGTCGGCGCGCATGTTCGCAACGAACGGGCTCGGTTCGCGGCGGCGATACGTCAGGATCACCGAAACATGGTCCTGCAGGTTGCGGCCGACGCCGGGAAGCGTGGACTTCACGGCGATCCGCTGTTCCGCGAGCGACGCTGGATCGCCGATGCCGGACAGCATCAGAAGCTGCGGCGAATTGATCACGCCGGCGGCGACGATGACTTCGCGGCTCGCGACGACGCGGTGCGCGTGGCGATCCTGCACGTACTCGACGCCGCGCGCCCGCACGCCGTCGAACGCGATCCGCGTCGCATGCGCGTCGACGCGCACGTCGACGTTGCCGCGAGCGATCGCCGGGCGCAGGTACGCGCGCGCGGCGCTCATCCGCCGGCCGTTCGCGATCGTCACCTGCAGCCGCCCGAAGCCCTCCGGGCGCTCGCCGTTGTAATCGTCGGTCGTCGGCTCGCCGGCCTCGCCCGCCGCCGCGAGAAACGCGTCGTTCAGCGGATCTTCGTAGCGGCAATACTGCACCGCCAGCGGCCCGTCGCCACCGCGCCACGCGCTCGCGCCGCCTTCCCAGCGCTCGAGGCGTTTGAAATACGGCAGCACGTGCGCGCTGTCCCATTGCGGCAGTCCGTTCGCGGCCCAGCGATCGAAATCGGCGCGATGGCCGCGCACGAATGCCATCGCGTTCGTCGACGACGAGCCGCCGACGACCTTGCCGCGCGCGCATTCGACGGCGCGTCCGCCGACGTTCGCTTCCGGGCTCGCGAAGTACTGCCAGTCGACGCGGCGCTCGGTCAGGATCTTGCCCCAGCCGAGCGGCACGTGGATCCACGGACTGCGATCCCATCCGCCGGCTTCGAGCACCAGCACGCGGACGTCGCGATCCTCGCCGAGACGATACGCGAGCGTGCAGCCGGCGGAGCCGGCACCGACGATCACGTAATCGAATTCGGAGCTCGCGGCCATCGGCGGGGAAGCGTCGCGCGATAACGTGCGGCGCGGCTGCCGCTGCCGCACCGTCATGCGGCGCGGCAACGGTCGCAACGGCGAAGGGCTTAGCGCTTCGGCGCGCCGGCCTTCTCGACGAACGTCGAATTGAAGCCGCCGGCCGGACTGAAATCGGCGGGCAGCACGGCCTGATCCTTCAGCACCTGCGCCGTCGCGTTCCATTGCTTATCGGAAATCGCGCCGATGCCGTCCTGTTTCGTGTACGCGCTGAAGAACGTCGACCTGATGTCCGCCTGAAGCTGCGCCATCAGCGTCGCCTCCTTCCCCTTGTATTCGGGATTGGCCTTGACGACGATGTCGATCGCCTGCTTCGGGTCGTCCACGACGAACTCGAACGCCTTGATGTAAGCGTTGACGAAGCGCTGGACGAGGTCGGGCTTCTCGGCGATCATCTTCCCGGAAGTGAAGAGACCCGATCCGTATGCATCGTAGCCATAGTCGGCACCGAGCAGGATCGAGAGCGAGCCGGGACCGCCCGCGTGCGCCTCGAGCTCGGGCACCTCGGCGTCGATGTAGCCGGGCACGACGTCGACGCGCCCGAGCAGCAGCATGTTCTCGTACGGAGGCGCGACCGTGCTTTGCTTGAAGTCGGCGAGATTGAGGCCGTTCTTCGCGAAGAACGACTTCAGGAACACGTACGTCGACCCGCTCGGGTGCACGCCGACGTTCATGCCCTTCATGTCGGCGGGCTTCGACATCGGATGCTTCGACTTGATCGAGATCATCGCGAGCGGGCTTTCCTGGTTGACGGCCACCAGCGCGACGACCGGCAGATGCTGCGAGCGGCCGACCAGAAGCGTCGGCAGGTCGGCGAAGCCGAATTCGGCGTTGCCGTTGGCGACGAGCTTCAGCGCGTCGACCGAGCCGGTTCCCTTCCGGATCGCGGTGACGTCGATCCCCTGTTCCTTGAAGTAGCCGTTGTCGCGCGCGACGAAGAACATCGCGTGGTCGCCGCGCACCAGCCAATCGAGCTGCACCGACACCTGGTCGGCCGCCTGCGCGCCGACACCCGCAACCGCCAGCGCCGTGCCGGCGACGAGCGCCGACCACCAACTGCTCCATCTCCTCGTCATCATGATGATTCGCCCCTCCTGTCGATGGTCGATCGCCGGAAACGATAACGCGGCCCGGCCCCGCTCACGCCGTGTGCGGCATCCAGTCGATGTAGCGTCGCTCGATCCATTCGATCGCGTAATAGAACAGCATGCCGAGCACCGACACCTCGACGAGCGCCGCGAACACGAGCGCCGTCTGCATCTGCGTCGATGCGAACTGGATCATGTACCCGAGACCGGCCTGCGCGCCCGCGAACTCGCCGACGATCGCGCCGATGACCGCGAGCGTGATCGCGACCTTCAGGCCAGCCATCAAATAGGGCAGCGAGTTCGGAAGCTGGATGCGCCAGAGGATCACGTTGCGGCTCGCGCCGACCGAGCGCATCAGCGCGACGAGGTTCGCGTCGACCGTCGTGAGACCGGCGAGCATGTTGATCGCAACCGGAAAGAACGCGATCACGACGATCAGCACGACCTTGGGCGCGAGATCGAAACCGAACCACAGGATGAAGAGCGGCGCGAGCGCGACCTTCGGCACATTCTGGAACAGCACGACGAGCGGATAAAGCGCGCGGCCGAACGTCGTGAAGCGCGCGATCACCAGTGCGACGCCCGCGCCGATCAGGCCCGACAACAGGAAGCCCCAGACGATTTCCTGCGCGGTGACCCAGGCGGCGTAACCGAGGTCGCGCTGGTGCGCGAGCAGAACATGGACGATCGCCGTCGGCGGCGGCAGCACGAACTGCGGCACGTTGAAGACGCGCGCGACGGCTTCCCAGACGACGATCACGCCGGCGAACAGCGCCAGCGCGGGCATGACGCCCGACACCGCCTCGCGTGCGCGCAGGCCCGCGGGCGGCGGCTTGTCGACGCTTGCCGCGGGAACGCTTGCCGCCCGGTCGTTCACGATCGTTCCCATCACGCGGCGAGCGCCTGCCGATGGCCTTCCTTGAGGAGCCGGCGCAGCCGCGCCGTGGCGCGCGCGAACTCGGGGGCCGCATAACTTTCCTCGCTTCGCGGATACGCGAGGCCGATCGGCAGCGCCTCGATGATCCGCGCCGGATTCGACGCCATGACGATCACCTCGCCGGACAGGAACGCCGCCTCGTCGATCGCGTGCGTGACGAACACGATCGTCTTCTTCGTCCGCTCCCAGATCTCGAGCAGGAAATCGCTCATCTCCTCGCGCGTGATCGCGTCGAGCGCGCCGAACGGCTCGTCCATCATCAGCACTTCGGGATCGAGCGCGAGGGCGCGCGCGATCGAGACGCGCTGGCGCATGCCGCCCGACAATTGCGCAGGGCGCTTGTCGGCGGCGCGCTCGAGGCCGACGAGCCGCAGCATGTCGGCGGCGCGCTGACGGATCTCGTCGGCGCCGCGACCCGCGTGCGCGACCTGCATCAACAGCGCGACGTTGTCGTGTGCGTTCTTCCACGGCAGCAGCGTCGCTTCCTGGAACACGACGCCGATGCGCCGTTGCCGCACCGCTTCGATCGGCGGAACGCCGGCAACCGACACGTCGCCGGCGGTTGGCGGCAGCAAGCCGGCGAGCACCTTGAGCAGCGTGCTCTTGCCGCACCCCGACGGGCCGATCAGCGAGACGAAGCCGCCCTTCGGGACGGACAGATTCACGCCGTTCAGCACGCGCGTCGTGCGCCCGCGGACCGTGAAGTCGACGCACACACCGCGCGCGACGATGTGCGCCGGCGCGTTCGCCGCGATGTCCGGTACCGCCATCGATGCTCCGGGGCTCGCGCCGGTCAACCGGTTGCCGTCGCCTTCTGGAAGGCCGGCCGCTTCTGCAACTCGGCGATCCACGCCTGCGTCTTCGGCATCGCCGGCAGGCCGAGCGGAAACGCGATGCAGCGCTTGACGATCGGGCCGAGTGCGACGTCGGCGAGCGAGAACTGCGAGCCGGCGACCCACGGCGACTTCGCGAGCGCACCTTCGAGCAGCTTCAACTCGTTCGCGAGGTTCGTCGCGGTGTCCGGCGCGCGCTCGCCTTCGGCCTTCTTCGCGTCGCGAAAGCCGGCGAGGTAGGCCGGGTTGAGTTCAGCCAGCAGCCAGTCCATCCAGCGCTCGACTTGCGAGCGCGGCGCCGGATCGGCCGGATAGAGCGGACTCTTCGTCTTGTTCGCGAGATAGCGCAGGATCGTATTCGACTGCCAGACGACCGTATCGCCATCGACCAGCGTCGGCACCTTCTGCATCGGGTTCATCGCCGCGTACTCGGGCGTCGTCGTGTTCTGGAACTGCCGTCCGTAATCCTTGCGCTCGTAAGCAAGCTCGAGTTCCTCGAGCAGGAAGATCACCTTCTGCACGTTGCCGGACGTCGCCCGGCCCAGGAGTTCGATCATCGTGGTTGTCCTTCGCGTCGTCGTGAAACCGTTCAGAGCGGCTTGTAGGCGATGCAGTCGATCTCGATCTTCGTGCTGATCACCGCCCTCGCCTCGACCGTCGTGCGCGCGATGCGCCCGTCGGGGAAATATTCCTTGAACACGCCGTTGTAGCGGCCGAAGTCGCGCGCATCCTCGAGGTACGTCGTGACCTTGACGACGTCCGAAAGCTCGCAGCCCGCGTCGGCGAGCACGCGCTTCACCGCCTCGAGCGCCGCGCGCGTTTCCTCCTCGATCGTGCCCGCGACCATGTTGCCGTTCGCGTCCTTGCCCACCTGCCCCGACACGTAGACGTAGTCGCCCGCGCGTACGGCCGGGTGGAACGGCAGGTTCGGATTCTTCTTGCCGTAGACCTCGATTCTGGATGGTCTCATTCGTGACGTTCCATGGCGTCGCGATTCACGATACGCGGCTTTCGACGATGCTCAAGCCGCGCTGGCGATCGATCAGGTACATGAGCCCGGACGGATCGACCGTGACGTCGTTCGACGACGGGATTGCGTAGCCTTCGGGCGCGTCGGGCTCGTAGCAGCCGACCTCGATCGGCGCGAACGGGTCGCTCACGTCGACGAGGCGCAAGCCGCGGGCGAACCACGCGAACGGCACGATCGTGCCGTGAAAGCGCTCCGACGGCTGATGGCAGCCCATCATCGGCGGCTGCGGCGCGCCGTCGGGATCGAGGCCCGGTACCTGGAACGTCGCGATCGGCATCGGCTGGCGTTCGAACGTCACGTCGTAGACCCATGCGAACGCCGGCGGCGATGGCCGCAGCTTCGCGACGTCCTCGTCGGCGACGAGCATGATGTCGCGACCCTTGAGCTTCATCGGCAACCGCAGCGCGGTGTGCGTCGGATGCGGATCCGCGGGGCCCGGGTTCAAGCCGGACACGAGCATTGGCTTCGACAGGTCGGCAATGTCGAGGATGAAGAACCCGTGATGCCAGTACGAGACGTAGAGCCGGTCGCCGTAGCGCAGCGGATGGTGACAGCGCGGCTTCACGTAATCATTCCACGGGTAGTCCTCGCCGCCCGCGACGTGCTGGCCCGGAATCCACCAGCGGCCGACTTCCTGCGGCTTCTCCGGATTGGCGAGGTCGAGGATCATCATGATGTTGCCGACGTAGCCTTCCGCCGTCGGCGAGATGTATGCGTAGCGGCCGTCGAAATCGAAGCGATGCACGCCACCGCCTTCGCCGGTGACGCGCCACTTGCAGAGAAGACGCGGCTTCGACGGCGTCGACACGTCGAAGATGCCGAGACCCCCGCCGAACTCGGGTGCGCCGTCGCGAAATTTCTCGTAGTTGACGACCATAAGGCCGTTCGCGACGCGCACCTTGTGCGAATGCCAGCCGATCGGCACCTCGATCTTCGCGAGCAGCTTCGCGTGCTTCGGATCGGAAACGTCGTAGATCGACGTTCCATCCGGGGGTCGCATGTGCGAGACGTACAGCGTGTCGCCATCGCGGCTGACCTGGCCGCCGCCGGGACAATCGATGTAGCCGACGAGTTTCGTGTTCGACGCGCGCGCCATGCCTGCGATGCGCTCAGGCCAACCGGACCACGTCGCCCGCGGCGGTGCGGCCGTAACGCGTCAGGAGCCCGAATGCCGCGAGCGCCGGCTCGTCGCTCGCGACGAACAGGATCAATGGATCGCTGGCCTCGTTCGCGTACTGGACCCAATGGCCACCGGGGATCGCGACGGTGTCGAACGGCGCGAGGTCGAAACGCACGCCATCGATCAGCGCGTGTCCGTGTCCCTCGAACGGCGCGACGAGCACGCTCGCCGACTGCTTGAGCGGCAGCGTCGTCTCGCCCTGGCGCACCATCTGCATGAAGAACGTCATCGTCCGGTACACCGGGCCACCGGTCAGCGGATCGACGTACTCGATCAGCAGCCCCTCGTGCGCGTTGCCGTCGAAGTCGCGGTGCTTCTCGAGCAGTTCGCGCATCGCGTCGTAGCGGTAGACGTACATCGGCGACGAGCCGCCGACGCCGCGAAAATGGTCGATGAAGCGCGGCTTGAGACCGCCCGCGCCGTAGACGCGCGCCGAGTAGTCGCTCGGAAAGCGCGCGGACTGCTTTTTCTTCGTGACTCCACCTTCCCTGTAGTCATGGTCGAACGCGAGCGCGTTCAGGTTCTCGACCAGCGGGTAGTCGAGCACCGACAGGTTGATCGCCGGCTCGTCGCCCGTGTTCCCGTGGTTGTGCCACGTGTCGCGCGGCGTCAGCACCATGTCGCCGGGTCCGAACGTGATGTCCTCGCCTTCGACGCCGGTGAAGTTCCTGCCGCCGGTGAGACCGAAGCGGATCGCGCTCGCCGTATGCCGATGCGGCGGCATGATCTCGTTGGGATCGTTCAGCCGATACGCGGTGTAGAGCGTGCTGACGGTCGCCCGGCGCGGTGCAAGCCCCGGATTGACCAGCACGAGCGAGCGGCGATCGGTGTCGCCTGTGGTGACGAGCTGTGCCGAGCGATGCAGGAGTCCTTCGATGTCGTCCTTGTAGCTCCAGCGGAACGGCACCGGCTTCGGACCGTTCATCAATTGGCGGATCTCGTCGTGCTCGACGTCCGACGATTTCGCCCAGAACGGAAACATGTTGCGCGACGAGATCTCGGCGTACAGGTCGCGCAACGCCGCTTCCTTCGCCGCGCCCGTCAGCTCGAGTTCGCGAAGATTGCCCATGGTCCCGTGTCTCCGACGCGTCGAATGGCCCGATAGTGCCAAGCGGACCCGAGCCTGTCAACCAGATGCAACCAGGAACAATTTGGTTGGCGCAACAGATTAGCACCATGCTGCGATCGCATCGACTGCGCGTACTTGAACTCGACCGAAAAGCCGTTTAGCATCCGCCAAACCTCGGAGTTGCAACCAATGCGCAACCAAGCTCGACCGGAGGCGTCGAAGGCACCGTCCGCTACGGAGCTTGCCCGCGCGCTGCGGACGCGGCTCGCGAACGGCGAAGCGCTGCCCGCCGAGCGAGCGCTCGCGGCTCAATACGCGGTCAAGCGGCATCGGGTCAGGCAGGCGCTCGCGCTGCTTCGCGAGCACGGCGACCTCGATCCGTCGCGGCGCACGAACGGTGCCGACGGCGAATCGCTGATCCGCTCGACGAATCCGCTCGAAGTGATCGAACTGCGCCTGGCGCTGGAGCCGGCGCTCGCGCGGCTCGCCGCGGTTCGCGCGACACCGCTCGAGATCGCGCGGATCCTGCGCGCCGCGACGACGCCGCCCGGCATGCAGCGCGCAAGCGCCGACCTCGCGTTCCACAAGCTCGTCGCGGCCGCGAGCGGGAATGGCCTCGCCGCCGATCTCTACGCGCTGCTGCGCAAGGTCGGCTCCGATGCGCGCGTGCGCGTCCAGGGCAGCGACCCGTCCTGCCCCAACCGCCTCGCGCAGCGCGATCGCGAGCACCACGGCGTTGCGGAGGCGATCGCCGCACGCGATCCGGAGCGCGCGGAAGCGGCGATGCGCGCGCACCTGACCGCGGTACACCGGATCATTCTCGACCGTCTGACGGCCGCGAACGCCGCGTAGGGCAATCCGCTAGCTCAGCAGCGCCTTCTTCGATGCGACGAGCAGTCGTGCGCGCTCGCGCGCCAGCGCTTCGATTTCCTCGCGCGCGTAGTCGAAGAGGCCCGCCTGCGTCTTGATCCCGAGCCTGCCCTCGCCGACCCTGCTCGTCACCGTCGGCGAGACGCCGCTTTCGTTGCAGAGATCCTTGTTGAGGTAGCTCGCGACCGCCGTGTAGATGTCGAGACCCGCCATGTCGAGAAGTCGCAGCGGGCCGACGACGCCGAGCTTGTAGCCGATGCCCCAGCGGACGATCCGGTCGATCGCATCGGCCGATGCGACGCGTTCGTCGAGCAGGTGCAGAGCCTCGCGCATGATCGCGTAGAGAATCCGGTTCTCGACGAATCCGGGAACGTCGCGGTCGACGATCGCCGGCAGCATGCCAAGCCGCTCGACCAGCGCCACCGTCGCATCGAGTGCGCCTTGCGACGTCTCGCGGCCTCTGATGACTTCGATCACCGGGATCAGGTGCGGCGGGTTCGACCAGTGCATGCCGACGATGCGTGCGGGATTCGCGACGCCGTCCTGCAACAACGAAATCGGAATGCCCGAGGTGTCGGACGCGAGGATCGTCGTTTCGCGCGTGCGTCGAGCCAGTGTCGCGAAAATCGCGCGCTTGACGTCCAGCCGCTCCGGTCCGTTCTCGAGCACGAAATCCGCGCGTGCGATCGCCTCGTCGGCATCGACGGCGAACGACAAACGCTTCCGCGCAGCCGCGATGTCCCCGTCGCTTGCGAAGCCGCCTTTGGACCATAGGCCGAAGACGAAGTCGACCGACGTTCTGGCCTTGTCGATCTGCTTCGCGTCGATGTCGGACAACGTCGTGTCGCAGCCGTGGCGCGCGAACGTCGCCGCGATGCCGGGCCCCATCGTTCCGGCGCCGATGACGACGATGCTGCGAATGTCGTCCCCGTTCATGCTCATCGAAACGCTTTCAATTCGGGATCGTCGATCGCCTGGCGCGGCAATCCCGTCATCGCGGGCAACTCGGAGAGGCGCGGCACGCCGATCCTGTAGCGCGGCGCTCCGCTGGACGTCTTCCAAACCACGAGCGGCGTGCCCGGCGCACCGAACGCGCGCATCAGCGCGGTGTTCGCTTCGAACTGTGCGGCGAGCGCAGCCGGAACGTCGGCGATCGGTGTAATGGCGCCGTCGTACGTCGACGCGTCGTAACCGGTCTCGTTCAGCCGCAGCGCCGCGGCGCGATCGGGCGCCTGCACGATCGCCGCGGCCCGGCCGACCGAGCTCGGCTGCTGATAGGCGACGGGAATCCAGCGCACCTGCAGACCCGCCGCTTCGTACGGCTGCAGCGCCTTCCACGTCAGGTGGCAATAGAAGCAGTTGGCGTCGAAGAACACGTACAGCACGTGTTGCGCGCTCGCCGGACCTTCGACGACCGCGTCGGCCGACTCGACCTTCGCGAACAGCGCCGCGGTGTCGGGATGCTGGCGATTGCGGTCCGCCGCGATAACGCTTGCGCCGGCGAAGAACGCCGACACGACGACAAGCATGCAGAGTGATCGTTTCATCGTTGCATTGCCGTTCAACCGTGTGCTATGTCGCGCTCCATCGCGAGTTCCGCGAGCAGGCTCTCGCGGTCACGCCCGATCGATGCGACCGCGAGTGCGCGACCGCCACGGCGGTAGCGAAGGGTGCAGTCGCGCTTCGCGATGTCGCCATCGATCGCGATGTCGTCCCATCCCTCGGCGTGGCCGACATAGTTGATCGGCATGTCGTAGTGTTGACTCCAGAAGAATGGAACGGCTTCGAAGCGCTCGTGGGCGCCGAGCATGTTCAGCGCGGCCGTCTGTCCCTGGCGCTCGGCGACGACCCAGTGCTCGACGCGTATCGACGTTCCCGTGTGCGGGTCGGGCCAGCGCGCGATGTCGCCGGCGGCGAAAACGTCGCGTGCGCTCGTCTCGAGATATTCGTTGACGGCGACGCCGCGATCGATCGTCAACCCGGCATCCTGCGCGAGCGCGATGCGCGGGCGCACGCCGACGCCGACGACGACGAGATCGGCCGCGAGCGTTGCGCCGCTTGGCAGCAGGACGCGATCGCGCTCGATCGCGCTCGCCGTGTTCTCGAGATGGAAAATCACGCCATGCGTTTCGTGCAGATCGCGCACGAAGTCGCCGAGTTGCGGACCGAGCACCTTCTCCATCGGCCGCTTGTCGGGCGCGACCACATGCACTTCGATGTCGCGGGCGCGCAGCGACGCGGCGACTTCGAGGCCGATGAAGCTCGCGCCCATGACGACGGCGACGCGCGTGTTCGCGGCCTGCGCGATGATCGCGCGCGAATCGGCAAGCGTGCGCAGCGTATGGACGTGCGGCAAGTCCATGCCCGGGAGCGGCAGGCGCACCGGCTCGGCGCCGGTCGCAAGCAACAGGCGGTCGTAGCCGATGCGGCTCCCGTCGGCAGTGACGACCTCGCGCGCGCGCGGATCGATCGCCGCGATCGTGCGTTCGAGACGAAGATCGATGTCGCGCTCCGCATAGAAGGTGTCGTCGCGAAGCGGGATCCATTCCTCGGGCGCGGTGCCGGCGAGGTAATCCTTCGACAGATTCGGCCGGTCGACAGGCGGCGCGGCATCGCTGCTCAGCATCGTGATGCTGCCGTCGTAATCGTTGCGGCGAAGCATTTCCGCGGCGGCAAAGCCGGCCGCGCCGCCGCCGACGATCACGATGCGCTCCGGCATCTTCGTGCCCGACGGCGCACGACGCACCGCTGCGCGCTCCTCCTTCGCTCGCACGCAGACCTTTCCATCGCGCCGCTCGGTCGTCCAGCAGGCAAGCGGCACGAGCGCCGGCGCTCGCAGCGCCTCGCCGGTTCGCAAGCTGAAACAGGCGTGATGCCATGGGCAGCGAATCGTCTCGCCGACGACGATCCCGTCGGCGAGCGGTCCGCCATAGTGCGTGCAGGTCGCGCCGACGGCGAAGAACGCGTCGCCGCTTCGGGCGAGAACGACGGCGTCGTCGCCGACGTGACCGGCGAGCATTTCACCGTCGGCCAGCGCGTTCTCGGCAACGCCTGCGCTGAGATCCGGTCCCTGCGGCGTCGATTCGTCGTGGCTCATCGCGTCATCTCCTGGAGGACCACCGAAGGTACGCCTTCGCTGGAGCGGACGGAAGGGCCGGCCACTTTCGCGATCCCACTTTCGGTTGCGTTCGGGTAGACTGCCGGCGCTGAAGCAATCGCCGCTGGACCGGAAAGCCGCGGAGCCGCAGTGATCGGAGGATCGACCGATGCCACGAACGACGACAGCCGTTTTCGCCTGCTTCCTCCTCGCGACGCTTGCGGTCGACAGCGCGGCGCAGCAGCCGGGCGCCGCCAGCGGCGTACCCAATGCGTCCGGCTTTCTCAAGGACTACTCGCGATTGCAGCCGGTGCCCGGCAAGGAAGGCCGCTACGCGTGGACAGCGCCGGCCGCCGAGCTCAAGCCGTACACGCGATTCATGCTGCCGCCGATGGAAATCTGGATCGATCGCGACGCACAGTACCGCGGCCTCTCGGCCGACGTCGTCGAGCGCCTCGCCGGCATCTATCAATCGAGCTTCGCGCACGTGCTGGCGCCGAACTACGGGGTCGTGACACAACCCGGGCCCGGCGTGGCGACGTGCCGTTTCGCGATCACCGGCGTGACGCCCGAGCGTCCGGCGTTTCGGCCGCGCGACATCATCCCGATCAAGGCGGCGTTAACCGTGGTCAGGGCGGCGACGGGAACGTCGGCGGAAGTCGCGCGCGTGTCGGCCGAGATCGAATGCGAGGACAGCGTTTCGCAGAAGCCGTTGCTGGCGGCGGTGATCACCGGCGTCGGCTACAGGAAATTCGTCGAAGGCGAACCGGTCAAGTGGGAGGACGTCGGTCCGGTGCTCGCCTCGTGGGCGCAGGACTTCAAGGCGCGGCTCGATGCCGTTCAGGGCCGCTGATCACACCGCCGGCAAATCACGGGAGGGTCTGGTCATGAAGTCGATACGAAACGCACTCGGCACCATATTCGCCGTGGCCGCAGTCGTGCTCGCGTCAGGCGCCGTGGCCGCGGGGTCGGCGCAGCAGGCGTGCGCGCCCGACATTCAGAAATATTGTCCCGGCGTGCCGCAAGGCGAGGGGCGCATCGCCGAGTGCCTGCGCTCGCACAAGCGGGAACTGTCGCCGGCGTGCGAGAGCGGGATGGCGAAAACCGCATCGCTGATGAAGGAAGTCGTGCAGGCGTGCGAGGACGACCTGCACACGTATTGCGCCGGCGCCGCCCAGGGGACGGCCAAGGAATGTCTGAAAGCGAACTTCCGCGAGCTGTCGCGGCCGTGCAAGCGCGAGCTGTTCGAGGCGAAGAAAGGCATGTGAGCGGGCGCGCGCCGATCCGGATTCCATCCGTCTAGAACGTGAAGGACGCGCCGAGGAACGGTCCGGAAAGGGCGCCGTCGAGCTTGAAGTTGGACTTGTCGACGTCGACGTGCAGGTGGCGCCAGCCGCCGACGATCGATCCCCATCCGAAGCGGTAGCCGAGGCCGGCGAAGAGCTGCCATGACAGCCGGGAACCGCCGGTTCCCGCGTCGGCGCTCGCGAACGCTTCCCAGTTCTCGGCGAAGCGCGTATCCCAGCGTGTGCCGATGACGCCGTCGACCCAGTTATCGTCGGACGTGGCGAGCGCGCCCGGCAACGTGCCTTCGCGCAAGCCCAGGCTCACTTCCATCGTGTAGTAGCGCGCGCCCGCGAAGACGTCGACGTGCGAGTCGCGCGCGCCCGTAACTTCGTAGCCGCCGTAACCCTCGACGATATGGCCCTTCACCTTGACGTCGACGCCGGCATAAAGCGTCGTGTAGGGAGTCGGCGCGTCGGCTTTCGCATTCGCGTACGTCCAGTCTCCGAACGCGGACCAGCGATCGTTTCGCCAGTTGACGTGCAACATTCCGCCGGCGAGCCGCAGGCTGTCTGAAAGCGAGGCGGTGTCGACGTCGATCAGTCCGGCGATGCCGGCACCGCTGCCCGACGCTCCCACGGTGCCTTCGAAACCCGCTCCCCAGAGATACGGCGTAACCCGCAGGCTGGATTGCGCCAGCGTCGCGGAAGCCATCGACGAGAACAAAACCCCCGTCAGCAATGGCAGCAGGACTTTCATGTTGTTCGTTCCCTCGCGATAGCGATGGGCACGGCGACCATGCCCGGTACGCCATCAGGTTACCATGCGGGAATCGGTTTCAAGTCGCGCAGCGTGCAACGTGCTTGAAGGGAGAGCCGTGGATTCGCGAAAATTGCGACGCGCGTTTCTGACCGGACTGTTGACCGGTCTTCGCGTCGTGTGGCCGATCGTGTCCGGCCTTCTCGCGACGGTCGTCGCGCTGGGATTCGTGATTGGCGTGCTGGAAGGCTGGTCGTTGCACGAATCGATCTATTTCGCGTTCGTGTCGGCTTTGACCATCGGCTACGGCGATTTCGCGCCGAAGCTCCTGATCACACGCGCACTTGCGGTGCTGATCGGCTTGTGCGGCATCCTGCTGACCGCGCTGCTGGCCGCAGTCGCGGTCAAGGCGCTGGACGCGGCGCTGGCCGATACGAGGACCTAACCGTAGCCGGCGATGCCGGTTGTTACGTCGGCAGCGCCTTGCGCTCCGACAGCTCGACGCAGACGTCTTCCGGGCCGCGCAAGAAAACGAGCTTGCAGCCGCGAAAGTCGAGCGAGCCGGAACGCGAGTCCACACCGGCCGCCCGAAGTCGGGCGAGCTCGGCGTCGAGGTCGTCCACGGCGAGGCACACGTGGTTGAAACCTGTCTTGCACAGCGACGCAATGTCCGGATCGAGAAGCGGATCGGGATGCAGGAAGCGCAGGAGCTGAACCTCCATCCTGGGCTGCGCGCCGCGCAGCACGAGCGTCACGTGCTCCGCTTCGAGGCCGGGCACGCCCATGTAGCGCGAGAAGGTGCCGCCGGAGATGGTGACGGTCTTCTCGTGCTCGAAGCCCAGAAGCCCGAAGAAGCGCGTCGCCGCGGCGGTGTCGCGCACGCCGATGGTGACATGGTCGAAATTCCTGATCACGTTGCACGCTCGAGCCCGTCACTCGGCTCCGGCCCGTTCAGACTGTCCTGTTTGCGGCGTCCGACAACCGTGTACGCGATCGGTATCGTCGTCAGCGCACCGATCGCCAGCAGCGTCCAGCCGATCGCTCTGCGGGTGTCCGCGTTCCTGATGCAGTCGGCGAGCAGAAGGCCCACGCCGGCGCCCGCGATCCCGCGCGTCGCGGCGACGAAGCCCAATTCGGGAATCGATACGTGGAATGTCTTCATGCGTCCTCCATCGGTTTGTCCACATTGCCAAAAGACCGGTCGATAAGCATAGCGCGGATTGCTGCGACGGAAACGCGCTCGCCCGATGGAGGTCCAAACGGTATCCCCTATGTCACTGGAACCCATCATGGCCAACATCTGGATTGTCGCCGCCAACCGCAGCAAGGCGCGCATCTTCGAAATGCAGAAACCGCACGGGCCGCTCGTCGAGGTCATGGATCTCGCGGATCCGAAAGGCCGCGCCAGGGACCGCGACATCAATTCCGATGCCTACGGGCGCCTGTATGGAAAAGGTGAGCGCGCCCAGGGTCATTCGACCAGCGGCGACGTGAGTCCGATGCAGCACGAGTCGGAACGCTTCGCCGAGCGGCTTCGCGACCGCCTGGATCGCGCACACGCCGAGCGGCGCTTCGACAGGCTGTGGATCGTCGCGCCACCCGCGTTCCTCGGAGTCCTGCGTGAGAAGCTCGGGAAACAACTCCGTGGCATGATCGAGCTCGAGGTGAACAAGGACGTTCCCGATCACTCGCCCGACGAAATACGCGACGCTGCGCTGGCTGCGCGAGCGCGGCAAGCGGAGCGAGACGAGCGGCTGCAGCGCTGAGCGGCGGGGCGCGGCGACTCCTGGATCAGTCCAGAGGCCGTTCGCCCGCCCACGCATTCACGATCAAGCGTCGCAGCGCGGCGCGCTCGAGAGGCCGCGGGTTGGGATAAGGACTCGCGATGGCGAGGTCCACCGCACGGTCGATCTGATCCTCGCGCAACCCGATATCGCGTAACGCCAGCGTTGCGCCGCTTTCAGCCGCGAGTTCGTAAAGACCCGCCGGCGCCGACGGACGTCCGAGCGCGCGGGCGATCGAGGTCATCGCGCTCGTCGCACACGACGCGTTGTACGCGAGCGCATGGGGCAAGAGGCAGCCATGCGTTTCGGCGTGCGGAAGGCCGAACGCACCGCCGAGCGTATGGCAAAGCTTGTGATGCAATCCCATGCCGACCATTCCGAGCACCGTCCCGCAGAGCCATGCGCCATAAAGGCAGTCGCTGCGTGCATCGCGATCGTGTGGATCCGCGACGAGTTTCGGAATGGCGGAGGCGATGGCGCGAATTCCTGCTTCGGCGAGAAGATCGGTGACCGGGTTCCGATCGGCGGCGTACAGGCCTTCCGCCGCATGTGCGATCGCGTTCATCGCGCTCGCGATGCTGAGTGGAATCGGCAGCTCGTGCGTCAATGCCGGATCGTAGATGACGCATTTCGGCAGAACCTTTGGTTCGCGCCCGGTGCGCTTGCTGCCGCCTTCGGTCAGGCCGTAGATCGGCGTCATCTCGGACCCGGCATACGTCGTAGGAATGGCGACGATCGGCACCGGAAGCTCGAGCGCAATGGCTTTCGCGAGGCCCGTCGTCGAGCCTCCACCGATGGCGACGATCCCGTCCGCGTGGGTTCTGCGCGCTTCGGCCCTCGCGGCAAGAGCCGTCTCGATCGGCACGTGCATGACGGCGCCGTCGAAAATGCCGCTCGCCGCCGCGCCGAGCGTTTCCGCGACGCGTTCCGCGTGTTGCAGATGACCCGGTGTCGACAGCACGAGAACGCGCTTGCAACCGAGCCGCTGGATCTCCTCGCCGATGCGTGACAGCGAACCGTATCCAAAAACAATGCGCGCGGCGTTCGGGGAATACGTGAAGGCATCGATCGACACGCGAGCCTCGCCGGCGATCAACGGCGCTCGAAGAGCCGTTTCGGATTATCGACGAGCAGGCGCGTCCGATCCGCTTCCCGGGGCGCCATCTCGAAAACGAGATCGGCGAGCACGGCATCGCGCGGCATCCGATTCGGATCGAAATAGCCCGAATGCGGCCAATCGGTGCCCCACAGGACCCGTGTCGGCGCCGCCGCAATCAACTGCCGCGCGAACGGCACGACGTCGCCGTACGGCGGTCCGGTGCGACTGATCCGATCCGCACCGGACAGTTTCACGAAGACGTGATCGCGCCTGACCAGATCGAACAGCACGCGAAAGGGGCGCTGATCGAGACCCTGCGCGGGATCGATCCGCGCGAAATGGTCGATGACGAGGGGAACGGTCAGCGTCGAAAGGCGCGGGACGAGCGGTTCGAGATCCTCGGGTGCCATGTGCAAGTCGATGCACCATCGAAGCTCTTCGGCCCACGACGCGAAGCGATCCAGCAGCGCGGTGTCGAGCTCGCCGCCGTGCTGCGGATTGAACGCGAAGCGCACGCCGCGCACGCCGGCGCCATCCCATTCGCGCAATTGCGCCAGCGACAGCCGCTCGCTCGCCTTGATGATGCCGAGAAGCCGCCCATCCGCGCGCCGCAGCGCATCGAGCGTCACGTCGTTGTCCGGCCCGTGGACGTTGGGATGGACGCACACGCCGCGTGCGATGCCGAGCCGCTCCGCCAGCGCGACATACGCGTCGAGCGGCGCCGGCGGCGGCGTGTACTTTCGGTCCGGTGCATACGGAAACCGGTCGAGCGGACCGAAGACGTGAAAGTGCGTGTCCCACGTTCCGGGGGGAAACGCTCTGTTCGGAGTCGACGCTTCGTCGATCGGTCCGAGACAAGGCTTCGGTTGCGGCACTGCGTTCACCGTCGTCGATCAGGCATCGAGGAAGACGGTTTCGTCGGCGCCCTGCAGGCGAATCGTGAACGCATAACGCCGTCCGGCCCCATCGGTTTCGCGAGCCATCATCGACGAGCGGCGCTCCGCGGCAATGCACGACAGCACGGGATCGCGGTCGTTCGCCATCTCGCCCGGAAAGTAGATGCGCGTATAGAGCCGGCGGTTGATGCCCTTCCCGAAAATCCCGATCGCGATGTGCGGCGCATGGCGTCGCCCATCGACGTCGACGACGCTTCCCGGCCTGACGGTTTCGATCGTGAAACGACCGCCGGCATCGCACGTGGCCCGACCGAATCCGGTGAACGACGAGATTGCTGCAGCAGGATGGAAGCCTGCGTAGCGTCCTTCGCCGTCGGCCTGCCAGATCTCGATCAGCGCATCGGGAACCGGCGCTCGGTTGCCGTCGAGCACCTGACCCTCGATCGTGATTCGAGCGCCGACCGCGTCGGACGTAACCAGGCACGCGCTGCCGACACCCGGCCGATCGCGTGGCGCGAGGCAAAAGGAGAAAAAGGGGCCGACCGTTTGCGAGGGCGTGATCACCGGCGATTCGGACACGGCGGGCTTATCCGCGGCGCGCCGCCCGCCGGCCGCGCAGCACGATGTCGAAGCGGTACGCGAGTGCCCATTCCGATCGGGTGGCGGCACGATCGAGCGTGGCGACCATCCGGTGACGCGAATGCTCGGGCGCTGTGTTGAAGATGGTGTCGAACGGAAGCAGCGGATCTCCGGGAAAATACATCTGCGTCACGAGCCGCGACAGCATCGACGGCCCGAACAGCGACAGGTGGATGTGGGAAGGACGCCAGACGTTGTCGAGGCCGCCGACCGGGTACGCGCCGGGCTTGATCGTCGTGAATCGATAGTGCCCCGCCGCGTCGGTCAATACACGCCCGCTTCCGGTGAAATTCGGATCGAGCGGCGCCTCGTGCGTGTCGACCTCGTGCGCGTATCGTCCCGCGGCGTTCGCCTGCCAGATTTCGATCAGCGTGCTCGGCACGCCGCGGCCGTCCTCGTCGAGCACCTGACCGAAAACGATGAGGCGCTCGCCGATCGGCTCGCCTTCGTGCTGTCGCGTGAGATCGTCGTCGTTCGCGTTCAGCACCTCGGCGCCGAACGAGGGTCCCGTCAACTCGGTGAGCGTCGGCGTGATCGCCTGAAAAGGTCGAAGCGGTGCGCGCCTGTGCGTGAAGCGATAGCTTTCGGAGTACGGAGCCGGATGCGCCGTGAGGCTTTCCGGCGTGTACTCGAACAACTTCGATTCGTCCATCGACTGCTCAGTTCGCCTTGGCGCCCGTATCGCGAATCACCTTGGCCCAGCGTGGCGTCTCCCAGCGAATGTACTGCGCGAACTCCGCGGGCGTGCTCGCGACGACCTCGAATTGAATATCGGTCAGTTTCTTCGTCACGTCCGGGCTATGCAGTGCGCGCACGAGCTCGGTGTTATAGCGATCGATGATCGCCTGCGGGGTCCCGGCAGGCGCGAGAAATCCGATCCACGCCGTCGCCTCGAAGTCCTTGAATCCCGACTCGATCATCGTCGGCACGTCGGGTGTCGCCGGGAAGCGGTGGCGGCCCGTCGAGGCGATGACGCGCAGCTTGCCATCCTTCAGATAGGGAAGCACGTTGCCCGGCACGAGAAATTCCGCCTGCACGTTGCCCGCGAGAAGGTCGGCGACCGCGGGCGCCGATCCCTTGTACGGGATATGCACGATGTCGAGCCCGGCGGCCGACTTGAACATTTCCATCGTCAGATGCGACGCGCTGCCGATCGAGATCGAGCCATAGCTCAGCTTGCCCGGCCGCTCCTTCGCGTACTGGATGAATTCGGCCACGGTGTGCACCGGCAGCGACGGGTTCACGGTCAGGAATTGCGGCGTCGTGACGGCGAGCGTGATCGGCACGAGATCCTTCTGCGGATCGTAGGGCAGCTTGTCGAACAGCGTGACATTCACGGTGATCGGCGCCGTGAATCCGACGAGAATCGTTTCGCCGTTGGGCGCGGACTTCGCTACGAGATCGGTGCCGATGTTGCCGCCCGCGCCACCCTTGTCCTCGACGATCACCGGCTGGCCAAGCGCCTGCTCGAGCTTGGGAGCGACGAGCCGCGCGAGGATGTCGACCGTACCGCCCTGAACGGGCACGATCAGCCGAACGGGATTCGATGGCTTCCAGTCCGCGGCGTGGCCGACGATCGGAAGCGCCATGCCAATGACGATCGACAACAGGCGAAACAGGAATTCGATGCGCATTTCTCTCCTCCGCGTTCACCCGAGCCGCGCGCGGACGACACGCGGTCGCACGCTGCTCGAGCCTTGATCCATCAACATATTGTATGTACGCTTACTAAACAGGATGTCACCCGGGTCGCGGAGTGTCAAACGGTGCTCGGCTCGTTCGCCGACGCAGCCGGTACAGCATAACGGAGGAACGCATGGACCGTGATCGCATGACCGCGATGTTCAGGAAGCAGTTCGAGCTCTGCAAGGTCAGGGACGGCGAGTCCATGGTCCTGCTGAGCGACCCGGATGCGCGTCCGGAGTACATCACGGCGAGCTTCGCCGCCGCGAAAGCGCTTGGCGCGAAAGTGTTCAACATTGCCGTTCCCGAGGCACCGCATCCGCACCTCGTCGGCGTTCATCCGTTGCGCGGGCTCGATTCCGCGGTGGAGGCGATGAAGCGGGCCGACATCGTCATCGCTTTCACGCGACCGTTGTTCACGAAGGAGCTTCGCGAAATCATGAGCGCGGGCGCGCGCGTGCTCATGGTGATCGATCATCCGGACGACCTCGAGATGCTGCAATCGAACGCTTCCATCGAGCGCGCCGTGAAGGCCGCCGGCCGGCGGCTCGAGCGCGCGCGCGACGTGCGCTATACGTCGGACGCGGGGACCGATCTGCGGATCAAGACCGGCGAGTACCCGGTGATGCTCCAGTACGGATATGCCGACGAGCCCGGGCGCTTCGACCACTGGGGCGTCGCGATCGTTCATACGTTTCCGAACGAAGGCAGCGCGAACGGCACCGTCGTCATCAACACGGGCGACATGGTCGTGTTGCCCTTCAGGCGCTACGTCCAGGACCCGATCCAGCTCGAGGTGCGCGAGGGTTTCATCCGCAAGATCGAAGGCGGATTCGATGCCCTGCTGATGCGCGACTGGCTCGAAGGCTGGGGCGATCCGGACGGCTACGCCGTGTCGCATCTCGGCTGGGGCCTGCATCCGAAAGCGCGGTGGAACTGCATCGAAATGTTCGGGCCGGAACGCTGCGTCGCGCACGGGCGCGCGTTCGCCGGCAACTTCCTGTTCTCGACCGGACCGAATACGCAAGGGGGCGGCAAGCGCACGACGAAGGGACACTACGACGTGCCGATGCGCGACTGCAGCGTCTTTCTCGACGGCGAACAGGTTATCGATCGTGGCCGGATCGTCAGCGAGGACATGAAGGTCTGACGTTCTCAGAAGACGGCCGCGGCATCGCGTCCGCGGCTGTTCGCGCTCGCCGTCATCAGTCCCGATGCGGCGTCGTAGAGGATGACGTTGGTCGCGCCCACGACGGGCTTCGGCTCCGCTTCCGGCGGCACGACGTCGTGTCCGAGCGCGGCGAGTTCGCGGCGCGTCTCGCTGGCTATCCCGGCCTCCAGCCGGAGCTTCGTGCCTAGCGTGTAATACATGAGCTCGCCCCAGCGGAAGCGCGGCGCGTCGTTCGCCTGCTGGAGATCCATGTCGAACTCGGTCACGTTGAGTATCGGCTGCAGGATGCCGGAAAGCGTTGCCTCGGCGCCCGCGCCGCCGATCGCCATCCATGGCTTGCCGCGCTTGTACAGCAAACCGGGAGCGAGGGTCACGCGCGGACGCTTGCGAGGCGCGAATGCGGTCGGGCTGGGCTTCCCGGTCCAGGGACTGCAGTCCGCGTCGAACCAATCCATCCCGTCGTTGATCAGCATGCCGGTGTTCCCGGCGATCATGCCGCCACCGAAGTACGCACCCAGGGTGTTCGTCATCGCGACGACGTTGCCGTCGATGTCGATCACGTTCAGATGCGTCGTCGATCCGACCGGTTTGCCATCCACGGCGGAAGCAATGCCAGCCGGCGTCGGTTGCCACGCGGCGTCACCGATTGCGTTGCGCACCGAAGTCATGTAGGTGAATCCGAGCAGCCGTTCGACCGGCACTTCGACGAAGTCCGGATCTCCGACCGCGCCGAACGTGTCGACATAGGCGCGCTTCATCGCCTCGATTACCGTGTGCAAATACTGCACGCCGTTGTGTCCCATCGCGCGCAGGTCGTAGCCTTCCAGGATCGCGAGCGCCTCCATCCAGGTGATGCTCGAAGCGCTCGGCGGCATCCCGTAGACGACCGTGTCGCGATATTGCATCGCGATCGGCGTTTTCCATTGCACGTCATAGGCCGCCAGATCGTCGGCCGTGATCCAGCCGCCTTCATCGGCGAAGAATCGCGCGATTTCGTGAGCCAGCTCGCCGGTGTAAACGACAGCCGTCCCCTGGTCCGCGACAAGGCGCAACGTGTTCGCGAGTTGCGTCATGACCAGACGCTGACCGGGCGCCGGCGCTTTGCCGCCCGGCAGGAACACGTCGGCCCACGAGCGAAAGCCGCCCAGCTCCGCAACGTGGCGCTGAATGTGACGCGCGCCCTCGTCGTCGACCGGACGTCCTCGCTCGGCATAGTCGATCGCAGGGCGAAGCACGTCGGCGAACGACATGCGTCCATGGCGCTGCACCATCGCCTCCCAGCCGCGCAGATTGCCGGGAACGAGGCAGGAGCGCGGCCCGCGCACGATGGGACCCGTGCGCGCGCGGGTCCCCGATACAGGCGAGCGGAGCGCCGCGGCGAACTGCTCGCGATCGAGCCCGCGCGGTGCGACGCCGTGCATGTCGAGCGCAACCGGCGCGGGCTCGCCCGCCATCGCGATGAGCGCGAAGCCGTAGCCGAGCGGACCGTTCATGTCCGGCATGACGACGCAAAGCGCCGCGGCGGTGGCCACCGCGGCGTCGACCGCGTTACCTCCCGACCTCAGCACATGCAACCCGGCCTGCGCAGCGAGCGGATGTCCCGCCGTCACCGCGCCGCCATAGGCAAGCAGAGATGCCATCGTTTTCGGCTCCATACCTTCCTGCTGACGCCGCGCGCGAGCTTGCTGCGTGTCCCGGCGGCTTGCCGGCACCGGCATTTCGTAAGTATGCTTACCGGTGTCCGGCGCCGGTCGTAGGCATACTTACATCTTACCGCTCGTGAAGCTTCCCGCCTTCGGCTATGCATCTCCGTCGTCGCTGTCGGATGCCATCGCGCTGCTCGCCGCTGCGCGCGGCACCGCGAAGCCGATTGCCGGCGGCCAGAGCCTGATTCCGGTCCTCGCATTCCGCCTCGCAAAGCCCGCCCTGCTCGTCGACCTGCGCAACGTGCCGGGACTGGATCGCATTCGGATCGGCGCCGACGGCGTGCGTCTCGGCGCGATGGTCCGATGGTGCGACATCGAAGCGGATGACCGCTTGCGGTGCGCGCATCCGCTGCTCGTCGACGCCGTCTCCCACGTGGCGCATTACCAGATCCGCAACCGGGGCACCGTCGGCGGCAGCCTCGCGCACGCCGATCCCGCCGCGGAACTGCCGGGCGTCGCGGTCGCGTGCGAAGCGGAATTGACGCTGATGGGTCCTCAGGGATCGCGTGTCGTATCGGCGAGCGATTTTTTCCGGGGCGCGCTCTCCACCGTGCTCACGGATGATGAGCTCATCGTGGAAGTCCGTTTGCCAGCGTGGCCGAATTCGCGTCGATGGGCGTTCGAGGAGTTCGCGCGCCGACGTGGCGACTTCGCACTCGCGGGCATCGTCGCGTTCTACGACCGCGACGCAAGCGGCCGCGCGACGAACACGCGCCTCGTCGCAATCGGCACCGCACAATACCCGCGCCGATTGCGGCGTGCCGAGGCGGCGCTCGACGGCAGCCCGGTGGACGAGCAGGCAATCGAGCGCGCCGCGCGCGCGGCGCGACTGGAGGTCGAGCCGGCGAGCGATCTCCACGCGAGCGCCGATTACCGCCGCAGCCTCGTCGAGACGCTTGCCGAGCGCGCGCTCCTCGAAGCGCGTGCTCGCGCCGACCAGGCGTCATGAACGAGGCGCGATCGATTCGCTTCGATCTGAACGGAAAGGCCGTTCAGATCGACGTGGCGACCCACAGGACGCTCGCCGACTGTCTGCGCCACGACCTGCTCCAGACGGGCACGCACGTAGGATGCGAGCACGGCGTATGCGGCGCGTGCACGGTCATCGTCGATGGCGCGGCCGTCCGTGCCTGCCTGATGCTCGCCGTCCAGGCCGACGGCGCGCGCGTCACGACGGTCGAGGGTCTCGCGTCCGGGGATCGGCTCTCGCCGCTGCAGACCGAGTTTCGACGGCATCACGCATTGCAGTGCGGCTTCTGTACGCCCGGCATCCTGACCACCGCGCACGCGCTGCTCACGAACGAGCCCGATGCCGACCGCCCGCGGATCCGCGAAGTGCTGTCGGGAAACCTGTGCCGCTGTACCGGCTACGTGCCGATCGTCGAGGCCGTATACGCCGCGCGCGATGCCTATCGGAGCGAGCGAGGCACGGATTCATGACGGCGCGCGAGTCGCTCGAGACGAGCCTCGTCGGAAGTCCGATCGAGCGGCTCGAGGATGCTGCCCTGCTGCGCGGTCGTGGCTGCTTCATCGACGACGTGCACGAGCAAGGCATGCTTCATGCTGCCTTCCTGCGCAGTCCGGTCGCGCACGGCCGCATTCGCGCGATCGACACTTCAGGTGCGCGCGCGCTGCCGGCCATTCGCGCGGTCTATACGGCGCACGACGTGGCGAAGTTCGCCAAGGGATCGGTCCCCACGATTCCGCTGCGGCTGATGTCATCGCCCGAGCTCGTGCCGTTCGAGCAACCGGTCATTGCCGATGGCAAGGTTCGATACGTCGGCGAGCCGGTGGCGATGGTGGTCGCCGATACGGCTGCCGAAGCGGAAGACGCAATCGAAGCGATCGCGCTCGACATCGAGATGCTGCCCGCCATCGCCAATCGGCGCGCCACCGTGGCGGCCGAAACGCTGCTCTTCGAGAAGCATGGCAGCAACGTCGCCATGCACTACGAGGCGGCGAAAGGTGAAGCGCGAGCGCAGCACACGCCATACGTGCGGCGCGAGCGATTCGCCGTGCAGCGCCATACGGCGGTGCCGATGGAAACCCGCGGACTGCTCGCGACCTGGGACGGCGCGAGCGCTCGCCTGACAGTGAAGGGGGCGGCCAAGGTTCCGTTCTCGACGCGACGCGTGCTCGCGAAATGCATGGAGCTGCCCGAAGCGTCGATCGACTTGGTCGAGCTGAACGTCGGCGGCAGCTTCGGCGTGCGGGGCGAGTTCTATCCGGAGGACTTCATGGTGCCCTTCGCCGCACGCACCCTGGGGCGCCCGGTGAAATGGATCGAGGACCGTCGCGAGAACCTGCTGGCGTCCAATCATGCACGCGAAATGGACTGCGAGCTCGCGCTTGCGTGCGAACGCGACGGCACGATCGTTTCCCTCGAAGGTGACGTCTGGGTGGATGCCGGAGCTTATGTTCGGGCAAGCGCGTCCATTCCCCCACGCAGCGTCGCGCAGTCGCTGTGCGGTCCTTACCGCGTCCCGTTCGTGCGCATCACGTCGCACCTGGCGCTCACGAACAAGACGCCCACCGGCACCTATCGCGGACCCGGGCGCTTCGAAGCCGAGTTTTTCCGCGAGCGCCTGCTCGACATGGCGGCGCGCGAACTCGGCATCGACCCGGTCGAATTGCGCCGGCGCAACCTCGTCTCGCCGACGCAACTGCCCTATCCGCTCCCGACGATGACCTCGCCCGAGAGAAGGAGCGAGCTCGACAGCGGCGACTATGCGATGGCCCTCGATCGCTGCCTCGCCGAAATCGGCTGGCGCGACAAGGCAGCGCTGCAAGGGAGGCTCATCGATCGTCGCTACCATGGGCTCGGCGTCGGGTGCTTCGTCGCGGGCGGCGCCGCCGGCCCGCGCGAAACGGCGCGCATCATGGTCGAGAAAGACGGCTCGCTGGCGGTGTACGTCGGCTCGGCGAGCGTCGGACAAGGGCTCGAGACGATCTGCGCACAGATCGCTTCGGATGCACTGCGCGTTCCGCTCGAGCGCATCCGCGTGTTCCATGGGTCGACGAGCTACGTGAGCGAAGGTTTCGGCTCTTACCACTCGCGCTCGACGGCGATGGGCGGTTCGGCAATCCTCGTAGCCGCCGAGTCGCTCGGGAAGCGTGTGCGCGAGGCGGCCGCGCAGCGCTTCGCCTGTCCGCGAGAAGACATCACGCTGGGCCCCGAGCTTCGCGCGGAGCATGGCGGGCGATCGCTTGCGCTGGCGGAACTCGCAGGCGACGGGCTTTCGGCCGAGGAGGCGTTCTCCAACGCGCACATCACCTACTCGTACGGCGCGGCTGCGGCGCACGTCGCCGTCGACGCGCGCACCGGCCACGTCGACGTGCTCGACTACGTCAACGTCGAGGACGTGGGGCGCGTGATCAACCCGCTGACCGCCGTCGGCCAGGCGGTCGGCGGCATCGTGCAGGGTCTCGGCGGCACGTTCCTCGAGCACCTGCAGTACGACGATGACGGCCAGCTGCTGACCGCCTCGCTCGCCGACTACATGCTGCCGACCGCGAGCGACTTTCCGAACGTACGCGCGGTCGTGCTCGAGCATGCGCGCTCGCCGTGCAACCCGCTCGGCGCCAAGGGCGGCGGCGAAGGCAGCATCGCGCCGGTCGCCGGCGTCATCGCCAACGCCGTTGCGTCCGCGCTCGTCGACTTCGACGTGCAGCCACGCGAATTGCCGCTGACTCCGCAAAGGATATGGGAGCTGATCCACGATCGGGAACGAACGACCGGAAGCGTCCGATGACCGCCGCACCGAATGGTCTCGTGCTGGAAAACGAGCTCCTCATCGAGGCAGGCAAGGGAGCCGCGTTCACGATCCCGAAGGACCGGGTGTGCCGGATCGTCGCAATGGAAGGCGCGCAATGCCTCGATGCCGTTTTTCTGAACGCCGCCGATCACCGCGAGCGTTTCCATGCCTGGTTCTCGTACTCGTTCAACTGCAAGCTCGGCACCGGCAACGCATTCTACTGCGGCACCCTCTTTTCGGGGCCGCCGTGGGAGCGCGCCATGCTGACGGTGCTCGAAGACACGGTCAAGCAGCATTTCGTGCCGTGCGGAGGACGCTGCAGCCCGATGATCTACCGCCTTCGCGACGGGGTCGACGAGCACGCGAGCTGCCAGCAGAATCTCGCCGAGGCGCTCGCGCCGTACGGCATCGGTGCACACGAGGTGCCCGACGTCTTCAACATGTTCATGCACGCCGGCATCGGGCCGGACGGCCTGATTTACATCCGACCGCCGAAATCCAGGAAGGGTGACTACATGGATTTGCGCGCCGAGATGGACGTCCTTTGCGCCATCTCCGCCTGTCCCGACGACAAGTCCACGTGCAACGACCACCGGCCGAAGCCCGTCGGCGTCAGGATCTTCCGATGCCGATGATGACTGCCATACTGATCGTTGGCCGGCAGTTCCGTTTCGCATCGCGCCCGCAAGGAGGAACTCGAATGAAGAGAATGCTTTTCGTCGCGCTGCTCATGCAGGTGCTGGCCGCCCACGCGCAGAACGTCGTGAGGGTAGCCGATCTCGGGATCGTTCCCGATGCGCCGTTCTACGTCGGCATCGAAAAGGGTTACTTCAAGGAGGCCGGACTCGACGTCCAGCTCGAGAAGTTCGCATCGGCCGTGACGGCGATGGCACCGTTGTCGACGGGCGACATCCAGGTCGTCGCCGGCGGCGTCAGCCCCGGCCTGTTCAACGCCTTCACGCGCGGCCTTCCGATCAAGATCGTCGCGCCATTCGGGCGCGATTCGGCGACGAACAGCGTGGATGCGATCATGGTGCGGCCCGATCTCAAGGGCACGGTCAAGACGCTCGCCGACCTGAAAGGCAGGAAGATCGCAGTCGTCGCGGCGTCGTCGGCGCCCGTGTACATGCTCGCGCTCGCGCTGGAACCCGAGGGACTCACGCTGAAGGATGTCGAGATCGTGCCGATCCCATACCCCGAGATGGGAACCGCGCTCACGAACAAAGCCGTCGACGCCGCGATTTCCATCGAACCGTTCGTCACGCAATACGAGGCGCGCGGCGTCGCATGGCTCCTGAAGCGCGCCGGCGACATTCCGCGCCTTGCGAACCCCGGCTGGCAGGTTGCCGTCGTGCTCTACAACGAGGACTGGGCACAGAAGAATCCGCGCGTCGCCAGCGATTTCATGGTCGCCTACATCAAGGGCGCGCGCGAATTCGTTTCGGCCATCAACGGCGGGCCCAACCGCGCGGAGATGATCGACCTGCTGACCCGCAACACGCGCCTCAAGGATCGCACGATCTACGACAAGATGCACTGGGGCTACATCGACCCGAACGGGGTGATCCTGAAGGACAGCCTGCAAAACCAGATCGACTGGTACGCGCAGCAGGGCATGATCTCGCGCAGGATCGACGTCGATTCGATCGTCGACGAACGCTACGTCAAGTTCGCGCTCGACAAGCTGGGAGCTGCGCGCTGACACGATCGGGAAAAGTCCGCTTCGACATCGACCCGGCGCGCACCGCGCTGCTGGTCGTCGATCTGCAGAATGCGTTCCTGCTGCCCGAGTCGCCTCTTGCGGCACCGGGCGGACTCGCGATCCTGCCGACGTTCAATCGATTGATCGCGGTCGCGCGCCGGGTCGGCGTACCGGTGATCTTCACCGCCACCGCGCACGATCCGTCGGAGCCATCCAGCCGGATGGACGACCTCTTTCCCGCACGCCGGCTGGCGAAGGGACTGGAGGCGATGACCCGCGCCCAGCAGATTCATCCGGACGTCGATCGCCGCGAAGGCGATCGCCTCGTGCTGAAGCCGCGCTACAGTGCGTTCTGGCGCACGGACCTCGACGCGATCCTGCGTTGCATGGACGTCGACACGCTCGTCATCGGTGGCGTGTGGTCGAACGTCTGCGTCGAATCCACCGCCCGCGACGCGTTGTTCCGCGACTACAAGGTCGTCTGCGTCGCCGATTGCACGGCAGCCGGCGAGCTTCCCGATACCGGCTTTGGTTTCGTGAGTGCGGGCGATGCGCAGCGCACGACGCTTGCCGACATCGCGTGGCACATCGGCGAGGTCGCATACGCCGACGACGTCGTGGCTCGCCTTCTGGCGCCGCATCGGGAGATCGATTGATCATCGACATGCATTGCCACGCGTATCCGCGCCGCTCGGCGGAGATCGTCAACCAGCGCCTCGCCCATCACGGGCTTGCCGTTCCGGTGATTCCCGCGTTCGATGCCGATGCTTATGTCGCCACGCTCGACGTCGCGGGCATCGACATGGCCGTGCTGTCGCTGCCTGGGCCGTCGCCCGACTCGTTGCCGACGCCCGCCGACCGGCTGCGTTTCGCGCGCGAGGTGAACGACCTTTATGCGATGGCGGTCGCTCGCCATCCCGGCCGGTTCCGCGCGTTCGGCCGCGTGCCTTTGGTGGACGGCGAAGCGGCCGCGCTGGAACTCCGACGGATCGTCGTCGAGCTCGACATGAACGGCGTGACGTTGCCCACGAACGTGCTGGATCGTCCGCTCGATGATCCGCAATTCGATGCGTTCTGGGCAGAGGCCGATCGCCTCCATGCGACCTGTTTCCTGCATCCGCTGAACTTCTCGTGCAGCCCGATGCTGCAGGCCTACGATCTGCTGACGCGCATCGGCTGGCCGGCGGATACGACGCTTGCCGTGGGCCGGCTCGTGCTGTCCGGCCATCGCGACCGGTTCCCCAATGTCACGCTGCTGATCTCGCACCTGGGCGGCATGATTCCGACGTATCTCGGCCGCTTGTCGTGGGCGACGGGCGCGCCGAAATGCGCACGCGATCCAGAGCATTACTACCGCTCGTTCTACTACGACACCGCGGGCGAAGTGCGTGCGCCATCGATCAGGGCCGTGTGCGAGCTGATCGGCATCGACCAGGTCGTCTACGGATCCGACTATCCGTTCGGGCAGGCTCCGTTCAACGGTGTGCCGCCCGCGTCGCGGATGCCGCCGGGCTCGATCTTCGGCACGACGCTGGGTGCGATCGACGCGCTCGACATGCCCGACGAGGCGAAGGACAAGATCCGCTTCGGCAACGCGCAGCGCCTCCTCGACATGGCCGGGAGTCGATGAGCGATACCGTCCTGCATCGCCCGGCAACCCTGCACGCGGCACTCGAGCTGCTTGCGGACAATCCGGATGCGCATGCGATTGCCGGCGGCGTGTCGCTGGTGGCGATCATCAATGCGCAGCTGCTGGCTCCGACAGCGCTCGTGAGCCTGCGCGGCATCGGCGAGCTCGAAGGCATCCGCGCTACGCCGGACGGCGGCATCGCGATCGGTGCGATGACGCGGCATCGAGCTGTCGCCGCCGAGGCGCGGCTGCGCGGCCCGCTCGGCTGCGTAAGCGAAGCCGCGCGCAGCATCGCGAGCCCACCCGTCCGCAACATGGGAACGATCGGCGGCTCGATCAGCCTCGGCGATCCGGGCGCCGACCTGCCGCCCGCGCTCGTTGCCGTCGATGCGACGATCGAGATCGCGAATGCGAGACGGACACGACGCCTGTCGGCACGCGAGTTCTTCGTCGACTGGTACACGACGGCGCTCGAGCCCGGCGAGCTCGTCACCGCCGTGCGCCTGCCGGCGTCCGAATCGGGGACCGCGTGCTATGAAAAGCTGGTGCGCGTGGCCGGCGATATCTGCATCGCCTCGGTCGCGCTCAGTGTTTCGTCATCGGGAACGGCGCGCGCAGCGCTCGGCGGTTGCGGCCCGGCGCCAGTATTCAGCGACGAAGCCGACGCGCTCCTTTCGCGCGGCCTTGGCGATGCAGCGAGCGTGCAGGCTGCCGGCGCTGCACTGGGGCGTGTCGCAAAGCCGATGGACGACGTGCGCGGCTCGGCCGATTACCGTCGCATGCTGATTCCGCGCATGCTCGCGCGCGCTGCGGCGCGCGCGTTCGCGCAGCTCGAGAGGGCCGCGTGAGCATCGCCTGCCGGCTGAATGTCAACGGCGCCATCCAGAGCGTCGAGGTCGATGGTGCGGAAACGCTGCTGACGACGCTGCGCGAGCGTCTTGCGCTGCTCGGCGCAAAGCGCGGCTGCGACCAGGGTGTGTGCGGCGCGTGCACGGTGCTGATGGACGGCATGCCGGTCCGCGCATGCCTGTCGCTTGCGGCGAACTGCGCAGACAGCCCGCTGACCACGATCGAAGCGCTGAACCGTGACGCGCTGGGCCGCGATCTGCAGCACGCGTTCGTCGAGCTCGGTGCCGTGCAATGCGGCTTCTGCACGTCGGGCATGCTGCTTACCGCCTACGCGCTCCTGCGCGACAACCCTTCGGCCGAGCTCGATGACGTGCGCGAAGCGCTGTCGGGAAACCTGTGCCGCTGCTCGGGCTACCGCAAGATCATCGACGCGGTGCTGCACGTGGCACGGCCGCGTGGATCATGAGCGTCGGACGGCGCCTGCCGCGGGTCGACGCGCGCGAGAAGACCGACGGCCGCGCACGCTATATCGGCGATGTCGAGCGACCCGGCATGCTGCACGCCGCGATCCTCGGCAGCGGCTGCGCACACGCGATCATCGAAGGTTATGACCTGACCGAGGCGCTTGCAGCCCCCGGCGTGCGCGCGATCGTCACCGGTGACGACTGTCCCGACGCCCGCATGGGCGCGTTCATCAAGGACGAGCATGCGATCGCCAAGGGCAAGGTGCGCTACGTCGGAGAGCCGGTCGCGGCCGTGGCCGCAGACACGCTTGCACAGGCGCAAGCAGCGTGTCGACTGATCCAGGTCCGTTATCGCGACCTCGCGGCCGTTCTCACACCGACAGAGGCGCTTGCGCCGGGCGCTTGCATATTGCACGAGGACGTCGCGGCCTACGAAAAAGTGTTCGACGCGGGCAGCCACGGGAACCTCTGCTCGCGCACGAGCTACGCGGAGGGCGACGTCGACGCGAGCTGGCCCGAATGCGACCTCGTGCTCGAGGACTGGTTCGAAGCCCACGCGCAGGCGCACGTCGCGCTCGAGCCGGTTGGCGCGCTCGCGGAGGTCGACGCCAACGGTCGCGTCACGCTATGGTCGGCGAACCAGTCGGTGTTTCGCGTGCAGGCGAACGTTTGCGAGAGCCTCGATCTGCCGATGTCGCGGTTGCGCTGCCTGACGCCGCGTATCGGCGGCGGATTCGGCAACAAGATGGAAGCGCACGTGCAGCCGATCACCGTCATGCTCGCGCTGAAAAGCGGGCGGCCGGTGCGGCTGATCCTCACGCGTCCCGACGACTTCGAGATGGTCCGCGTCCGTCACCCGGCGCGCGTTCGCGTGAAGACCGGAGCGAAGCGCGACGGAACGCTGGTCGCGCGCGAGGTCGAAGTCATCCTCGACGGCGGCGCGTACGCCGACGACAGTCCCGGCGTGCTGAGCTTCATGCTGCGCATGTGCTCCGGGCCGTATCGATTCCGCGCCGTCAAGGCGCACGGCAAGGTCGTCTATACCAACAAGCTGCGCTCCGGCGCATTCCGCGGCTTTGGCCAGCCGCAGGTCCAGTTCGGTTGCGAGCAGCACGTCGACGAGATCGCGAAGCGGATCGGAATGGATCCGTTCGACCTACGCCGGCGCAATCAGAAACAGGCGGGCGAGCACTGGTTCGGCGGTCAGGACGTGCGCTCCTGCGGTTTGGCTCAGTGCATGGACGCCGCTGAACGCGCAAGCGGCTGGCGCAATCGGCG
>Ga0070681_10000245_pt1 | contig 43091 bp, 56 predicted proteins | sample KBSC83BmetaG_FD_65650 | JGI IMG/M metagenome (GOLD analysis project Ga0070681, IMG submission 65650) | Corn rhizosphere microbial communities from Kellogg Biological Station, Michigan, USA - KBS C8-3B metaG | ecosystem: Host-associated > Plants > Roots > Rhizosphere | place: USA: Michigan...
CGTTCCCCAGCTGGGGCTCGACGACCTGCGCCGACCGCAGCCGCTCTTCGAGCAATGCGATCCGCCGCTCGAGCATCGCCTGATGCTCTCGGGCATCGAGGTACTCCGAGCTCTCGGAATGGTTCGGCTCGCCGGCAGCGGCGTGACGGAGCCGGTCGGCGATCTCACGCCGCCCGTCGGTCGTCAGTCTCTCCAACTCGGCGCTGAGGCGCTCGAGCCCGTCACGTGTGATCACGATCTCGGCCATTCCATCCTCCTTGTCTCCCACTCGTTCGACGACCACCTCGGCAGCCTCGCCGAGCGCGATGCGCGCCGCGATCGGGTCGTCCCACCATTTCTTCGTGGTCAGGAGGCCGCGGCGACGTACCCGACGAAGATCACGTAGAGCGCCGCCCACACGGCGATCGCTCGACCGTTGAAGCGGCCGCGAATCTGGAGCGTCACGATCGCGATGACGCCGCCGGCGAGCGCGAGACAGCCTGCGAGGATCGAGTACGTGTCGAGCTGCCAGCTCGTGAACAGCAGCCCGATCGACACCGGGATCGTCGACTGGAACACCATCGCGCCGGTGATGTTCCCCAGCGCGAGCGAGTCCTTGCCGTCCCGTATCCAGAAGAAGCTGTTCGCCTTCTCGGGCAACTCGGTCGCGAACGGCGCAAGCACGAGCGACAGGACGAGCGGCTGCAAGCCGACGCTGCCCGCGACATGGAGGATCTGCTCGACGAAGAGGTGCGCGCCGCCGGCGATCGCCGCGAGGGCGACGAGGAGCTGCACGACGACCGTCGACATCCCGGGCGGATCGCCTCGAGTGGCGTCCATGACGAGCGGCTTCAGCGCCTCTTCGGACTCGACCGGCCCGCTGTGCCGGAGCGTCCACGCGACGTACAGCGTGTATGCGCCGACGAGGACGACCGCGGCGACGATCTGCAGCGCCTTCGGGCCGCCGAGCCCGACTCCGAGCGCGACGACGAGGCAGCCGATGAAGAACATGAGGTCGCGCTCGAGCGTCGGGCGATGGACGCTGAGCGACAGTCCCTGCGGACGTCGCCCGCGGTAGAGCAGCGCGGCGACGCCGACGAGCGCCATCGCGATCGTTGCGAGGAGTAGCGGCGCGCCGATGATGGCGCCGATCGCGACGTCCTTGGAGCCGCGCTCGCCTCCGATGATCGCGACGATCGGGATCAGCGACTCGGGAAGGGCGGTCGCGACGGCGGCGAGAATGCTTCCGACCGCGCCCTGGCCGAGGTTCAGCATGCTCCCGAACCACTCGATTGCGTTCGTGAACAGGAGCGCACCCGCGAGCAGGATCGCGAAGCTCGCGGGCAGGAGGACGACCGAGCCCATTACGTGACCATTCCGCGCAGGTCGGGTTCGTACTCCCCGACCGGGTCACGATCGCGTCGGCCGGCCGGATGACCGGCAAGCCGACCTAACTCGGCTTGCCGGTCATCGCCCACACCGCGACGACGTACGCCACGATGAGGACGAGCGAGATCACCATCGTCACCCGGAGAAGCACCGTGGCGCCCTCCTTGCCTTCACGCAAGCGGTAGACCCCGAGCCCGCCGAGCGCGAGCGCGATGAGGAACAGGATCCCGCCCCAGTCGGCCACGATGAACCCGATGTTGAGCCAGGCGGGCTCACTGAACTGCGACGGAAGGTCGTCCCAGTTCTGCAGCTGGTACAGCCATTGCCCGGCAAGCCGGAGCAGGATCAACCCGGGTAGACCGACCAGCAGGAGCGAGAAGTACCCGAGGCGCAGCAACCGGGTGTCCCCGCGAGCGAGGACGAGTGAAGTAGCGCTCGCCAGCAAGGCGCCGAACACGACGGTCGCGCCGACGAGATGGAGCAGAAGCGCGAAGCTCTGATTGTCGGGTCTGATCGCGGCGAGCATCTCAGGCACCCGGCTTCCAGATCATGTCGACGACGATCACGACGATCGCCGCCGAGCCGAGGACGCGAAGCATGAGCCCGGTCGAGGTTCGGTTCAAGGCGGTGAGCTCCGCGCTCGCGGCGGTCTGGCCGGAGGTCGCGAGGGCTCTCGCCTTCTCGACCGGCTTCGCGTATTCCCGGAACGACCGCAGCAGTGCGACCGTCGCGATGCACCACAGGACGATCGCCCCGATCACCCAGCCGTCCCACGGATGGAAGTCGACCCGCAGGATGGCGAGCCAGATCCCCAGCACGATGACGCCGGCCAGGCCGACGACTGTCGCGCCTGTCGCGACCATCCCGACCCGGTGCAGGTTCAACGTCGCATCCGGCGTGTCGGCGGTGCGCATTGAGACGACGACGATCCACGACATCACGAGCGACCCGACGAGCGTCGCCGCGAACAACAGATGAAACGAGAAGATCCAATCTTCGAAGGTCATTGACTCCTCACCCCTTGGGTGCGATCTGCTCGACGACGTAATGGGCGACCGTGCCGATCTCCTGATCCGACAGGACGCCTGAGAACGGGGGCATCGCTCCACCACCGTGCCGAATCTGCGCCTCGACCTGGTCCAGATGCCCTGCCACCGAGGACGTCTGCAGGTTCGGCCCAACGTGCCCGCCTGCCCCCATGAACCCGTGGCACGACTCGCAGTTGTCGCTGAACAGCCGAGCGCCGGCGGCGACCTGCCCGCCGCCGGTCGTCGTCTTCGTGGTTGTGGCGGCGACGGTGGTGGTCGCCGCCGCGGTCGTCGTCGGTGCGACAGTTCCCTTGCTGCTGCTGCCGCCGCAGCCGCCGGCCACCGCGACGAGCATGAGACCGGCGACTGCCAGGACGAATGAGCTCGATTTCATGGCGTACCTCCTGCCTTCGCCGTTGCCGGGCCGATCTGGCCGTCGAGGCCGAAGAGCCAGACGCTGTCACCGTGAGTCGTCCCCCCGAGCGAACTGCCCGCCGAGAGGAGCATCACGTACTGCTTGCCCTTGTGCTCGAACACGGTCGCGGTGGCGTTCGCTCCGGCTCCCGTCTGGAACTCCCAGAGCTGTTGGCCGTTGCGGGTGTCGTAGGCGATCAGCCGTCCGTCGTTGTGACCGACGAACACGAGCCCGCCTGCTGTCGTGACCGACCCGCTGTAGCAGCTGTGGTCCCATTGCTTCTGCCAGGCGATCTTGTTCGTCCGCATGTCCATCGCGGTGAAGGTGCCTCGCACGACGTTGCCGTCAGGCGCGTTGAAGGCGCTGCCGAGAAAGTCGTTTCCCTTCCGGATGTCAGCGGGCTGGTACGTCGTCTCCGTGCTCGTGAAGATCGAGATCGCGTCGGCAGAGCAGACGTACAGGTAGCCGGTCTCAGGGTCGTAGCTGGACGGCGGCCAGTTCGTTCCGCCGATCGTGCTCGGCCTCGAGATCACGCCCGTCTGACCCCAGAAGGGCGTGAAGATCCGGCCCTGGTTGACGTACTTCCATTTCGGTGTCGCGAGCTTGTCTTCGCCGCCTGCCTTCTCCGCCGCGGCTGCGCGAGCCTTCGTCAGCCGCGCGACCTCAGCCGCCGTGACCGACTGCGGCGTGAACGCGTCGCCGACCGGATGCGGCTGCGTCGCGGCCGTGTTCTGGCGCGGTTCCTGCGGAACGGCTTTCTCGTCGATACCGACGAGAGGCTTGCCGTTCGTTCGGTCGAGGATGTAGACCCAGCCCGTCTTGCTCGCTTCGGCAAGCGCGTGCCGAGTCGTTCCGTCGATCTTCAGGTCGAACAGCACGACCGGCGAAGGGGAGTCGAGGTCCCAGATGTCGTGGTGGACCTGCTGGTAGTGCCAGCGGTACTGGCCCGTCTTGGCATCGACGGCCACGATCGAGTTGGCAAACAGGTTGTCACCCTTGCGGCTGCTGCCGTCGAAGTCCGGCGAGGTGTTGCCGGTCGAGAAGTAGAGGAGGCCGAGCTTGGGATCGACCGCCGGTGTCTGCCAGACGGGAGCGCCGCCATGCTTCCAGGCATCGTTGTTCTGAGGCCACGTGTCGTGTCCGGTCTGACCGGGGCCAGGGATCGTGTAGAACCGCCACACGAGCTTGCCGGTCCCCGCGTCGTAGGCGCTGACTCTGCTCCGGATGCCGAACTCCCCTCCGGCGATCCCCGTGATGACGAGACCGTCGTAGTAGAGCGGTGCGCTGGTGATCGTCTCACCGTTTCTCCAGTCCCCGACGGCCGCGGACCAGACCTGCTTCCCCGAGTCCGCATCCAGCGCGACGAGCTCCCCATCGAGCCTGGCGAGGTAGACATGACCGTCGCCGATCGCCACGCCGCGACTCGTCCAGCCGCAACACACGGTGTTGATCTCCTGGTCGAGATTGCCCGAGTACCGCCAGATCGTCTTGCCGGTCTCGACGTCGAGCGCGAACACGTCGCTGGCGCCCGTCGAGAGATACGCGATGCCGTCGTTGACGAGAGGCTGCGTCTCGCCCGAATACTTGAACGCCGTCGCAGACTTCAAATGGCTGCGCCAGACGCCCTTCAGCTCGCCGACATTCGAACGATCGATCTCGTCGAGCGGTGAGTAACGCTGATTGAAGACTGTCCCGCCGTTCGTGATCCAGTCCTGCTGCGGAAGCGCCGTCAGGTCGTCGGCGCTGAACGCCTTGACGCCCTTGCTGCTGCCACCGCAAGCGGTGAGTGTCAGAGCGGCCGCGACCCCGATCAAGACAAGGGCGACAGCGGATCGGCGATTTCGGTGCAAGCGACCGCCAAGTCGCGACTGCAAAGACGTTCTCATTGGACTCCTTGGTGGACGGAAGACGCGTGTCGCGTGCTGGTCTGGAGACTCGTCCGAGCGCGATCGATGCGCCATGGGGTCGCAGCACCATCCCGGGCGAATCGCGGCAGCACGTGCGGCCGCAGGTGCGTCTGCCGGCCTATGCGGGTTGCTCGGCAGGGCCGTACCGCTCGAGCAGATCCGGCCCGAGCCGCTTCAGGTCGTCCGCAGGGAGCTCACGGAGAAGCTGCCAGGCAGCCTCGAGGGTCTCCTCGATGCTCCGGCGTTCACCGCCCTGATGCACGAACCGGTGCTCGAAGTCGTGCGCGAAGCCGAGGTACTTGCGGTCGCGCTCGGAGAGCGCCGCCTCGCCGATGATCGACACGAGCCGCCGCAGGTCTCGTCCGCGTGCAAGCGCGGCGTAGAGCTGGTCGGCGACAGCGCGGTGGTCCTCGCGAGTCTTGCCCTCGCCGATGCCCGCGTTCATCAGCCGGCTCAGCGACGGCAGGACGTCGATCGGCGGGTCGACGCCGCGCCGCTCGAGCTCCCTCGACAGCACGATCTGTCCCTCGGTGATGTACCCGGTCAGGTCAGGGATCGGGTGCGTGATGTCGTCGTCGGGCATGGAAAGGATCATCAGCTGGGTCACCGATCCGGGCAGCCCGTGAATGCGGCCCGCCCGCTCGAACAGCGAGGCGAGATCCGTGTACATGTAGCCGGGATAGCCGCGCCGCCCCGGGATCTCCTCGCGGGCGGCCGAGAGCTCGCGCAGGGCCTCGCAGTAGCTCGTGATGTCGGTGAGGATGACGAGCACATGCAGGCCTCGGTCGAATGCGAGGTGCTCCGCGACGGTCAGCGCCGCACGCGGCGTGAGCAGCCGCTCGACTGCGGGGTCCTCGGCGACGTTGAGAAACAGAACGGTGCGCTCGAGCGCTGCGCTTTCGGCGAAACGCGCGCGAAAGAACCCGGCCTCGCGCTGCGTGACGCCCATCGCGGCGAAGACGACCACGAATCGGTCGGACGCATCGCTGCCGGGCACGGTCGCCTGCGCTGCGATCTGCGCGGCGAGCTCGGCGGCAGGCAGGCCGAACCCGGAGAAGATCGGCAGCTTCTGACCCCGGACGAGCGTGTTCAGGCCGTCGATCGCGGAGATTCCGGTCTCGATGAACTCGTTCGGGTGATCGCGGGCGACAGGATTGATCGGCGATCCGTTGACGTCGCGGTACGCCTCGGGCTGCACCGCTGGTCCGCCGTCGATGGGACGGCCGGACCCGTCGAGGATGCGCCCGACCAGGTCGAGCCCGACGGCAGTCCGGGCGACCTCGCCGCGTGCCCGGACGCTCGTGTCGGGCAGGTTCAGCCCGGCGGTCCCGGCCAGCACCTGAACCACGACCCGGTCCCCGTCGATCGCGAGCACCTGACCACGCCGGGTTGCTCCGTCCGGGGCGACGACGTCGACGATCTCGTTGTAGCCGACTCCTTGCGCCTGCACGAAGAGCAGCGGCCCGGCCGCGTAGGACACCGTCCGGTTCTCCACGGTCAGCAGGTTCACGCGCTCGGTGCTCATAGCGTTTCCAGTTCGGCTCGAATCCGCTCGACCAGGCCGTCGGCGAGCTCGGCTGCACCGTCCTCGGGCCACGCGCGCATACGCGAGATCTCGCGCAGTGCGGGAGCGTCGGCGAGCGTTCCGATTGCGATCCCGCGACCGATCGCCAGCTCCATCGCCTCATGGGCCGCACGAATCACGCGGAGCATCGTGTACTGCTTGCCGAGCGCGCAGTAGGCATCCACATCGTCGAACGCGGACTGCTGCAGGAAGTCCTCGCGCAGGAGCCGACCGCTCTCGAGCACGACGCGCTCGGCGGGCGCGAGCGAGTCGGTGCCGAGCAGCTGCACGATCTCGAGCAGCGAGCTCTCTCGCTGCAGAAGGTCGAGCGCCCAGGCACGCTGAGCGCTCCACCCGGTGGAGACCTCACGGTCGAACCAGTCGTCGAGCTCGTAGAGCGTGTAGCTGCGGTTCCAGTTGATCGAAGGAAAGTGCCGCTGCCGCGCGAGCGTCGTGTCGAGCCCCCAGAACGTTCCCGCGAGACGCAGGCTGTGCTGGGTGATCGGCTCGGAGAAGTCGCCTCCCGCCGGGGAGACGGCGCCGACGATCGAGACCGAGCCGGAGCGCTCGCCGCGTCCGAGACAGGCGACCGCGCCGGCGCGCTCGTAGAACTCCGCGAGCCTCGTGGCGAGATACGCGGGATAGCCCTCCTCGGCCGGCATTTCCTCGAGTCGGCTCGACACCTCGCGTAGCGCTTCCCCCCAGCGGCTCGTGCTGTCGGCCATCAACGCGACGTGGTAGCCCTGATCGCGGAAGTACTCGGCGATCGTGATCCCCGTGTAGATGCTCGCCTCCCGCGCGGCGACCGGCATGTTGCTCGTGTTCGCGACCAGAATCGTGCGTTCCATGAGCGACGCACCCGTGTGCGGGTCCGTGAGCTGCGGAAACTCGTCGAGCACCTCCGTCAACTCGTTGCCGCGCTCGCCGCAGGCGACGTAGACGATCACGTCTGCGTGCCCCCATTTCGCGAGCGACTGCTCGAGCACCGTCTTGCCGGTTCCGAAGCCACCGGGGATCGTCGAGGTTCCACCTCGCGCCAGCGGGAAGAGCGTGTCGATCGACCGCTGGCCGCTGATGAACGGCGTGTCGAGCCCGAGCCTGCCCGCCGTGGGCCGCGGCCGGCGAACCGGCCAGCGCGAAAGCATGGTCAGGGGACTTCCGTCGATCCAGACAACCGGGTCCTCGACCCGCGCAAGACCGTCATGGAGCTCCGTCACGACGCCCGCAGCGCCGGACGGAACGAGGATCCGGTGTGTGAACTGGTCGGTCTCCTGGACCGTGCCGAGCACGTCGCCGGGCCCGACGCGCTCACCGATCGCGACGGCGGGCGCGAAGTGCCAGCGCCGTTCGCGGTCGAGCGACGGGGCGGACAACCCGCGCGGGATCATCGGTCTCCCCCAGGGGTTCTCGCCGACACGCGCGAGGACCGTCAGGGGGCGCTGCGTGCCGTCGAAGATCGAGCCCAGCAGGCCCGGCCCGAGCTCTGCGCGGAGCGGTTCGCGCGTGTCCGTCACCGGTTCGCCGGCGGTCAGACCCGAAGTGTCTTCGTAGACCTGGATCACCGCGTCCGGACCGTCGAGCCTGATCACCTCCCCGGCGAGGCCCGCGTGCCCGACCTCGACGACGTTGTAGAGACGCGTCGCGGTCAGCCCTCTCGCGACGACAACGGGGCCTGCGACGCCGTGGATCTCCCCGACCTCGGTCCCGGTCGCGGTCACGTCGGTTCCTCGGTCCGTTCGAAGGTGATCTGATAGCCGACTGCCTCCCAGAGGATCCGTAGGTGTTGCGCGCGGCGCTCGGCTTCCACGTCGGCGCCCTCGCCGCCCGGCAGCGCGATCACGAGCGGAGACGCGAGAGCGTCGATCCGGCGGCGCAGCGCGACGGGAAGCTCGTCGAAGAAGGGTTCATACACCGCGATGACGTCTCCGTCGTCCGGTTGTGCGATGAGCTCGTCGACCAGATCTGCCGCCTCGCCGGCGGAGTCGAGCGACCGCGTCGTAACGCCGGCCAGCCGGAAGCCGGGCTCGAGCTCGCGAGTCGTGAGGACGATCAGGTGTCCCATCGCCCGCCCCACGGCACGATGAGCTGCGCGCGAAGAGCCGCCGCCGGCACACCGCCGGCCACGCCTTCGGCGATCAGCCGGAGGTTGCGCACCTCGTTCTCTTGCGCGACCGTGAATGCGATCGGCACGTCGAAGCTGAGCGGGTCGCCGCGGACGAAGAGCCCGACGGCCCAGCGGACACGAGTGACCTCGAGCTCGCGCTGCAGCGTCGGCAGGTCACCGCCGGACGCGATGCGCTGGAGCGGCGCACGCCAGTCCGGGTGCCGTGCGGCCGCGACGAGCCTCGCAACGGCCTCGGCGCGGGTCGGTTGGCGCAGCGCGTCCTCGAGCGCGTCGTCGGCGATGCTTCCGGCGGCCAGGAAGCGGCCGAGGGGCGGGGCCTGCGGCAGGTCCGAGAGCTCGTCGAGCTGCAGGGCGAACCGCAGCCGGAGCACGACGAGCGCGTTGACTGCATCGTGCTCGCGCGCGACCAGCTCACGCAGGGTGTCGGCGCTCCCGCCCGCAGCTCGCAAGCCCTCCTCGAGAGCACAGGCGTGGCGCGAGGCCAGGACGTGCTCGAGCGCTGCGAGGTCCTCGGTGCGCTCGTACTCCGGCCAGGCGCCGGCGAGCGCCCGGGCGCCCGTCGGATCCGGCAACCGCCAGGACACGAGCAGGTCGACGGCGCGTGCGAGCTCGTGTTGACGCGCGATCTCCCGGGCGGCCGCTCCGCCCAACGCGCCCAGCGGCACGACGTCTGCGAGCACCTGCTCCGGCGACCGGCCGCGCGCCAGCCCGCGCAGGAGCGCAAGGAGGTTCTGCAGATCGAAGCGGGAGAGCAGCAGGTCGACGAGCTCGCCGGCCGGTTCATCGTAGAAGGCGCGCAGATCGCCGAGGCTGCGCGCCAGGTGCCGACCGAGCGCGACGTGCAGCGCGCGCTTCCCGCCGCTGCCGGTGAGCGCAGATTCGATGTCGGGGCGATAGGCCGTGCCCGCCAGGAACTCGAGGATCGAATCGAGATCGCGGCCGAGGAGCGACTCGTACTCCGCCGCTCCGAGCAAATGCGCCTTGCGCGCGCGCAGGCGGGTGTTCCCGTAGGCGAAGTCGGCCGCCGACGTCAACTGGATCATGGCGTCTCGGCCCGTTGCGCTTCGCCGAACAGCAGCCTCAGGGCGGGCTCGGCATTCGCGAGTCGGTCCTCGACGGTGTTTCGCACCGCGCGATCCTCGCCCCGTGCGAGCTCGACGCCGCCGGCCGTCTGCAACGTCGCGACGATCTCCGAGTCAACGCCGAGCTCGGCGAGCACGTGCGCGGCGAGACGCTCGTCACGTGGGTCGACGCGCACCACGGTCGCGCTGGGCAGCGCCGCGAGGCTCTCGCGCAGCAGCGCGCGAAACACCGTTGGATAGCTCGGGTTGTTGCGCACGACTTCGAGCCGTCCGCGCACGATTTCGAGGCATTCCCGAAACGAGTCGTCGCGCGCCTGACGCACTGCGGCTGCCGCGGCAAGCCGGGCGCGCGCGCGCCGCGCCTCGGCCTCTCGGCGAACCTCGTCCTCGATCGTTCGAAGAGCCTCCCCCTCGAGCAGGCGAGCCTCGGCCTGCGCCGCCTCGCCGACGCGAATCACCTCCGCGCTCGTCTCCGCCTCCAGCTCGGCCTTCTCGGCGGCGGCTTCCGCCTCCAGTCCCGCGAGCAGATCCGACAGCGCCATCGGCTCAGAGGAGAACGATGATCATCGCGGCGACCGCGAAGCCGAGGATGATCATCGTCTCCGGGATCGCCACCATCAGGATCGCGCGACCGGTCAGCTCGGGCTTCTCCGCGATCGCTGCCATCGCAGCCGCGCCGATGCGCGCCTGAGCGAACCCCGTTCCGATCGCGCCGAGACCGACTGCGAGACCTGCGCCTAGTGCCAACAGTCCGTGTTGCATCTGGATCCTCCTCTTGCCGGTCGATGACGATTACGGCGCCGCGCGCGCGCCGAAGGGCCGGAACGGTCGTCCGCCGCCCTCGTAGAACTTGCTGAAGAACTCGACGTAGTGCAGACGGAGCGCCTGGATCATCGGGCTGAACGAGGCGAGCCCGAGGTTCAGCGCGTGGAAGAAGATCCCGACGAAGACGCCCAGCCAGATCGAGCCGACGACGGACAGCTCGTTCGCGACCATCGCCAGGTACGTGGAGGCGAGACCGACGGCGGCGAGACGGAGGTAGGAGAGCACGTTGCCGAGAGTGCCCACGAGCTCGAGCGGCCCCATGACGAGGCCGAGCGCGCCGCGACCCACCATCAGGAGCACGAGGCCAACCCCCACACCTCCTCCCGCGAGCAGCGTTCCGGCCGTCGCGCCCGGGAGCCGATCCGCGGCGAAGCCCGCGAGCGCGAGGACGCTGCCAAGCGCGAGCAGCGACCCCGAACGGTTGACGAGCTCCACCGGCCGGCGCGCACGCGCCGACTGCCACAGGCCGAGCACCTGACCGAGAACGACATGTGCGGTTCCGAGTGCGAGCGCGAACAGGAGCAAGGTCGTCACAGCATCCGGACCGCCGCGGTAGAACCACAGCGCGGGCAGCCCGAGCTTGTGGCCGACGTCTCCGAGTGCTTCGCCGAAGAGCGCTCCGAAGATCATCGCCCACACCGCACCCGCGACGAACACGCGGCTCAGATCGCGAATCGCCGGCGACTCGCCGGCGAAGCGGCGCCGCACGACGAGCGCGATCACGAGGAGCAGCATGCCGTAGACGAGATCGCCGACCATCACGCCGACCATCAGCGGCAGGAACAGCGCCATCAGCACGGTCGGGTCGAGCGATCCCGAGCGCGGGAGATCGAGAAAGCGCACGAGAAACTCGAACGGCCGGGCAAGCTCGCGGTTCCGCATCAGCACGGGAGGCTCGACCGCGCGGGGTGTCGGGACTTCGTCGACGACGAGTTGACCGCCGGCGGCGCGTTCGAGCTCGAGGCGCAGGTCGGGCACGCGTTCGCTCGGCGCCCAACCGGTGATCACGAACGCGCGATCCGTCACCCCGGCGCGCCCGACCGCATCGAGCTGCTCGATGTCGCCGATGAGTCGCTGTCGTGCTGCTCGCCAGGCCGGCGCGCGCGGAGCCAGCAGGGCGTGGAGCTCCGTGAGCGCCCGGTCGAGCTCGGCGGGAATCTCACACAGCCTGCTCTCCATGGCGGTGACCGCACCCCGGAACGAAAGATTCTCGTAGCGAGACGGCAGAGGAAGGGGGCGGACGCGCTCACGGCCGAGGACGGCCTGCACCCCGTCGGACACGCTTCGCGGCGTCACCAGCACGCAGCCGATCGCGTCGGAGTCGACGCGGACGGCCACGAGCACGAAGCGATCGCCGAGGTCGGCCCGAAGAGCCTCGCGCAGGACGTCGACGATCTTCTCGTCACCGGTATTGAGGACGAGCGCGACGGCCTGGAGCTGAAGGGCGCGGATCTCGCTCTCGTCGAGCTCTGCGAGCTCGGGGACGAGTGGAAGCAGGCGGCGAAGCGGCTCGATGTAGCGCGGCAGGACCGCGAACTCGGTGCGGAGATCCTCGATACGCGCAGCAAGCGGCTCGACCAGAGGCATGAGTGTCTTCAGCTCTCGGCTGAGCTCCTCCGGCGGCGGGGCCTCGACGGCCGGGATCGTGCCGGCGGGATCGCCGGTGAGCGCCAGCAGGCCGTCGAGCTGAACGAGCAGGAGTCGCTGCTCCCGGCCGCGCTCGGCACGCTCGTCTTCGCCGGGGTACGGCGCGAGCCGAAGCGCGGGCTCCTCGGGTGCGCTGCCCAGCTCGAGCAACCCCAGCCCGTACAGACGGCCGAGAATCGGTTCGACCTCGCGCTTACGGCCGACGATCTGCACCTTCGTCATCGCCACCAGCACCTGCTCATACCTCGCTCTCGTCGTCGGCCGGGAGAACGAGGGCCAGCGCGGTCTCAACCACTCTCGAGCAGATGACCTGCGCATCTGCTCGCACGCGCGCCGCGGTCTCGGCGCCTACGCGAGCGATCTCGGCGGCGTCGGCGTCGGCAGCGGCAATCGCAACCCGCCGACGCTCGGCGGCCGCGGCGTGCGCAGCTTCCTGCGCCCCGGCGAGCAGCCGCGAGGCCGCCGCACGAGCCTCTTCGAGCCGGCGCTCGGCGGCAGCACGCGTCGCCGCGGTCGACTCGAGCGCGCCTTCCAGTTCGCGCACCGAGCCGAGCACACCCTTCGGCGTCTCGCTCAAGCCGCCTCCCTGTGCCGGTGACGGCGACCCGCTGCCCGCGCCCGCCGCAGGCGGATGCGATCTTCGAGCTCGCGTTCGGCCAACACCATCTCGATCGCGTCGCGCTCGCGCTCGAGGCGCGGCACGACAATGTGCTCCAGCGCGTTGACGCGCCGCGTGGTGCGAGAGATCTCGTCCGCCAGCCGCCGCAGGCTGAGCTCGGCCGCCGCGACGTCGAGCACAAGATCGAGCAGCCGTTCGAAGGAGGCGGCGGCGACGTCGATGCGCGGAGTCGTCGCGACGAGCGCGTATCCGCGGCTGGTGCGCGCGCGGGAGACCGGGTCGTGCTCCAGCTCGACCACGGGAACGCCGGCGACGATCCTGAGCGACAACCTCGTCGCGATGTCGCTCGCCGCGGCTGTCGCCGCCGAGTCGACCGCCTGCGGCCCGTCGAACGCGACCGCGTCGCGCAACGCACCTGCGCCTTCTGCCGCCCGGCGGCCGAGCAGCTCCACGGCCTCCAGGACGCCGGTGCTCAAGTGCCCGAACTCGACCACCAGCGCAGCCCGCTTCTCCTTCAGCAGGTCTCGGCCTTGTGTCGCCAGGCCGATCTGCAGCCGCCGTGCGATCAACTCGGTGCGGGTCGCGCTCAACTGCTCCACGTCTACCGCGGCCCTTCGGCAGCCCGATGCGCGGTGGTGGTCGCCACACGGCCAAGCTTCGGCTCGATCGCCGAACGCTGACATCGGGGCTGCCGCCCATCTTCAGCGCTTGCGCACCCCAACGCGCGGCGCGCCGCGCCCGCAGCGAGCTACGGCGTCTCGCCGCCCGATCCCGGCGGTGGCAGCAGCAAGGTGTGGCTCTGGACGATCGCCTCCGCCACCTCGATCAACTTGCGATTCGAGCGCTGCGAGTGATCGCGCAACATCTCGAACGCCTTCTCAGGATCTACCCCGCGCCGCGCCATCAGGATCCCTTTCGCTTGTTCGATCGTGGCCCGCCGGCCGAACGCGCCCTGCAGGTTCTGGTATTCGGCAAAGCGTCGCAGCGTGATCGCGAGCGCGCTCCGTAGCTCTTCGCCGGCAGGTCCGCCGTCCACGATGTACGCAAAGACGCCGCGGGTCGCAGCCTCGTTGACGTAGTCGGGGTCCTGGCTCGCGAGCAGAGCGATGACCGGGCAGGAAGCGTCTCGAACGATTTCCGAGATCAGCTCGAGGGCGTGCTCGGAGCTCGATCCGAGCCCGACCAGCGCCACGTCCGGATGCTCGCGAGCCGTAACGCGGCCGACTTCCTTGACGGAGATCTCACGCGCGATCACCTCATGACCCAGCCCGGCGACGACCTGAGCGAGTAGCTCGAGCCGCTCCCGTTTCTCGTTCGCGATCAGCACGCGAAGGTGTTCGTAATCGGGCATTTCTGTGGGCGACGGATGGTTCGGGTGACGTACTTCTACAACGCTGTCTGGGGCAGTTCAAGACGTGTAGGCAGGCTCTCCGACGGATATAGTCCTCGCACAGGCCCCGAACCACGTGGGCCGCACGACGTGCCTGCGGGCCGAATCCCCCGGTCCGTGAACGATCCGCCCTACAGCAGCGTGGGCTGGAATGTCGTGTGGCCGGCGGAGCAACGCGCCGGCCCTGCAGTTCGAGGGCAGGAGTGCAAGATGGTCGACAACGAGGCACCGGTACGGCGCCGCAGCACGGTGGCAGTCGAGTGACCGTGCCCGGGACGACACACCGCGAACGGCGGCTCCATGAACTCGCCGCGGCGAACCTCGCCGTCGGGGCCGAGCTCTCGTTGGACGACGTCTTGCAGAAGACCGTGGATGCCGCGGCGCGGCTCGTCGATGCGCGGTACGCGGCGCTCGGCATCCTCGACCGCGCCGGGGCCCACCTCGAGCGCCTCGTCACCACCGGGCTGGACCAGAGCACGAGGGCACGCATCGGCGACCTCCCAGCCGGCCACGGTCTGCTCCGCCTGCTGCTTCGAGAGGCGCGCTCGGTGCGCGTCTCCGACATGACCAAGGAGAAACAGTTCCTCGGCTTCCCGCCTGGACATCCGCCGATGCAGTCGTTCCTCGGCGTCCCGATCCTCGTCCGCGGAATCGTGTACGGGGATCTCTACCTCGCCGACAAGAACGACGGTCCCTTCACCGAAAGCGACGAAGAGATCGTGGCGCTCCTTGCAGCCCAGACGGGGCTCACGATCGAAAAGGTTCAGATCTACGAGGGGGCGACGAGTTGGATTCGGCAACTCGAGGCGCTCGACGAGCTCACGCGCAGCGTCCTCGAAGAGCGAGACCTCGCCCAACTGCTCGAGCTCGTTGCACGTCGACTGCGCGAGCTGGTCGGCGCACGAGTGGTGCTCATCTCCCTTCCGGCATCCTCGGGCGCTCTTCGCGTGGCCGTCGCCGATGGCGAGGCTGCCACAGATGTCATCGGCTATGACATGCCTCCTGGGTCGAAGCACCCGCGCGTGCTCGCGCGCGGCAAGAGCGAGCGTGTCGATGCGCTTCTTGCGGACCCCGAAGTCGATCAGGTCCTGGCCGGCCGGGTAGACGGAGTGACCGCGCTCCTCATCCCACTGGTCTTCGAGGGGAGGGAGCTCGGGATCATCTCGGCGTACAACAAGGTGGGACCCGATCCACGGTTCACGGACGATGACATTCGGCTTGCCGAGGCATTCGGCGCGCGCGCCGCCCTCGCGGTTCATCTGTCGGAGCGCGTAGCGCGCGAAACCGTCGATGCGATCCTCGAGGCGCAGGAAGCGGAACGGAGCCGAATCGCACGCGAGTTGCACGACGAGACGGGCTCCGCGCTCACCGCCGTCCTGCTCGGCCTTTCGGCAATCGATCGAGCGTCGACGCTTTCGGAGACGCATCAGGCGTCGGAGACGCTGCGGGCGGAAGCGAAGCTCGCGCTCGAGAACGTCGGCCGGCTTGCGTTTGCGCTCCGCCCCGCCGCACTCGACGAGTTCGGACTTGCGCCCGCAGTCAAAGACTTGGCCGGTCGTCTCGAAGGACGCGGCGGACCGAAGATCGACGTCGAGATCGATCTTGCTCCCGGCGCGCGACTGCCCAAGAAGCTCGAGACCACCATCTTCCGCGTCATCCAGGAAGCCCTGACGAACGTCGTCAAGCACGCCGAGGCGGCGAGCGTGCGCATCATCCTGGCGTCGCGCGAACGATCGGTGGCCCTCGATGTCGAAGACGACGGGTGCGGCTTCTCCGAGACGCACACGCTGGAGGGCGGCTTCGGGCTCGTGGGCATGCGCGAGCGGGTCGCATCACTCAACGGGTCGCTCGCTGTCGAGTCGAAGCCCGGAGCTGGCACGCGCATCACGGTCGAGATTCCCGTCAGCGAGTGACGGCACGCAGGGGTCGTTCGGCGGCGACCAAGGCAGCCGCCGACGTCCCGATGCCCCCACGCTGAGTCCTTCGTCGAGGTCGACGCCCAGAGCCGCTGGGTAAGACGGCCGGCTTGCGCGACACCAAGCAGCCGGCGCAAACGAAGGAGGGCAATGCTTCACACCACCGGATTCGGACTGCGGACGGCGACGGCTCCGATGACGTCTGCCGGAGGACGGATCAACATCGTCATCGTCGCCTGCGCGATCAGCGCCGGGATTCACGGTGCCCTCGTCGAGCAACACTTCCGCGAAGGCACGGGAGCAGGCATCGGCTTCGTCGCCGCGACGGCTCTGCTCTTCGCTGTCGCGTTCGCCCTGACGCGCAAGCCGTCACAGACCGCGTTCGTCGCGGCGGCCGCGATCTCGATCGGCCTGATCGCCGCCTACGGGCTCGCGATCACGACGGGAGTGCCCATGCTCCACCCCGATGTGGAAGCCGTCGACGGTCTCGCGCTCTTCACGAAGGTCGTCGAGGGGATCGGCGCTGTCGCAGCGGCGAGCCTCGTGCGACGCCCGGCCTTCACTCCCCTCACACCACCGAAAGGACCATCGACATGAGTACCACCACACGGGCAGCGCGCCCGATTCCGATCGCCTTGACGGCGCTGGTCGCCTTTGTCAGCGCACTCGCGGCGCTTGCCGTCTCGCATGGGATGGACACGGCCCAGGCGCACGGCAACGCGCCGCACCAGGCCACCGGCCCGATGGTGATGAACGCTCACTCGACGCCGTTGTTGTCGGCGAAGAGCGTCGCGCTTCACGCCGACATGCGCAAGCTCTGGGAAGACCATGTCACCTGGACGCGGCTTGCGATCATCAGCCTCGAGTCGGGCACGCCCGACACCGACGCAACCGTCGCGCGACTGCTCAGAAACCAGACCGACATCGGGAACGCCGTGAAGCCCTTCTATGGCGCCGCCGCGGGGAACGAGCTCACCCGGCAGCTTCGCGCGCACATCATGATCGCCGCGGACCTGGTCCTGGCAGCCAAGGCGGGCGACGAGGCCAAGCTCGCGGACGCGCAGGCCCGCTGGAACGAGAACGCCGACCAGATCGCAACCGTGCTGAACAGCGTCAACCCACGGTACTGGCCGCTCGCGACGATGAAAGCCGAGATGCACATGCACCTGAAGCTCACGACAGACGAAGCAGTCGAGAGGCTCAAGGGAAACTGGACGGCCGACGTCGCCGCGTACGACAAGGTGCACCGGCACATCCTCCACATGTCGGACATGCTCAGCGACGGGATCGTCAAGCAGTTCCCGTCTCGGTTCCGCTAACCACGTACGGGATGCCGACGGCGACGAAGACACCGCTCGACGAGGGCGCCGGCCGGCGGCAGCGGCTGCGCGTCCTCGATGCGGCTACCGTGGGCGCCGTGGAATCCGTGATCCCGTCGGTCGCGCCGCCGGCGTCCCTCCCGGGGCCGAACGACGCCGAGTCACTGGAGTGGCTTCGCTGCCTGCGGGCCGAGGGCACGCGCGACGAGGCAATCGCGCGCCTGCATGCACTCCTTCTTCGCGCGGCGAGATTCGAAGTCGCGCGCCGCGGGGCGACGTTCCCGCACCTGCGTGGAAACGAGCTCGACGACATCGCCAACGAGGCGGCCGACGACGCGCTCATGAGCGTCCTCAGGCGACTCGACGACTTCCGCGGCGCCAGCCGCTTCACGACCTGGGTGTACAAGTTCGCGCTGCTCGAAGCAGCGGCCAAGGTGCGAAAGCGCGCCTGGCAGGGGCGCGAGGTGCCGCTCGAGCCGGAGAGCTGGAGGCTGTTCTCGAGCACCGGTCTCGAGCCCGACGCCGAGGCCGAGCAGCATGAGCTTCTTGCCACGCTGCAGAGCGCGATCGCGGATGTGCTCACACCCCACCAGCGAAGCGTCCTCGTCGCGCTCGCGCTGAACGGCGTCCCGATCGACGTTCTCGCCGAACGGTTGGACACGAACCGCGGCGCGCTCTACAAGACACTGCACGACGCCCGGCGGAAGCTTCGCAAACACTTGGAGGAGCGCGGCCTCGCGCTCGACGATCGGCTGGAGGACAGATGATGGAAAGGCCCGATCTGAAGAACACGCTGGGACGGCTCCTCGGGCCGTCGCAGCCGGAAATCGGCTGCGACGCCTGTTTCGAGGAGCTCGACCGCTACGTCGAGCTCGAGCTTGCCGGCAAGGACGCGGACGCGGCGGTGCCCGGCCTACGCGCGCATCTCGAGGGCTGCCCCGCCTGCCGCGAAGAGCACGACAGCCTGCGTGCGTTCGTCGCGGCCGACCGCCCGCGCTAGCGATCGCCCCCCGTCACGACGAGCTCGGCGGCGTCGGCCTCGCCGGCGACCTGTTGCGTCGGGACGACCAGGACCGGCACGTTCGTGAGGTCCGCCAGCTCGGCCGCACAGCTGGCTCTGAAGAGCGTGCGCGAGCGGCCGCGACTGGCAGCGCCGAGGATGATCATCGCCGCCCCTTCGCTGCTCGCGACGGCCGCCAGCCGCGCCGCCACATCACCCACCTCGCCCCGCACTTCTGCACCGGCGTCGGGAGCTTCCTCGAACAGGATCGAAGCGGCCGCACGCTCCGCCGTCTCGGAAGCGGTCATCAGGCGGTCGAGCACGTGCACCGCGATCAGACGGGCGTCGAACTGGCGAGCCAGCAACGCGGCGACACGCACCGCGGTACGTCCACCCGGTGAGCCGTCGACTCCGCAAACGATCGTCCTCGTCTTGCTCATGGCGCCCTCCTCCCTCCTTCTGTCTCGTCCAAGGTTGCCTGCCGCCTGGAGTGCCCGCCATCGGGCCACGAGCCCATTTCTCCGACACCGGGCCGAGAACATGGAGCCTGCTTCGAGTCCGAATGGGTGCCGCGCCCGATAGCTGTCGTCGTCGAGAGCCGCGAACGTCGGAGAAACGACGAAGGAGACCTGATGGTTGGTTCGATCATCTGCGGCGTCGACGAGTCGGCATCGGCCCGGGGAGCAGCCGCTGTCGCGCGCGGGCTGAGCCGGAAGCTCGGGCTGAGGCTCGTGTTCGTGCGCGTCGTCGACGAGGGAACGTCGCGCGAGACGTTCGAGGCCGCCGCCGAAAGGCTCGAGCTCTTCATGACCGACACGAGCGACGCCGGCTCGAGCACCGAGTGGCTGGTCGAGACGGGCCACCCGGCCGATCGTCTCGTCGCGGCCGCCGAGGACGCCGACGCGAGCATGATCGTGGTCGGTTCACACGGCCCCCGCTCGTCGCTGCTCGGCAGCATCTCCGCCGAGGTTTCGCGGCGCGCGCCGTGTCCGGTCGTCGTCGTCCCTCCGGGTGCCGAGGACGGCCTGAACCCCGGACGAGCGGCTCGGGGCGACCGCGACGGTCGTCGGAGCGGCGCCGGCGTCAGCAACGCAGGCGGCATCGTGCGCTTCGATCTCGGCGCTCGTCAGACGTAGGTCGGGCACATCTCACGATCGAGAGCGAGAGACATGAGCAACGACGCCTTGATGCGTTGGGAATGGGAAGGTGGAACTCCGGACGCCGTGAGCGAAGCGGCGCGCGCCGAGTCGACAGAGACGAGCGACGTTCGATCGCACGAGGCCGATCAGGTCGACGATCCAGCAGAGCCCGGGCAACCACGTGTTTGAGCTCCTGGGTGTTGCCGGCATCGTCATCTCGGTGCTCGCCTATCTCCCCCAGGTCGTTCATCTCGCGCGACAGCACTGCTCCGCGGGCGTGAGCGGTCGCGCCTGGGCGATGTGGCTCGCGAGTAGCCTCATGATCGGAGCGCTGGCCGTTCATCGGCACGACGCGATCTTCGTCCTGTTGCAGGTGAGCACGCTCCTGTCGGCGACAGTGATCGTCGTCCTCGTGCGTCGCTATCGGGGAATGATCTGCCTGACGCACGCGCTCGCTGCACGCGACGCCGCCCGACGCCGCCTCGGGCCTGACCCTCAGCCGTAGAGAGGTCGATGCCGCCGCCGGCGCCGCGAACGGCGCCGGCGCGAACCGGCTATCGCCTGCGGTGCCGACTTCGAACCGGAAGCGGCCGGGGCAGCTTCCAGATGAGATGCTTCTTGGCAACGCCGGCGGTGATCAGCAGCAGGGCCACGCTCGCCGCCGTCACAACGCTCGTGTAGGTCTCGTAGGGCTCCATCCTCGCCTCCTTTGCTCCTCTCGAGCATCGCTCGGTCGAGCCGGCAGGACTATGGGCTCGCCGCCCCATGTCGGTCGGCTCTCTCCACCAACCAGGCAGATGTGGTCGCGACTCCCGATTGATGGGGCGGCCACCGCATACCGGGATCGACGAACCGATGCGAGGCTCATGGCAAGCGAATCGAGGAGGGCCAGTTGCACGACGAAGCCGACACGACGATCGAGATCGAAGTCGAGGGTCGCTGGGCGGCACTCGACCTGTCGAGGCTGCTGATTCCGTTCCACTCCTTCCTCGTCCAGCACGACCACGAGCGGTGGACCATCCATGCCCGTGCGCCGGGCAGCCGCGGAGAAGCGCTCTCGGACGCGCTCGCGACGATCGACGACTGGCACAGCGAGTGGCCGGTCGGAGCGGCGTCGTGCCGCGTCGGAGGCCGCCCGTATCACCTCAACGACACGCGCACCACGGGAGAGGAGCCGAACGTGATGGAGACGACCTGGAAGGAGGCGGCGAGGCGATGAGCGTCATCGTTGTCGGCGTCGACCATTCGCCGGGCGCCAAAGAAGCGCTCCGGTTTGCCGCAGAGGAGGCACGTCTTCGCGGCGCGACGATCCATGCAGTCCACGCCTGGCAGTACGGCTACATCGGATACGTCGGGCCGGAAGGGAATGTGCCGTTGGTCGGCGCGGATATCGAGCAGTTGCGGGCCGCTGCCGAGGCTGCACTGGAGGCGAGTGTGCGCGAAGCCCTGCCCGATACCGACGTCGAGATCAAGCTGCAGGCGATCCAGGGCACGCCTGCGGGCGTGCTCGTGGAGGCGTCCGCCGGCGCCGACCTACTCGTCGTCGGCTCGCGCGGGCACGGTGGCTTCGTGGGGCTCTTGCTCGGCTCGGTCAGCCAGCAATGCGCCCATCACGCTGCCTGCCCGGTCGTGATCGTGCATCCCAGGCGAGAGAAGGCGCCGGTGTCGTGAGCGCCCGTCGTGAACGATGGATAGACGAGAACACGCTTCAACACGAGTTGCGCGACCTCATCTGCCTCACCCTGGTCGGTGATCACGTGCGGTGGGTGGTGACGGACGACGACGAGCTTGCCGACTGGCTTGCGGAGGCCGTGCAGGAGTGGCGGGGCTGGGCAGAACGGTTGGCGGCGCAACTCGTGACGTCTCGCATCGCACCGGACGGCAGGGTGCGCGCGTTGGCGAAGGACATCCGCTTGAACTGGGTCCCGGACGGATGGCTCTCGGGCGAGGCCGCTCGAACGTTGCTCGCCGGGCGACTTTCGTGGGTCGTCGAGTGGGCCCGGTACCGGCAGTCCCAGACGGACGGCGCCGATGCCGAGTTGCTCGATTCCGTGGCCTCGGCTCTCGAGACGCAATTGCGGGCCCTGACGAAAGGCGCAGACGCATCCGGAGTGCTGGCACGAGAACGCCATCACAGGCGGTGACGGATCTTGCCGGACGACGGCGCAGGGTACGCTCGCCCGAATGAGACGGCATCGGGCGTTGATCCCGCTCTCGCACGACCACCACGAAGCCCTGGTCGCAGCGCGGCGTCTTCGGCGCGACGCGGACGGCCCGGAGCCGACCGACGCTGCCACAGTGTTCCTGGCGTTCTTCGCGTCGTCCGCTGTGCCGCACTTTCGCGAGGAAGAAGAGTTGCTCTTTCCATGCGTCGCCGGCGCCGTCGAGGCGCGCGAGCTGATTCTGCAAGCGCTCCTCGAGCACCAACGCCTCCACGCCGCCGCCGCAGACCTGGGAGAGATCGTCGCGAGCGGCGACGTCGAGCCGGCACCGGCCGAGCGGATGCGCGAGCTCGCGACCCTCCTCGAAGACCACGTGCGTTTCGAGGAACGACGTCTGTTCCCGTTGATCGAGAGCCTGCTTCCCGCGGAGAGATTGACGGCGTTGGCTGACGCAGCGGCGCGCAACGGAAGCGGGCCGGTGTGGGGCGCGGAGTCGGAGGACCTGAACGCGACGCTTCTCGATTGGCGCGCGGGCGAAGGGCCCTCCGAGCATGTGAACGACGAGCGCGATGTCCTCGTCGTCGTTCTCGAAGGGTCGGCGATCGTGAGGACGGAGGACGAGGAGCGCGAGCTTGCGGCCGGCGAGACGACGATCATCGCGAAGGGTCGGCGGCGCAAGATCAGCGCCGGCCGCCACGGCGTCCGCTACCTGTCGGTCCACCGGCGTCGTCCACCGCTGCAGGTCGCACGCGCTCCGAGACGCGAGTCGTGATCGGTCGCTAGGGCTGGATCAGTCCGCGACGAATGGCGTAACGCGTCAACTCGACCCGGTCGCGCATCCCGAGCTTGTCGAGGATGTTCTGGCGATGGCGGTCGACCGTCTTGACGCTGATGAACAGCGTCGCAGCGATGTCCTTCGAGGTCTGGGCCTCGGCGATCAGCTTCAGCACCTCGAGCTCACGTGGGGTGAGGATGTCGAACTGCTCCTCCCCGGTTCCGCCCCGGGCCACGTAGTCGCGGACGAGGGTGGTGACGGCCGACGGGTAGAGGAACGAGTCCCCGCGCATCGCGGACCGGCACGCCTCGACGATGTCGGTGTCCGCGCCCGATTTGAGCACATAGCCCGAGGCGCCCGCCTTGAGCGCCTCGAAGAGGAACTGCTCGCTGTCGTGCATCGACAGCATCAGTGTCTTCAGCTCAGGCTTTCGCTTGTGCAGCTCGGCCGCCGCCTGGATGCCCGTCATGCGCGGCATCGACACGTCGAGGATGACCAGGTGGATGTCCTCGGCGAGCGCCTTCTCGACCGCCTCGGCGCCGTCTTCGGCCTCGGCGACCACTTCGAGGTCGGGCGCGGCATCGAGAACCTTCTTCAGGCCGGAGCGGACGATCGGATAGTCGTCGGCGACCAGGATTCGGGTGACGAGCGGAATCGGCATCTCTAGCTCCCGACGCCGACGGCCTGCGCGGCGGCTCGTGCCGGGACCTCGAGTCTGACATCGACGCCGCCACGACGACCGGGCTTGACCGCAAGCACGCTGTCGATCAGGAGCGCCCGCTCGCGCATGCTGCGCAGGCCTCCGTGCTCTTGCGGCGGGCCGTCGAAGCCGCCGCCGTTGTCGCTGACACTGAGAATGACGCTATCCGGGCCACGCTCGAGCGCGATCGTCACCTCGGTTGCCCCGGCATGACGTGCGACATTCGTCAGGCTTTCCTGGGCGATGCGATAGACGGCGAGCTCGGTTTCGGCCGAGAGCTTCGGGAGCGTCGCGTCGAAGCGTCGCTCGACGTTCAGGTTGGACACACGGGCGAACGTCGTCGACAGCTCGGTCAGGGCACTGACGAGACCGAGATGCTCGAGCATCTCGGGACGAAGCTCACTCGAGATTCTCCGCACCTCGTCGAGCGCCAGTCGGACCGCCTGTTTGGCCGAATCGATCTCGGCGCGCTGAGAGGGCGCCGCATCGGCGATCGAGTTCAGATGCAGAAGCACTCCCGTCAACACCTGTCCGACCTCGTCGTGCAGGTCGCGAGCGATCCCGATCCGTTCCGCCTCCTGCGCGGCCAGCACACGCCGACCACTCTCCTGGCGCTCGCTCTCGAGCCGGTCGATCATCCGGTTGAACGCCTGGACGACGCGACCGATTTCATCGTCACGGTGCACGTCGATCCGCTGGCCGCGCCGCAGGAGGTCGACCGTCTCCATCTGCCGCGCCAGCCGCCCGAGGGGAGCGACCGTCTGCCGCAGAAGCAGCGCGTTCGCCGCCAGCGTGATCGCGAGGCCGGCGACGATGATCAGCGCCTGCTCGAGCTTGATCGGGGCGCTGATCTGCACCGGTGTCACGATCAGCAGAACTGCGACCACCGCCAGCACGCCGCCGTTGGCGGCGAACACGCGCCAGAAGAGAGGGGTGGTGCGCGGCATCGTTCCGACGTTAGCGCGCTGCGTGTCCTTCGTCGCCATCAATCACGATTCCCGCTCCATCGGTCGCCACAATGTCGAGCTCGCGACCGCCGGTTGCCATCGGGTGAGGACCCGATTCCACCACCATCTCCGCCCCACTGTCCAAATGGCTGGTCGCCCCGGCGGAAATGGAGCGACGGCCCGATGGGTGGGCAGTCGAGCGCCCGGCAGTCTTCGAGGCATGGTGAGCGAACTCGAAACCGGCGGAGGATCCGTCCTCCACGCACACCTGAAGCATGCTCTCGGCTATCGCGTCGATGCGCTCGACGACGGCGACCTCGGGCGCGTCCAAGGGGTGCCGCACGCCGGGCAGCCCCCCGAGCCGCTCGTCCTGATCGTCTCGGACGGGAAGACCGTCCGCTTCGTCTCGCTGCGCCGAGTCGCGGCCGTCCTGCAGTCCGAGCAACGCATCGTCCTCGGCCCTCGACTGGTCGCGCCGGTTTCGCCGCCCCACACCGAGGCCGCTCGAAGGGCGGCGTAAGTGGATCCCGACGTCTTCATCACGATCGCCTTCTCCGGCTATGCCGTCGTCGTATGCATCGGGATCACCGTTGCCGTTCGAGGCACGAGCAAGAAGCACGACCGGGGCAGAAGGAATGACGCTCGCCGGGCGGTGCTGAAGTCGGGGCAGGGTCGCGACGAGACGTCGCGCGAGGACCGACTCGATGCCTCAGAGCCCCAAACGTGACACGCAACGAAAGGAGAAGCACGCCGATGGACAGATGCATCGTGTGCGGCGTCGACGGTTCGGCTGACTCGCAGGCTGCGCTCGGAGTTGCGATCGACCTTGCCGCGCGGCTCCGTCTGCGCCTGATCATGGCCAACGTCGTCGAGCCCACCCCCATCCCCTACGCCGGCGCCTCACTCGGAGGAGCCATGCCGCAGCCGCAGCTTCCCGCGTACGACCGGCAGGAGGAGGCCGCCAGAGGGCTGCTCACCGATGTCAGCGAAGCGATGGGCCTCGAGGGCACAGACCAACGCGTCGTGAACGGCTACCCCGCGGAGCGGCTCGCCGATCTCGCCGACGAGGAAGGGGCAGAGCTGATCGTCGTCGGCTCCCGCGGACGCGGCGCATTCAAAGCCGCATTCCTCGGCAGCGTCTCGACCAGCCTGATCGGCGTCGCGCGTTGCCCGGTTCTCGTCGTGCCGCCCGGCGCGGCGGCGCAACCGCTCTCAGAGTGAGCGCCTCCCGGAGCGCAGGATCCCCGCCAGCACGACCGCGTCGTTGTGCTCCTTGTCGTGCGCTCCGTAGACGAGCGTCAGCGTTCCGTTTCGCGCGCGACGGCGCAGTTCACGGAGCTTCTCCTCGTGCGCTGCGAGCTCCGCCGTGTAGCGACGACGGAACTCGTCGAAGCGCTCGGGGTCGTGCGCGAACCAACGGCGCAGCTCGCCGCTCGGCGCGAGCTCCTTGGCCCACTCGTCGAGCTGTGCCTCGTCTCGCCTCACGCCGCGGGGCCATAGCCGGTCGATCAACACGCGGTAGCCATCCGACGCGGCCGGCGGCTCGTAGGCGCGCTTGAGTCTTACGTCCATCTACCCAGGTGAATAGACGAACTCGAGCGCGTCCGTCGGGTCAGGATCGGTTCCCGCCTGTGCGAACTCGACGGACTCCTCGGCGACCCGCTGCGCCTCGGCGTCGAGTTGCTGCCATTCCGCCTCGCCGAGCTGCAACCGCTCGCGGAGATTCTGGATCGGATCACGTGTGGCGAGGAGGTGGCGCAGCTCGTCCTTGTCGCGGTAGACCTGGGGGTCGCCGATGTAGTGGCCGCCGAGACGCTCCGTCTCGCAGAGAAGGAAGACCGGGCCCCCGCCCGATCGCGCGAACTCGACCGCGTCGACGGCGGCAAGATGCACGGCCTCGACGTCCTGCCCATCGACATGAAGCGCATGCATTCCGTAGGCGGCCGCACGCTGGGTGAGATCTCGGATCGGCTGGTGCTGCGATTGCGGCGTGGACTCCGACCAATGGTTGTTCTCGCAGACGAAGACGACCGGCACCCGCCAGAGCTGGGCGAGGTTCATGGACTCGTGGAACGTGCCGATGTTCGTCGCGCCGTCGCCGAAGAACGCGAGCGATACGCGGGGCTCATTCCGCATCTTGAATGCAAGAGCCGCACCCACGGCGCCCGGCAGCCCGCCGCCGACGACGGCGTTCGCACCCATCGTGCCGCGCTTCACGTCGTAGAGGTGCATCGAGCCGCCGTAGCCGTGTGAGCAGCCTTCGGCCTTGCCGTACAGCTCCGCCATCACCTCCTTCGGCGGTGTGCCGTTTGCGATCACGTGCCCGTGCGCGCGGTGCGTGGATCCCATCACGTCGTGATCGCCGAGCGCGCGACACACACCGACCGCGACGGCTTCCTGCCCGATGCACGCATGTAGGAAGCCTGCGAGGTCGCCGGCGCGGAACCGCTCGATGACCTTCTCCTCGAACCGGCGGATCACCTGCATTTCGGCGAGGAACTCGAGGAGCCGTTCGCGCGAAACCGTGCCTGGTGTGGTCGGCATCCTGCGGAGCTTTGCGCCGATGCGGGCCTGCCGCCATCGGGCAGCGACCCCATTCGTCGGCCAGCCGCGAATGGTGCGGCGGCCCCATTGGCTCCGGCGTGTGCGAACGGCAGAGTCGACGGCGGACCGACCACGAGGCTGGGAGGAGGAGACGCGAGATGAGCGTCGAGGACGTCACGGGCGTCGAGAGCGAACGGATGAACATCCATCGGGAGACGCCCGAGGTGTCGCGCGCGATGGCTGCGCTCGACCACGACATCAAGCTCGATCCGGTTCTGAGCGAACTGGTCAAGCTGCGAGCGTCGATCCTGAACGGCTGCGCGTATTGCATCGACATGCACAGTAAGAGAGCGCGGGAAGCGGGTGAGTCCGAGCAGCGCCTCGCTCTCGTCGCCGCCTGGCAGGACGCGCCGGTCTTCAGCGAGCGGGAGCGCGCGGCGTTGGCACTGACGGACGCCGTGACCCTTGTCGCCGAGACACACGTCCCCGCGAGCGTGTACGGGAGGGCCGCCGAGCTCTTCGACTCCGAGGAGTTGGCTCATCTGATCTGGCAGATCGCGACGATCAACGTCTGGAACCGCGTCTCGATCGCGACGCGTGCGCCGGTTGGGGGCGATCCGTGAGGCGGTGGCATCTGACGATGCTCACGCCGTCTTCCGACAAGGTGCATACGCGGGAGCCTGGGTCCGATGCACCTCGGGCGGCGACGGCCGGGAGGTCGAAGCCGCGCGTGCTGTTCTCCGAGCCGGAGTGCCGGGCCGTCGTCATCGACCTCCGCGCCGGAGAGGAGATGGGTGATCACGCCGTTCACGAGCGGGCGGTGATCGCGGTCGTCAGCGGTCGCATCGCGATCACGAACGCGTCGGAGACCATGGAGTGCGAGACCGCCACACTCATCACGCTCGAACCCGGCGAGCACCACTCCGTCCGCGGGCTCGACGCCTCACAGCTGCTTCTCCTGCTCGCCCCCTGGCCGGCGAAGAAGGACACCACCGGCGGAGAAGGAGATCCACACCATCTTCCGCGGAACGCGATTGCGCCTCCCGACGATGAGGCTTAGGCGTCACGCGATCGAGAGCAGGGTCGCGATGGTCTCCTGCGCACCTGCAGGCCGGGAAATGGGTGCTGGACCCGATACGAGAACGGGACCGCGCGGTTCATCCTGGTAGGCGTGGCTCTGACTCAGCAACCGAGGGTGGGCACCGCGCCACGTGTGGGTGGGTATGGACGCGAACGGCAGGGCCGCGCGACGGACGTGGCCCGCGCGTTCGATATCACCGAAGCGAAAGCGCGGCTCTGCGCTGCGGACGGTGGGTACGAGACCGTCCACGAGTCGCGGCGCCTTCACATCTGTGTCTACACGCTCGTCGCACCGGAGCCCGACCGTCGACGCACGCACGCAAACGACGAGATCTACGTCGTGCTCGAAGGACGAGGGATGCTCGACGTCGGAGGAGAGCACCTGGAGCTTCACGAAGGTCGCGCGGCGTTCGTTCCCGCCGGGGCGGAGCACTCGTTCAGCGCATACGAGCAGCTCACCGTCCTCGCGATTCGCGCAGACCGGCCTCGAGCCGAAACCGGCCGACGGTGACGAAGGCCGAGGCTCCGGTACGTCCCCCGCGCGAGCCGCGGCGCCTGCACCGACCGGCTCCGGGCGGCGTGCCGCCGGGAAGATCCTCGACAAACCAGGCGCCACGGACGTGGCTGCAGTCGAGTCGCCGCTCGCTGAGCGAGACGCGGCGCGCCGGCAACCGCGTCCGCATCGGGCCCGACCTCGAGCTTCGGTGCGAATGCGCAGAGCCGACGTGCGCCGAGAGGTTGCCCGCTGCCGCCGAGGTACACCGGAAAGGAGCGGATCAGTTCCTGGTCACTCCAGCGCACTTCGACGAATGCACCACGGTGGTCAGAGCCGCCGACCGATTCTTCGTCATCGAGTCACGCGAACGGAGACACGACGGATGAGACTGACCGGCTACCTGGTCGCGGACGCGCGGGGTCGTGTCCTCGGCAGAGTCGAGTGTCCGATCTACGGCGCGTCACCAGAGATCCCCGATGCGCTTGCCGTACGAGTCAGCGTGCTCGGCCGCCGCCGTTGCCTCGTCCCCGCGGATGCGATCGAGGCGATCGACGACCGGACACGGGTGATCGGACTTCGGATCGAGCGTTCCGCGCTCGTCCAGCGACACGACGTAGCCGACGCAAGCCCGCACGAGGAGGACTGATGGCAATAGCACCGACAACCGAAGCGAAGAACACGGATTTGATGCAGACGCTCGACGACGCCTGGAACGCGCAGGACGTCGAGATCTTCCAGCAGCGCCACATGCCGGACGTGCTCGTCCACTGGCCGGGACAGCCGGAGCCGACGCGGGGGATCGAGGATCACACGACCGAGTCGATTGCGTTCTGGACGACCTTCCCCGACCAGAAGGTCGAGAACCGTCCCTACAAGATCTTCCTCGCCGACGGCGACTGGACGGCCTCAGTCGCGCGCTTCCGCGGCACGATGACCGGCCCGATGCACGGCCCTGACGGCAGCGAGATCCCGCCGACCGGCAAGTCGTTCGACGTCGACTTCTGCACCGTCGCGAGATGGTCCGACGGACAGATCGTCGAGGAGAACCTGATGTACGACCTCGTCACGTTCCTCAGACAGATCGGGGTCGGCGAGTAGGCGCGAGCGACTGCGCCCGGCGGATGGCGTTGTTCGTGCCTAGGGCTTGAACTCGTCGTCGACGAGCCTGTTCGGGTCCACGCCGCCCAGCTGCTCCTCGACGACCTCGTCAGCGGCGACGCCGTCGACGCCCTCCTCTGCGACCCGCCGCTCGTCCGGGGTCTCGAACTGCGCCTCCTCGGCGCGGTGCTCGGCCGCGGTGTTCCTCCGTGCCATCAGTCTCTTCCAGAAGCTCATCTCCGAATACTACGCTGCCTCGGCCGGCGTTTCGAAGACATCGACACTCCCGATGAGGCAGGCGCTCGCCGGGCCGTCGCCGCTATGGCCCCGCGCGCGGAGCCGGAGTTGCGTCAGGGCACACGTGCTGGGCGGTCGGCGGCGGCTCAGGCGCTCCACCCGTGCGACCGGTCGAATCGTTTCCAACTTCCTGCTCGCCGACACGGGCGACGTCACCGACCACGTGCTCGGGGTGATCTTCGTCCGGGAGAGCGCCTCAGGCTGGGCAGCGGCGAAACTCGACGGCGGCGCCGTGCACGATCGCGTATTCGGCGTGGTCGAGCGGCCGGCGATCGTTCCAGCGGTAGACGGGAAGCCCGACAGAGCCGGGATTGACGTAGACCGCCTTCCCGACGCGTGTAGTCCACTGGAAGTGCGTGTGCCCGCCGGCGAGTAGCGCGTACCCGTCGACCTGCCAAGGCGAGGTGTCCGCGGTGTCCGGCAGCAGGATGTCCTCGAAATGGCGAGGCGATCCGTGGAACGCAAGCACGCCGTCGCGCGCGTACGTCGGATGGAACGACCGGATCTGGTCGAGGTGGCGCTCGTCGAGCTTCGAGAGAGACCACTCGCGCCGCGCCAACTGCGCCGCGGTGATCACTTCGTTCGTGCGCGTCGGCACCTCGAGCAGGAGGTGATCCGCGTTGCCCAAGACGACCGGCCAGCCGAGGTCGGCAAGCCGGTCGAGCACTGCCGCCGGCTCGTCACCGCCCTGCGCCACGTCACCGAGGACGATTCCGTCGTCGATCCCGAAGCGCTCCAACTCGGCCAGCACGGCGTCGAGGGCGCGGGCATTGCCGTGAATGTCCGAGATCAAGGCGTACGGGGCACACGGCGCATCCGGACCCACGTCCGGGACGTTAACGTCCGCAGGCCCGCGGAGCAGCGGCGATCACACTCAACGCGCGTCAGGCGGCGCGTCGCGCGACCACTTCTCATGGTGGCGCTCGGCCCAGTCGGCATCGACCCACCCGCGCGTGATGCCGTTGAGCGCGTGCCGCGTGCTCGGGTGGATCACCGCGAGGTAGAGGTGCCCGACGAAGAGGACGAGCGAGACCTGCGTGAGCCAGTCGTGGATCAGGATCGTCTGCGCGAACCGGAAGCGCGTGTCGCGCTCGCCGAGCCACAGGAATGTGCCGGTGATCGCGAAGAGGATTGCGAAGGCTGCGGTGATCGCCGCATTCAGCTTCTGACCCGCGTTGAACCTGCCCTGCGGGACCTTGCGGCGGCGTAGCCAGTCACGGTCGTCGCGGTCGAACACATCGATCTCGTGCAACGTTCGCCTGAGCGAACGCCGGTCGCCCGTGAGCACGACGACGACGATCGCCGCGGCCCACGCGACCGCGGTGTACACGTGGATGTCCTTGAGGAGCAGACGGCGGCCGACGAGCTCGGCGAGACTGGGCAGGTAGAGCGCGAGACCGGTCAGAAGAAGGACGAGGAACGCCGTCGCGTGCACCCAGTGCAACGCGCGTTCGGTACGTGTGAAACGGCGGAGGCGCGCCTTCTCAGCCATACCCGTTCGACCTGCCGACCCATGCGTTCTGGTCGTAGCCGAGGTTCTCCCAGTACCCGGTCGGCTGTTCAGCGACGACCTCGATGCGTTCGAGCCACTTCACGCTCTTGTAGCCGTACATCTCCGGGATCACGAGCCGGAGCGGTGCACCGTGCGGCCTCGACAGCGGTGAGCCGTCGAGATCGAGCGCGAGCATCACGTCGGGGAGAAGCGCCTGCTCGATCGTCAGCGAGTCCTCGTACGGCCGCTCGCTCGAGACGAAGCGAAGCGCGCGCGCCGAGCGCAGCGGACCGGCCAGCTCGAGGATGTGCTCCAGCCGGACGCCACGCCATCGCACGTTGTGGACAGTCCAGCCGGTCACACAATGGAATGTCGACACCTGGTGCGCCGCAGGGAGCCCGCGAAGCTCTTCGTAGGTGACCTCGATCTTCCGTTCGACGAGACCATCGACGGTCAGCGACCAGGTCTTCGGATCGAAGACGGGCATCGAACCGGAGATCGTGTAGATGCGCCAGCCGCCGACGGGAAAGACGTTCCCGACGAGCTGCGACGCTGCCGACGTGAGCGGCGACAGGATCCTGCTCGCGGCCGGTGCCCAGGCGAACGACGTCAGACCGCCGGCGACCACGCCGAGGAACACACGGCGGCCGTAGCGACGCGGCTCCGAACCATCAGCGGCCACGCTGATCTGACCTCCTCGACAGGCAGACGTTACGGGGCCGGCGTGGGTTGGATCTGAGATGCAGTGGGAATGAGCGGCCGGCGATGGACGATGCGACCGCCGAGAAGATCGCCCGCAACAACGCATTGTTCCGCGAGGCGAACGATCAGATCGAGAGCGCAGCGACCGAGTACGGATTCGAGACGGATCAGCATGTTCCGTTCATTTGTGAATGCTCTGACCGGCAGTGCGTCGAGGTCATCTTGATGACGCTTGGGGAGTACGGGCATGTCCGGAGCAACCCGCGCTGGTTCGCGCACGCCGTCGACCATGAGCGGCGGGTCGAGGACGCCGTGGCGCCTGTCGAGGATCATTCCGGCTACCTCGTGATCGAGAAGATCAACCACGCCGGCGAGGTCGCTCGTCGGCTTGCCACCGACACGGCTTCGAAGTAGCTTCGATGGCAATGAGCGAGAACCAGAGGCGCAAAGCCGCCAACGAAGCGGTGTTTCGCGAGGTAAACGAACGGATCGAAGCGCTCCAGCACTCCTTCGCGGCCACCGAGCGCCTGCCGCTGAACATCGTCTGTGAATGCGACCGCCTCGACTGCTCCGTGCAGCTCAGCGTCCAGCCCGACACCTACGAGAAGGTCCGGGCCGATTCGGCGTTGTTCTTCGTTCGCCCTGGGCACGAGGACGAGTCCGTCGAGGATGTCGTCGACACCGGCGGTGACTACGTCGTCGTCCGTAAGCGTCCTGGCGAGCCGCAAGAGATCGCGGAGCAGACCGACCCACGAGCCTGACCGGCCGGAGGCCGGAGGCTAGCCGTCGACGACGAGGCTGTCGAGCGGACCGAGGATCCGCCGCGTCCGTCGCGACATGCGCGGCAGCTCGACGAGACGATGCGTGAGCGGGCTGCCGCTCGTCCGGCGGCCGAGTTGATCCGCGCTGATCGGCTTCCAGAGCTCGTCGATCGCCTGTATGGGATCGCCCGGGATCTGGTCGGCGGGCAGTTCGAGATGCTCCGACCAAAGGCGCAGGCGGGTTCGGAGCGCGAGGTCGGGATCATGCGCGACGACGTTCAGCTCGGTGTCGTTGAAGAGCGAATGCTCGTTGAGGTTCGCGGAGCCGACCGTCAGCCAACGGTCGTCGACGATCCCGACCTTGGCGTGCACGTAGATCGGATCGGCGTGCGCGCCCTGCCGTGCATAGAGGGCACAGGCAAGAACTCTTCCGTTGTTCCCGTCAGCCTCGATCAGCTCCGCGAGAACACCGCGCGTGTCGTCGCCGCCGCTCTTCGGGTGAGCCGGCAGGACGAGCAGCAACCGGAACTCCGGAGTCGGTGGGTCGACGAGCTTCCGACGAAGCAGCCGCGCGATCTCGGGCGACCAGAGGAACTGGTTCTCGAGATAGATGAAGCGCTGTGCGCCCCGGATCGCGGCGCTGTAGGACTCGAGGATGCGGAAGTCGCCGCGCGGCACAGCGCGGTAGACGCGCTCCGGGACGGTGCGCACGACCTGGAGCTCGATATCACCGGCGTCGGCTGCCGGCTCCGGCGCAGGCGGCACGTGCTCGCCGGTCACCTCGCGCCACCGCATGCGGAAGTGGTCGGCGATGTCGGCGACGACAGGCCCCTCGATGCGGGAGGTGACATCGTGCCAGCCGATCGCAGCCCGCGCCGGATGATCGCTCGAGTCGAAGCGATCGCCTGACTCCGACGTGAGATCGATGCCGCCGACGAACGCGACTCGCTCGTCGATCACGATCGTCTTCTCGTGGTGACAGTGCAGCGGGCGCTCGTGGGAATCGAGAGCGCACTTGATCTGCGTGCGGCTCGTGAGCTCGTCGCGCATGCGCCGGACCTCGCGCCGAGAAGGTCGAAACAGCGGGAGCGGCGCACCGGCCCATGCGAGCACGCGGACGTCCACGCGCTCGGCGAGCTCTGCGAGCAACGTGCGCAATACCAGAGGCTGGTCGCCGCGGACCAACGCAAACGACGGCGAGAAGAACCAGCCGGTGATGTGCACGTGCGACTGGGCGGCCTGCAGCTCCTTCGCGATCACCGGCAGCGCCTCTGCACCGTCGATCAGGACGTCGATCGCATTGCCCGCGCGTGGAGGCGGCTGGCCTGCGGCCCAGCCCGCTCCATGGTCGAGCGCGCGCTCCCAGCCCTGACGTCGCAGCCGTCGGCGGTGGTGACGACGGATCTGATCGGAGATCGTCTCGCCGAGCAGGCGCTCGCCCGAGACGAGCGCCGCACGGGCGTTCGCGGTAAGGCGGAACGCCGTCATGCGCCGCCCGCCAGCGTAAGAGGGGCCTCCGCGACAAGGCGCTCTGGATCCTCCCCCTCACGGGGGCTGCGTCGCACCACGACCTGGGCGTTCGCCGCGACGAGCCTGAGCTCCGAGATCGCGTTCTCGTACGTCGCCCGTCGCAACGGCTCCCACCTCGCGCTCGGGCGATCGACGCCCGCCCAGTCGGCGAGCTTCGCAAAGACGCGAGCACTCGCACGCGAGGCGGTCGCGCGGACGACCCAGCGCTCGTTCGAGGAGAGCGGGTTCCGGAACGGCGAGCAGACGAGCTGATGGACGCGGGACTGCTGGCCGCCTCCCAGCTCGACCTCGCTGATCGAGCTGTAGTGCACGTCTCCACCGAGAAGCAGCACGGAGGACGGCGGCGCGACTCCGTCGGTTCCGCGGGCAACCGATCGGAGCCAGTCACAGGCCCGCTCGAAGGAACGATTGAACGCAGACCAATGCTCGAGATCGACGGCACGCCGCAGGCGCTCGCTCCCATTCGCGGCGAGCTTGCCCCAACGGCCGGCGCACAGCGCCTCGTTCCACGCCTGCAGGTGATGGATGCCGATCGCCATGAAGACCGGAAGCGTGCTCGCCACGATCAGATGATCGAAGGTGCCATGCGAGTGCTCGACGATCCAATCCCATTCCTCGTCGTCGATCATCTGGCGCTGCCCGTCCGAGAGGACTCGGGCGGCGCGCGAGTCGAGCACGAGCAACCGCGTGCGATCGAAGTCGCGGTAGAACGCCCAGCGGCTCGCCGCCGACTCGCGGTCCCACGAGTGCGCGAGGTCGCGCAGGAGGGGGCCGGCGTCGCCGGCCGCCTTCACGCGCGGCAATGTCGTGTCCGCGCACAGCTCGGGCGGTGAGAGGTTGCCGATGTGCTGGTACACCCAGTACGACATGAAGGCGCCGGTGATCCGCGCCTCCCACCACGAGGTGCGCCTCATCTCGTCGAGCCAGCGCCAGGAGATGTTCCAGTCGTCGTGCACGTCGTGGTCGTCGAAGATCATCGCGGTGGGAACGGTGGCGAGCAGCCAGCGAATGTCCGGCTCCGACCACGATTCCCGATAGAGCCGGGTGTACTCCTCGAAGTCTGCGACCTGCTCGCCCGGGGGCTCGTCGGTCGCCCGGCGTGACTTGATGAACGCGAGTGTCTCGGGCGACACCTCGTCGGCGTACACCTGGTCGCCGAGCAGCACGAAGACGTCGGGCCGGTCGACCTCGCCCCGCTGCAGCTGCTTGGAGTACGTCCACATGGCGTCGATCCCGAGGGCGCGCACCTCGCGCGGCCATGGGGTGGCGAGCTCGGTCGGCTCGGGGTCGCCTCTCCGGCAGGACCCGAAGACGACGCGGACGTTCGGCTGCTCGTCGCGGGTCCGCACGACGGACGGCGGCCGCCCATCCGCCGGCGGCCACACCAACGCGCCGTCGAGCCGCACCTCGTAGGGCGTCACCGTCCCCGGCACGAGGTCGTCGACGAGGAGCAGCGCGTAGTGGTGCCCCTCGACCGCAAACGTCGCGGTGCGGCAGCCGAGGATCTCCACCTCGCACGGCGCGCTCACCTCGACCCAGAACGTGGCGCTCTCGCTGCCTGCGTAGCGAAGGAGCGGGCCGAGCACGAGCTCGGCTGTCGAGGGCTCGCTATCCAGCCGCTCGGCGATGCTAGATGCGCCGGTAGCGCGCCTCGACGAGGGAGAAGCAGGCGAACGCGATCAGCCCGGCAGCAACGACGCCGAGAAGCAGTCCGCCGTAGGCACCGTTGTAGAGCTTTGCGAGCGCACCGTCGAGGCCGATCGCCTCGTCAGCCTTGTAGTCGTACGACGCCTTGACCAGGAACGCGGCGACCATGCCGAAGACGATCGCGCGGGCGACGTGGCCGACGGTGCCGAACACCGTGAACCATGGCTTCACGGCCTCGGGGATCTCGGCCGTGTTCGAGTCCTTGAGGAACTTCTGGCGCACGCCGCGAACGAACTGGTACACCGCCACCCCGGCAAACACGACACCCGCAACGCCGATCAACCAGCGCCCCGCGGGCCAGGCGAAGACGTCGCTCGCGGTCTTGCTCGCACTTCCGCTCCCGGACGTGCTCGGCGCCGTGAGGATCTGCACGGCGACCACGCACAGCAACGCGTACACGATCCCGCTGCCGAGCGCACCGGCGCGTTCGACGCCGCTGTCCGCCGCCTCGCGTCCGTGACCGAGAGCAGCCCGGACGAGACGCCAGATCGCGTAGCCGCCGAGACCCGCAGCGAGCGCGGCGAGCAGCACGTGACCGAAGGAGTGCGCGGCGACCGTGCGGAACGCGCCCTGCTGGTTGGTGATCTTCCCTCCCTGGCCGATGACCAGATCGAAGGAGAGGACGCCGATGATCCCGTAGACGAGCGCGCGCGCGACGAAGCCGGCGCGGGACAGCACGGCGAACGCGGGCGTCCGCACGAAGCCCTCGCCGGCACGCCGCGGCGTGCGCAGGGCTGCGTCAGGTTGCATCGTTCTCACCTCCGCCGAGCTCCGGCTTGGGGACGCAGACAGTGACCGCCTGCGGCCGGACCTTGACTGCGAACTTCTTGACCTTCTCGCGGTCGCCGCCGTCGAGCTCGTACAACACCTTGCGGTTCAGCTTCACCTTCACGCTCTTCGCGCTCGTCGACTGCACGAGCGGCGAGCGCTCTGCGTGACCCACTGCAGTCCGCGCGAGCGTGCGGACCCAGTCGGTAACGCCCTCCGCGTGCACGACGCCGATCTCGAGCCTGCCGTCGTCGGGGCTCGCGTCCTCGAACACGTCGACGCCGCCGAAGAGACGCCCCACGTTGCCGATGAGGATGCAGGTTGCGTCACCCGCGTACCACGGGGCACCGTCGACCGTGATCTTCGCCTTGAACGGCTTCGCGCGGAGGTTCTTCGAACCCGTCACGACATACGCAGCACGACCGAGGCGGTCCTTGAGGGTGCCGTCCGCCTCTCTGATCATTGCGGCGTCGAAACCGGCGCCCGCCATGACCGCGAAGTGCTCGCCGTTGAAGCGGCCTGCGTCGAGCTTCCGCCGGTCGCCGCGAAGACCGATCGCCACCGCCTGTTCGATGTCCTGCGGGATGCCGAGGTTCGCCGCGAAGAGGTTGGCCGTGCCGGCCGGGACGACGGCGAGCGCAACCTCGGTGCCCGCCAGGGCATCGACGCAGCGCTGCACCATCCCGTCGCCTCCCCAGACGACGAGCAGGTCGACGCCGTCCTTGAGCAGGCGCTTGACCTGCTTGGGCGCGAACCGGCTCTTCGGCACCTCGACCCAGCGCGGATCGACGGCACCTTGGCGCTCGAGCTCCCGCCGCAGCTCCGGCAGCCCGCCGCCGAACGTCTTCCCGGCGTGCGCGATGACGGCGACCTTCGTCACCTGGCCGCCCGACCGGATGCACGGGCGACGAGCACCAGCGCGCTCAGGGCTGCGATGCCGATGACCATCCCGCCGAGCACGTCGAGCGGGTGATGCATGCCGCGATACATCCGGGAGAAGGCCACGAAGATCGGAATGAGAACGGCGATCGTCCAGATAGCGATACGGGCGCCCTTGTTCGACAGCCGCGACGTGAACAGGAGAGCGAGGCCGCAGTAGACCGCGATGGACGCGGCGGTGTGACCAGACGGATAGCTCGCGTTCACAGGCAGCGACTCGAGACGGTGAACGGCCGGACGGTGACGGTGGACCACCAGCGTGGTCGCACGGTACGAACCGGACTCGACGGCGAGCGCACACCCGAGGAACGCAGCAAGACGCCAGTGTCGGGCGAGCACGGCGATCAGCGCAGCGCACGCCGCGATGATCGGCAACACGACCCCGCCGGCCATGATGGAGCCGACGAGGGACGCATCCGTGAGCACGCTCGAGCGATGCCGGGCGAGGAACGTGGCGAGCCAGTCGTCGTCGCTCGCGACTCCGTGCACGTGCAAGAGAAGCCGCGTGACGAGCAGACCGGCGAGGATCGACAAGCAGGCGAGCGAGACCAGGGAGAGGAGCACGCCCACGACGTACGTCCAGACCGGGTGACCCTCACCCGCCAGGCTCGAGAGCGACCGCCCGAGGCGCCCGGGCTCACGGTCGAGGACCGGGAAGTCGAGCAGACCCGCATCGGCTCGACTCGCGGCGCCGCGTGGTCCCGTGACCTCCGGCGTGACGAGCAAATCGGCCGACACAGTTGGCGCACCGTTTCTCTTTTGCCTCATTCGGAAACACGCGACCGTGCCCGCCGTGCCGTTCCTCGCTGATCTGCTCGTCGCACTGCTCGCGGGATCGCTCGCGTTCCTGGCCGCACGCTGGTACTCCGGCTCGGCGGCGATGCCTGATCAGCCCGCCCGCGAGGTCGCGCGCGCGGCCGGCTCGGCACTGCGACCGAGCCGAGGACTCCGCCGGCTCGTCACCGCGCGACTCGATCGCTCGGTCGCAACAGGACTGCTGCTGACCCTCGCGTTGGGGGCGACGTTCCTCGGCGGGATCGTGCTCGGCGTCCTCGCCGTCCTCGTTCGGCGCGTCGCGTCCATCCAGCACGTCGACAACTCCGTCGCCGGGTGGGGCTACCGGCACCGAAGCTCCGGCTCGACGAGCGCATTGCACGTCGTGACGAACCTCGGGAACATCCGGGTAGTCGTCGTCCTCGCGCTCGTCCTGGTCGTCGTCGAGCTCATCCGAAGACGAAGCCGTTGGGCCCTCCTCTTCTTCCTCGCCGTGCTCGGCGGCGAGGAGGCGGCGATGCTCGCGGTGAAGGCCCTGGTCGGCCGGGTGAGGCCTACGCTGACCGCCGAGGCCGCGACGCTCGGCCCGTCGTTTCCGAGCGGGCATTCCGCGACTGCCGCCGCCTTCTACGCCGCGGCTGCTCTCGTCCTCGGGCGCGCGTTGCCCGGTCGCGCCCGGCACCTGCTCATCGCGGGCGCAGTCGCCGTCACGGTCGCGGTCGCGGCGAGCCGCGTACTGCTCGACTTGCACTGGCTCTCGGACGTGATCGGCGGCCTGGCGCTCGGGTGGGCCTGGTTCGCCCTCTGCGCAGTCGCCTTCGGCGGCCGCCTGCTGAGGCCGACCGCCGCGGTCGACACGGCGGCAGCCGAGGCGGCCGCTCCGAAGCGCGTCACCCCTGCCCGCAGCGCGGTCCGCAACCGATGAAGACGAAGGAGAAGCACGGCTCCTGGCGCCGCCGTCCGCCCGCCGAGCGCCTCCTGAACCGGGAGCTCTCGTCGCTCGCACTGGTCGATCGTGTGCTCCAACTTGCGTCCGACGGCGAGCAACCGCTCCTCGAACGGGTTCGCTTCTGCTCGATCGTCTCGACCATCCTGGACGAGCTCTTCATGATTCGCGTCGCCGGCTTGCTCGACCAGGTCGAATCCGGATTGATCGTCCGCTCGGCGGACGGCCGCTTGCCGCGCGAGACGCTCACCGAGATCCGCGACGGCGTGCTCGCGATCGGACGAACGCAGTCGAAGCTCTGGGCGCACGACCTACGTCCGGCGCTCGCCGATGCCGGCATCGTCGTCGGATCGATCGACGATCTGTCGAAGAAGCACCGTGCGGCGCTCGAGCGACGGTTCAGCCGCGAGATCTTCCCCGTGTTGACGCCGCTCGGGGTCGGGCCCGGGCAGCCGTTCCCGTACATCTCGCCGCTGTCGCTGAGCCTCGGGCTCGTCGTTCGCCACACCGCCACGGGAGAGGAGCGCTTCGCGCGGCTGAAGGTCCCCGAGGCACTGCCGCGGTTCCTCCAGGTCAACGGTTCGGGAACGTTCCTGCCACTCGAGGACGTGATCGCCCACTATCTCGATCGCCTGTTCCCGGGCATGGAGATCGAGGAGCACCGCGTGTTCCGCGTGACGCGGGACGCCGACCTCGAGCTCTCGGACGAGGCAGACGACCTGCTCGAGGAGGTGCGCTCGGAGCTGCGTCGGCGTCCGTTCGGGGGCGTGGTCCGCCTCGAGATCGCCGACTCGGTGTCGAAGGCGATGCACCAGCAGCTCGTCGAGCGACTCTCGATCGGCGAGGACCAGGTGTATCCGGTGCGCGGACCGCTGGATCTCTCCGAGCTCTCGCAGCTCGCAGACCTTCCTCGGCCCGATCTCAAGTACGAACCTTGGCGCGGGATCACGCGCCGGCCGTTCTCCGCCGCCGGCCCTCGCGCCATGTTCGGGTCGCTCCGCCGAGCCGACGCGCTCGTACACATCCCGTACGACTCCTTCTCGAGCTCGGTCGAAACGTTCGTCGAGCAGGCCGCGAAGGATCCTCAGGTGATCGCCCTCAAGGCGACCGTGTACCGCACGAGCGACGACTCCGCTCTCGTGCCTGCGCTCATCGCGTCGGCGCAAGCGGGAAAGCAGGCGGTCTGTCTCGTCGAGCTGACGGCGCGATTCGAGGAGCACCGCAACATCGGCTGGTCGCAACGACTGGAGCAGGCGGGAGTGCACGTCGTCTACGGCTTCCCTCAGACGAAGATCCACGCCAAGGCGACGCTCGTCGTCAGGCGCGACGCGGATGGACTGCGTCGATACGCGCACATCGGCACCGGGAACTACCACGCCGTCAACGCCCGGGTCTACGAGGATCTCGGCCTGTTCACCGCGGACGAAGAGATCACGGCCGACGTCGCCGACCTCTTCAACTACTTGACGGGCTTCAGCGAGCCGCAGCAGTTTCGCAAGCTGCTCGTCGCGCCGTTCAACCTCCGGCAGGGGCTCGTCCGCGAGATCCGGCGAGTCGCGGACGCGGCGGCGGAAGGCGACGACAAGGCCGCGATCGTGCTCAAGGTCAACGCGCTCCACGACGTCAGGTTGATCAACGAGCTGTATGCGGCTTCCGAAGCGGGCGTCCGGGTCGATGTCGTCGCGCGCAACATCTGCGGGCTTCGCCCAGGGGTCAAAGGGATGAGCGAGAACATCCGCGTCCGGAGCGTGCTCGGGCGATTCCTGGAGCACAGCCGCTTCTTCATCTTCCGTCGCGACGACGGGAGCCGTTATTTCCTCGGCAGCGCCGACCTGCTGCCGCGGAATCTCGACGGTCGAATCGAGGTCGTCACGCCGGTCGAGGCGCGCGCGAGCCAGACGGAGCTCGACAGCATCGCCGACGCCTTGCTCGACGCGAACGCCGATGCGTGGGAACTGGCTGCCGACGGATCGTGGCATCGTCGGAACCCAGCGCAGGAGAAAGACACCCGGACCGCGCAGACCACGCTGATCGGCCGCGCGCGTGGGCGGCGCCGCGTTCGCGCGGTCGCGTGACGACGGAGGAGGGTCGGATGAGGTCCGCCGTGTTCTTCGACCTCGACCACACGCTGATCAGCCGCGCGACGCCAATCGCGCTTGCCAACAGCTTTCGCCGGCACCGGTTCATTCGCCGGCGCGATCTGCTTCGAGCCGCCGCGTGGCATCTGATCTTCCTCGTCCGCGGGCTCGAAGAAGAGGCGGTGCGCAAGGGCGCGTGCGAGGGGATGATCCTCCTGAAAGGGATCGCGGTCGAAGAGCTCCGCGAGCTGCTCGGCGAGGCAATGGAGCACGTCCTCGCTCCGCTCGTCTACGCGGAGCCGCTCGAGCTCCTCGAACGGCACCGTCGTCGCGGCGAGCCGGCCTACGTCCTGTCTGCGAGCCTGCACGAGGTCGTCGACTACATCGCCCTCGAGCTCGGGTTCGACGGAGGGATCGGCTCGACGTGTGAGATCGCCGACGGCGTCTATACCGGCAAGGCCCTCGATCCGTGCTTCGGCGTCCACAAGGCGAACGCGATGCGCGCTCTCGCCGAGCGCGAGGGCATCGACCTCAGCCGATCGACCGCCTACTCCGATTCCCACACCGATCTCGCATTCCTCGAGGCCGTCGGCCGCCCCGTTGCGGTGAACCCCGACAGGAAGCTCAGAAGCATCGCGCGCGAGCGCGGCTGGCCCGTCCTGCGCTTCGAGCAGCATCGCAGCACGTCGGCACGCTCCCTCTTTCACAGGATTCTCGAAGGTCGTCCGAGGCCGGTTCATAGGTCCGACCGCGAACCTGGCCCGTACAACCAGACACGTACGAGGAGCGAGTGATGACGACAGAGACACGATTCTTGGGCCGGTCCCGCACACGGCTGGCGGCCGTCTCCGCAATCGCGCTGGTGGCGGCGACCGTTACCGCCCGGTTCGCGCTCGCACAGGACCGGGCGAACCCGATCGGTACCGGTGTCGTCGTCATCGAGACGAACCTCGGGTACCAGAGCGGCCGGGCGGCAGGAACCGGCCAGGTGCTGACCTCGTCCGGCCGGATCCTGACCAACAACCACGTGATCCGCGGCGCCACGACGATCAAGATCGTCATCCCGGGCACAGGGCGGAGCTACCTGGCGAGGGTCGTCGGCTACGACGTCACCAACGACGTCGCGGTGGTGCAGGCGACGAGCGCGTCGAACCTGAAGACGATCGCACTCGGCAGCTCGACGAAGTTGACGATCGGCCAGCTCGTCAAGGCGGTCGGCAACGCCGGCGGCACCGGATCGCTCACGAGGACCACCGGTCAGATCACAGGGCTTTCCCGCACGATCACCGTGAACGACGACTCGGGCGGGACGGCGACGCTCCGGAACCTGATCGAGACGAGCGCCAACCTCCAGCCCGGGGACTCGGGCGGCCCGCTCTTCAACACCGCGGGAAAGGTGATCGGCATGGACTCCGCCGCGTCCAGCTCCAGCGTCTACCAGGACATCTCGACCACCGACAGCTACGCGATCCCGATCAACCGCGCGCTGGCGATCGTCAAGCAGATCGTCTCGGGCAAGACCTCGGCGGCCGTTCACGTCGGAGCCACAGCCTTCCTCGGCATCTCGGTCGCGGCCGGCGACGCCCCGCAGTACCAGTACGCACGACCGGGGGTGGTCGTCGCAGCGGTCGTGCCGGGCAGCCCGGCAGACTCGGCCGGGCTCACGATGAGCGACCTGATCACCGCGATCGGCGGGACGAGGGTGACGACGCCCGACGCAGTGAGCCGTGTGATCCGGTCGAAGAAGCCTGGCGCCACGATCACGGTCAGCTACGTGGACACGAGCAGTTCGGCCAGGACGGCACGGGTGAAGCTCGCGAGTGGGCCGCCACAGTGAACGGGCGGCGGTAGACCGACCGGCGCTACATTCGGGCGATGACGACGCACGGAAGCCCGTCGCTCTCGACCGCACAGCTCGCAACCTTGGCAGCAGTGGGTGCCGAGCGCACGG